>Ga0302320_10016387_pt1 | contig 15145 bp, 11 predicted proteins | sample Bog_T0_3_FD_202130 | JGI IMG/M metagenome (GOLD analysis project Ga0302320, IMG submission 202130) | Peat permafrost microbial communities from Stordalen Mire near Abisko, Sweden - Bog_T0_3 | ecosystem: Environmental > Terrestrial > Soil > Wetlands > Peat | place: Sweden: Abisko, Stordalen Mire... | reverse complement strand
GCGTTATTTTTTTGGCGGTGCGGTGACTCATCCGCGCGCCGGCACTTTGAGCCGGGTGCGGATGTGCGTCGCGACCTCCGCCGCGTCGTAATAGATGAAGTGACCGACGCGATGATGCGGGATGCGGCGCAGCTTGGTCCAGTTGCGGAGCGTGGCGACAGAGGGCTCTTTGTCTTTCGGAAAAATCCCGCTGAGGCGCAGGCCGAGAATGTCCGTGAACTGATTTTCTGTGGCGGGAGCGAGTTGTGTTTCCATACCCCTGCTCGCCCGTCAATGACGGGCAAGCAGGGCGGCGTTGCGGTTATGCCGCAACGGGCAGGAGCGGAATAGCTGGCGTTGGCTGGGCGGCGGAGTCTGACGCAGCGGGCCTGCTGGCGTGCGTCGGCAGAATCCCGAAGAACAACTCCGCTTCCTCAGTCGTCTTCAAATCGAGGTAATGCTTGCGGATGATGCCCTCGGAGTTGCCGGCTTGGAGGGAGGCTTCGCCGATGGAGCGGAATTTCGCGACGAACATCGAAATGAACGTGTGCCGCATGATGTCATGCGAGAGCGGGAATTTTTTCGCGACCTTCTCCCGGATGTGTTGGAGGTTGGCCGGGATGATGGGGAATTTCTTGAGCGGGTAAGCTAACAACCACGCCGCGAGGTTTGGCTGGATTGCGACGTTGCGCGGCTCGCGCACCTTCGAGACCTCCCCATCAATGCGAATCAAATTCGCCTCGGGTTTGAAGTGCGACGGTTGCAGCCGGAGAATTTCGCCGGTGCGGAGACAGGGCCGGATGCCCGCGAACATGCAGAGCGCGAAGAACGGCACGGCGGTCGGATAGTGCTCCTCAACGAACGCCATGAGCCCCTTTGCCTGCAATGCGGCAAACGTCACGGCGCAGCCGCGGCGACGACGGATGCGGCGCGGCGGAATCTTGGAGAGCGGATTATCGGCGATCCAGTCGCGTTGCAGGGCAAATCGGAGGAAGGACGAGACGACGCCCCGGCGGTTGTTAAACGTCTTGTGCGCGGCCCGGCGGGCCTCGAAATACCCGAGGAGACTTGTCCCGGTCAGTTCGGCCACGGTTGCAGCCGGGAAGTGCTTTTGCAGGCGCTTGAGGTCGCGTTTCACCCGCGTGAGATACGGCTCGGACAGCAAGTCCTGTTCGCGCTCGTGATCCTTGATGACTAGGAATTCCGTCACGGCTTCTGCCAAGAGCTTCTGCGTGAGGGGCGGGCGGTAGTTGGCCAGTGCGAACTCGACGTAGAACGAGAGCGGCTGCGCGTGGCCTGTAATCCGGCGAAAGACGGACTCGGCTTCGTGCAATTGCTCATCAGTCAAACGCGTCGCGGCGGTGCGAATACCTGTGTCGCTTTGGAGCCACTGCACTTCTTGAACCTGACGCTCTGCCTCGGCTTCCGTGCGCGTCGGGAAATTCTTGCGGAAGCGTTTCCCGTCGAGACGGGCGTAGAGTTGGAAAACGATAGCCCCGGAGGGATTCGTGAACTCTGAGATGACGAACGGACTTTTGTGTTTCATGACCAATTTGGCCGGTCAACGTCCAAATCGGCTGTCAGGGAAAATAACCCGTTGGTTTAGAACGGGAAAATGGCGGAGAGGGAGGGATTCGAACCCTTCAGCGCCTCGAAGCTAAGTCGCTTAATTCACGCGGACTTAGTTGATGGTTAATGATTTCTAACGAGAAGATGAGAGCAGAAAAATGCGGCGAGTTGAAGCTAAAAACGGATTTTTTGGCAACCTTTGGGCAACCTAAATTGATCGCAGCGCAGCATTCGTTGGCTGTTGCCAAAGGCGACCAAGCAATCGGCCGCTATGACGGCAATCTGCTTACACCTTCTTGTCTGCCTCCCGCACTTGCAGCTGTCTTCCAAGCAAAGTTCTCTGCCCGTTCAGCTTTTGAATCGCGTTCAGAGCCTCGGCTTTTGATCTCATGACGACAAACCCAAAACCACGATTGCTACCGCTATGCGTTGGACTGGGAGGCAGTTCAACTAATTCAACCCTCCCGAATGGTTCAAACAGCGCACGAATATCGATCTCTTTGAAATGAAATGGAATGCCTCCCAACCACAGCTTTTGCGGAGTTCGCGGTTCTGAAGCTTCCCGCGCGCCAAGCTTTTCATCCCCCAGCGGAGGAGGTCCCAGCTTAACTCCCCAAGCTCGAAACCCCTCATACGAAAAGCCGAGATAGAAATGCACGTCGGCGTTAAGGTGGCTTGCCTCCCGGATATCGGCAGGTGGAACAAAAAACGCACGCAGAAGGCGGCCGAGGCGTATGGACCCCGACTGCGGTCTGATAGATTCGATTGTTCCGGTGGCAAAAGCCAAACGTCTCGCATCGGGGAAGAAATTCCGCTGTCGATCCCAATCACCTACCTCGCGAGCGCTAATAAGCGGGCACCACTTTGGTTCACGCGCGAGCCATTCATAAGAGAAGCCGCGTTGTCCCACTCGCAGCTCAATACATTTATTGATGTTCTTCAAAACTACCTCTTCCGCGTCATCTCCTTGCCCGTTCCATCGAAGAAAATGTAAAATGTATTGATAATAGTAGGCGTCCAGCGTCTCTCCGCTCGCTGCCCACGCTTGTAGACGCTCAGTCGCTTCATAGTAATTAAATTCTGGAAGGCGCCTCATGGCTTGAAACCATGACCGTAAATCTCGCTCGTCCGTAGGGTCACTTCTCAGATTGTCTTCGCTCAGTTTCGTAATGCGCCGAAGCTCCTTTGGCTCCATACTTGACCAACGTCTCTGGCGCTTTGCAAAATATAGGCTGACGATAGCTCTGCGCATATGCTCTGGTTCACTCGTTTTTTCCAATAGTCCCTCCCAGCTCTTGATAAGCTCGTAGGAGCCGTAGAGCCTCGCCAATTTGGTTAAACACGTTATCTCGTAAGAGCTTTCTTCCTCGTATCCCCTGATTCGTGCCAGACGGGCGAGTAATTGTTCGGCTGTCGCCACCTGCTCACGAAGCCAGTCGCCCACCGGCCCCGTTTCCTTACATAGGCTTTGAAAACCCTCGCCTGTGGTCTTACTCAACTCTTCGGCAATAAACAAACTCGTTTGGACCGCTGTAACATAACCATGTGGATCGTCGGGAGCTATATTGCGAGCCTCGGCGAACGCCGCCAATGATCCCGTAACAAGTGGACTTATCTGTTCGAAAAGGGATTCGGAAGATACGGGCACCTTTTGCCCGGTGGACCTGGCGCTTATATCTCGAACTTTGCTTTGCAGCCAAAACCGGCGAACCATTCCAAGGGCGTGCTGATGGAGCGGATCGCGCCCGTTTGACAACTCAATCGCCTTGAGTAGAAATTCTTCGGCTTGTTGGTAGTTCGGCGACTCGCAATAAGCGGATAACCGGCCTCGGTGATTCCAAAAATGAGGTTCTGTTGGACACAAATCCGTCAGAGTTTGAAGAAGCCGGGCGCGACCAGCGTCCGTGGCAATCGCTTTTAAGAGCGGAGAAAATTGGCTCCGAATACCAGCCGCTTCATCAATGTTCCATGACTCACGCTCAATGAATAAATTGCGAAACAGTTGCTGAATTTCATTGGTATAATCACCTGCGGCATGAAGAGCTTGGCGAGCGAAGTCGATGCATAGGTCAGAAAGCCCCAACTTCCATTTTCCTTGGCCTCCTCCTTGTTGCGATAATACCTCCTCGGCAACGAGAGGGTGGACAAGTTTTACCGTCCTGTCCCACTCAACGATTAGCCGTGCTGTGTCCGGTCCGACATCGGGAACGATTGATGTCTGCGGACCGAATGGTAGATTGATGAGCTTGCGAGCCAACGATGAAGACAACGCGATCTGCGAAAAAACAGATACGAGGGACAAATAGCCTAGCAACCTGCTTTCCGGGTATGTGGTTTGTTGAAGGTGATGGGCCACATAGTCGGCGAGATGAGTAAAAGTTTTCTCGTATGTGATAAGTCCGAAGAAAAATGGCGACCTCAGACGTGTGTATTCTGTGTGAGTTGGATCCCCGACAAAGCGGAGCAAGGCCGCCCTTTCGTGATCGCTGGTGCGGTGGCCGAAGGATCGAGCAAAAATCTGTGCCTCATTCGGCTCCATCGGGTCGTAGACCCCAAGTTTACCGTCGATTGATTGGGACACTCGCTGCACATGGAGAATTACCGCCCTGACGTTCTCATTTGAAAGTGTATGCATTAGGTCAGCGACCTCGGTCGTCGTTAGCACCGCGTCGGCGACCAACAATACAGGCAGTCCGGCCAAATGGAAAAGCCAGCCGGCACGATCAGCTGTGCTTCGTGATTTCCTTCTCAGAATCACTGTGGGATATTGATGGCGCAAGGCCCACGCAGCTACCAGCGACACCGTTGAGCCGCCAGCGCCGGGCGTGTGAAAAAAATCCAGCCTGGATGTCCGATTGTCTTTAAGCTTTGCGTGGAGTTCAGCGATCAGCTTTTTGTCGATCTGACGTGGCACTGGGCTTTGGCTTTCCAAATCCTTCCAAGTTGGCGGCCCTCCGCGCCAGAAAGCTTCGTCACCATCGGAGCTGTCTTTGGAGAGAATTGTTGAGTGTAGGATTTCAAAGTCCTCTTCGAAATTGCGTATCTTTTCGAGATCAAGAGCGACAGGCCCGCTTACACCCGGAACCATCGCTATTTCCGGGTTACTCGACAGGCCAAAAACCGCGCCTACTCGTTGGCTAAGTTCTTCGACGGTGATGTCTAGGACCTTGTTGACTTCAGGCACGCTCCATTGCTGAGAACGATTTTTGTCAACAGCGACGATAACGCGACGATCCAATCCAAGTTCGTCAACCAACTCTTCAAGTGCTCGAACAAGCAGGTCATGCGAATTGGCTTTGCCGGGAACTACGAGAATTCGCACGGTCGCCGGGGCGCTCTGTTTGCGTAGCTCCATGGCAAGAGCCCTGAGCGCTTGCTTATATAGAGGGCGCCACTCGGCCAAGGTTGCTGGAACTGTTTCGGCCAAAGTGGGTGACCCACCCGCCATCATCCAAGCCACACCGCGACCACAATTTATGGAGGGCACCGTCTTTCCAAACAGATGAAATCCGCGTGTTCGTTCAATATTGCTGCGAGCATATTTCAAAAGTCCATTACTGTCGCTTCCCGGGTCAAAATCGATCACGGCTGACCATGGCAGTTGTCCAAGAGACGCAAGGGAATCAGACTGGCCCAACGGGCCAGCGATGAGCACAAAATAGTCGGCTGCTGAAAAGGCCGACATTTCACTCCAAAAATCCTGCCACACTTGATTTTGAAGGCTATTATTTGCCTCGCCAGAGGTTTGTTCGCTTCGAGTCGCGTCGACGTCTTTGGTCCAGTCGAGCCAATCATCCTTGTGAAACCGCTCCAAATACTCAGTAGCTGCATGAGCTGCATAGCAGAAGGCTAACATTCGAGTCTTCTCGTCTAGGCGCTTGTTCGCCCAGTTTAAGCCCGCGGCAACGCGGGCAAGACACCATTGCTCGGCAACTCCATCAACACGGAGTTCCTGTTCCGCTTTTTGCCAACTACTGATTCCATGACGGAACGCGTCAATTAGAGATCGAATGCCCTCATCCTTTGGAGCAATGAAACGTGCTCCAAGCTGCGTCGGCGAATGTTGGAATGTATCTAGGAGACTCAACAAGCGCGCTGGATCAACTCCTTCAAAATGTTTTAACAAGAGCGAGAATTCGAAATATGCGTGGTCGAATAGGAGAGGACCGTTTCTCGCAAAGGCGAAATCAATGAGCCAGAATTGCTGGCTTTCCGAGGGACGATCCCAAAATACATTCTCTTGATGAAGATCTCCATGCAACATGCCACGGAAGGCCACTTTCACGTTTTTTTTCGCGAATTCCTCCCCGGCCAGAGTTATCGGATTCGCCAGGATGTGAAGACGCTGCACAAAAGTGCGCCTATTTCCTGTGATGGACTTGGCAAGCGCATACAATGCTGGCGCTTGGGCTGGGTCAATGCGCCAAGAAAGCCATTCACTCATCATCGATCCTATCGTCTGATCACGACTGAGCGTGGCCGCGCTGTTGAAATTCAGCAGAAGCTTCTCCGAAAGATAGCGTAGACGGTTCTCTAACGGCCCGAGCGGCACAAGATCGGCACGGACCAACCGAGTGAAGGCTTTCCCGGCAATTTCATATAAGAGAGCAATGCGATCCTCAGAATGAAAGTGCCTCCTCAACGGAGGAATGTGCTCTGCGGCGAATCCTTGGGACCAATCGGAAGCGGCCGAATGTCGTTGTGCCTCGTCTGCGTCCGAACCTTCTCGTGGGCGATTAGCATCCAGTTTCAGAACATATGCTCCGCTCTTAAGTTCAGTCGGCAGGAGTTCGCTGTTCTTTCGCTTCTGTTCGATATCAATAAGAAGGACGGCAGCGCCTGAATAGCCACCGCTCAGAAAAGTGACGAGTTTAACATCCGCTTCAGAACACCACTCTTTTAGCGCACCTTTGAAAAGTTCATCGTCCCACTTCGGCTGAAGTTGAAGCTTTGATTCGTTGCTCATAATTTCATCTCCGTGTTCAAGCGTTTGGACTAAAGCCATCCGTCCTTCTTTGCCAATTGTTTAGATGCCGGTTTCTTGACGCGGGAGATGTCGCCTTAGTCGGACTGGTTGGAGGACATGCTGCCTTTGGCGAGAACGTAGGGATTGGATTGTGGAAATCGGGGTAAAGGTTGCGGCGGGAGGCGACATCAGATTTTTCTGATGGGCTGATCCAAGGCATGGGCTTGCTGATGAAACGCTGAAAGGGGGCATGTTCTAGGTTTCTGGTATTACAACATGGCGCTCGCAATGCCCCATGACCCTGCGGGGGCATCCTTCAACGCGCCGGATTTTTCCAAGGCTGCTACGCTTAGCTCCCATGAGCCGCAGGGAAGCTCCACGGAAAAACGGATCAGCCGGGAGATAAGGCCGACAAACGGTTCCGGGTTTCCCCCGACAGTTAGCGCTTCCAAGCACGCCAGATAATCGACCCGCAACGAAGTCGGCACGATGAGTCGGCCGCAGTCACCGGCCGTCAGTTCGGCATTGAGAAACAACCGCGCCAGACGGCCGTTGCCATCGTTGAAGGGATGGACCTCCGCCACGATGAACATCATGAAAGCGCCACGGGCGACGGGTTGGGCCAGATGCCGCCCGACCTCGAATGCCTGCCGCAACGTGCCTCGCACCAATTCGGGCGTCACGAACTCACGCGTCCCGACACGATTCGCCGTTTCTTTGAAACGACCTGGCCCAATATCGAGCCGGTCGTGCATCAGACGGGCGTGACGGATTTCCAAGAGCCGCAGAAAATCGGCTGCGTCGCGGGGAATTTCCCGGCGATTGTGACCGTCGGTGGCGAGATGGAAAGTGGACAGGATGTCATGGGCGTCCTTCGGGCGGGCGGCGGGCATCTTGTGATCGAAAACGATTTCACGGGCCTCTTGGACGGTGAACACCGTGCCCTCGATATAATTGGAAAAATAGGCTTCCCAAAAAGCATGGAGCCGGCGTTCCGCCGTCGGCCTTTCCGGCAGCGGAGCGAAAGTCTCCGTCGCCAACCGCGTAGCGAGTCGCGTGAAAAGCGCCACTCGGTCCGGGTCGTAAGGCTCGCGACGTGCGCGCGCCCGTCCAAGCGGCGAAACCAGTGCGTCCCCGTGGTCACCGTCGAGGAGGGCCGCGATGATCGTCCGTGCCCGCGTTGCCGCCTCTGGCAGCTCAAGCTGGGGCGCAATTTCTTCCATCGCGGCCAGCAGTCGCCGTAATTCGTCCGGCCCGTGAATCCGGCAAAGCCGATCCAGCCAGCCCTCGACGGCCACCCGATCTAGTGTCTTGCGTTCACTGCCCGCACGGGCGCGGCTTTCGGTCAGATTTTCCAGCAACGCGCGGGGACGCGAGGCCATGAACAAATCCGCCCCAAGCTGGGTGTCGCCTGCTTGGGCCGGTGAACCTTTCCAAATGCGAAGCGTAACGCCCGGCAAAACGTGCGTCTTGTCCTTCCGGCCATAGGTGAGATGATAAAATCCCGCTGACGAGGGTTTCGCTTCAATCGCCGTCCGATAGCTGATAACCGCGCCGGGATAGAAATGCCGGATGATGGCCGGTAGGTCAGCGCGGATGACCTCCTCGGGTGAGCTGGTCAAATCGGTCGTATAAATCCGCGAGGCGAGCTTGCGCGCCTCGTTCCGCTTGATCATTCTGGCGAGTTGGTTCGCTTCTGCGGTGTCCGATGAACCGAAAAGGAAGGGCATGAAAATCGGAGGTTAAGTGAGTCGAAAACAGGGAAATCGTGAAGAATCAGTGTTTAACGACTCGATGAAGTGAGTTTTCGGCGTTTATGCCAGCGAAAACCACTCCTGCGCCTTACTGGAAGCATCCCGCTTCTAGCCGGATTTTCGACTACTGTTTTTAGGGGATGGCGGCTACCCCAAAGCCGGTAAGTGCAGGCCGTTGAACCCAGTGCGTTTCAGGTCGCGAATTTGCGGCATGGAAACAAACGAAACGATACAAGGCGGTAGCGGCTTTTCGACGGTCGAACCTGGCTCCCCGAAAATAGGATCAATCGTCACCTCGAACGCAGCCCCTATTTCTAAAAGCCAAGCGGGTGTAAGCTCGGAACACATGAAACATCCGACGACGAGCACCGAACCAGAATCCTTTTTTATCGAGCCGGCCAGTCCACGGCAGGAAGCCCGGACGATGGCATCGGATGTCATTTGCCGTTTGCTGATCTGGATGTCGGATGGCCGGACCCTTGAGGATCGCGGCCTGCGCGCCTGCGTCGCGCTCTACTGCATCCGTCCCGACCTCATTGACGGCATGACCCTCGACGGAATCGGCGTGCTGGCCGGATGCTCCCGGCAGGCAGTTCACAAGCTGGCAACCGCGTTTCGCCAGACCACGGGCCTGCAATCATGAGCACCGTGCCTCCACCCCCAGCGGCGCACTCGTCCGGCGTTGATGAAATCAACCGGCTGCACGCGGAAGCCGAAAGGTTGAGCGCCGAGTCCCGCGACGTGCTCGACGCGGCCTTGGTCGCGGCTTGGAAAGCCGGCCAACTGCTGGCGGTGGAGAAGCGCAGTGTCCGGCGCTCGATGGGACCCGGCGCATGGCAGCTTTGGCTGAAACGGTATTTTACCGGCACCCCGCGCACGGCGCAGCGCTACATGCTGCTGGCAAAAACGGTTTCGGATGTCTCGTTCCTCCGTGGCATGAGCCTGCGGCAGGTGTATTTCCGGCTGGGTATTGCCACGGAGCCAAAGTCACCTGGCCGCACCGTCGTCCTCCGGCCCGTTGCCCGGCACGCGGTTTTAGCGGTGCGCCTGCTTGGCGTCCTTGAAGCAAGGGCCGATCAATTTTCGCCGGAATTGCAGAAGGCTTACCAGCTAGACTTGCGACCGCTTTACGAACGCCTGCGGGCTCTGTTTGAGCCCGGCTTCCGGCAAATGGGGTAGAACGCCTCCGGTGGCGTGAGTGTCTGGGATTTCGGCAACACCTGTTGCCGAAATGAGGCTGTGCGCGACTGCGCCAATTTCCGGGGTGGGCGCGGATGCGCCCACAATCGGCGGCCGGCGCGGAGTCAGGGGGACGCGACGAGCGAAGCCGAGCCGGGAGCCGCAGCGTGCTCGCCAAGTGGCGGCCAGCGGAGGCGGACGGCTGGCGAAAGCGAGGAGCGTCCCCCTGTCTCCGCGCGCGTGCCGCACGCTCCGCGGGCTCCACGAGGGCACGCCGAAACAGCGCTGCGCGCGGCGTGTCTTCGTGGAGGTCGGCAAACGGGCAACTGCCCGCCGGGCGGCTGCCCGTTTTCCTCGGGAGCGCAGGTCTGCGCCGGTTGACGCGCGCGCTCAAGCGACAGACGGCATGTCGTAATTGCGAATGCCCTTCCGTTGCGGCCAGCCGCAAGGGGTAGGGTGTCTCAATCAAAAGAAACGAGACTTCGTTTCCTAAGTCATCGCCGCCAAGTCGCGCTTACGACGATGATTCAAACCAAGATTCAGTTTAACCTGAAGAATGCGAAACAGTATTTTCGCGAGCACCTGGGTGCGGGCGATTACTATTCCGAGGGGCAGAAAACGGAAGGCGAATGGCTCGGCTTGGGTGCCGAAAGATTGGGTTTGAAGGGTGTCGTCGGTGAGGAGGCGTTCATCGCTTTGTGTGAGGGCAAGCATCCGGAAACCGGGCTGCGTTTGGGCCAGCGGTTGAACTCGGTCCGGCGGGAGGGTGACGAGATGAAGGCCAATCGGCGCATCTTTTTCGACTTCACGATTGCACCGCCAAAGAGTGTTTCGGTGGTCGGGCTTTTTCAGGATGCCCGGATCGTGGCGTTGCATGAGCGGGCGGTCCGGCAAGCCATGCTAGAACTCGAAATGCGGGCAGAAGCGCGGGTGCGTAAATCGGGGCAAAACGGTGAGCGCATGACGGGCAATCTGGTGACGGCGTGCTTCCGGCACGATACCAGCCGAGAACTCGATCCCCATCTCCACACGCATTGCGTCGTGATGAACGCCACCTTTGATCCGGTGGAAACCCGCTGGAAGGCGCTGCACCCGGCGGGCATGTATCGGGCGCACCGGTTCGCCACGAATTTTTACCGCCATGAGCTTTGCAAGGGACTTCGGGCGCTGGGCTATCAAATCGAGAACCATGCTCGCGGTTTTGAAATCAAAGGCGTGCCGCAAAGCGTCATCGCTCGTTTTTCGAAACGGCATCGGCAAATCGACGAGGAAACCCGTGAGCGGCTGGCGAAGGGCGAGAAGGTCGGAAACATAAAAGACCTGCGCGAGCGGGTGGCGCACGGCAACCGGCGTCGGAAAATGAAGGACTCGACGGCCGACCGGCTGCGCTCGGCATGGAGCGGCGAAATGCAGGCCGAGGAACTTGCGGCCCTGCGGGCATTGCAGTCGCTGAAGCCGTGTCTGGCCCAGAAAGCCGACATGGCCGGCATTGTGGCTTGGGCCGATGAACACATTTTCGAACGCCGGGCGGTCGTGCATGACCATGAACTCATGGCCGCCGCGTTGGAGCGCGGGCGGGGCGAAGATTTCGACCTCGGGGCGCTCCGGCAGGCTATCGACAAACGCGGCTATCTGCGGGAAAAGGACTCGGACAAACTCACCTCCCGCGAAGTCCTGACTTGGGAACTTGAGGTCGTGGTCGCGGCCCACGATGGGCGCAATCGGCACGCCGCGATGAGTCCGGATTATCTGGCATCGCCGTCGCTGTCGGCAGAACAAGCCGTAGCCGTGGATCGGATTCTGCGGAGTCGGGATTTCATTACCCTGTTTCGCGGCGGCGCGGGCACCGGGAAAAGTTTTGCCCTGAAGGAGGTCGAGCGCGGTCTGACGGCGGCGGGCCGCCCGGTGGTCGTCCTGGCTCCGCAACGCCAGCAGGTGCAGGATTTGCAGGCCGATGGATTGGCGGCGGATACCCTCGCGCTTTTCTTGCAGCAAAAGCAGCTCGTGCGGGATGCCGTCGTCATCGTCGATGAAGCCGGCCAGATTGGCGCGCGGCAGCTCGGCGAATTGATCCGCATCGTGCGGGCCAACTGTGGCCGGCTGATCCTGTCGGGCGATACTCGCCAGCATGGCGCGGTCGCCGCATCGGACGCGCTGCGTGCCATTGAGAAGCACGCCGGGCTCAAGCCTGCGGTCATTCAGGCCATTCGCAGGCAGGACCCTCAACTCGGCGAGACAGTCCCGCAGCGGGCGTTTATTCGCGCTTACCGGGGCGCGGTGCAAGCAGCGGCAGATGGCAACGTCGCCGCGTCCTTTGATACGCTCGACCGGCTCGGCTGCATCCGCGAAGTCGGCGACGAAGGCCGGCGCGATGCGCTCGCCGTCGAATACCTCGCTGCGGTCGAACGTAAAGAACGGGCGCTGGTCGTCGCGCAAACGCGCGAGGAGGTGCGGAACGTCAACGAAGTGATCCGCGCGAAATTGCAGGAGGCCGGAAAGCTCGGTGCCGGCATGACCCTCACTACCTACCAGCCGGTCGATTTGGACGAGGCCCAGAAGCGAGATGCGCGCTTTTACCAAGCGGGGCACTACGCGTGTTTCATCCGTGGCTACGGCCGTTTCGCCAGAGGCGAACGCTACCCCGTCATCGGGGCCAATGAGCATGGCGTCATCCTCGAAAAGAACGGGCTTCAGAGCACGATGAGCTATCGCTACGCCGACCGCTTCGCGGTCGCCACCGCGAAGGAAATGGAAATCGCCGCAGGCGACCGGCTCCAACTCAAGTTCAACGGCAAGTCCGTCGAAGGAAGCCGGCTGAATAACGGCGAACTGGTCACCGTCCGCGAGGTCGCGGCGGATGGGTCGCTCGTCGTCGAGGCCGGCGCTGGAGCGAGGAAAACGCTCGCGCCGGCACAACGCCTCCTCGTGCGCGGTTATGCCGTCACCTCCTACGGCTCGCAGGGCAAAACCGTGGATACGGTGATTCTGGCCGATGCCGGCAGCCGCGCCGCGACGGACGCGCATCAGTGGTATGTGACGATTTCTCGCGGACGGAAACGGGTGCTCGTCTTCACCCCGGACAAGGAAGCGCTGCGCGCTCAAGTTCAGCAAGCCGGCGAACGCGAACTCGCGATGGATTTGAAACTCGAAGGCGCTCCGTCTGTTGACGTGCGCCAATTAGAGTGGACCCGGCGCTCAATTGTCGCCGCCGAGCGCATCCGTCAGCACGACGCCTTTATGCGAATGACCGCCACGCAAACCAACCATCAACGCATTCATTTATGAGGATGTCTCTAAGAGATGAGGTCGCCGTCCGGCGCGGCACCAAGTTTTGCTGTGTTGAATCGTTAGATCACCCCGTCGTCATGGTCAGAATCTGCCCGTGGCAGGCCAAGGAATGGGTGCTGCCGTGGTCTCGTTTTGAAGCTTCAAGTTTCGTGCACGAAGAGGAATCCGAACGAATCGAATTCTTTTTCTCTCATTACCAGGTGATCGCAGTCGGCAAGAATTTGCGGGGAATGCTGGAGGACATTTGCCTCTGTCACATTCGTTGTTTGCGCGACCTGCCGGAAACGCTCCATCCCACATTCGACCCCACCGAACCGTTCATCACGCAATTGGAAGTGCGCCCGCTGGCTGATCCGAAGAACCGCCCTCCGGTGGGCGTTCCCTTCTGATTGAGGGGGGCCTCGAATTCGTGGACATAGACAACCGCGATGACGGGTAGCTGTTTGGTCGCTTCCGAGGACAGAAGCCGCAAAGCTTGCCGCAGGAAGCGACCAAACGGCGGAGGACACGGAGTTGATCGGTTTCGGCAACGGCGTTCTAGGGCGGTCGCATCCGCTGAGTTTGGAGCCTCAAAACGTAACCTGCCTACCTCGCTCGCCTGTTCCGATTTTGGCCCCGGCCGTGTCCGGCGAATCGGAAACGACACGCACCGTGTCGTTTTCTGTCCGCCCAGTGCGATGCCTTGAAGCTCTTTAGGTCTGAATAGGGCCTCCGCTCGGCACCCCGAGCGGAGGCCCTATTCGGCAACACGTGTTTCTCATTTCCCAAAAGCAATCACGCCGCACCGGAAACCGGTGCGGCGTGATTGCGGCGGGAGGGGTCAGCCTCGGGCGGGCACCTTTAATTTGGTGCGGATATGGACGGCCACTTCGGACGGATCGTAATAAACGAAGTGCCCGAGGCGGTGATGCGGGATGCGCCGGAGCTTGGTCCATTCCCGCAGCGTGCGCACCGAAGGCTCCTTGCCTGTCGGGAATATCCCGCACAGGCGGAGGCCGATGATGTCCGTTAGCTGGCTCTGGTCGGGGGAGAGGATTGATTGTGTTTCCATACCCTTGTTTGCCGGTCAACCCCGGCAAGCAGGGGGTGGCTGCATCTAGGCCGCAAAGGGCACAAGCGACACTGTGTCGGTTTCCTTCTCCGGTGCGCCGGCGGCGCGGCACGGCAGGACTCCGAAAAATTGCTCGGCCTCCTCCGTGCTTTTCAAATCGAGATAGTGACGGCGGATGATGCTTTCGGAATTGCCCGCTTGGAGCGCGGCCTCGCCGAGGGAGCGGAATTTCGCGACGAACATCGAAATGAACGTGTGCCGCATCACGTCGTGCGAGAGGGGAAATTTCTGGCCCACCTTCTCGCGGATGTGCTGGAGGTTCGCCGGGATGATCGGGAATTTCTTCAGCGGATACGCGCGGAGCCATGCCGCGAGGTTGGGCTGAATCGTGACGTTGCGCGGCTCGCGCACCTTTGAAACCTCGGCGTCGATGCGAATCATGCCGTCATCGAGTTTTACGTGGGTCGGCTGGAGCCGGAGGATTTCGCCCGTGCGGAGGCAGGGCCGGATGCCAGCGAACAGGCAGAGGGCGAAGAATGGCACGGCGGTAGGATAGTGCTCCTCGACGAACGCCATGAGGTCCTTGGCTTGCTGTGCGGTGAAGGTCACCGCGCCACCGCGCCGACGGCGAATGCGTCGCTGCGGGATTTTATCGAGCGGATTGTCGGTGACCCAATCGCGTTGCAGCGCGAACTTGAGGAAGGTCGAGACGATGCCCCGGCGGTTGTTGTAGGTCTTGAGCGCCGCTTTGCGTGCCTCGAAATAGCCCACGAGCCGCGCCCCGGTTAGCTCCGCGACCGTTGCGCCGGGAAAGTGCTTTTCCAGCCGTTTTAGATCGCGCTTCATGCGCGTGAGGTGCGGCTCGGAAAGCAAGTCCTGCTCGTGTTCGTGCTGCTTGGTGGCGACGTAGGCTGTGACCGCTTCGGTCAAGAGCTTTTGCGTCACCGGCTCGCGGTAGTTCGCCAGCGCGAACTCGACGTAAAACGAGAGCGGACGCGGCCGACCCGCCAAGCGGCGAAACACTGCCTCGGCCTCCCGGAACTGGTCGGCGGCGAGAAACGTGGTGACGGACTGCATGCCGGACGCGGACTGCATGGCCCTCATTTCGAGGGCGGCCTTTTCGGCGGCAGCCTCTTCCTGGGTCTTGAAGTTGCGGCGGATGCGGACGCCATGGAGGCGGCCATCGACCCGCCACGAGGTCACCCCGTTGCGGTTCTCAAAACGACTGACGGCAAACGATTGTTCGTGTTTCATGCTTAGGTTGCCGCGTCAACTGGGCAACCTAGCTTCGGGTTTTCTCTCCTCAGAGGAGAAAAATGGCGGAGAGGGAGGGATTCGAACCCTCGGAACCCTTGCGGA
>Ga0302320_10016385_pt1 | contig 15146 bp, 10 predicted proteins | sample Bog_T0_3_FD_202130 | JGI IMG/M metagenome (GOLD analysis project Ga0302320, IMG submission 202130) | Peat permafrost microbial communities from Stordalen Mire near Abisko, Sweden - Bog_T0_3 | ecosystem: Environmental > Terrestrial > Soil > Wetlands > Peat | place: Sweden: Abisko, Stordalen Mire... | reverse complement strand
ATCAGCTTCGCAGGCTGGGGCTGCGTCGCCGGAGTTGCATCGTCGGCGGGCGTTGCGGTTCCAGTCGGGGCCGGAGCATCAGTCGCCGGAGCAGCCTTGGTCTCCGAAAATTCTCCGCACTTCTCCGCCGTGAGCGCCTTATTCACGCTAACGTTAAAGAATGCCGAGGCCAAATCCGACTTAGGATAAACAGTCTCGGGCAGCAGAACCGCCGCTACCGCAACTCCGCCCGGCTGCACGAAATCCATCGGTACCGGATCGGAGGAAACCAGCTGGCCCGCGGCATCGCCCGTCTTGAGCGTGTACTTCCGCGGATACTGGAACGAAACGCCGGAAGTCTTGTCCGCGTAAGCCAATGTTACCGGCGCCTTGCGGACAACTTTTTTATGCACCGGCTCGGCTGCGGCCTGCAACACGGGCGCAACCGGAGCGGTTGCCGGCATAGTCACGGGTGTCGGCTGCGTCATGGCAGACGAGTTGTTGGAAGTTGCAGGTTGCGGTTTATCGCTCGAACACCCCACCGCGATCGAGCACACGATTAATAGCGCGGCGAATACCACCGTGCTGGCGGTTTTGTCAAAGTTAATCTTGCCCCAGGCAACAGACTCAAAACTCCCCGGGTTAGACGAAACTGCTTCACTGCGAACTGCCTCGTTCTCTGCTACGTTGCGAAACACATTGATACGCTTCATGTTTATTCACCCCCTGCTGCTGAAGCAGCGCAAGTGAAATTGCACGAGGCACGCCAACCCGCGAAGCATTGATTTTACGGGAGTTAGTCCAGTTCAAGATTGGCGGAATCGTGGCTGCCCGCACACGATGTGGAAGGCTGGACACGAACTGCTTAGAGCGAAGATCCGGCTGTGGCTTGAGCCCTGTAGGTGGTCGTGTGGTCGCGCTCTTCTTCCGGCAGGCTTATTTCTTCCCACAAGGTTTTGTCGCGGAGGATGCGGGAGACTAACGCGGTGTGCATGGCGTGGCCGGCGCGGTCGGCTACGATTTTGCCCAGGATGGGCTTGCCCAGCAGGGCCAGATCGCCGACTAGATCAAGAACTTTGTGGCGGACGAATTCGTCGGGGAAACGCAGCGGGCCGTTTTCGATTCCATCGCGGGTAAGGACGATGCAGTTGGCGCGAGATGCGCCGCGGATCAGGCCCATGTTGCGCATGGCTTTTTCGTCTTCGCGGGAGCCGAAGGTGCGCGCAGGGGCGATTTTGCGGAGATAGCTCCCGTTCGAAAGTTCGACCTGGAAAGTTTCTTTTCCGATCAGCGGGTGGGGGAAGTTGATGGAGTACGAGACGGAATACGTGTCGGCGGGATGCACCGCGATGAATTTATTGCCTTCGCGCATTTCGACTTCACGAAGAATCTTGAGATATTTGCGCGGGCGGCGCTGCTTGCGGATGCCGGCCTTCTGGATCAGTTCGACGAATGGGAGCGCGCTGCCATCGAGGATGGGAAGTTCGAGGTTATCGAGTTCGACGATGGCGTTGTCCACGCCCAGGCCGATGCACGCCGAGAGCAGGTGCTCGGTGGTGGAGATGAGCACGCCTTTTTTCATTAAGCTGGTGGCGTAGCTGACGCGCGCGACATTGCGGCTGATGGCTTCGATTTGGAAGCCATCGAGATCAGTGCGGCGGAAGACGATTCCCGTTCCGGGAGGAGCGGGAAGAATGCGGATGGAAACGGGTGCGCCGCTGTGGAGGCCGACTCCACTGCATTCCACGGCCGAGCGGACTGTCTGCTCCTGAGTCAAAGGGGTATGAGTTATGTCCCGGTGAATGAATAGATTACAGCCGGGTTAAAAATCCTGACTGTGGTAAAAAAGCCACAGTGCGTGGTGCTGTGCCAAGTTGCGGCCAAGCCATTCTGGGAGAAATTGCACTAAGCAGTGGCGTTTCAGTCACTTGAGACCACGCCTGCAGACGGAAAATGGCGCGGTTACTTTAGCGTTTCCCGGCGGGTTTATTGGGGTCGTAGTGGGAATCCGGGTCAAACATGGCCGGATTCAGGCCTTGATTCAGGTGCACGGCGCTGATGAAGCGCTGGCTCTGCATGTCTCCGTTGTAATAGCGCGTGAAGCCCCAGGCGGTCATCACGCCCTGCACCAGGCGGTAATTATCGTAGAGTTCTTCTTCGATGTTGCGTTCTTTGTCGACGGGATCGCGCCATTTGTAAGTTTTCTTGAGGGGCAGGTGGGTATCGACGTCGAAGCAAAGACTCACGGCCTCATCTTTCGAATTGATGAGCGTGACTTGCTGCGCGGGCATGTTGCCGGCGAGAGCGTTGCCGTCGTAGAAGAAGGCGACGGTGGGATCGTTGATCCAGGTGCGCAGAATGGTGTCGAGTGAAAGGCGGCGGCGGCGCAGGTAATCGTCGAGATCTTTTTTCTCGACCGGATGCGGGCCTTTGTAGGTGAGTTCGTAACCCTTGTCGCCGGTGTAAACGTAGGCAACGTCGCGTTCTTTGGTGACTTCGAGGCGCTCTTTGTCGGGATACTCGAGGAAGCGCCAGAACAGGACGCCGTTGCTGGTGGGGCGTCCGTGATAGAAGCTGTAGGTGCGGCCTTCCTGCTCGAGGTCGTGGATGGTGAGGTAGGCTTGGCCGCCGAGGGCCTGGATGGCCTGATTGATGAGGGCGTGCGCTTGGCGGGAGTTTTCCAGGTCGTTGCCGCGGTCGGGGAGGGCGGAACTGGCTGCGGATGGCGGAGAAGACTGGGCTGCGGGCGCGGCCGGGATTGCCCGAGCGAAGATTGCGGCGAAGGCGGCCAGCACAGTGATGAGGAGGAGAGATTTCATGCAACCGGTAGTCTGATGCTCAAAGAGAAGATTGTAGCTGCTTGCGGCGGCTTGTGTGGCGCAGGCACCCTTCGGCCAGATCAGGGCAAGCTTCTGCCCGCGAGGTTTGGGCACTATGAGCAAGCGGGCAGAGTGCCCGCTTCACACAGACATTCTCCACACACGCATCTTTCCGCGCTTGTGCAGTTGGATGCGAAACCACCTTGCCGGGTTAGCCCACCAGCACGGCGCCGCCGTTTACGTTGAACACTTCGCCGGTGATGAAGCCGGCGTGTTCGGTGCAGAGGAAGAGCACCGGGGCCGCGATTTCTTCAGGAGTGCCGACGCGGCCCAGCGGAATGGTGCGGCGGATTTCGTCGCCGCTGCGCGGGTCGTCCAGCGCGGGCTTTGACATGTCGGTGTCCACCCAGCCGGGGGCGACGCAGTTTACGTAGATTGCGGACGAGGCGAGTTCTGCGGCGAGGCTTTTGGTCAGGCTGATGATTGCGCCTTTGGTCGCGGAGTAGTCGGCGTGAAAGGCTTCGCCGCGCTGGCCGCTGGTGGAGCTGATGAGCACGATGTGTCCGGCGGCGGAGTGGGCGCGGGGCTGAGCTTTCATTTGGGCTTTCATCTGCGCCACTGTGTATTTGACCAGGCCGAAGACGGCGTCGAGGTTGATGGAGAGAGTGCTGCGCCATTGCTCGTCGGTCATCTTGTCGATGGCTACATCTTCGGCGGGCCAGACGCCGTGGTTGGCGACGAGGATGTCGAGGCGTCCGAAATGTTGGACGGCTTCGGCGACTAGCGTGCGGGCGGAATCTGGGGTGGTGAGATTGCTGGCTAAGGCGTGGCAGTTGGCTGCTCCGCATTCTTTGGCGAGGGCTTCAGCTTGCTCGCGGGCTTTTTGGTAGCTGAAGACTACCTTTGCGCCTGCGGCTGTGAACATGCGGACTGTGGCTGCGCCGATGCCGCGGGAGCCGCCGGTGATTAGGGCCACTTTGTTGGAGAGGGAGAGGGAGACGGACATGAGGGATAGTTTCTAGGTTCTAGTTTAGAGTTGCAAGTCTTGGAGCGGTGCGAAGGCGTTGCGCGACAAGGGGATGGGCGAAGTTCGTCCGGTGAGCGTGGCGACAACAACCGACGCGCTAAGGCCTGATCTCAAATATTGTGCCATCGCCTCCATTTACGGTCGTGCCAAAGAGGTTGCCTACGGTATCAAAAACAAGAGCAGCTTCGGGATCGGCCCCGTCGCCGGGAGTGCCGTTGAAGCTATGCAGGATCGTCTCATTCCACCCTCCACCGGCTACGGGAGTCAACTCAAACGCCGTACCCCCGTTGTACACCCCGCCGCCAGCGGTTGTGCCATAAAGATTGCCAGATTCATCCAAGATCAGACTGGCGTAGGAGTTGTTACCATCGGTCGTTAGGATACTAAAGTCATGAAGGATCGTCTCGTTCCAGACCGCTCCCGCCGTCGGTGATAGTTCGAACACTGTGCCGACGTTGCCTGCACCACCGGCGTTTGACGCACCGTACAGATTGCCGAAGCGATCAAAGATCAAAGCACCGTAAACAAAGTGACCATCGACGCCGTCGTTCTGGAAGCTGTGTAGGATCGTCTCAGTCCAATGACCGCCAGGTCCTGGCGTGAGCCTGAACGCCGTCCCGTAGTTGGTTGAGCCGCCGAGGAAGGTCGTTCCGTACAGGTTACCGAAGCGATCAAAGATTAGACCTGCAAGAGGTTCGTACCCGTCGGTTTCGCTCGCGTCAAAACTATGCAATATCTTTTCGCCCCAGCCTCCGGCCCTGTTGGGTGTCAATTCGAACGCCGTGCCGCGCCCGTTGGTGCCTCCATCTGCCGTTGTTCCGTAGAGGTTACCAGCTGTGTCGAAGATCAGTCTGGCCCACGGGTTTGCCCCGTCCAGCGGTCCACTCGTGAAATTGTGCAACACCTTCTCCTGCCAACCGTCAGCACGTATTAACTCGAAGACCACACCGTTATTGCCGTAAGCGTTGCCGCCATCGATTGTCGTGCCGTACAGATTTCCGGCTGCATCGGAGACCAATCCAGCGTAGGGACCGTACCCGTCGCCGGCACCACCAAAGGAATGAAGTACCGTGATGTTGTAGCCTCCGCCTGTCCTGGCGGTCAGCTCGAATGCCGTGCCGCCGCCGTGGGCACCACCACTCTGAGTAGTGCCGTAGAGGTTGCCGGACGCGTCGACGATCAGGCTGTCTTGCGGGTGCGCACCGTCATTTTCGAAGGTGTACAGAACCTGTTCCGTCTGAGCAGCGGCAGGGGGGTTAGTAGCGGCCACGGCGGAGGCCAGAATTACCGCCGTCATGATTAGTCGAACGTAGCCCATATCACTTCCTCGTGTGGTTCGATTCATGGCAGACTTCTCCTCGGAGACCGAAGTGTTGACGGCAGATCAGCGGGGGAGGGCTGATCCGAGATGCGGGCTAATTGTACTCCCGCGAAAGAATGGGGGACAATGCGAAGGCTTTTGCATAGGCCGGACGGCGAGCGTCCCTCGTGGGCTAAAGCCCGTGCCTCTCCTGTGTCTGGGCGGCACGGCTGAAGCCGTGCCCTTCCCAAAACCGATTTATGAGATAGCCTCTAGAAACCATCTTTCGCCGAGGACGCCCGCTCCGACTTCAATTCGCGCAGCAACAGGCGAACTAGCATGCCGTCGAAGCCGGTGCCGCTCATCTTCGACAATTCATCGAGAGCTTGGTCGGGAGTGCGGGCGGCGGCGATGGAATGCTCGCTGAGCATGTTGGCGTAGGCGTCGGCGAGGGCGATGATGCGTGACCAGAGCGGGATCTGCTCGCCTTTGGCGCCGTCGGGGTAGCCGGTGCCGTCGAAGCGCTGGTGGTGGTGCTCGATGGCCTGGCGCATCATGGCGCTGTGGGGCAGGATGCCGGCGATCTCGGCTCCGACGCGGGCGTGCATGCGGACGAGGAAAAATTCGTCGTCGGTGAGCGGGCCGGGTTTGTTCAGGATGCGCTCGGGGACGAAGATTTTGCCGACGTCGTGGATGCGCGCGGCGTAGACCAGATCGGCGGTTTCCTCCGGGGGCAGGCGTAGGGCGCGGGCGATGATTTCGGTGTAGCGCGCGACGAGGTCGCCGTGGCCGGAGGTGCGCAGCTCGCGGGATTCGGCGGCGCGGCTGAGGACTTCGACCGATTCTTTCAGCAGCGGCACGTTGCAATCTTCTTCGCCGCCGCAGAATTTCACCAGCATCGTCGCTAATTCTTCGAGATGCTCCGGGCCAGTGTGTTCGCGCTGCAAGAAGCCCTCAATGTAGGAGGAAATTTGCTGGCGTTGCGCGGCAAACTCTTCGCCACCGGCATATTCCTCGGCCGCCGAAACCATGTTGCCGCCGGAGCGTTTGGAAACGTACATGCCGGCATCGGCGATGCGAATGATGTCCTCGATGGAAAAACCATGGGTAGGGAAACTGGCTACGCCGAAGCTGCCGGTGATGTGGTGCTCGCTCAGCATGGGGTCGGTGGTGATCCACTGGCGCAAGCGCTCGGCCAGAACTTGCGCCTGCTCCGGGCCGGTTTCGGGCATGAGGATAATGAATTCGTCGCCGCCGTAGCGTGCGACCACGTTCGACTGCCGGGACTTTTGCTCGAGCAGGCGGCCGACGCGGGCGAGCACGAGATCGCCTTCGAAGTGGCCCATGGTGTCATTGACTTCCTTGAACTTGTCGAGGTCGATGAGCACGACGGAGAACGGGCGTCCGGAGCGGGAAGCGCGTTTCCACTCGGCCGACAAAGCTTCCCAGAAGAAGCGGCGGGTTTTGATTCCGGTGAGGCCGTCGGTGATCGACTGCTGTTGCAGCTTCTGGAAGACGAAGGCATTGTGCAAGGCCGTGGCCAGCAGGTCGGCCAGCGTGTTCAGAATCAAAACGTCCTGGGGCGTGTAGGCGCTCTCGTTGCGGCTCTCGATGTTGAGCGCGCCCAGCAGAGTCTCGCCGTAGGTGATGGGAATGCAGAGCACGGAGCGCGACTCGGGAAGAATGGCGCCGATCTGGCCTTCTGCGCCGTTTTGCACCAGCGCGCGTTCGCCGGTGCGGGCGACGCGTCCTAGAATTCCGACGCCCAGCGGAATGCGCTTGCCCATGGCATGAGCAGTGGCCCCGGCTTCCGCTTTGATTTCAATCTCTTTGGTTCCGTAATCCAGCAGGCCGATGCCGATGTGATCGAAGCTGAAATTCTTTTGGATTTCGCCGACGATCTGGCCCAGCATGTGCACGGGATCGTCGCTGGAAATGGCGGTGCGGGAGATGTTGTTAAGAAAGGCCAACTGCCGCGAGCGGCGCTGTTCCTCGGCGAAGAGGCGGGCGTTCTCTACCGCAACCGATGCCTGCCCGGCCGCGGTCATCAGCACATCGAGATCGCGCTGCTCGAACATGAATTCGCGCCGCGTGCTCATGGCAACCATCACGCCCGCCGGCTTATTGCCCAGCAGAATCGGCGCGGCGCACAGGCACTTGGCAGGCCGCTCCGGGCGGTAAGTGATACCTAGCCGCGTGCGCGTTTTTTCCAGGTCAGAGCGGATGAGCAGCGGCTGGCCGCTGCGGATCACATACTCGGTGAATGCATTTTCGAGCTTGCGCGAGCGCTTGGGCAGAATTCGGTCGTCCTCGACTTCAAGTTCGAAGCGGATTTCGTCGCCCTCCTGAAATGCGATGTAGAAAGTGCTGGTGTTGAAAATCTGGCCCAGCTCAGTGTGGATGGTGCGCAGCACTTCATCCTGATCGAGGCGCGAGCTTATGGCCTGGCCAATCTCTGTGAGCAGTTCGTATTCCTGGGTGCGGCGGTGGGCGTCGTGCGTGATCAGATAATTTTCCAGCGTGAGCCCCAGTTGCAGGGCCAGACCGACCATGAGGCGCGGGCCGGACGCTCCGAAGGCTTTGCGCTCAGCGTGAGGAAATAAGATGACGCCGAAAGCGTGTTCGCGGGTCTGCAGGCTGACCGCGGTCAGATTGCGGATTTCAGCTCGCGTGAGCACTTGCTGGAAATCGGCAAAGGCTCCCGCCGGGCCGGCGGGAAGCGGCTCCGTCATTTGGACGAGTTCGCGTACCGTGAACAGGCCGCCCTGCCGGTAGGCGAGGCCGCAGATGTATTCCCCGGCGCCAGTATTGGTTAAGGCGTCGAGAAATTCGGGGGAGAAACCGCGCTCGACTGAGGGCAACAGGCCGCGCCAGCGCTCGGAGATATAGATGACCGCGCGGCGCGCAGACAGAGCGCCGGCCAGCCGATCAAGCGAGGACTGCATGCTGGGCAGCAAATCGTCGGCGGAAAGCAAACGCCGCGGATCGACGCCCAGGGTGGAAAGCGCGAGCGTATTTTCCTGCACCGCGTTGCGTTCGTTTTCAAACAGCACCATCACCATGGCGATGCCCAGCAGCATCTGCGGAATGGGGCCGAGGATGTTGCCGACGCTGCCAAACATTTCCGCCACCGGATGGTTGGACTGCATGGCCGCCATCAGCACCGCCCAAATGGCCAGCGAAACGGCGAGCAGCCTGAAGGCGGCCGATCCGCGCCGGTGGGCGTGCAGGTAAAACGCGGCGGAACAATATAGAAGAACCGCGGTGAGGAAAATTACCATCATGCTGACGGATGCGGCTGGGCTTTTCTCCAACAGCGATTTCAGGTCGAAGCAGGCGGCTGCGGTCCCGGCCAGGGCTACGAAGCCGTCATACCAGCGGAAGCGGAATGAGGACCGGGTGAGGCGCGTGGAGACAAAGATGCTTACCGCCATGGCTACGGAAAACAGCGCGCTGCCGAAAAATGCCGCCACCGCAGGAGGCCGGTAGTAGCAAAGCGCAGCCAGCGCATAGTGAATGGAGTAGCAGGCCCACGCGATTTGCCACGCGCGGAAGTAGGCCTGGCGGCTCTGCTGGTAGAGATAAGTAAACAGCAGACATAACAAAAGCGCGACTACGCCGGGGATGATAACGATACTGGTGGCGATACTGTTGATACTATTCATGAGGACTGACGAAGGCTTCCCGCGAAGAACAAAAATGAGCCGCTCTGGGAGAAGACTGATGATTAATGTTTTCACAGGGAAGGGTGGGAACACAACAGGATTTAAGTACATTGTCCGGACTCTAAGAATTAATAGAATCAATGACTTAGCGGCGAGATTGTTTTGTCTGATGGCTTGACGATGCTTTTCTTGGCCCCGTACCATCGATGTTTCACCACTTATGACTGAAATACTCTCGTCCGTGTCATCCCAGCCGCGCGTGCGATTTGCGCCATCGCCCACCGGATTTCTGCATGTGGGTAGTGCGCGAACTTTCATTTTTAACTGGCTCTATGCGCGGCACAACGGTGGGACCATGATCCTGCGACTCGACGATACCGACGTGGAGCGCAATACGCAGGCTTCAGTGGATTCGATCTTTGATGGCTTGAAGTGGCTGGGTTTGGGTTGGAATGAAGAGTACAAACAGTCGGAGCGCATCGAGCTGCATCGCAAGACGGCGTGGGCGATTTTCGAAAAAGGTCTGGCCTACCGCGACTTCACGCCCGCGCATACCGGCGATGCGGAAAAATCTGGGGCGCAGGGAACTTGGCTGTTCAATCCCGGGGCGCGCGAGCTATCGCGGGCGGAGAGTGACCGGCGCGCGGATGCGGGTGAGCCTTTTGCGTTGCGCTTTCGCGTGCCTCGCGAGGGCGGGCAGTTGGAGCAGACTATGTGGGGACAGCCGCCCTCGGCTGTGCGATTTGCCGAAGGTAAATTGTCCGTGCACTTTACCGACGCGGTTTACGGCGAGCAGGTGAAGGCGGCGGCCGATATCGAGGATTTTGCTTTGCTGCGTTCCGATGGGATGCCGACGTATCACCTGGCTTCCTGCGCGGACGATGCTGACCTGAGAATTTCGCACATCATCCGCGGGCAGGACCATCTCACCAACACTTACAAGCATGTGCTGATTTTCGAGGCCGCGGGCTGCGTGCCGCCGCAATTTGCGCATTTGCCGCTGCTGGTTGCGCCAGATGGCACCAAGCTTTCCAAGCGGCGGCACGGACCGGTGGTGAGCGTAACGACTTACCGCGACGCGGGATTCCTGCCCGAAGCTTTCATCAACTTTCTTTGCCTGCTGGGCTGGTCGCCTAAGAACGATCGCGAAAACATGACCCTGCAGGAACTGAAGGAGGCGTTTTCGCTGGAGGGCATCAACCGATCGAATGCCGTGGTGAACTTCAAGGAACCGGCTGCAACGCCGGAAGAGATGTTCGATGCGAAAGCAGTGTGGCTGAATGCCGAGCACATTCGCGGGTTGCCCGTGGAAGAATTGAGCGGGAGGCTGCTGCCCATTGCGCGCGAGGCAGGATTCCAGATCGATGCGGCGAAGATGCTGCGCATCACGCCGCTGATACGCGAGCGCATCAAATTGCTGCGCGATGTGCTTACCGCCGCCGACTTTTTCTTCGTGGACCAGTTGCCGCCTTACGATCCGGCTGAACTGGTCCCCCAGAAAGGCGACGCGGCGATGGCGCTGAAGGTCTTGAGCCGGGCGCGCGAGGTCTTGGCGAATGTCGAGTTCAAACATGACCCGCTGGATCAGGCTCTGCGCGCCGCCGCGCAGGAGTTGGGAGTGAAGGCGGGGCAGATGTTCCAGCCCATTCGGGTTGCAGTATGCGGGCGCAAGAATGCTCCGCCGCTTTTTGAAACGCTGGAAGTTTTGGGGCGAGAGACTACGCTGGCACGCATTGACCAGGCGCTCCATATGAAAATCGCATAGCCGCCCATTTTGCATGGAACCCCGGACGCCCTTGTCCGGGGGCAGCGTTTAGGGGCTGGTCCGCGACCGGGCGCGGGCGGACGTGGCGTCCGCCCCTCCAGGTGCCCCCTCAAATCGACGTAAACTTTCGATTTTTGTTGCATCCCCGCCTCGCTACTTCTTATCTACTGTTTGTACAGCGGCGAGATTTCAGGTTCTGCCGTCCCAAACGTTTCCGCAATATCTCACCACGAAACTTCTTACCAGCCATTTAGAAAGGAATTCGCATGAAAGCCGTACAAGTAAGCGAAGCAGGAGGTAATTTCGAAATCGTCGAGCGCCCCACTCCCGAGCCGGGGCGAGGACAGGTGCGCATCAAGGTGGAGGCTTGCGGCATTTGCCATAGCGATGCGCTGGTGAAGGAAGGGATGTGGCCCGGGATTAAGTATCCGCGCGTACCCGGGCATGAGATAGCGGGCCGCATCGACGCGGTCGGCGCCGACGTTACGTTGTGGAAGCCCGGCCAGCGCGTGGGCGTGGGCTGGCACGGCGGCCACTGCTTTGAGTGCGACCCCTGCCGCCGCGGCGACTTCATCAATTGCCGATTCGAAAAGATCACCGCCATTGATTTCGATGGCGGCTACCAGGAATATACGATCGCTCGCGCCGAAGCCGTGGCTGCGATGCCGGATGACTTGCCCGCCGCCGAGGCTGCGCCGCTGCTCTGCGCCGGGATCACAGTATTCAACTCGCTGCGCAATTCAGCCGCACGCGGCGGCGATCTGGTGGCCGTGCAGGGGATCGGCGGCCTGGGCCATCTCGGCATTCAATACGCGCGGCAGATGGGCTTTCGCACCGTCGCCGTGGGGCGCGGCGGCGACAAAGAGCCGCTGGCAAAGAAGCTGGGTGCGCACGAATATATCGACACTGGTGCGGGCAACCCGGCGCAGGCCCTGCAAAAACTGGGTGGCGCGAAAGTGATTCTGGCGACGGCCCCGGATTCGAAGGCGATCTCCGGTCTGGTGGATGGCCTTGCGCCCAACGGAACTCTGCTGGTGATAGGAGCGGGCGCGGCGTCGCTGACGGTGACTCCGGTACAATTGATTCGCGGCAGCAAATCCGTTCACGGTTGGGCCTCGGGAACAGCTATGGATTCCGAAGACACGCTGCGCTTCAGCTCGTTGAGCGGCGTGCGGCCGATGATCGAGCGCTATCCGCTCGAAAAGGCAGCCGAGGCGTATGACCAGATGATCAGTGGGAGGGTGAGGTTCCGGGTGGTGCTGACGATGGGCGGGTAGCAGGGCGGGTGGCGCGAAGACTGCCGCGAAGCCAACGTCAGGGGCAATTGGCACGAAGTACTTTTCATTGTAAAGCACGTGCATGATCGCCGCCGGCGAGCCTTTCCTCCAGCCCGTCAGGAAGCGCTGGATCCCTCCGGAAAGACGACAGCGCCAGCGCTCGATCCGAACGCACCGGCTGAACGGATCGAGCCGCACTATGCGTCTCTGATCAATCATGCCGGGCAGATCGCCATCTTGAAGAAGATTTCGTAATTGAAATCCTCAGCCCGCGAGGTTTTCAATTACGAAATTACTCAATTACAAAATTACCAAATCTTTTTTTGCCGTTCCGTTTACAATTTGTTGTCTGCTGGCAACCAGCCGGGGAGTTCCTTCCTGCAATCTGATGATCCAATTCCCGTCGCGGTGGTGGGGGTGGGGGTTTTCGGACGCAACCACGCGCGCGTCTATAAAGAACTGGAGCAGCAGGGCGAGCCGGTGCGACTGGTGGGAGTCGTCGACCCAAATCTGGACCGCGCCGACGCGGTGGGACGCGAGTTTGGCTGCCGCGCCTTCGGTTCGGTGGCGCAGATGCTGACCACGCACAGCGAGGTGCGGGCTGCATCCGTGGCTGCGCCTACGCTGCATCATGTGGAAGTGGCGCGCGCGCTGATGGAAGAAGGCGTGGATGTGCTGATCGAGAAGCCGCTTGCCGCCACGCTCGACGAGGCGGACGAGTTGGTGAATCTGGCGGCGGCGCACAAACGCATTGCGCAGGTTGGGCATCTCGAGCGCTTCAATCCCGCAGTGCGAGCCACGATTCCGCTGCTCACGCAGCCCATGTTTTTCGAGGTGCATCGCCTCAGCGTTTTCATGCCGCGGTCGCTCGATGTCGATGTCGTGCTCGATCTGATGATCCACGATCTCGACATCGTGGTCGCGTTCGCCAATTCTCCGGTGAAGGAAGTTCGAGCCGTGGGCTTGCCTATTCTTTCCGGCAAGGTTGACATCGCCAACGTGCGGCTGGAATTTGAATCGGGATGCGTGGCCAACCTCACCGCCAGCCGGGTTTCCACCGAGCGCGTGCGCAAGCTGCGTTTCTTTCAGCCGCAGCAGTACGTTTCGGTGGACTACGGACGCCAGGAAGTGCTGGTCTTCACGGTTGGGACAGATGGGGCGGCTGCGGGCGCACCCACCGTCAATCCACAAATAAAAGTCGCCAAGCCGCCGGTGACTTCAGAAGAACCTTTGCATGCGGAGTTGAAATCGTTTCTGCACGCGGTGCGGCAATGCTCCACGCCCGTGGTGCCGCTCGAAGACGGACGGCGCGCGCTCGCGCTTGCGCTCGACGTTGTGGCGGCGATTCGCGAGCACGGGAAGAAAGCCGGACTCGCCGGCGTCGCCAAGGGAAAGCCGTAAAGAGTGCGGATGAGAACTCGAGCCGTCCTTCTTCGGGACTATTCGCTCTCTCCGGACTTACGGCTCGATGTGCGAACCTCAAGCGTCCCTCCGGGAGGCGCTTTCCGTTTCCCACGTTCCCCCGGCGCTCGGCGCGGGGCCAATGCATGCCGTCGCTTTGCGACTCCTCGCCTCGCGAGCCTGTTGCGGGTACAGATCATCGACTGCCTGTGCCTTTGTCCATGGCTTGGTTGGCGAGGCGGTCGGCGTCGCGGTTGTGTTCGCGGAGGGCGTGGCCAATCTGGAACCAGTCTAGTTGGGCGATCAGTTCTTTGGCGCGGGCGTGGAGGTCTTGCAGAACGGCGTTCTTTACTTTGTAGATGCCTTTGATCTGGCGGACTAACAACTCCGAGTCGCTGATTAGTTTAAGGGCTTTGGGGCCGTGCTGAACGGCGTATTCGAGGGCGGCGATGAGGCCCTGGTACTCGGCGAAATTGTTGGTTTGGTGGCCGAGATATTGGCTGAGGTGGGCGACTTTTTGGCCCGACTCATCTTGGATGACAACTCCGTAGCCGGCGGGGCCGGGGTTGCCGCGGGCGCCGCCATCGCTGTGGGCGACGAGATAGTGGGCGGGGGTGGGGTGGGAGTCTGGCGGCTCGGGGAACAGCGGCTTGGTGGCGGAAGGGCGAGGGTAGGGCATGGAGTTGAGTTTACAACGGGCGGATGTGCGTCGTGGGCGACATCGTCGTGGCGCTGAGGAGAAAAATCTTCAACCACGGGGAGCACGGGGTTACACGGGGTAACCCTTTGGGATTTTTATGCGTAGTCGGGGACGAGCGAACGCGATGGGTTGGGCCGAGGTGGAGTCCTTGCTAGCTGGGGGCGGCGCAGACGGGGTAGGGATCCTTCGACTGCGCAAACCGATTCGCGAAGCGCAATCGGTTTACTTCGCTCAGGACGACAGAGCCTAGTCAAGACGACGGAAAGTTTAGCGGCCGGCGGCTAAGCGCGTGGCGAGGCGCGGGGGGAGGCCGGCGGCGAGGATGCGGTCCTGGGCGGACTTCAGGTTGTAGGGGGTGCGGTGGTAGTGAACGACTTGGGCCTCGGTGTCGAAGAGGGCGAAGGCGGCGCGCCAGTCGCCATCGCGGGGCTGGCCGACGGAGCCGGGGTTGATCATGTAACGGGTGTCGGGCTTGAGTTGGAGAGAGACGGACTCGGCCTGGCCGACGGTGCGGTATTCGGGACGGAAGCCATCGGCGCTGGTGTGGTTGGCGAAGAATCCGCCTTGCAGGTGGGTGTGGCCGAAGAAGGTGAGCGGGGTGGAGTCGGCGAGCAGGGGGACGAGCGCGTCGCCGATGGAAACGATGTAGACGTCTTCGTCGCCGGGCGAGCCGTGGACGAGATGGGCTTGCGGAAAACCTTCGAGGGGGATGGGGCCCTGGGGCAGAGCGTGCAGCCATTGGTGATGTTCGGGAGTGAGCTGGTCGCGGGTCCAGATGGCGGCGGCGGCGGCGAGGGGGTTGAAGTCGTCGAGGGCGAGCAGGCCGGTGGCGGCTTTGTCGTGATTGCCGCGGACGAAGATGTTGCCCAGGCTGCGGGAGCGGTCGATGACTTCGTTGGGAGACGCGCCGTAGCCAACGACGTCGCCGAGATTGGCGACGAGGTCGTGGGGCGGAGCTGCGGCGAGGCAGGCTTCGAGAGCTTCGAGGTTGGCGTGAATATCGCTAAGAAGGAGGATTCGCAATCGACACCGGGCAGTGGGATTATAGAACAGTGGGGGGATTTACGGGGTGCGGCTGCCAAAACCAGAGTGGTTTCTGCTTGGGAATACGAAAACCATTTACCACAGAGGTCACAGCGGATCACAGGGTAACCCGATTATGGCGTTCGGGTTGACTACGGGGCAGCGGGCCTTGTGAGCTTTGGCTACTTCT
>Ga0302320_10016384_pt1 | contig 15147 bp, 15 predicted proteins | sample Bog_T0_3_FD_202130 | JGI IMG/M metagenome (GOLD analysis project Ga0302320, IMG submission 202130) | Peat permafrost microbial communities from Stordalen Mire near Abisko, Sweden - Bog_T0_3 | ecosystem: Environmental > Terrestrial > Soil > Wetlands > Peat | place: Sweden: Abisko, Stordalen Mire... | reverse complement strand
CCACTTCGGCTTTCTGGCCCACCGACGGCGTGCCGCTCTCTTGCCACTTTGCTTCCAGTTCCTGGGACGACCGGCCGATTTACCACCCGTACCAGAGCCACAACCCGGGGAGCAAGAAGGCGGCTCGACCCACCAGCCTTACACTTCCACGTGGTCCTGCCCCCAGTGCGGCGGCCCCATGATCATCCTGGAGCGACTAAGCGCGGCGGAAATGCGCCTGCGTTCTCCACCGCCCACTCCCCCGAGGCTCTCATGAAATACGCTATTCCCATCCGATCACACCGCGTCCACCCACCACGCCCGCGCTCTCGTGTGCCTGGTCACAGGCGGTCAAACCATCCCTCGTCACCCGATCCCTTCACACCATCTCCAAGGGGCCACGGGTTGACGGCTAGCACGAGCGTCCTCGCCCGCAGACAGCTATTCCACTTTTCTCTCTATCCCACGGCGGGCCCGCTGAAGCCCATTCAAAACCCATAATTTGCCCGCATCCGCCGCAAACACGGGCGGCTCCCTTCAAGTCGCTGTATCGAAAGCGCGCCGCGCACCGTCTCTGCCACTCCGCAGACTGGTCCCGCCGGCGCGCTTCCGATACAGCCCTAAGACTTCGGGGGAGCCAGGGGGTACACTTCAACGGATAGGCCGTTCTCGGCAATGTGCTTGTGAGATACTGTCCGCCCGCCTGTCATTGACTACTAACTTCGTCAGCGGGATTATCAGACCGAGAGAACCCGTGGTCGGGGAGCCGCTAAAATGAACTGTTCTCTAAACCCTGAACTGGCTCCGTGCTGCGGGGGTAATTTTGAAAGTGGGTAGATGCACATCATGCGTATACGTCATTTGTCCATTCGTAACTTTCGGGGTATCCGTGAAATGGAATGGCCGCTTCCTGACAAGGCTCTCATCTGTTTAATCGGGCGGGGCGACTCCACCAAATCCACGATTCTCGAGGCCTTGCGTCGCATCTTTCATCCCCAGTGGAACCTGGCCTTTGACGACGCTGACTTTTATCAGTGCGTGCCTGAGAACAAGATCAGCATTGCGGTTGTTCTTGGCGACATTCCGGACGAATTTCGCGACTTGGGAAATTATGGGCACTGGCTGTGCGGTTGGGACGTGGGATCTCTCCACCGACACGATGAACCGGGCGACGACCTGGAGGATGCGCTTCGCATCCGCCTTGTCGTTGGAGACGACCTAGAGCCGTCATGGCGTGTCATCAAGAATGACGACGATGAGGGTGTGTCTTTCAAACCGAACGACCGCGCGAAGGCTGCGGTCAGCCTAATTGGTGCGCTCTCAGACCGGCATCTCACTTGGTCGCGCGGTTCGGTCCTCAACAACCTGACTGAGGCGGAAAATATCTCCTCTTCCCTTGCCCAAGCTGGCAGGGCCGCCAAGGCAGCAATGGACGCGCGCCGCGGAGATAGCTTGACCAACTTCGACGAAGTTGCAAGAAAAGCGGAGGCGACCGCCAGAAAACTCGGCGTTAACGTCGCCTCGTCGTACAAGGCGCAACTCGACTCCGAAGCGATTAACGTAAAGATTGGGGGCCTCGCATTGCATGACGGCGAAATGCCGCTCCGCCAGCTGGGGCTCGGTTCAAAGCGCATGCTCACGACGGGTCTTCAGAAAGATAACCTTCACGCTCGCCACATAACCCTATTCGATGAAGTCGAAATCGGACTCGAACCCCACAGAATAGCACGACTCGTACATCACTTAAAGGATGACCCGACCGGCCAGTACTTCCTAACGACGCATTCGCCGGTTGTTCTGCGCGAGCTCACGGTCGACGATCTTCATATCGTTCACAGCAGAAATGGCGAGACACAGGTCATCCCAGCGAACAAGCCGGCTATTGCCGGCTTCATTCAGGGCAAGATCCGATTAGGCGCCGAGGCTTTCCTGGCCCCTAAAATCACCGTTTGCGAGGGCGCTACCGAGGCCGGATTCCTGCGGGGCTTGGACAACTACTGGATGTCGAATGCGAAAAACTCGTTCGCGTATCAGGGTGTCGCGCTTTTCGACGCGAGGGGAGCAAACCAGATTAAAGGGATTGCGGAAAGTCTCAAGGAACTCGCATACGACGTCAGTGTCCTGGCGGATTCGGACGCCCGGAATCATTTCTCCGATGCGGACGCGGAATACCTTCGCCGTAAAGGGGTGGAGGTCATAGTGTGGGACGGTGAATTTTCCATCGAAGGTCGCGTTTTTGCCGATATACCCTGGGCTGGGGTGATGGCCGCATTTGAGGCGGCGTGCGCGACTCGCGGTGACCGAGACCAAGTTCTCAACCAGATCGATACGCAATACGGCCCGGGATTTAACAGGGACTGCCTCGCGTGGACGGACACACCGCAGCTTCGTTCGGCTCTCGGAAAGGCTGCCAAGGCCAGTGAGTGGTTCAAACGCCAAGACCTGGCACAAGAATGGGCTGGCGTGATCTGCGCATATCTGCATGACGACGCCATCCGCAACAGCGACCTAGTTCGTAAACTCAATGCGTTGCGCGATTGGATCGACCGTGCCTAATCTCTCTGAAGTCTTGGCGGGTTGTTGCGGCTCCGGCTACGTGGTCGCACCGGCGGGATTCGGTAAAACACATCTTATCGCGGAGGCCGTCTCGCTGAGCGCGAACCGGCAGCTTGTTCTGACCCATACATATGCGGGCGTAAACGTGTTGCGTCACAAGATGCGGGAGATGAGAGTGTGCGGTCGAGCTTTTCACGTTGACACGATCGCAAGCTGGGCGCTCCGGCTGTCTCTTTCGTACCCCGCAACTTCCCGCTGGACTATAGAGCGTCCGGCGGGAGCCCAGTGGTCCGCACTCTATGAGGCCTGTTCGGTTCTACTCGACAGTGGTTTTATCCGGCGCATTTTGCGAGCATCGTATGCAGGCCTCTACGTGGATGAGTACCAGGACTGCTCCCTCCCCCAACATGAGCTCGTACTCAAACTAGCGCGCGATTTACCTTGCCGCTTGCTCGGCGATCCCTTGCAGGGGATATTCGATTTCGATGGGGAGGCAGTGGATTGGGAACGGGACGTTTGCGCCGCGTTTCAATCTCTGGGCGACTTGCAAACACCGCATCGATGGGAGCGGGCAGGTGCACGACCGATCGGCATCTGGCTGCAAGCAATACGGCACCAGCTTGAGCAGAGGGAGCCCGTGGACCTGACGCAGGGCTTGCCGTCCGGCGTCAGGCTCGAGCATGTGGATGGCACCGCTGATTTATTTCGTATTCAAGCGAACGCTTGCCGCGTCTTCCAATGCGACCCTAAAGAAAGCGTAATCGCCATACACAAGGGAAGCCAGGAGTATAAGTCCAAATGTCATCTTCTTTCCAAGAACTTGGGCGGCCGGTACTCTTCGATTGAGGAGATTGAGGGCAGGGCGCTCTTTTTATTCGTAAAGAGATTCGTAGCGGCGACTACAGATCAGAACCGACTTAAGGAGGTGATCGCGTTCGCCTGCAAGTGCATGACTCAGGTGAAAGTGAGCCTGTCCGCCGCGACGGTGCGCGGCGAACACACGGCCGTCCGAAATAATACACGCAATCCGGATGTTGCCAGAGCTGCGAACGCCTTCCTCGTGGATCCTGCCAGCGTCAACTTGTTCGGCTTTCTGGCAGCGATCAAGACGATACGCAAAGTGGATATTTTCCGCGCGGATCTCTTTAATCGGATGATTGGTGTATTGCGAAAACACATGCTGAACCCGCAGATCACCCTAGCTGAAGCTGCAGAGAAATACCGTGCCGAGTTTCGGTACAGGGGCCGCCCTGTGGGGCGCAGAAAGCTCATTGGAACCACTCTCCTTGTCAAGGGCCTCGAATTCGATCACGCTATTATCCTCGATGCGGAGTCCCTTTCAAGAAAGGAGCTCTATGTGGCTTTCACTCGCGGGGCGAAATCATTGACAATCATTTCCTCCTCGCCTTTCCTCAATCCCGCCGATTGAAATGAAAAGTGGCCGAAAACGAGTTCTCCGTCGTGACGGCCTAACACTTCGCGCCACGCCCGGGATACAATCGGGCAGTCATTGTTCTTCTCTGGCCGGTTAGCGCCTGCATTACCCTCAAATCAGAATATTACCTCCGCAGGCATGCAGGCACTTTGACGATAAGTCGAAACCGTCGAAGTGCCTCACGCATTCAAACTCCCGGGAAACGGGGTTCGGGTCCCTGAAGGGGACTTCGGGACCGGAATAATTTCCGAGTCACTCGCTCGGACCTTCGGATCGCGACTGCGGATTCGCCGATTAGCCATAGTCCACCAAGTAGGACAATCCGAGCGTGGCCAACTTCCAGATGACCGACGATACGGGAGTTCGCGATGCGTCAAGAGCCAGGCCGGGGAGGGCGACGCGTCCGGTTGCGAGGGGTTGTGCGACCTGATCTAGGATCGGCTGGAGCACTGGGAATCTGAATCGTGCGAAACCGAGGACGACTACACTGACCACCTCGTGGAGTACCTAGGCGAGAAGTTGCGAGAAATCCGATCCCCGGATGATGACCGGCCCATCACAGTCGAGAAGCGCGTCCGCACGGACTTCGGCGGCCCCGACATCATCATCGACGACCGGCCCGTCCTCGAACTCAAGTTGGAGCCGCACGAGGGGAGAAGGACCGGCCCATCGGGCAGTGCGGCAAGTACTCCGTCGAATGGACGACGTGGGCCTTCATGCTCGGCATGAGCCGCAAGAAGGCTAGGAAACTCGTCAAGCTCCTGTAACAGAAGAGCCTGCACCACATCGGGGTCATCGAGTTCGATATCAGCGAAGTAAACGACAAAGACGACGAGGACTGAGGAGGGGAACACGCGGAGAGCTTTTTGATCCCAACTTCTGATATTCTAGTACTTTGCTATTCGAGGGGAAACAAGTTCTGTTGATTTTGTTTCCATAGTTTTGCCGGCGACAGTATGGACGCCAAGACGCTTGCCAGCAGTTCACGAAAACTGAAGTTCGGCAACACTGGGTCGACGGCGGCACCGGTCGCCTCGGGCATTGCATTCCCTGTCGCTGACCTGATCCACACGTTCAAGCCCGAGGCCTGGGAGGATTTCACCGAAGAGTGGGCGCACTCCCAGGAGAAGAAGTACAAGGAAGTCATCCGGTACACGGGATCGGGTGACATGGGCCTCGACGTCCTGTGCTTCCACACCACCGACCACTTCACCGGGCCGTGGGACAACGTCCAGTGCAAACGCTACGCGAGCGAGTTGCAACCGCATCAAGTCTACGTGGAGATCGGCAAGATTATCTACTACTCGTGCATCGGCGAGTACCCGCCCCCTATGAACTATTACTTCGCGGCGTCCAAAGGGCTCGGCTTGAAGCTCAAGAAGCTCCTGACCAAACCCGACGAGCTGAAGAAGGCGGTGGTCGCGAACTGGGACAAGTATTGCAAGAAGAAGATCACGGTTACCAAAGAGCTTCCGCTCGACGGAACACTCCTCGCGTATCTCAACGCGTTCGACTTCAAGATCTTCAGGATGATCCCGGTCGCGCAGATGATCAAGGACCACGCGGGCACGGTCTTCTACATCCGACGGTTCGGCCCCGCGAGCTTCCCGGAGCGTCCACCGGTCGAACTCCCGCCCCCAATCGTCCAGGCAAAGGAGAGCCGATACGTCCAGCAACTCTTCGAGGTGTACTCGGAGAAGCTCTCGGTACAACTCAGCAACCCATCGCAGCTCTCGCAGTATCCTGAGATTGAGAAGCACTTCAACCGCTCGCGCGAGATCTTCTACCATGCGGAGTCCCTTCGGAACTTCCGCGACAGCATCGATCCGGGAGCGTTCGACGCGATACGCGAAGAAATCTACTACGGAGCCGTGGACATCTACGAAATGGAGCATGCGAACGGCCTCGCCCGAGTCCGGTCAACCGTGAGCCATGCAGGAACGCTTACGCCAAACTGCAACGCGCTCTGCGTCCGCGTCCAGACGCAGGACAAGCAAGGGTTCTGCCACCATCTCGCGAACGAAGATCGCTTTACCTGGGTGAAGAAGAATGCCTGAGACGCAGACATTTAACAGCCCGATAGAGACCGGCGTCAGAGCGCTCATCCTGCTCGCCGAATCCTACCCGGAACAACTTGACCTGCAGCGCCTCCTGGAGTTCGATTACATCCTCGTCCACACCAAGGACGTGGACGGCCCCCCGAGCATTCACCCCGCACTCCCGTTGCGGTCCGGCGAACTGCTCGTGCGACGCCAACTCATCGAGCGCGGCCTCACGCTCATGATGAGCCGCGGACTCATCAGTCGTCACGCGACACCGAATGGCTTCCTGTACCAGGCCGAGGACAGCGCCGGACCATTCCTTGATGCGCTCACGGCAGAATACCTCGATGACCTCAAAGACCGCGCCGTCTGGGTCGTCGATCGTTTCAGCGACATGAGCGACCGCGACATCCGCGTGCTCCTCAGTAAGGTCTACGATCAGTGGTCCCGCGAGTTCCAAGTGCCAGAACAACCGGGGTTATTCTAACCATGGCGTTCCAGGGACTCCAGCTGCGTTTCATCCGGTTTCTCGGCCCCGCCAAGGAACCCGCAGAGTTCACCTTCACTCAAGGACTGAACATCCTCTGGGGCTCAAGCGACACCGGCAAGACCTTCCTCGTCCAAGCCATCGACTTCATGCTCGGCGCGAGCGGCAAACTCCGGGACATCCCCGAGCGCGTCGGATACGACCGCATCCTGCTCGGCATTACCACAGCAGCCGGGACAGACTATACGCTCCAGCGCAGCATCGACGGAGGCAGCTTCCGTCGCTTTGATGGCCTCGTGACTGAGACACCACAGGACAAGAAGGCCGGCAAGACCCTCTCAGCGATCCATACGATCAAGAACTATAACAACCTCTCCCATTGGCTCCTGCAGGAGATCAGGCTCGATAAGAAAGAGATCCTCTGGAATTCAACAGACGGTGTCAATCGGTCACTTGGCTTTCGGGCACTAGCGCATCTGTGCGTCATCATCTACCCCAAGATCACGCAGGCGACATCGCCGCTCTACGACGGCCAGTATCAGGACCAGACCCGCGAGTACGGCGTCTTTAAACTCCTGCTCACCGGCATCGATGACTCTGCCATCACGCCAGAAGTCACCGAACAACTCGAAGAAACCAAACCCGTCACGAAACCGCCGGTTCGCCCCGATGTCATCGAGGAGATGATCCACACGTACGAGGAAGAACTCGCCACACTGACTGAGAACCCTGAAGGTCTCGATGCCGAAGTGACCGCCATCGACGAACAGATCGACACCCTGCAATCCTCTATGAAAGTCATGGAAGGACAGTTGTCACTCACGAGCCAGCAGCGCAAGGACGTCTATGACCGCCACAGTATGCTGACGGCGCGCCGAAACGAGATCACGGAACTCCAAGAACGCTTCAGGCTGCTGGATGCGCAGTATACGAACGACATTAAACGTCTGGTCGCCATCGAAGAATCAGGACAATTATTCATCCTGCGCGAGCCGATGGCCTGCCCCTTGTGCGGTGCACAGCCACAGAACCAAGACCACAATGCCGCGTGCGACGGTAACGTCGCTGCAGTGACCCAGGCCGCAGCCGCCGAGATCGCGAAAATACGACTGCTCCAAGCAGAACTCCACAGCACCGTCACGGCGCTTACGAATGAGCACATCGAGATCGTCAGTGAGCGCAAGACCCTCGCGGGGGTCTGGCAGCATTACAAGGACCAGATCGACACCGCGTTGTCCCCGGATTTCTCTGCAGCACGCAAAGCGTATGACGCGCTCGTTGAGAAGCGGGCCAAGATCCGACAGGCCGATGTCGTCTACAAGCGTATCAAGACGTTGCGCCGCCGCCTCGACGAACCGACGCCAGCGCCAACGCCGAAGGTACTCAAGGAGAAGGAGGAGTCCACGGACATCGAGCAGTACATAGCGAAATCGGTGCTGCGGGACTTCTCGAAGACGGTCGAGAAGATCCTGAACGATTGGCACTTCCCCGATGCGACGGACGTGTACTTTGACGAGAAGACGCGCGATGTAGTGATTGGGGAGCGTCCTCGCGGTAGCCGTGGCGCTGGGTTGTGCGCAATCACGTATTCTGCCTTCACGCTCGCGCTCTTCGAGTACTGCCGTGCCCGGGCGATGCCGCATCCTGGATTCGTGATCCTTGACTCGCCGTTGATCGCGTACAAAGAACCGAGCGCTGACGATGAGGGTATCTCGGGGACGGATCTCAAGCCGCGCTTCTACGAGCACTTAGCGACGTTCGCGGGCGACCAGCAGATCTTCATCGTTGACAACACGGATCCGCCGCCGAGCTTCCTGGCGAAGGCACAGCATTTCACGAAGAACCCTGTCATTCCACGATACGGACTATTCCCGTACATCAAGAAGCCAGGGTAAATGTCCTAGCGGAAAAGCCTTTATGCTTGTTCCTATGGAGGAGGTCCAATCGATGGAAAAAGCGTTCTATTATCCCGGCCTCATGTGGCACCACAACGACTGGATCAAGACGATGATCCTGTTCTTCGACGGCATCGGAATCTAGCTGTCCAATTACTTGCATGGCAAGCCCGAACATGTGACCCCGGAGATCATCGCGCGAACATTAACGGCGTCCATCGGTTCACGCGTGAGCTGGCCGTGCTTTCGGAGCGGGAACGTGCTGAAGAAATGAAGGTCCGCACGGAACAGCTGCAGGATCTCGCCAGCAAAATAAGGTTCGTGAACGAGAAGGCCTGGAAGCAACCCGTTAATTTCGGACTGGGTATGCTCGGCGCGTTTTGGGCGCTCCCGAAGAACGATTACGTTGGTGCAGGTCTTGGGGCGGTCAGGGCGATTACCGGCATGAAGGGCGAGTCCCCTGTCGCGACAGGCGCATACTCATACCTCTTCAAAGCCGCGCGTCGCGTGTTTTAATCATCATCCCGGTGGAATTATGAGCCTTGAGAAGCGCATCGCGTCGGTCGCCAGGACGCTCTTCTTGCCAGAATTCTCGTTCGCGGCGAATACGTTCCAGGTCGAGAAGGGTGAGTACGAGCTCGCGGATCATGTCATTTGGGTTGATGACCTGTTGATTGCGTTCCAGATGAAGGAGCGCCAGAGGGATCTGCCGGAAGCGCATTGGTTCGAGAAGAAAGTCCTCAAGATTGCGACACGGCAGGTTCGCGACACCCTGAGGTTTCTAAGCGAGCACGACGAGATCGCTATTGAAAATCAGCGAGGCCACCGCTTCCGCCTCACCCCTACGAAGCTCGCCCGAAAGCACATGGTCGTCGTCTACGATGAGCCAGCATCAGTCATCCACCGCGCTCGGTCAAACCACCACCTGAGCCGGACTGCAGGGCTAATCCACGTGATCAGGTCATCGGATCTCATCGACGTCTGCCGAACCCTGATAACGCTCACCGAGATCGCCAGCTACTTGGCGTTCCGAGACAGAATCGTCCGAGCCAACAAGTTCCTGAGCGAGCGGGCGATCCTGGGGCAATTCCTACGCGGAGCGTTCAACGAACTCCCCGACGAGCGCAATGCCGCGGAGTTCTCGCGCTTTCGCAGGGATCGCTCCCGCTTCGACATCAGATGGTTCTTCAAGGAACTGCCCCAAATAATTCACACCAACCATAACGGCGACGACAAGTCCTACTACGAAATCCTCAAAGAATACGTCCTCCTGGACAGGTTTGAACTAGAGCAGTGTCGCATCCGCATCGGCATGGTCAACGACAGCCTGACAAATTCCTCCAACCTCCGGCCACTGGTTATGGCCACTCGTCGAGGAACCTGTTTCGTCTGGATCGCGGTACCGAACAGGAAGTTCTCACAACGACTCATCCTTCTGCAGAACATCCTCTACTTGGCGAAATACGTGACGCATTCGCAGCGATGCGTCGGCATGGCATACGCAGTCAGAGCCGACGGCCTCATCGAACTCGAAATGGGATACTTGGAAGCGCCGTGGGCTCATGATCCACTCGCCGAACAGCACCTTACCGAGGCCAACCCATTCCTCCCCTTCGGAATACAAGAGAAGCCGGCTTACCGCATCGACTGACCTACCTCGGGTCCGTCGGTGACCGTTCGCAATTGCTGCAGCCACCGCGCTCCGGCTTGTCTATCGTTGCGGCACGGAGCGCGCAATTAGGAAGCTATGATGAGGGAGTGCGTCGTCGGATTAGGCCTGAAAAACGTTAGTGCTGTATCGGAAGCGCGCCGGTGAAAAGCGATGGTGTCACGAGGGCGCGGGCGGCACGCTTTCGATACGGCCGTTTGAAGGAAGCCGCGTCACGGCACCATGGGATTTGAATGGTGTTTTCTGTGCTGGAAACGCCCATCCCACCCGTAAAAATGCAAACTCCCCGGAAACGGGGTTCTGGAAAGTCGGCATGGCGGAAGCAAGAAATTCGAATCCCGAAGAAAATCAGGGGCCCGCTCGAATGTGGGCGCCGAAAGGGGAACCCGTTTTAGAACGGAATTTCCTCCTCAGTGCCCTCGCTTCCCGGCTCGTTGAAGGGACTCTCATTTTCATCGACGGGATCCGAGGGTTTCGAGGATTCAGCGTCCTTCGCACCGTTCCCGTTCTTTGACGGCCCCAGGAACCTGAGCGTGGTGACGACCACTTCCGTCACATCGTGCTTCTGGCCCCCGCGATCCTCGTAATTCCGTAGCTGGAGTCTTCCTTCAACGTAAACGAATTTCCCCTTGCCCACAAATTCGCCTGCGATTTCGGCCCATCGCCGCCAAGCGACACAGCGGATCCAGAGCGTGCTGGTCTTCTTCTCTCCGCCGCCGTTCTTGTAGGTTTCATTCACCGCCAAAGAGAAGTTCGTCACCGGGATGCCGGCTGGCGTGAATTTCATCTCGCTGTCGGCGCCCACGTATCCAATTAGCATTACCTTGTTCAACATATGTGTACCGTGGGACGCACAGGCTGGAACGGGCCTGCTCGTCCGTCACGCGCCTCCTTTTTGTCGTGGATGGATCGAATCTTGTGTGTCGTCAGACAGAGTCATTCTTCAGCGAACCGGAATTTGCGGCTAACGCGATCACCCGCCAGCACGTCCATTTGAGTGGCGAGTTCCGCCATGCCCTCCCGTACGCGGGCGCGAATCAGCGGCATGTTCCGCAAGGCATCCGTGCTGACTCCCTCAAGCAGGGCTCGCGCCTTATCGACCTGTTCCTTCAAATCCTGGTCGTCCACCACGTTGCGCAAGTCAAACGTCCCCAGGAAATCGCGCAGCTTTTGCAGGGTTGATTCCCGCAGACGCTGCGCCTTGCCGTCCGCCTGATCGGCCAGCCGGTCGCGCAGGTGACTGACCAATTCCAGCAGCGAAGCCCGCATGACCTGCTGGACTTCGGCGCAAGCCTCCGACATTGCTTGTACAGCCTTGTCGCGCTCGGTCTCGAACATACGGGCCGAGATCTCCCGAAGCTGGTCCGGCACGCCGTAGCTCACGTACTGCCAACTGAAGGTGAAGCGGGAACGCACCTCGTCCGCCGGCGGATAGTCAGCCGGGTTATGGAGCGTGCGCAGTCGCCCCGCCGCCTCTTGGCACAGGCGCGGGTAGGCAGCGAGGAATACCTCCGCTAACACGCTCCGCTTCTCGCTGAACTCGTGCAGCTTTTCATCCACCGTCTCCAACAACCCCAGCGGTAAGAGATGAATGCCCACCTCGAACGGCAGGCACGTGTCGTAGAGGTAGCGGCGGACGTCACCATCGAGCGACCTGATGGCTTGAAGCTCCGGTGAGTCGAGCAAATTTTTCGCCACATGGATTAGTGCCTTGTCTGCGTCCACTTCGACCTGAGATGAACTCACCTTGCGACTGTTTCCCAGCAACCCCAGGTGAACTTTGATGAAGACCGTTTTCTTGGCAAGGTCCGTGCCAGGTTCCTGGATGTCCAGGATTGGTAATGCAGTTGCCATTTCATCCTCCTTTGTGTAGTGGGAACTCTTCAGACGGGACTTCGGCTTGCCAGAAGTTCTGTGATGGGGCAAGGTCGAGGGAATTCCCCTCAATCCCTGCATAGTCTGGTAAGAGTTATTCAGACTTCCGATTTCGAGGGTGGCATGACGGTAAGCGGCCCCTCCAGCTCCCGCATGACTCGCCGCCCCACCGCCGCGGATTGCTCCTCGTAGCGGTAGATGCCCGGCGTGGAGGCGCTGATGAACTTGCCGGAGGCCATCTGGCGTAGCGCCTTGATCTGCTCAGCCGCCGAACGAGAAACCGGCACGATGTACCGCGATGCCTGGGCGAGAGTTATTCCCAACCGATGCGCCTTCCGGCAGCACTCTTTGATTTCCGCTCCCGTCCAGCCTTCATCGTTCGGTAGCTCGCCCGACACGCTGTACTTTTTGAGATAGATTTTCCAGATCGTCCCGCGCTCCTCGGCCGTGGGCAGATCGAAGAAGAACGTGCCCAGCGTGAAGCGCCTACGCAGTTCGGGTGGCAAGCTCGCAATAGAGTTGCAAGTCGCAATGAACAGCATCCGCCCTTGCGAGACCGCGTCGATGATCTGGAGCGCTGTGCGCAGCCGTTCGGTCGAAGCACCCACCAACGAACTCTCCATGGCCGGTAGGTCGAAAGCGATCGTGGGGATTCCCGCCGTACCACCGGTGGCCTTGGCTGTTGCACTTTTCGCGCTCCCCGGTGGGCCGATAAATACCGAGCCATCCACCTCGCGGTCCTGCATGTACGTCAGGATGGTTCCTGTCATCTCCGTCTTCACCCCTGAGAGATCGGTGCCGGTCCCCGCAAACGCCTTTTCAATCTCATCAATGAACACCACGACTCGGGGAGGTTCGATGCCAGCGAGCACTGCCAGCAAAAAGTCCTTTACGTTTTGGACCCCGCCAATATCTTCAAAGGTCTCGCCGCCCCGCCACACCGATAGGCCCGGTGTTTGCTCAATGATTTGGCGCTTGCGCTCCCAGAGGTCCGCGGTGTCGAGTTCGCGCTTAACCAGCGACATCGCCAGTGCCTGTTCTGCCGGGAAGGCGGCCAAGCCGACGAGGGCATCTACCGCCCTATCGATCACCGGGCGCTCGGGCTCATGCAACTCGGCTGCATTGAACGTCTCCCGTACGATTTGCTCCAGGTGAGCGGTCGAAGGGAGAGGCTCGTCAAGAATCAGAACGTCTTGACCCAATTCCGCCGGCAACGTCGCGCCGGGCGCTACCAGCAATACCAGCATCCGCCCCGTCGCTTTGAAGGGGTCGCGCAGGTCCCAGATTCCTTGCATCACTCCGGGGTCATTCCAGAAGCGGTGACCGTTCGAATAGAGCAAGATCCCGTCATCGCACTGTTGCTGCGCCAAGAATAAGGCATCGACCGGCCCAATCGTCGCACCTTGACGTTCGCCCAGCAGACGCGCCAGTTCGTCCCCGCTATCCTTGCCGATTGCATAGAGGCCGCGGACCACGTCCCAGCCGAGCAGCGGGGGAAGCTTGCGACCTTGCTTGAGAGTCTCGATGATGAAATGCGTGGTGCTAGCCGGATCGGCCGTGCGTACCGCCACCACCGGCGTCGAGACACACCGCGCGGCATGGAACGCCGACCGAAACTCCTCCATAGACCGAATCATGTCGGGGGTTCCTTTCGGGAAAGACTTTCAAAATGGGAAGGTAACGAGGAAAGCCGAGGGGGGGTCTACCAGGGAAGGCCAAGGATCGGGAATCCCGTGACCTCCGCTCGGCCGCCTTCGTGAATGCTGACCTCAATCAGCTCTTCACTGAAATCGGCAGGGGTATAATGGTCGCTGAACAACCGCAGAACCTGATTGCGACTGGTGCGCAGCGGCAAACTGCTGGGCTGAGCCTGATTGAAACGCCCGAGGATGGCGAAATCGAGGCACGCACGGATCTCTTGCCAGAGACGTTTCCGGCGCGGTTCAGAAGGATCATCGCCCCAGACCCAATACCGACCTTTGGCGAGTTCGTGTTCCGCGTACCCGCTGAACATACCGAAACTTAGCTCTGGGGCTTGCTGACGCAGGCATTGAATCAATCGCAGTAAGCTGTCCGCCTGCTGCATGGGCTCGCCGCCCGAGAAGGTTATGCCTTCTAATCTATGTTCTTGGCGCGACCTCAGCACTTCCTGGGCTATGACATCTATCGTGGCTTCTGTGCCGCGAAACTGATGTGTCAAGGGGTTCCAGCATTTTGGACAGCCGATTGAACAACCCTGGAAAAACACTACGGCGCGGATGCCAGGCCCATTAGCACGGCTGGCGGGAATCAACGCATGAAGCAGCATGTCAAGCCTCCTTCAGCGCTGGATCTTCTCTCGCTCGACCACGTGGCCGGTGTAATAGGCGGGCTTCTTCCGCTCCACTTTCACCATATCCCCGCCCCGGAAGTCATCAAAGACCTTCTCGCAACCTTGTCCTGCAAAGCCCTCCAGATCGAGGGTGGAATTTCCTCGCTCGTCGATGGTGATCGTGATCGTTTTCTCTTGCATCGTGGCCTACCTCCGCGCGACAAATTGGAGTCGCACCTGTTCACCTTGCGAGGTCTCAATCACCTCGCGACTTTTCAGCGTGTAGCCCTTCGCCCGCGCCATGGCCAAGGTCTGCTTCTCTTTGTAGAGCTGCTGAACGCGGCCAAGCCACCTGGCACCGTAGCCGCGGTACTCGTCGAGTTCGTCCTTGATCACGGCGAGCTGCCCGTCCGGCTGACGCGTAAACCCGATATCGCCATAAGCCCCGCGAAGGTGCTGGCGCCGGATGATAATGTTCGCGACCTTTGCTTCTTGTTCCTCGTAATACGAGTTCAGGTGGACACCTTCGGGGTGGACCTCAACCTCGTAGCCCATCTCTGTGAGCGCCTCCAGAAGGTATTTCTCCTCCCTAACCTGAGTAACCGTTTCTCCATATTTTGACACTGCGTGCCTCCTTAGCGGTCATTTGACCCGCGGTTTGACTTGACCTCATTGGCATAAATACTTGGGTGTAGTATTGAAAGAAACCGGGCCTGGGACCCGTGAGATGTGGTTCGGCGCCGCGCTCGTCTCAAAATGTCAGCGCAGTGGGGAGTTCGACCGTGGTTTGCACTTACTGCGATTGGTAAACCAAAGGTGACTTTCGGCGGGTAATCTGGGATTTGATTGCGCTACCACTTTTAGGGGCTTCGGTCACTTCTCCGGCAAAGCGACTTAT
>Ga0302320_10016382_pt1 | contig 15151 bp, 15 predicted proteins | sample Bog_T0_3_FD_202130 | JGI IMG/M metagenome (GOLD analysis project Ga0302320, IMG submission 202130) | Peat permafrost microbial communities from Stordalen Mire near Abisko, Sweden - Bog_T0_3 | ecosystem: Environmental > Terrestrial > Soil > Wetlands > Peat | place: Sweden: Abisko, Stordalen Mire... | reverse complement strand
CGCGCATCGCCATGCCCGCTTCAATCGTCGCGCGCAGCATCTGCTCGGCTCCGGCATCGCCCAGCCGCTTGCGCCAGCGCGTCATGCTCGATGGATCGATCGGCATCCGATGTTGAAAATACCGCATGCCGCTGAAGTGCTGCCAGTAAGGATTTTCAACCCACACGGCAACCACGTCGTCATCGCTCAGGTCCTGCTGATACTTCAAATAGTGCAAAGCCACCATCAGCCTCGTCGAGATCCCGGGCGCGCCTTGACTGGGATGATAGGTGCTGCCCAGGGTCTGCTCGAACGACTGCCAGTCGATCGAAAGACCGAGACGAACCAAGGGATGGCTCATATCGATCAACTGCTCCAAATCTATCTCTAACAACTCCCGCTGTGGCTGCTCAGGCTCGCGCTTGGGTCGCATCGTTTTTCCCCGGTTTCCAGGCCATTTGCTACGCCTTCAGGGAAATTCTAGCGCAACAAACCCCGCATTTCATCGGGTTTCATAGGGGTTTTGTTGGCTTTTCAGGATCGACTACTGTAGGGTTTGCGTCAACGGAGCGGCCATCGTGACCATTTCGTGACTTTGTTGGGTTTGAGTGGCTTCCTCGCTCTCCTGTAGCTTGCGCATTGAGTCCGCAATATCGGTGCGGCTCACAATCGCGTAACGCTCGAACACGCTGCGCGTCCGCCAGCCGCCGATCTTCATGATTACCGTCTCAGGGATTCCAGCCCGCCGCAGATTGCGCGCCGCAGTCCGGCGAAGGTCATGGAAGATCAGCCCGGAATATGCGGAGCGTTGGCTCTTGCACTTTGGGCAACCCTTGCCGGAATCCATCGGCTCAGAGCAATCGGCGCACAGTGTTTCCCCCGCTCCAATGCGAGTGCAAGCCCGCTCCCACGTCACGCGGAAATCGCGCACTGGGGAACCGTTGGGACGGGTGAAGACTTGTGCTTCTGGTTTCTTGCCTTGCACACACGCGGATAAGAGAGCGCGCACCGTGTCAGTCATAAACACTTCACGGCCATCGCTGTTTTTGGTGGTCCCGGGCTCCAGGCGGATTACCTTCTGCACCAGATCGACTTGCTCGACTTTCATCCCGAGCAACTCAGACACACGCCAGCCATAACAGCGGCCACACTCCACCAGCGCGCGAAACCACAATTCAGCGTCAGCCACCAGCGCGCGGAATTGCTCGTCCTCAAGAAACCCTCTGCGGACGTTGTTCTCTTTCATGTGAGGGAAGGATGGCATCCGCATAACCTTCGGGGGAGTGGCTTGCACCCCAATCCGAAACATCCGCTTGAGGGCCGCCAGTTCCCGGCTCACAGTCGCGTTGCTTGCCCCTTCCCGCTGTCTGCTGTCAACGTAACTAGCAATGTGGTGGCTCGTCACGTCTGCGGCACGCATATAGCCAAAGAACGGCTCCAGGTGCAATGTCCAGCGAGCTTGCACATCGTCAAGGCTCTTGCGCCCATTGATGCGGTAATCCCGGAGGAAATCCGTCGCCAATTCCGGCACTTTGATTCTCTCGACTTGCGGCCCGGCGAAGGTTCCCGCCTCCAAATCGCCTAATCGTTTGCGGAGCATCTTTTCCGCCTTTCTCTGATCTGTCTCATGGCTGGATTCTCGAAATGATTTCCCACGGCGCGAATACTTCAGCCACCATACCGGCGAATCGGGCCGCTTGTAGACACATCCTGATCCATTTGTCCGTCTCATGCTTTATCCCCCTTTCGTTTTTGTTGTCCATGTTTTGCAATGCGGGCTTGAACCGCCTTGCGTGCAATCTCAGAGCGTTGGGCCGCCGTCAATTTTGCTGCGCGGGCCTTCCCCCCTTGCTTGCCGATCTTGGATAATTCAGCGGCGGAAAGAGCATTTGCTCTCGCCGTTCCCCCGAGTTTCCCAAGCGCCTGTGCTGCTTTGTTCTTGTTCATGGACTTATCATGCTTAACGCTAGGCAGGATAGCAAGGAAAATCACAAAGGCGTCAGTCTTTTGTTCCGCTCGACATATACGTCAAGGTCGCGCACGTCCACCAGGAAAGGAGAGCCTTCACCGTCCTGCACCACGGGGAGCCGTCCGGCTTGAATCAGGCTGCGCGGTTTCCACGGACTCAGGCTCAGATATTCCGCCGCTGCCTTGATGCGAAGCAATCGCCGATTTGGAGCGCCGATCTTCCCTTGTCTCGCAGAATTGGCGGACTCGAAATTAGTCACGCTGTAGTCACGCATCCTCATAGCCTCCATCATTGCAATTGCTTGCAGAGACGCTGCGGTTTAGTAATCCTTCGCGTTGCGTTGTGGTTTCCGCATCTTCGCGGGCCTTTGGCGGGATTGCCGTTTCCGGCGCGCCCGCCCCTTGGGTGGTTGCTGGAGTGTGTTCACACTCGACCCCGGCTCGGGCCGAAGCGAATGAGAATTTCGGCGGCGGATTACAAACGCTCGCCGCACTCTCGTCCTTGCTATCTCCAAAGGCAAAATCCTCACCAGGGCTAGTAGGGAAAACCCCTTCGGTTTCCCCTACGACCCCATCCCGCTTCCCCGTTGGGGAGGAATCTGACAAGCAACGTGCGAAAGCTTCTGATTCCACGGCACTAAGAGGGGGCCTTCCTTGACTGGTGGACTTGCTGACTGAGGAACCCGGCACGCCCGTTTCCCATTCAACGATTCGCCGAACCACGGAATACGGCGCGGGGCCTTCGGTGTCGCCAATTTCCACGCGCGCTATGCGGTAAACGAAGACGCCAGGGGAGAGCCTGTCCCGGCGCGCTGGCGGTCCGCCATTTGCCCGGACCCATTCAGGGAGATACTTCCCCCGGCGTGAGGCGCGAGCCTTGTCACGGCTCCCAAGCGGGAACCACTGAGGCACAGTCGCAATCACGCGCAACAGATCGTCCGACAGCACGTCCCAACGCAACAGGCAGAGCCAGCGACGAAAGCCAGGGTCACGGTATTGCTTCCCCCACTTGCAATAGGCTCGGTACTCACCGGAAGGGATGCGCGGATACCCGCGCGTATCGAGAAACCTCCCGATCCAGGCTTCTTGGGATAGCAAATTCTCCATCCGCCGGATATGACTTTTGGCGCTCTCCAACAATGATCCTGCTTTCGACCTTTCCGCAAAGGCTTTTTCTATATACACGAACGCAGCCACATTTTCGATCTGGGTTCGAGCCTCACGGGACATTCGATTGCCGCCAAACTTCCTCGCCTCCTCCAGATTAGACAGTGCTCGCTCTAAATCTCGAGTGCCTTTGCGGTCATCGGCTCTTTGGCGCCACATTAGGGTAAGCGCCCTGGCGATTTCGACGTGGATGCGTGCTTCCTGGGGAGCAGTTCCAAGCGCGCGCCTTAGCAATCGGACCGCTTCTTTGGCATGACCGATTTTCCTGTGGACCATAGCCGACACAAGGTCCAGTTCGACCTGCTGGTCCTCGTTGGCCTTCGATGTTCCTGCAGCCCATTCGCTCAACGCCGCTGAGTATCGACCCTCAAGTGCCAGGAAATACCCGCCAACAAGTGATGGTCCGGGCTTGTGTCCCTGCCTCCGGCCGAATCAAGGACCTCCCTTCTCACCGACAAGACCTGTGCATCCAGGAAGCCGTCCCGTTGCAGCCGCTGAAACGCACGCGCAAGGTAGATCATGCTCTTATCGGTGAATGTCAGTTCCAAGGGAGTTCATCGGAAAATCCAGGAAATACGATCCGAAAACTGCGTTTCTTCGAAGGAATGATCCGACTTACCTTGATTGATTCATACATGCTCTTGGCTTTATCGACTGAGATTGCGGGTATCAGCTTGTTCAGTTCTCCCACCTCTTGCTGCAGGGCGACCAACTTCTCCTCGATCTCCAATTGGACGCTGCCCTGCCCTGAGTTGACTGCTGTCTGCAGCTCATGAAGAACGTCCATAAAATACTGGTCCCGGGTGCCCATCTGTTTGTCGGTTTCCATATTTGTCATGCCCGCCTCGGATGCCATCAGGAGGTTTTGGCATCGTCTCCAATCCTGAGCCGCTCCTTCGCGTCGCCTCTCCAGGTCACCTTCCACTTTGACCGGGGAGTCGTACAGTTCCAGTAGACGCCCCACCATCGTGAGGTTATCTTTAACAGCAGCCTTGTCGAGCGTCGCCTTATCGAGCTTATGCAATGACGCCAGCATGCAATAAGTCAGATCTCTTACGACCGGAAGTTGTAAGTGTGATCCAGCGGAGATGAACAGGCTATCCGATAATGCCGCGCTGACATTTGCCGAGGAAGAAACAAATACGACAGCCTTCTTTTTTGGGTTCAGCCGCGCATTTGCTATTTCGAGGTAGGTGCAGGCCATCGCGTCCGTGTGACTCTGGAGCGCGCGCTTCCCATTTCGATTCGTGTTGATCTTGTCATACCATGTGGTTGTGGTTTTATTCGCATTTCCAGCCCCCGCCGCATCGCACCCAGCGTGCGGATTTCCCGCACTGGGCGCACCTGTTTGCTTAGTGCCAAGAGTTATGTGGCCTATCGTGCTGGAGCAACTTTCGCACCTGACCATCGAACGAGCTGGTAGCTGTTAAACAACCCCAGCCGGTCATGTAGCCATTCGCTACTCCACGGCGTCCAGCCGAAGCCTTTGCGGCCCGGGGCACGCATCAAATGCCGCCGTACCTTCTCCTCTACCCAGCGTTTGACCACTCCAAAACAAATGCTCGAATGGCCGACCCGAAAGTAGTTCACCCAACCGCGCGGAGCTGGATTGATTTTCGCAATCACAGTCTCGACAGGCCAGCTGATATGTTGCCGGAAGATCTCCCTGAGCTTTTCAAACAGCGCCGTCCTCTTCTTCAGCTTCGGTGCATAGTAAGGTCGCCACTTCCGCTGCAAGCTGAGTATGCGCCGATACTCAAAACCCAGGAAGGTAAAGCTCTCTCCCTTTTTCAGATCCACCATCCGACTCTTGTCCTCGTTGATCTCAACGCGGAGCTTCGCGAATTCCTCGCGCAGCCGTCCGTCTATCGCCTTCACCAGCCAGTCATTCTGCCGTTCCGCGTCAATCAAGATCACCAGGTCGTCAGCAAAACGAGCATACTGGACGTTGGTTGACTTGCCCCTTCGTGTGCTATCCATCGCCTTCTCCAGCATCCGGTCTACCTCATTCAGATAGAGGTTACTGAGAAGAGGTGAAATCACACCCCCTTGGGGAACGCCTTTCTTCCCAGTAGCTTTGAGAATCATCTTGAGAAGATGCATGACCGCATCGTCGTGGACTCGCCGAGCCACTTTCTCTAACAGCAGAGAGTGCCGCACGTTATCGAAATAGGAGGCTAAGTCTAGATCAATGATGCGGGTCTTCTCTTCGACGATCGCTCTGGCCACCCGGGCTACGGCTTCATGCGCCGTCCGCTTCGGTCGATATCCAAACGACCCCGATTGGAAGTCAGCTTCGAAGATCGGCTCCAGGATGAGCTTTAGCGCCCCCTGAACCACTCGATCACGGATTGAGGGAATCGAATCCTTTGGAATCTCCTTCTTCCGTGCCCGCATGGGCCGATACGTGTTGGTAACTAATTCATCCCGAATCTGCCCGAGAAAACCCTCCGCTCCGCTTTCCTCGATGGCTTCAAACGTGACCCCGTCAATACCCGGCGCCCCGTGATTGCTTTTCGCCATCTGGTAGGCTTCCCGCAAAGTCTCCATCTTGCAGACGTGGACGTATAATCCCCAGAAGCGCCAAGACGGTTCTGCCTTCGCCTTGACATATAGACTCCTTCTCAGGTCCTGCAAACTGATGGGCGTGTTTGTCATTTCACCCCTGCCTCCCTTTTTGTTAGAGCCGTTACAAACAGCAGGGCCTCTTCGCTCTGCGGACATTACTCCGCTTCCTCGCTACTACAGACCCGGCCGAATCCCTCTCGCCTTCCACCGACTTCCCGGTGTCACCGGTTATACGGCTTCCCTGCTCCGACAATTTCTCGTCGGGGCGAGGAGGGCTTCTCCAGTTGCTTAGCATGACCTTGTCACCGTGCTGTCCCTACCAACCCCGCCGAAGTGTCGCGCCGCATCAGTCCGTGCGACGTTCCATCCTGCCTTCGCCCGAAAAGTGAGGGCTCGGCCTTCGGGTTGCAGTACTTTCGAGGCCATATGGGTTCACTCCCGTTACGGCCCGGCGACTCGCTCACCATCCTTTCGATGGCTTCGTCAATAGGCTTCAGAGCGGGCAGTTTCCTCCCAACCCTGCTATTCAAGCTACGGGGCTTGGACTCTTACCCCGGTGGGACTCTCACCCACCGTTCATGCCAGCCTTCGCTGGACGCACACTTATCGGCACTAACCGGAATGGAAGGCCGATCAGGCCGGCACGTAGGTCAATCGGACCGCGTCCTCTCCGATGGCATCATGCTTCACCAGGCTAAGCGGAGGCAGGGGCCCGGCGAAGAAGGGTTTACCGACGCCGAGCACATACGGACGAAAGTACAGGCGATACTCGTCAACGAGACCCGCAGCCGACAGCACGTTCGCAAGCTCCGCGCCAGCGACGTCGATGTCTCCATCTCGTTCGGACTTGAGCCTTGCGGCAAAGTCGATCAAATCGCCGTGCACAAGTGTTGCGTTTGGACCAACGGACGTCAAAGAACGGGACGCAACCCACTTCGGCTTCGCACGCCAGACCTGTGCGAAATCACGATCGATCTCATCCCAATCCGGCTGGTCCTCATCCCAGTAGCGCATGATCTCATAAATGCGTCTGCCGTAGAGAAGGCCGTCAGAGCCACGGAACAGATCGTTCAAATGGCGACTGAGGATCGGACCCGGTGGTGGGAATTCTGCTGCTGCCTGTGACGATAAAAGGCTGTCCGGCTGCGGTCCGCCTGAACGCCCTGCGATATAGCCATCGAGAGATTGCATCATTCCGAAAATGAGCCTGCCCATCGCGCCTCCTGACTACTTTTGCAGAGAAAAGGTACTGGAAGACGGGCATCTCGCCGCTCCAGAAATTCACGCGGAGACGCGCAGCACTGCAAGTGCTTCGCCAGGTCCGTCCCTAATGCTTGTGAGACTCGCCGGTGGAGTTACCATCTCCACTTACGGGCGATCCGTCCGACCAGTTGCCCATGACAACGTAAAACTCGGTAATCGGCGCCGGATTCATCTGCTGAAAATAGATGGGTACTCCGGGCAGATTTGCGCCCCACGCCGCGCCATCCATGCGTGGAAGGTCATACATCAGATGGTTGAGGTTATGGGGCGGCTGGTCGGTAAGGTACCCTTCCTTCGACATCATGTAGATCAACGAGCCCGAAGCCGGAGCTCCCAATTCCTTCTTGTCGACGGCGGCCTTGATCGCACTGAACATTTGAGTTTTAGAGAATCCGGCCAACACCATCCCGGTTGTTTTTAGAAAATAGGGCAGAACGGAGAGCGCGGCCGACGGGTTGAAGCACTCAGGGCTCCGATTCTTTGGATTCCAGAACTCCGGGTTTTCAAATGGCGCTCCCCACGATCTGCCCACCAGACAGACGAAACCGTTCTTGCCTTCGACCACGGTCTCATAGTTCTTTTGTCCCATAACCATGACCGAGGCGTCCTTCGATATGGACGCAGGGGCCGCAGAGCGCGCCAAGGCTATTTCAGCATCACGGTCCATTCGGTATTGCTCAATCGGGGCCATTGCCGGGTAAGGCGTTTTCATGTCCTGTGCCTGAATTTGATTCGTCCCGGTCAGCATGGCGACCAGCACCAGGCCGATACCCACGATTGATCTCATGCGGCCGCTCCACAATCTACTTGCATTCTGCAAGTTGTTTGAACATAACCCAGACTCCATGCATACTGCAAGTGGTGGATGATGGAATTCATAAAAAAAATACAGACCAGGAACGAAATGCGCTCGGGCTGCCCGGTCAATTTGACGCTGGAGATGCTCGGCGACCGTTGGAGCTTGATCGTCATTCGGGACATCATGTTCGGCAATCGCCGCCACTATGGAGATCTGCTCAGGCTTTCCGAAGAAGGAATCGCGTCGAATATCCTGGCAAACAGGCTTGCCCGTTTAGTCCAGTCCGGTCTCCTCTCACGCAGCGACAACCCAACCCACAAACAAAAGGCAATTTACAGCCTCACTGAAGCGTCTATTCAGCTTGTCCCCTTGCTGGCCCACATGGGCGCATGGGGATGCCGGTTCACCCCTGCGTCCAGGCAACTCTCGATCCGCGCCCAGCTTCTTGAAGAAGGCGGCGAGCGAATGTGGAAGGCATTCATGGCCGAGCTCAGAAGCATTCACATGGGAGCGCCCATGCCGCGCCGGTCGGTCTGCGCCGAGCTTCAAGCCGCTTTTGAGTCTGCAATCAGTCGCAAAGACAATGCTCGAACAGGCAGTAAGACTCGGTAGCATTGCATCCGGAATTGGCCGAGCGTTGAGTTGCACATGTCTGACTGGATCGATACTGATAAACACCCAAGGGGCAAGGAACGGTGCCGTTCCCGGATTACCCCCAACCAGACACCGCTCTCGCAAATCGCGCCAGCCCAGCCTTGTCCGCTCCACCCCAATGCATTGCACGGAATTACCGTCTCTGGGCGCACAATGATTCTGAGAAGGGGGCAAAGGTCAAGGGGCCAAAACCAGACAGCACCCCCCCATAAGCGCTAAGATAAGCATTGATTATTGCTTTATTCGGATGTAATTTTCTGAGCATGCCTGAGCTTGAGGATTGGCCGGTTCTTCTGGAACTGCTTCCTGTTGGCTGGGAGCAGGCTGGGCGCAGCAGCGGTTCGGTGAAGCGGTTGCGCGGATTTTCTTCGATAGAAGCGTTGCTGCATACGCTTTTGCTGCATGTTGGCTGCGGCTGGTCGTTGCGCGAGACCGCGGTCCAGGCTAAGTTAGCGGGCATTGCCGATGTCTCCGATGTGACGTTGCTGAACCGATTGCGCGATGCCGAGGCGTGGCTGCGACTGTTGTGCCAGCAGTTGTGGCATGAAAGCGGAGTGAGCTTGCAGCCGGCGCTTGGCGGCCGCGCGGTGCGGGTGCTGGACGCGACCGTGGTCCGGGAACCTGGCCCGACCGGAAGCCAGTGGCGGATTCATTACAGCCTTCGTCTTCCCAGCCTGGAGTGCGACAGCTTTGTCCTGACTCCGAACCATGGCCGAGGATCTGCGGAGCGGTTCGGGCATTTTGTTTTCCAGCCCGGAGAACTGGTGCTGGCCGATGCTGGATACTGCCATCCGGCGGGGACCCCCTTCACCGCTTTTGCTGCATTCCATTGAAAAAGCAAAGTTTAAGTACAAATTTCCCCATATCAACCCATCGAAACAAAGCACTTAGATCCACCGGAATCTCAGGAAATCATGGTTTCGGTCCTTCCGCAGCGCGCCGAGTGGCCGACGATTGACAGACCACGGACCAAATTGATATCCAATTCACCGGACTACTATACGTTGATATCAAAGCACGTCCGCCAAAAGGAGAACCCTCGCCATGTTTACCCCCAAAGGAAGATTCGGCTGGTACGAACTGATGACCAGCGACACGCAAGCCGCAGGCAAGTTCTACTCCGACGTTGTCGGCTGGACCACCCAGGAGATGCCCGGCGACGGCCCTCCATACACCGTCTTCAATATCGGCAACGTTGGAATGGCCGGCATGCTGACCATTCCCGGACACGTCGCATGGATCGGCTACATCTCCGTTGAGGATGTCGACACGCACATCGAAAAGATTGTCGAAGCCGGCGGCAAGCTGTGGAGACCCGCCACCGATGTGCCTGGAGTGCTTCGCTTCGCCGTCATGTCCGACCCGCAGGGCGCTGCCTTCGTGGTCTTCACTCCCAACCCCGCCATGCCGTCTCCCGTGCGGCCCGCGCCGCCCACTCCCGGAACCATCGGCTGGCACGAACTCTACACCACGGACCTCGATGGCGGGTTCGACTTCTACAACAAGCTCTTTGGCTGGACCAAGCTCAGCGACATGGACATGGGTCCCATGGGCGTCTATCGGCTTTTCGATGAGGGCGACCACAAGGAAATGGGCGACGGCGGAATGATGAACAAAGCGCCGCAAATTCCCGTCTCGTGCTGGGCCTTCTACTTCCAGGTCGACTCAATCAAAGCGGCCGTCAAGCGCGTTGAATCCGGCGGCGGCAAAGTCGTCAACGGTCCAATGCAGGTACCCGGCGGCGGTTGGATCATCCAAGGCCAGGACCCTCAGGGTGCAATGTTCTCTCTCGTCAGCAGCCAGGAATGAAGTAGTTAGTCCCAGCAATGGAGATGGGTGCCCCATCCTTCGCGCACTTTGCGAAGGGTGGGATAGCACAGACCCCAACCCTTCGCGCCCTTCACGATTGCAGGAGTTTCCTGCTGCAAATCCCGTAAGTTCACTTAGGGAACCCCTGATCAAGTCGCCGTTTTGAAAGGGCACGACTTCAGTCGTGCCGTAAAGGCAGCAAAATGAACGCGGGCTTTAGCCCCTGAGGGAATGTTTGCTTCACCGAGACCCTTCTGCAAAGGCTCCCTAGCCCAGCCCGTCCCGATCTAAAACTCCAGGCAAATCCAATTGCATTGTCTAACCCGCGTTTGACCCCGGTGATAAATGAGAGTAATTTTAACTTAGGGTTGAGTTACATATCTCCCCTTTCAGGTTCTCTGAACTAAGGCAGTTTCTCTGAAGTAATTTATCTCTTAGCCCTTGATATCCACGAGGGTCTTGAATGATAGTTTCCAAAGTTCAAAAGCAGTCAAAAGTCAAAACCTCGCCTGCCAGCAAGTCGGCAGCGCCTGAAGTCGGCATTTCGCACGACAGAATCAGGGATCGGGCGTTCCAGATCTATGAAAGCCGCGGCAGCGAGCCCGGCAACGACACGCTGGACTGGCTCCGCGCCGAGACTCAAATCGCCGGGCGTGAAATCGTGTCGCGCTGATGGAACCAACTCTCAGATATCGCGTGCCTGGCCAAAGGCCGGAGGGCGAATCCACGCCTTGCCCAGTCTGCAAGCGTCTGGAAAGAACGTTCGAGGGTTGGAATACCGAGTGCATTAGGGCCCGTTCTTCTTTGTATTGCACCGTCAGCGACAGATTTGTTTCCTACGACGTTGTAGAAATGGAGCGCGCCAAGAGCGACTTGCAAATGCACCGCTCGGTCTGCGTCCTCGCCATCACCAAGGCTGCCAAGCTGCGCCTTGCCTCAGCTGCGCGCGCCTCCGTTATCCCCACCACCCGGCGCACCGTCCCGCCTCGGTTAGGTTAGTCGGAATATCGTTGATGCCGGACGCCGCATGTCTTCCTCTCGATAATTTCAGCAGCATCAGACGGTGTAGAATTCCGCCATGCCAAACGCCGTCGACCGCCCCGAATGCTGGCCGTCCCTGCCTCTCGAATCCTGGCAGGACACCCGCGCCACCCTGCACATGTGGACCCAGATCGTCGGCAAGGTTCGCCTCGCGCTCACGCCGCTCGTCAACCATTGGTGGAACGTCCCGCTCTACGTATCCGCAAACGGCCTGACCACCTCGCGCATCCCGTATGGAGAAATGTCCTTCGAGCTCTGGTTCGACTTCCTCCGCCACCAGCTCGTTCTTGAAACCAGCGCCGGCATCTTGAAATCCATCCCCCTCGCTCCCCGCTCCGTGGCCGACTTCTACCACGAAGTCATGCACTTGCTCCACTCCGCCGGAATCGAAGTCAAAATCTGGCGCATGCCCGTTGAAATCCCCGATCCCATCCCCTTCGACCAGGACACCATCCACGCGTTCTACGATCCCGTAGCTGCCGAAAAGTTCTGGCGCATCCTGCTCTCCGTCGATCCGGTCTTCACTCAGTTCAGGTCGGAGTTCAATGGCAAGTCCAGCCCCGTCCATTTCTTCTGGGGCAGCATGGACCTCGCCCTCAGCCGCTTCTCCGGCCGTCGCGCCCCCGAGCGCCCCGGCGTTGACGCCATGACTCGCGAAGCCTACTCGCACGAAGTTAGCAGCGTAGGCTTTTGGCCCGGCAACCCCGGTGTCTCCGACGCCGCCTTTTATTCCTACACCGTGCCTGCGCCGCAGGGATTTAACGAAGCCAAAGTCCACCCCGCCGCCGCCTCCTACAACACGCAGCTTGGCGAGTTCCTTCTGCCCTATGAGGATGTCCGCAACGCCGAATCGCCCAGCGCGGCACTGCTCGATTTTTGCCACAGCACCTACGAAGCTGGAGCAACGCTCGGTAATTGGGATCGCGAAGCGTTGGAACGGCCGAGGTCAGCACAAGCCCAAGCGAAAGAAAAGTAGACGGGATCACGCCAGCCTGCCATCCCCAGTCCGCAAAGCATCTGATTCGATGAACCCCTTGGCTGGCTCGATTCCGCCAACTGCGGCATCTCTACTCGCTGCGGGTCGCAGGCTCTCATCCAGCTCTTTGCCCATGTCGACAACAATCGGCAGCAAAGCCTCCACATCGGCGAGCGAGGTGCGAAAGTTCACGATGCAGACGCGCATGGCGAACTTGCCATGAACGACGGCGTTCGATAGATAAACCTTGCCGCTGCTTTGCAGCCTGGTCAGCAACTCCACATTCAGCTTGTCCAGGTAAATTGCCGCCTTGGCGTCGCCGGAATCGACATTCGCAGGCACATATCGAAATGTAGTAATGCTCAGCGAATGAGTAATTGCCTCAAGCTCCGGATAACGCGGTATCCGCTCGAACAGTTGCCGCGCCAGCCGGATATCGTCGGAAATCATCTTGACGTAGCCATCGCGCCCAACCTGCTGCAGCGCGAGCCACACCTTGAGAGCTCTGAATCCACGCGAATTCTGCGGACCCAGGTCGAAGTAGTTGATGGCCTCAACGCCGAAATGATAGTAAGGCGGGTGATACGCGAAGGCATCGCGCAGCCTTTCCTGATTGCGCACCAGCGCGCACCCTGCTTCAAGCGGCGCATACAGCCATTTGTGGGGGTCGACGGCCACGGAATCCGCCTCATGCAATCCCATGAGCGCGGCGGGAGCATCCGGCAAAACGGCAGCCAGGCCACCGTAAGCTCCATCCACGTGAAACCAGAGATCGAACTCGCGGCAGAGATTTGCCAACTCCGGCAATGGGTCAATTGCTCCCGTGCTCACAGTGCCCGCGGTGCCGACAACCATCATGGGTTTGTCGCCGGCGGCCACGTCCTGGGCAATCTTCTCCCGCAGCGCAGCGACATCGATCTCCAGGTCCTTGTTGGTTGGAATCCAGCAAATCGCGTCCGTGCCCAGCCCCGACATATCTGCTGCCTTCTGAATCCAGGTGTGCGTCTCCTTTGAGCAGTAGACGCGCAGGCGGGAGCCGGACATTCCGGCAGTGCGCACATCCCAGCCCGCCTTTGCCTGGCGCGCCGCCAAAAAGCACACGAAGTTGGCCATGTTGCCGCCGCTGACAAAAAGGCCGCCGCAATCGACCGGATAGCTCAGCATTTCGGCAATCCAGCGCACCGTCTGGGCCTCGATCTCGCTGGCCATGGGCGACAGCAGCCAGGCGCCGGTGTTGGGATTCACCGCGGCGGCAAGCAGTTCGGCCAGCGCGCCGATGGGCGCTGCAGATGAGGTGACGTAACCCCAGAAGCGGGGATGACCGTTGAACAGCGAATGGTCGAACAGCAGATCGGCCGCGTGGTTGAGCAGCAGCTCGGGACTCGCGCCTCGCTGCGGCAACGACCGCTCCGCCGCCAGGGCCTGGCGCACCACGGAAGGCGATTCCGCGGGAGTGACCGGCCGTTGCGGGAGCGAATCGAGAAAGCCGGCGATGCGGTCAATCAGTTGCGTACCCAGCGCTCGAAACTCATGCGAGCCCATGGCCAGCGGCGCATCGCGGTTGTCGTCATTTTCAGCCTTATCCATATCGACCTCGCAGGAATTGTACCCCACAGCTCTCGCCCTTGTGCATGCACATTCAACTCGAGCCGCGCCTTGCCAATCCGAAGCTTTGATCTCATTTTCCTGTCGAAGACCATTCGCAAACGAATGTACAATTCTCTGCATTCGGAGGAACAGAATCAATGGGCAGGAAATACGCCAACATCCTTGAAACCGTCGGCAACACTCCGGTCATCCGGATCAACAAGCTCGCGCCGGAAGGCATCAACCTGTTCGTCAAGATGGAGGCCTTCAACCCGCTCGGCTCCGTCAAAGACCGCCTTGCCCTCGGCGTGATTGAGGATGCTGAGCGCACCGGCTCTCTGAAGCCGGGTCAGACGGTGGTTGAAGCCACCAGCGGCAATACCGGCATCGGCCTGGCCATGGTATGCGCGCAAAAGGGTTATCCGCTGGTGGTCACCATGGCGGAGTCCTTCAGCGTGGAGCGTCGCAAGCTGATGCGCTTTCTGGGAGCGAAGGTGATCATCACGCCTGCCGCGGCGCGGGGCGTAGGAATGGTAGGCAAGGCGATCGAACTGGCCGAGGCCCATGACTGGTTCTACACTCGCCAGTTTGAAAACGAAGCCAACGCCGACATGCATTCGCGCACCACGGCTCGGGAGATTTCCAGCGACTTCGAAGGTGAGCGGCTCGACTACTGGATTACTGGATTCGGCACCGGCGGAACGCTGAAGGGCGTGGCGCGGGTGTTGGCCAAGGAGCGCCCGGAGACGAAGATAATCGTCTGCGAGCCGGACGACGCGCCGTTGCTCTCCAGCGGTATCGAGCAGCAGCGCAACGCCGACGGATCTGCTGCCGCGGGCCACCCATCCTGGAAGCCGCATCCGATGCAGGGCTGGAGCCCCGACTTCATCGGCAAGCTGACCGGCGACGCGGTCGATATGAAGGTCATCAGCCAGGTCCTGCGCATCGCCGGCCCTGACGCCCTGCGCTGCAGCAAGGACCTCGCCCGCAAAGAGGGCATCTTCGTCGGCATCACCTCCGGCGCCACCTTCGCTGGAGCGCTGCGCATTGCCGCCGAAGCGCCTCAGGGCTCGACGATCTTGTGCATGCTGCCGGACACGGGTGAACGCTATTTGAGCACGCCCCTGTTTGCCGACGTCTCCATCGATATGACTGAGGAAGAGCAGGAGATAGCGCATTCGACGCCAAGTTGCTGGCTGCCGGCTGCACAATAGAGGCGCGCTCATCGCACATGAGTATCCATGGCACGACCGAGACTGTTACGAAACTCTCAAATCGGCCAGATGCTGGAACGCTTCGATGATTACTGACGAGAAGGCGACTCCCCATGTCTAATGTGG
>Ga0302320_10016381_pt1 | contig 15151 bp, 10 predicted proteins | sample Bog_T0_3_FD_202130 | JGI IMG/M metagenome (GOLD analysis project Ga0302320, IMG submission 202130) | Peat permafrost microbial communities from Stordalen Mire near Abisko, Sweden - Bog_T0_3 | ecosystem: Environmental > Terrestrial > Soil > Wetlands > Peat | place: Sweden: Abisko, Stordalen Mire... | reverse complement strand
ACGCTCCAGCCCGGAGCACAGCGCATATCCATCCCTCTACCTTGTCCAGCGAGCTGCCACAGATGGGCCAGAGTTAACTGCCACAAGTGGGCCAAGATTACTTGCCAAACCCACCATCCGATCCAGTCCCGCGCCGATGCGCTCGCTTACCAAGCTGCCAGATCAGAAGCGGTTCAGGAAAGAATTGCCGCCTGATCACACTGGCAAACAGACAACTCGACGATGGAGATAAACCATGTCAGTTATAGCCGAATCGAATTCGCTTTTTGAGATCGACGCGGAGTTGGATAGCCTTCTCGATGAGATCGAGGAGCAAACTGCACAGGGCGCCGAACCCGCCGGGGTACTCATCGCCCGCTTCCAAGAATTCTGTTCGGCGCACGGTGAAAAGGTGGACCGTATCGGGCGCTTCCTGCGCCAGATGGGAGCGCGTGAGCAGTTCTGCCGCAGCGAAGCTACCCGGCTCAACGACAGGGCCCGCGCCGCAGCCGGCAAAGTGGAGCGAATGAAGAACGTGGTGCTCTACTACTTGATGAGCCGCGGTCTCAGAGCGATCGAAGGACGCGAGTTCACCCTACGGGTCCAGAAGAATAGCCAGGACTCAGTCCGAATCAACGACGAGGCAGCGTTGCCGAAGTCCTACTGCAAGATTGACGCTCGGATCGACGGGCTCCTGTGGGAAACGGTCCTCGCTTTGCTACCCGAAGAGCTTGCGAAGAGCTTGGAGTCGTCGATTCAGGAAACCAAGCCAGACACCGATGCAATCAAGCTGGCAACGCTCCGCCAGGAGCAGGTGCCCGGCGCGGAAATGCGCCGGGGATGGCATCTGAGAGTTGTGTGAGTCTTCAACATCTTCTCTCTCGCGACCGCTGTAATCAATCGGCTCTGCTGAGCGTTCGGTAGGGTCCGCAAACTACGCCGCTCTGGCCTGAGCAAATCCGAAATCGCCTGCCGCCTCAACAAGCGTGGCACTTCTGTTCGCCGTATCCTTGCGGCCCCACCCAAGAAGAGATAGGCCCGACTTATCAATTACGCAGCGCTGCCGAAAACTCACGATGAATTCAGCCAACTCCTTTCTGATCAAGGCGTCTCTCGGGTCCTTTCTCTGAAGGTCAAAAATTGCACGATAAAGAATCAACACGCCCATTGTATTCAATAAGATGAGGGTATCCAAAAAAGCGGAGGCATTCGCTTTGTGCCTGTCTCGTAACGTGAAAAGGCGGGACGGTGCATCTGTTTAGGTGCGGAATTCCACCAATGGAGGAGTGACCCCAACTTGAATAATTACTACGGCGAGACTTGGCACTTATTCGTGTTTACATCATTTTCACCGTCAGGAGGAGACGGCTCGGACGAGCGCAGCGAGGTCGAGAACCGCCTTCTCGGCCGCGTCGGGGAGCATGCTACAAAGCAGAATGTTCTCCTCGGCGGCGGTCCAGTTGGTCAGGCGGGATGCGAGCTGCGGACTAGGTACGGGCAGTTTCAGCTCCAATTGCAGCACCGCGCCGTGCTTCTCGGCCGTCAGCGAGAGTCCGAACGGTGTGTGGAGAAGGAGCCGCGACGGCGGGTAGATGCCAATCGCGTCGCTGCAGCTGATGTCGAACGGCACCAGCTCGGCGAGTCTTGTCTGGAGCCGCAGGTAGAGGTCGTAGACATACAGGTCGACGTGATGGCCGTTCCGCTGCGTCCGGGCTAGAAGGAATGCGGAGTCCTCCTCGATCCGCAGCATGCGAAGCTGGCAATACTCTATGAGGCGTGGCTCGAGGACAAGGTGCCTGCGGAAGCCCGGTAACGGCGATGTGTCTTCTCCCTGCACGCCTGCCGCGACGATGGCTTGGAGCGAGCCTACCACGTCCTTCGGGTCCACCCGGACGAGCACGCGACGGACCACATCGCGGCGTGCCTCGCGGTCGGATACGCGCGTATCTGCACGTAGGAGGCGCTTCCAGCTCGCGTCGCGGTCCTTGTCGTCGAGAAAACTCCAGTTTCGCCCACGCGGGAGCAGGTAGTCACCAGTCGCCAAGAGCGCCCGCTCCCATAGAAAATCCGGGAACGGCGCAGGCCAAGCCGTGGCGTTTTCCGGGAACACGACGCAAACCCGGTCATACCAGTCGGCGAAAGACTGCCGGAGCGCGCCGTCCTCTTCGTCGCTCCAGTCGCACCGCCCGTTCTGCGCCGCGTGATGATCGAAGACGCCAGAGAATCGAAGTAGGAACTCGATGTCGCCCCGGAAGTACAGGTGCGTCTCGGCTCGCTCGATGAGCGGCCGCCAGTCGGTGTTGCGGAGGATGAGCTGGGCCTTGAGCAGCTCCTCGCGCTGCTGCTGCTGGTTGAATCCGCCGCTCTCGTCAAGCGCGCCGTTCGCGATGCACGAGAGGAAGTCGGTGCCACATCTCAGCGAGAGCTGTTTCGACCCACGCAACGCAGCGACAAGCCTCTCATTCCGGTCGATGATGGAGTTCTTGGCGAGATTGACTATGACCCGTATCCAGTCGTGGAACGATCTGCGCACTGCCTCGCTCCGGAGATCCCTGGAGAACTGGAGCAGGAAGGAGCACCACGCGTAAACCATCACCCAATCTACCAGCGTGAGGCCGTCTGCCTGGTTCGCAGTTCGTGCGAGCAGAACCCGCCGGAAGACATCCTTCTCGTCTAGGTAATCGGAGCGACCGAGGAAGCCCGGCGCCTCCTCGTGCTGGGCGAGCGTGTCCAGGCCGCCGACTAGTTCCTCGATGAAGGCTCGGTCGAGACAACCGAGTTCCTGGTAGACCGGGACACCCGGCTCCGGGTTGACCAGTAGCCGTTCGACCTGCTCTGCTAGGTCCGCGTCGTCGCCCCGGCCCACACAGCGGACGAGCGCGAGGGCACGGATCAGATGCATGAACCGTGAGTCGATCTCGGTCGCGCCGTCGCGGTGCTTCCACAGAAAATCGGTCCACGCGATGTCGAACTGCCGGCTGATGTAGTCCCGCCATTCGATCACGGGTTCGTGCGGGCATCGCTCGTCGCCGAATTCTTTACGGACGAACTGTTCGAGCTCGGCCTTTAAGATCTCGAACCCCGTCAGCGCCTTGCCGCGCGCGTTCATCTTCACGTAGAGGTCGTCGGATAAATTAAAGTTTTCGAGCAGCAGCAGACGGAACACGATGGCTGGCGACTCCCTCGACACGAGCCGCGGCCACGCGCCCTTGGACGAGGCGAAGCGGCCATGAATGGCGTCGAGCATCGTGAGGCAGCCGCGCACCGTCGGATCGCGCTGCCAGTTCCGCACGAACCACACGGAGTCGGTCACCCAATTCGAGAGAGTGCGTGATTCGGATACGAGCTCATTCAGCGGCGCCGGCTGGCGGACGAGTGCGTCGAAGAACTCGCGAGCAGCCGGACGCGTGCGATATGTGAAGCACGAGCCGCCATCGGCGAGCGTGATCCAAGACCGGAATTCCTCGAACGCGTCATCGAGGCTGGCGAGATACCAGTGCAGCAGAAACAGCGTCGTCAGCCGCTGCTGCCCGTCGAGTGGCTCAAGGGTCCTCTCGGTGACCCTCCACCGTCCGTAGACGAAGTCGAGATCGAGAGGCGCGGCGTCCGCCCGGTCTTGGGAAAACGCCGTGCCGAGCGCTTCGATGAAGTGCTTACGGACCTCCCGGCTGTGTTCGTCCTCGCGCCCCTGTGCGTAGTCTCGCTGGATGACCGGAATTTCGACGCGCTGTCCCGCACCGAATAGCTCGCGGAAGCTAGAGTTACCGGTCTTCATTCACACCTTCTTTGCGCGTGAGCGGCGCGAAGAAGCGCAGGAGCGTCTCCTCGATCGCCGCGCCGTATGCGTCCTGATCGGCTCCGTCCCAGAGCATCAGCTGCGCGGCCTGCGGCGAGTAGTACTTCAAAAAGACGTTGCGCGTGGCGGGCGGAACAAACTGGCCCCGCTTGTCGAGGTCGATGATCCGCGTTCGTTTCACCGGAAAGATCGCGTTCTTGTACGAACGGTTGGTGCCCACGTCGAGGAGCACCAGGTTAGAGAGCGCGTTGTCGTCAACGCGCGCCACTGCTTCGCCGCTCAGCGCACGTACGCGGTCGAATACCTGTGTGAAGGTGTCTTCTTCGGGCGACGGCGCGGAGACGAGCGCCTCTATGTCCTGCCGGAGTTTTTCCGACGACGTCGGATCCCGTCCTGTCGCGAGGGGACTCACAACGAAGTCCCGCGCGTGCTCTAGCCAGCGTCTCCGGTCCGCGGCTGCCCGGGGAATGTACTCCGCGACGGACCGAACGTGCTCGATGTCCCAGGAGTTCTTCTTGTAGCCGTCGAACTGGAACCGCTGAGTGGATGCGGTCTGGTCGAGCAGACTAGCGATGTTGAACAGCAGTAACACCGCCCCGACTGGATCGGACCCGTAGTTGAGAGCTTCGATGCGCTCCTCGATCCGCGGCGCCAGATCGTTCTTAGTAAAGCCATCCGCCGGCGGCTCCTCTCCGCGCGGACCCGCGAAGCGCCTCCACGCCAGTCGCCTGAGCAGTCGATCGAACCCGGTGCCCGTCGAGTTCATCCGAGCCTTTACGAGGTCGACCAGGATACTGGCTTCTGGTTGGCGCGTTAGACCGCCCGAGGTCTTGTCATCTGTCGCCGTGGCGACGAGGAAGCCGACGAGGTGGTAGAGCGTCCGATCATCGTACCAATCCTCGAGGGTCTGCGTCAGCTTCTTGAACTCCTGCCAGATCTGCCACACCTGGGCGTCCTTCGCGTCGAGGAGTGCTTGAAACGCCAGGAAGGTCGCGAGGGGATCGTCTCCGGCACTGTCCGTGACATCGTTGCGCTTCAGTCGAACGAAGATGTCGAAGAGGTACTCGATGCGCGTCGGAGGAGGCGACCTGCGGCTCTGGAGAAAGTACCAGTACCCGTCGTCCTGCAGGCGCCGCTCGATGAGGTCCCAGTCCTGCGGTATTTGCTGCGCGTCGCGCGGGTCCAGCAGCGTGTGATCGGAGCGCAGGAGCAGCGCCCGGATCAGTTCGGCGCTCGTGAGCGGAATTCGGCCAACGTTGAGGCGTACGAACGTCTGCACCGGATCTTGGTGCTGGTCGAGCTCGTACCAGATCACGCGTACGTTCGGCGCAGCGCCGTCACGACCGGTTAGGCAGTCGAGCAGCCGTAGCCGGAGCCCCCCGTCCCGGCCATTGAACCAGCGCCGGATGGTCTGGTAGGCCTCGTAGATGTGGTGGTGGTCGATAGATTGAACCGCGCCCTCCCGCGTGGGCTGCTTCAGGAATTCCCCGCTTGCGTCGCGGGTCTCGTAGGCGATCTCGTAGCAGCCCAGATTCAGCATCGTGGCTATCTCATGGAGGGTGCGCAGGATCAGTAAGATCGTGGTCAGGCGCTGTTGCCCGTCAACGAGTTCCCATTCACTTTCGGCCCGACGCCGGACGACGACTGGCTGGAGGCAGTAGTAGGTATCTGAGCTGGTCTGTCGCGAGGACAGCTGGAATGTCGCGAGATCTTCGAGAAGCGCCTCGACTTGCTGCGCCGTCCAGCGATAGCCCCGCTGGTACGATGCGACGAAGAACCGCTCGTTCAGAAGGTCGAAGACCGACCGCAATCGAAGCTGAGGTATCGTAGTCGTCATCGTTATCGACGCTGGGCTACTGAATTATAATCCGTCGTATCGACCAATGCGTCTGAGCGGGCAGGTTGACGCAAAATGCGCTACCCGCGGAAGTGGTGTCTCCCAGACCCTCTGACTATCGTGCTGAACTTCTCCTACGAGTTGCACCTTTCGGGGGTTTGATTTTAAGCACGATAAAATACACTTTCGCGTTTAGGCTCGATAACCACACCCGGCAGTCATCCTCCAAATCGCCGCGTGCATGCGGCGTTCTAATAGCCGCCGAATCCATCGAAGCCCAGCACGCAGCCGGCAAGAGCCGCCAGCCAGGCGATTTCACAGACATAGATCGACCAACTGTTATAGATGGAGCTTATCTCCGGTTTCGCTTCGACCTGGCCTTCTTTGGCTGTCTCCCTCTCCGCATCTTGGCAATGATCTTCCCAATCAATTCGTCAGCGAGACCCAGAGAGCTTGAAGATTCATAGATGACTTCAAACACGCCATTCAAGACTCGCCGCTGCGTTGGCGGGAACTCAGCCAAGGAATCCTTGCTGTCTCCATGCTCCTTGAGGGACAGCAGTTTTGATCTGAAGCTCTTTGTCCTGCCCTCAATTGCCGATCGGTCCTCTGACGAAATCAACGCGCGGCGCGAAGACGCTTCCACCCCATCAAGACAATGCCGTACCTCCTCGGCGAGGCTTCTGACAACTGCGGGAGGAGTGCGCTTTTTGCAAGCGATTCCTATCTTCTGTTCGCATTTCTCAAGATCATCTGCAATTCGGCGACGCAGGTTTCTGTTGATCGAGCTTGTGCGGCAGAGCTGCGCGATGTTGCGGACATGCGGAGTCAGACGCGTCAAGAGATCGGCGAAAAACGCGTTGTGCTCGAAGTTGTCTCTTCTCCCGTTGGGAATGATTTTCCGGTCGAGAACATGCGATTCGGCAACCGTCCATGCGTTAAACCTGGGCTCGGGATAAAGATCCTGAATGATATCGTTTCCTCCAATCTGGATGTCACCGGAGCGGAAACGCCAACCACTTACCTGCGAGGTCCTGGGCAATGCCCCGTTGTAGCCGTGATGGAGAATCCATGACGCTGCAGCGGGAGCGCCGTCTCGATCGAGCGTTGTGAATGTCTCTAAGCTTGTGAAGGCGATGAATTTGTCGTTGCCCAGTTCGAGGCGATCACTGTACGGTCGAAACACCTGACCTGTGCCCGCTATTTCAATATGCAAGGGAATCCGGTCAGTTCCGGTCGAACGGAGGAAATCGAGAATCTGCCGCCCAAAGGAGAACTCCGGTCCGAACGGAACCGGGGCGACCTGACCGAGATACCGGGCGACTTCACCTGCATCGAGCAGCCGGTCATTACCGTGACGCACAACGCCCCGCAGTTCCACTTCGAAGAAGTGTTGGGGAGCGTCGGCCCCAGCGATGGTTCTGGTCTCGACGCAATCAGAGACAATTCGCGCGAGGTCCAGGGTCGTGTCCTGCGAGCGAAGAAGATCGCGAATCTTGCGCGAGTCCCACCGCATTTCCTGAACCGACCGCGTCCCATAAGGCCGCGTGCGAAAGATCAGCTCCTGGCAATAAGCCAGTCCTGCCAAGCGCCCAACGCCTCGAAACCCTCGAGCCGCAGTTCCCCTTTTGCTGCTTCCGCCGATGGCGGTGAGGCGCTGGTAGAACATGCGTTCGTCGAGTCCATAGCCAAAGTCGGTGATGAGGATGCGCCGTGCCGCCGGCTCGATGCGGATGTCGACCCTCCCTATCGCTTCCGACGATTCGCACTCGCGAACGAAATCATATGCGTCCGCAGCATTCTGGACGTATTCCCGGTACATCGAAAGAGGATCGATGTACATTGAACTGCTCAAAAGCTCCAGGACGTCCTTACCGACGAAAATCGGATCCGTACGCCGCAACCAGTTCGGCTCTTTCACTTTCATGGTCACAAGGGCTGAGGGCATTATGCCGGGACCTCCGCAAGGTCAGGCGTACCCGATTCCGTCAACTCAGCCACGTCGTCATTGAGTCCTGCGTCCTCCACCCTCTCGTCGTCGGGAACGGCGGCTACGCCCCGGGGAGCTTTCCAGATCTGCGCTTCGTCCGCCTTCCCAAGCGGTATGTAGTAACCAAGAATCTTGCGCACACGCGGCGCCGTTGCCCTCGCGGCAAGCCTGGTGAAGCCCCTCGGGTCCGTTGAGGAGAGGAGATATAGCAACTCCGCCCGGTCGTCCGGCTGAAGTGTTGAGAATTGTCTGTTGAATTCCTCGAATTCGGACTTGCCGCCATGGAGTTCATACCATTCACGATTGAAAATGAAGTGATGCGGAAGCAGAAGGATGCGCTCGAATTCGTCGTGTGAACGGCCAAATGCGTGGGTAAAGAACTCCGGCTGTCCGCTGACGATGCCGTGTGTGGCCTGGAGGATCAACTGCATCGAGCGCAGTTGGTATCTGGACCACTTTTCACCGACATAGGTTCTGTCCTTCCGGTCGGTGGGTTGGAAGCGCATCGGGAATGACCAGATGCGAATGCCCAGTTCTTGATTCAAGGCCACATTGAGGCTCATTCGTTCATAGAGGTCACGCGGGGAATCGTGAAAGTTGTAGAGCATATAGTTGGACAGTTCCGTGAGACCGAATTCGGTCGCATATCGGATGGCTTGTTCGTAGGGCTTCTTGAGTCCAATATGGTCGAAGGCGATTCGCAGCGGGCGCAGGCAAATTGTGGACAATTCGCGCAGGTACATCTTCTCCTGGCAAAGGATGCGCGCATCGACTCCCTGGTTGAAATCCACTCGACGCTGCACGGCGATACGTCCCCGGTTAAGCTTTGCGCCCGGCGTAAAACCGAGGTCCCTGATCTCGGCGATTATGTTCTTGAAATTTGCCGAAGCGACGACATTATTGTCCATGAGGGTGAGGTCCTTCTTTGCCCCATAGAGTTTTTCTACTCCGCGAACGATGGTTGAAATCGAGTTTGCGTCGCGCTGGTCGCCCTCGAGCTTCGGCACGCCGCAGAAGCTGCACTTCCGTATGCAACCCCGGGATGCGTAGGTGAAGTACGCGTCGCTCACCGGGTACTTATAGTCGATTTGATTGAGGATACTGTAGTCGGGTATCAGGTCCTCAATTGGCTGGCCGTTTCGATCGTTCGCATAGAGTTCATCGGAGAAATCATCAAGCTGCAACGAATTCGCGGGAGCCTCGCTGAGGAGTCCCTTGATGAAGCGGACGCCGCACCAGCGAGGGTCATTGACGAAATCGTCATGCATCAATGAAGCCGCGATGCCACCGACGAATACCTTGTCACGACGATTTCCGGAAGCTGCTATGGCAAACTCGATCGTCTCGGCGATTCGGCGATATTCGAAGGAAAACAGAGTTGTGACGTAGATTCGATCCCACGCCTGGCCCAGAACCTTCTTGTCCGCACCTTTGATGAAGACGACTCGATCCTGCTTTCCGCGCGGACCGTGATATTGAGCAATCTTCATCAGCCCCAGCGGCGGATACTTGTTCTTGTAGCCGGGCTCGATCAGCAGAATCTGATTGTTAGCCACGCGCCACCACCTTGAAGGCGCGCTTGGACCGGGCCTGACGAACCATGGCCACGACCGATGAGACTCCGCCTTGACCTCCAAGTCCCTTCATCGGTCCGGTTCGGCTCCAGTCCAAGTCGGAGAGAAACTCTGAAAGTTTACCCACGTAGTATTTCTTGTCGCAGGGCTGGTTCCGGTTTTCGCAATAGAGATCTGCAGCGATTGTCATAAGCGCGTAAACACCTATGCCTTTATTGATCAAGAAAGAGCGTGGAGAATTCCAAGCTTCAGGGAGAACCGTGGCAACGGCCGCCCAAAACGAGATGACCGTTTCTGCCGCTGTCTCTGGCGATTGCGTCCGGAGCAGACGGGACTGACTGAGAAATCTCTTGACGGCTTTTTGCATCGTTCTTAAGGATGCCCTTCGCTTGGTGCCGGAGGTGGATTTCCCTCCGAGGTCGAGCTGTCTGCACCAAGGGGACTCGGCGTTCGAATTCAGTTGCAAGGCGATAAAAAGCTCGGGCCGGTCCTTTCCCAGATCGGCTGCGAGCGTGGCGTCATGATAATCGAGCAGACTATTGCTCAAACCTTTCGCCTTGCTGTTGATGATGCTAAAGATCGCCATCTCCTCCCGCTCATCCAGGCCAAGGAATGACATGAAGGGCAAGGACACATCGACATCGTCGAGGTATCCAAGACGGTGCTGGCAGTCCACCCGGGCCATTACCTTTCCCACAGCCGGGAAGATCTCCAAAATGGCGTTTCCGGGAGCCACTTCGCGCAGTTTCCAGCCACCCTTCGGGTGGGGGCGCAGATTGAAAGTAAGGGGAATTGTCGAGCTATTCGGTTCCTGGATGTACCTGCGAAAATCCTGGCTGTGTTTCTCGTTAAACCGCCGCTGATACCCGCGGCCAGTTTCCTCGTCGAGCACATCCGCGAAGCTCAAAGCAGAAAGCAGCCTGGCTGGCGCGAAGCCCAGAACGACCTGTCTGTGAGCGGAAGTGCCAAGCTGGCAGGGAATGATGATCAGATCATCCATATAAATGATGCGAGGGAATTTGCAGCCTTTCACTGCAATTATGTCACAGATCTGCTGCAAGTCAAGCAAAAGAAATCCACATCCCCAGCTGACTATTTCACCATAACATATTTAGTTTCATATCTATATAGAAAACATGCGTGCAAGATCAGGGAGCAGGCTCCGATGGCCCGACGATACACCGGATGGCGAGGCACGAGCGCGAATTCTAACCAGGCTTGACATTTGGCATCCGGTACGATACGTTTTTCTCAGTATTCATTGGTATCTTTGCAATAATGGATACTGAAGGATGGGCAAATGAACGCGAAGAAACCGTCGAGTTTTCCATCGGGGCCAACTCTTGCGGGCGAGATGCTGATTATCGGAGATGCGGTCGTTCCGGTCGAGCATCGCCTCATGCCGCTCAAGGATGTCCGGCTGGACCCAAGCAATCCGAGAATCCAGCACGCAGTGCGACAAAAGTTCAAGGATGCCGAGGTCGAGCAGGGCGACCTGCAAAAACTCATCATGGAGATGCCGGGTGTTTCGGAGCTGTTCAAGTCGATTCGCGATAACGGCGGACTTCTCGAACCGATCCACGTCCGTCCCGACGGAAGAGTGATTGAGGGCAATTGTCGGGCGGCATGCTATCTGAAGCTGCGCGCCAGCATCAAGGGCAATGACAGCAAGTGGGAAACAATTCCGGCGGTCTTCGTGCCAAGCATCTCTGACCGGCAGGTAGCGATCCTCCAAGGGCATTACCACGTCGCCGGCAAAAATAAGTGGCAGGCCTATGAGAAGGCCGGACATCTGCACACGATGAAGACGATCCTCCAAATGGATGAAAAGGAGATCGCGCAAGCGCTGGGCATGACGGAACGCGAGGTCGCGAGAGATCTCAAATCCTACGAGACCATGACCCACAAGCTGCTACCGAAAATCAAGCGTGGGCACGGCCTTGATAAATGGAGCTTCGTGCAGGAGCTCTACAAGAGGAAGGACCTCGAAGAGTACCGCAACAAACCCGAAAACGTGGACGCTTTCGTTTCCCTGGTTGTCAACGACAAAATAAAGCGCGGCGCCGACGTCCGAAAGCTGTCGAAGATTCTGAAACACCCCGGCGCATCCAAGGTGCTCGCAAAGCAAGGCGTCGATAGCGCCATTTCCATGGTCGGCAAGGCCGATCCAACTGCGGACTCACGAACTTTCCGCAAACTGAAAGAAGCTACGAGCCTGCTTCAGAAATTGCCGAGCAAGGAACTGCAACGGCTGCGAGACAACGAGAATTCCCGGCTGATCCTGCAAGACCTGTTTTCAGCATTAAAGAACGCCGCAAAAGCTGCGGGAGTAAAACTCCCGCAATAGGTGTCAAATATGTCGCGAGCTGCCATTTCAGCTGTCCCATTGGTCGTCGACGAGATCACTCTCGACGGCAAGCGAGTCCAAGTGCAGAGTGTTGACCTGCCTCTCGACCAGGTGACGCTCGATCCTCGTAATCCACGCATCGCCAATACGGTCTCCATTTCGATCTCGGAAGAGGGCGCGGCTCTGCAAAGAAGACTCGAAGCCCTTCTGTGGGAGGATGCCGACGTTCGTGATCTGTATCGTCAGGTGTTGATCAATAAAGGCCTGGTAGAGCGGATCATTGTCAGGCAGGATGGAAAGGTTGTTGAAGGCAATTGCCGCACGGTTGTTTACAGGAAGCTTCGCGAAAAGCAGCCCAATGAGCGCCGCTGGAAGAACATTCCTGCCCGGTTGCTCCCGCCGGATATCGGAGACCGCGACGTGGCAATCCTTCTCGGCGAGATGCACGTCGCCGGAAAGAATACCTGGACTCCTTTTGAGAAAGCCGGGCACGTCTATCGTTTGCACAATGACTTCGCCCTCGCCCAGGACGAAATCGCGGTGCGCCTCAGGATGTCGAAATCGAAGGTGAACCAGCTGATCCGGGCCTTCGACATGATGAAGTCCAAATATCTGCCCAAATATCCAGGTCCCGCAAATAGCCGCAAGTTTAGCTACTTTGAGGAGCTTTTCAAAAAGCCTCCCCTTCGCGACTGGGTGACTTCGACGCCCGACGCGGAAGATCTCTTTGTAGATTGGATCGGGACCGGGAAACTCGACCAGGGGGTTCAGGTACGCGATCTGCCTTCGATCATCGAAGACGACGATGCGTTAAATGCCCTCACCCAGGAAGGGTTTGCGGCGGCACAGCGCGTCCTCGCCGAAGACAATCCGGCAGTGACATCAAAGCTCTTTCGGAGGATGGTGGAGATGACCGAAGCCCTAAGGAAGGCGCAACTCGAGGATGTCCAAAGAGTGCGGCAGTCCCGGAGCGCAAAAGCGAAGAAGATTGTGAATGATCTCAGTGATTCCCTGAGACACTTTGTCGAGCTGTGTGGTATTGCAGGCTAGGAGATCGAATGGCGACCTATACGCGCAACATCCAAGGTTATTCCGTCGAGTTGACCCTCATAGAAGTCAATCCAAATGACGTCACGCTCGATCCCGCGAACCCGCGCATCGGGTTTTCCATGCGCCAACTCTGCGAGGAGGAAAGAAACGAAGCTGCATGCTCACTTCTGTTGACAAGCCAGGAGGACACAGAAGCTTTGCGCCGCTCGATCATCGCATCGGGCGGCGTGCAGGAGCCAATCTATCTGCGCGCAGACGGCCGCGTGGCTGAGGGCAATCGGAGGGTCGTCGCTCTAAGAGCGGCTCTCGAAGAGCATCCCGAGGACCCTCAGCTTACGAAGATGCCTGCATGGCGCATTCCGGAAAGGACGCCGGAGCACGTCATTCAGGACCTCTTGAATGAAGTGCATTTGGGTTCGGTTCGAGGCTGGGCCCCGTATGAGAAGGCATTGCAGATGCGGGCACTGGTGGAGGGTGGACTCATCGAAGAAGAGATTGCAGAACGCTACCGGATGGAGGCGCGCGACGTGCGGCAACAGCTTGCGGCTATCGATTTCATGGACAGCCAGTATTTTCCTATTACTGACAATCCTACTGACCCGGAGCATCGAACCAAATTCTCTTATTTTCTGGAGTTCTATAAAAATGGGCGGATCCAGGCGCACAGCGACTCCATTCCTGATTTGCAGGAGCGCTTTGCGCGCTGGGTCAGGGATGGCCGGATTGATACGGGCGCTCGCGTGCGCCGATTACCGAAGATCCTCGACTCCAGAGAGGCGACACGCCTGCTCGATCTGATCGGGTTCGATGCGGCTGACGAATATCTCGCCAAGCAACATCCGGAAGAACAGGAGCTTTACGCTCTCGTTGAGCGCACGCGCATTCGTCTCGAGTCGATGACCGTTACCGAACTCATGGAATTGAGCGGGAGCCAGGAACGCAGGGACATATTCTCGAACCTCAAAGATGAGCTATCACGGGTCCTCGAAGCCGTAGAACGGGTGAACGAAGACTGAAGGCACCGATGCCATCGACCTCGCACCAGACGCTCCTGTTATGGACAGTCCGCAAGATGATTGCCGACGGATTTCTTGTCGTTGCGTGCGATGGTTCGATGCCGGAGGGCGGTCCCTGGAACAGTTTGCCTTCACCGTTCGAGTTTGCCGACAGCCGGCCCGATGCGCTCGCCATTGCCCCGAAGACGGGCGAGCTCGCCTTCGGCGAAGCCAAAACTTGGAAAGATATCAGTACACCGCACACGCGGAGACAGCTGCGAGTCTTTGGGAGGCTTATTAACCGCAGCCGGGGAACGGCGTGCCGCTTATACATCGCAGTTCCGCGGTCAACTGCGCCCGCACTCGACAGAGTGCTCCGGGATGTCGGCTTGCTTGGGGCAAGGCATCTGGTCCGCTTACATATCCCGGACTGCTTTATTGCGGAGGAACGCAATGAGCGCGCATGACGCCGGGATCCAGTCTCTCCCGCATCAGCAGGAGGGAACGGCATTCTTGCGCAACAAAGAAGCGGCCGCGCTTTTCGATGAACAAGGGCTCGGGAAGAGCAAACAACTCATCGATGCGATTAACGAGGATGCCAGAGAGGGCGTGCTGGACGGCGCACTGATCGTTTGCCCCAATACCATCAAGGCGACATGGGGAGAGGAAATTCAGCGTCACTCAACGCTTCGCTACGCGATCTTCGGTGCAGGCAGAAAGGCCAGAAGGCTGACCTTCCAGAGCCTGCGTGCGTCGTTCTATGTCATCAACTACGAAGCGGTTGCAGCTGAGCTCCCCTCCCTGCGCGCCCTGCTCCGATTCAAGAGAATGGCATTGGTCCTTGACGAGAGCCATCGAATCAAGACCCCGGAGGCGAAGGTCACGCGTGCGGTTCATTCTCTCCGTGCACTTGCGGTGCGGCGTTACATCATGACAGGAACCCCGGTAGCGAATAAGCCGGAAGACCTGTGGGCTCAGTACTTCTTTCTCGATGATGGTGCTACCTTGGGCCGCACCTTCGATGCTTTTCGTTCCCGGTTCTGTACAAGCGAAGGCGGGTACATCCGCGTTGACGAGCTCCGCGAGCGGATCGCTTCTCTCTCTCTACGCCGGGAGAAACTAGGCACCGTCGAACTTCCATCGAAAACAATTGTCCGCGTTCCGGTGACCCTGCACGGTAGGCAATTGAGCATGTATGAGGAGATGCGCGATCAACTAGCCTTGTGGATTCGCGACCTCTCCGGAGAGGAAATCCTCGCAAAAGCGGAGAACATCCTGACTCGACTGATCCGGCTTGCCCAGCTCGCATCGAACCCTGCGCTCATCGATTCAGACTACAGGGAAACTCCGGCAAAGTTCGAGGCGTTGACAGAACTGATCCCCGCTTATTTGCAGGATGATTCAGACAAAGTCATTCTGTGGACCTCCTTCGTGGGGAATATTCCCACACTGCAAGCGCGTTTTGCAGATCTGAAGCCGGTCACTCTCTATGGCGAGATGGATGGTCCATCCCGTGAAAGAGCTGTTGCAGCGTTCAAAACAGATCCCGCTGTTCGCCTCCTGGTTGCCAATCCTGCGGCTGC
>Ga0302320_10016379_pt1 | contig 15152 bp, 15 predicted proteins | sample Bog_T0_3_FD_202130 | JGI IMG/M metagenome (GOLD analysis project Ga0302320, IMG submission 202130) | Peat permafrost microbial communities from Stordalen Mire near Abisko, Sweden - Bog_T0_3 | ecosystem: Environmental > Terrestrial > Soil > Wetlands > Peat | place: Sweden: Abisko, Stordalen Mire... | reverse complement strand
CCTCGATGAGCGCCGCGCTCGGCGACGTCCTCGTCAACGCCGATACATTCTGTTGCGACGGAGGCAAGTCCATCGTCGCCTGCGCCCGCGCGGCGGGTCTGCCCGTTCACGTCCTGCCCGCGCCCGGTGGTCCGCGTCCCGATGCACCCCAATTCCACATTCAGAACGTCAATGGGTATCACGGACGGTTCAAGGAATGGATGCGCCGTTTCCACGGCGTCGCGACGAAGAACCTACCGAACTATCTGGGATGGCGACGCGCCCTCGAAGCGCTCGGCGAAGGCGCCGACCCCAAACAATGGATCCTCGGAACCGTGGGGATTGGGCCATATCAACAAAAATCGCTATAAGAGCCATATTTTTGCACTCAATCTGTTTGAGAGCCAAAGATATTCCTAACGCTCGGCGCCCAAAATCGCGAAAAAACGAATGGTCTTGTCTGCCCCCCTCACAGCCGCTTCAGCATCCCCGCCAGCCTGAGCAGCCCTTCCGGCCAGGGCCCGTGTCCGCTCGCCGAGTCGAGCCGGCCCGCTTCGCCGGCGTCGATCAGGTTCGCGCCCCAATCCGCCGCCAGCGCCTCGGATTCCTCGTAGCGCGCCCAGGGGTCGGTGCGACTGGCGACCAGCACGGTCTCGAACGGCAGTTTTTCGCGCGCGGCGCCCGTCCAGCGGCCGCCATCGAGCGTTTCCAGCGCGCGCGGCGACGGCGGCGCGACGAGGAAGGCGCCGCGCACGTCGAGGGCCTTCAGTTCCGGCGCGGCCTTGGCCAGCGCGACCGCGCCCAGCGAATAGGCGATGAAGAAGATCGGCTTGGCGGCGCGTTGCGCCATGAAAACCAGACCTTCCGCGCTGAGAGCCTCGCCCTCGGCGACGGCGAACCGCGCGCTGGACAGCTTTTGCCCCCAACGCGCCAGCCAATGGCTGGGCTCGGGGAGGCCCTTCTCGGGTATGAAGATCAGGTCGAGGTCCGCTGCGCGCATGACACTCCCTAGCGCAGAGCGGCCGCGCGGAAAACCCTAATGCGCGTGCGCCGTCGAAGGGTTTTCCGCGCGGGCCATCACGGCGAACGGCTGCCTGGCGGCGCGCCGCGACGGGCGCTCCATGGCGATCAGCGCCAGCAGCGCCGCCGCAATTGGCGCGTTCTTCAGGATCGGCGCGAACGGGGTGAGCCAATATTCGTGCGGCAGCGTCAGCGCGGCGCCGGAGAACAGGATCAGCAGCACGAACATCGCCTGCGCCACGCGCACCGGCTTCCAGTTGACGAGCAGCAGCCCGCCCAAAGCCAGATTGACCAGAGCGGCGCCGAACAGCGCGATCTGCGCCATCGGCCCGGTGAACCCGAGTTCGCCGAGCATCACGTAAAACTCGTCGGGCGGGAACAGGCCGAACGAGACGAAGCCGGTGCCGAGCCAAAGCGCCGCCAGCGTCACGCGCAACAGAGGCTGCAGGAAATAAAGTTTGGCGCGCCAGAGATCGGCGATCGTCGAGGGCTGGCGCGCCAGACTCTGCGCCAGCGACAAAGGCGGGCGGCCGAGCGCCGCCGTGATCGAGGCGGGGTCGCCGACATTGCCGCGCTCGAGCAGATCAAGCAATTCCCGGTCGCCGGGCCCCATTTCGACGATTTCGTTGGCCCAGGCGAACAGGTTCAAAATGCCCCGGGAAAGCGGCAGCGGCGCCATCGCCGGCAACCCCAGCCATTCCCGCAAGGAACGCGTCAGATCGTCGGTGGTGATCGATTCCGGCCCCACGGCGTCGACCTGCGCCGGCGGATTCGGTTGCAGCGCCAGCCTGACGATCAATTCGCTGAGTTCGCTGACGTGCAGCGGCTGGATGCGCCAGCGGCCCTTGCCCAGCCGCGGCGGAATCGGCAATGCCGCGAGCGCGGAGAAAAAGTCGCCGCTGCCGCCGCCTGCGCCGAGCACGAGCGAGGGGCGCACGACCACGATCTCCAGGCCATCGACGCCGCGCACCGCGTTCTCGCCCTCGCCCTTCGAGCGTTGGAAGCGCGTCGCGTCGGCGACGCCGGCGCCGAGCGCCGAGACGTGCACGAGACGCCCGACGCCCGCCAGCCGGCAGGCGAGCGCCAGCCTGCGCGCGCCTTCGGCATTGACGCCATTGAGGCTCTCGCGTCGCGAGTCCCGGGCGAGGCCGGCGCAGTTGACGACGACGTCGGCCCCCACGAGGCGCGCCGCCATCGCCTGGGGATCGCCGGCGGCGATATCGAATTCGTCCTGCGAAGGCGCTTCGACGGTCGCGCCGGCGTTGAGCAAGGCGGCCACGACGTGGCGTCCGATGAAACCGGATCCTCCGATGACCTTCAAGGAAGCCATGCCATCTCCTCCGGCTGTCCGAATTTTGCTTGTTGCCGAGCATCATACCCTAAACCCAGCGGGCGTAAACGCATGTGCGCGATATCAATCGGCGCCGGCGCCTGTTTTTTCGCTGCATCGGCCGTTTACAACGCCCCCCGGTTGATCTCTATTGGTCGCAAAAAAAAGACCGTGCTCGGGAATCTTTAGTTTTGAGGGACAAGGGAATGGCAATGCGCAAGACTGTGGGCGCTATCGCTTCGGCGCTGCTCCTGGTCGCGGGAGCGGCTCAGGCGAAAGATTGGAAGACGGTCGTCATCGGCATGGAGGGCGCCTACGAGCCCTATAATCTGACCGATCCGAGCGGCAAGATCGTCGGTTTCGAGCCCGATCTCGTGATGGACTTGTGCGCCCGCATGAAGGTGGAATGCAAGATCATCGCCCAGGATTGGGACGGCATGATTCCCGGCCTCAACGCCGGCAAGTTCGACGTGATCATGGACGGCATGTCGATCACCGACGAGCGCAAGAAGTCGATCGATTTCACCGACCCCTATTCCGCGACGCCCGCCGCCTTCGCGACCGCAAAAGCGAGCCCGCTCGCCGGCCTGCCCGACAACGGCAAGGTGATCAACCTGACCAAGGACAAAGCCGGCGGCGAGGCCGCGTTGAAAATGCTGAAGGCCGCACTGAAGGGCAAGACGATCGGCGTGCAGGTATCGACCACCCACGCGACCTTCCTGGGCGACACTTTCAAGGACGTCGCGACGATCAAGGAATACAAGACGACCGACGACCGCGACCTCGATCTGAAATCGGGCCGCCTCGACGCCGAACTCGACGATGAACCATCGCTCGTCTCGATGCTGGAGAAGCCCGACGCGAAGGATTTTACCTTGTTCGGCCCGCAATTCACCGGCGGGGACTTCGGCGTTGGCGCCGGCATGGGACTGCGCAAGAGCGACGCGGATCTGACCGCCAAATTCAATGTCGCGCTCAAGGCGGCCTTTGCCGACGGCTCGGTGAAGAAATATTCGCTGAAGTGGTTCAAGATCGACACCACGCCTTGATCGCGGCGAACTCAGGCGGCGTCAGCAAATAAAGCAATCAGCTAGCAGGTTTCATGCGCCGCGTTCATTTTCTAACGGAACCTAAGTGAACTGGACCGTCGCCCTGGGGTTTGGCGAGCGGGGCTGGGGCCTCGCTCTGCTTGAAGGCGCCCTGATGACCTTGCTGGTTTCGATCGCGGGCCTCGCGATCGGCGCTGTGTTCGGCAGCCTGGTGGCCTGGGCGAAATTGTCCGGCGCGCGCTTCGCGGGCGCCGTCGGCGAGGCTTATGCGGCCTTGTTTCGCGGCCTTCCCGAATTGCTGGTCATCTATTTCGTTTATTTCGGCTCTTCCGCCCTGCTCACCGGCGCCGGGCATGCGCTGGGCTTCGAGGGCTTTTTGGGCGTGCCGCCGTTCGCGGCGGGCGCGCTCGCCGTCGGCGTGATCTCCGGCGCCTATCAGGCCGAAGTTTTCCGCGGCGCCTTCCAGGCCATTTCTCGCGGCGAACTGGAAGCGGCGCGCGCCGTCGGCATGGGGCGTGGGTTGATGTTTCGCCGCATCATCGCGCCGCAAGTGCTGCGCTTCGCCATTCCCGGCCTCGGAAATCTCTGGCAGGTCGCGCTCAAGGATTCCTCGCTGATTTCGGTCACCGGCCTTGTCGAGTTGATGCGCGTCAGTCAGGTCGCGGCGGGATCTACCCGCGAGCCTTTCGTGTTCTATGTCGCGGGCGGCATTCTCTATCTCGCGCTGACGTCCGTGTCCGACCGGGTGTTCGAATTCGCGGAAGCGCGCGCGACGCGCGGCATGAAGCGGCCGGGGAACTGACGCCATGGACGTTGGGTTTCTCAGCGACACCTTCATCAAGCTGATCGGCGCCCTGCCCGTGACCCTGGAGGTCTGGGCGCTCTCGGTCGCGCTCGGCGCAATCGTCGCAGCAGGCGTGACTTTTATGCGCGTCAGCGGCTCCCGGCCGCTCGAACTGTTCGCCCGTGCGTACATCTTCGTGTTCCGCGGCACGCCGCTGCTGGTGCAATTGTTCATCTTCTACTACGGCCTGTCGTCGTTCCCCGCCGTGCGCCACAGCCTGTTCTGGCCGTTTCTGCGCGACGCCTTCTCTTGCGCGGTGTTGTCGCTGGCGCTCTGCACGGCGGCCTATCAGAGCGAGATCTTTCGCGGCGCGCTCGCCAGCGTGCCGCCGGGACAGGTCGAGGCCGCCCGCGCCTGCGGCATGTCCGGCTTCCGCCTGTTCCGCCGCGTCATCCTGCCGATCGCGCTGCGACAAGCCCTGCCCTCCTACGCGACCGAAGTGATCTCGATGACCAAGGCCACCGCCCTGGTCTCGTTGGTGACTTTGTGGGACGTGCTGAGCGTGGCGCTGAAGATCCGCAACGACACGCTCGTCACCTATGCCCCGCTTCTGGTCGCCGGCGCGATCTATTTCGTCCTCAACTATTTTATCGCGCGCGTCTTCGTGTTCATCGAATATCGCCTTTCCCCGCATTTGCGCCCACGACCGAGTTGATCCCGAGGATACAGATGCCGCAAGCCTTCGCCCTCACCGTGTCAGGAATGCGCAAGCGCTTCGGCGCCTTGGAAGTGCTGAAGGGCGTTTCCTTGCAGGCCCGCGAGGGCGACGTGATCTCGATTTTGGGATCGTCGGGCTCGGGCAAGAGCACGATGCTCAGATGTATCAACTTGCTCGAGACCCCGGACGAAGGCGTCGTCACCGTCGCCGGCGAGACGATCAAGATGCGCAAGCGCGGCGAACGGGCCGAACCCGCCGACCGCCGCCAGGTCGACCGCATCCGCTCCGAACTCGGCATGGTGTTCCAGAGTTTCAATCTCTGGTCTCACCTGACGATCCTCGAGAATCTGATCGAGGCGCCGGTGCACGTGCAGAAGCGGCCGAAGGCCGAATGCGTCGCGGAAGCGCGAGCGTTGCTGGAAAAGGTCGGCATCGCCGACAAATGGGCGCATTATCCCGCCCATCTCTCCGGCGGTCAGCAGCAGCGCGCCGCCATCGCGCGCGCGCTGGCGATGCGGCCGAAAGTGATGCTGTTCGACGAGCCGACCTCCGCGCTCGACCCCGAACTGGTCGGCGAAGTTTTGCGCGTCATGCGCGCGCTGGCCGAGGAAGGGCGCACGATGCTGGTCGTCACCCACGAAATGTCGTTCGCGCGCGACGTCTCCAGCCGCGTCGTCTTCCTGCACAAGGGGCTCGTCGAAGCCGAGGGACCGCCGGCGGAATTGTTCGGCGACCCGAAGTCGGAGAGGTTCAGGCAGTTCATCGCCAAGGACAAGCGGTGACGGGCGGCGCGCTGCCGGTCAAGATAAGGCATGCGCGAGGCCGCCGGCAAGGCCGCGCTGGTTCATTCCGATTGGCCGCCTGCCCTCTCGAAACTTTTGGTTTGGCGGCCTTTTGAGAGGTTGCAAACGAGAATGAGTTTCGAGACTCGCTGTGACGAGTCACGTCGCGTAGCGCTCTCTCGAGGGCCTTCGTTTTCGAGAGACTTGCGTGACGTTCGCTCAGTACGTGACATCGCTGGGAAAATTCCGGTCCAGCCTAATATCCCCTTTGGCGTCAGTACCTCCTTGTGGCGAATGAAGCTGCTACCGCACCGAATTCGCCGGCTCAGTGCGGCATCAACACGTTCAGTACCGACCTAGAACGACCTGACCAGTTTCGAGCAGCGATTTGAGGTTCGAAAGCACCTTCGGCCATCCGCCGGAGACGGCGTGGATTGTTTTCGCGTTCGGATAGTCCATGCCATGCGAGACGGTCAGCTTGACGACCTCGCCAGCCGGTTCGATGTCGAAGACGCAGAGCGAATAGCCTTCCGCTTTCAATTCCGGTTTTTCGTTCCGCCATTTGATGGCCAGCCGCTTGGGTGGATCGCTTTCGGCGATTTCACCGGCATCGACAATTTGCGCGTCGCTGAAGCGCAAATCCCAGGACGAACCTGCTTTCCAGTCGCTTGTGGTGTAGGCTCCGAACCAGTACTGCTTTTGGAATTCGGGCGTGGTCAACGCGTCCCAAAGCTTTTGCGGCGTCGTCCTGATGTAGGTGACATAGACGAACTCGGACTTATTCATCATCATCGTTCTCCTCTAGCGCCTGTTTGAGGTTGTGGAGCGCTTGCAACCGACCCCGCTCGAACTTGCCGATCCAACGCACGTAGATGTCGTGGATGGGAACGGTGTTGAGGAAATGCAGCTTCTCACGCCCCTGCCATTGGACAGAAATGAGATTTGCGCTCGCCAGCAAATCCAGATGTTGCGTGACAGACTGCCTCGCCATGTCGAGCCCTTTGCATAACTCGCCGAGCGTTTGCCCGTTTTTGGCGTGCAGGCGATCGATCAGCATTCTCCGGTTGGGGTCGGCCAACGCCTTGAAGACTTTGTCCGCCTTATCCATCACCGCCTCCATCCGAAGCCAAATTACGCAGGTAAACACCTGCATGTCAATAGGCAGTCATACGACTGCATAAATTCCCGATGCCTCACGGAAAGTGATCGGTTCCAAACAAGGGCGTGCATCTCAGAACTCGACCGTTTTTAAAATACGATGCACTTCCGCATTTCTCTCAAAAGCAATTTTGAGAGAGCCTTTTTGGATAGCTCGGAAGCCTTCCTTTTTGAGAGATCTTCGTCTCCGAATGGCGGAACGCGGACGTTCCGACCGTAATCGTTGTTCCCATAATACCAAATATTGGCAAATAATCTCGCTCGCTCCCCTTATATTGAGCGAAGCGACCACATACCTGTCCAACAACGACGACTTGTCGCTGTAATGTCATCCTTGGGCGTTTCCGCCCTAGACTGATGGCCGTTTCATTCGAAAACCGTATCAGGCCAAAGACCTATTGGTTCAAGTCGACGATCTCCTTCACAGGAAGGAGAACAGGGCCGCCTTACACAACTGATTTTCCGAACGCATATTATGGGTAAGCGCGATTTGAACGGCCTGATGGAGCGCCGCATCGATCCCCGAAAGCGTCTAAACTGCCACGCGGCGTTCTACGGTCGACGGCGATGGCGGCCCGTTCTCTCGCGCATCACGCGTCACTCTCTCAAAACGCCGCGCAATTGGGATAAATCCGTGCGGCGCCAAAATCATGATATTCGGAACAGCGTTTTTAGCCCGAAAATCGGGGACTTTTGAGAGAGTGAAACCGGCGCAGGGCGGGCGCGAAAAAAACCGCGAGGCCGAGCTGCGCTTTCACGTTGTTGGCGTCACGCGTTGGGACGCTCGGTAATTTGGATGGCCTTCGGTACGCTCCCCGCGCACTCCGGCCCAAAAGAAGGCGGCGTAATAGCGGTAGACGTCGGCGGTTTCTTTTGGGTCGTAGGCAACGGCTTCGACGAGGCTGAGCAGCAGGTGGATTAGCTCCGAATTGTCTTGATAGAAAGACTCGATCTCCACATCAGTGGAGTCGGTTGTCGCTACCGGCATGGCCTCAATTTGCCGGTGCGCGAGACGTTTGTGCCGCAGTCCATGCAGATTTTCCAGCACGGCGTAGTGAGTACCGTTCTTGGAGTATTTATCGACCAAGGCGATGGCCTTGCATGCCTTTTGACTTAAATCTTTTCTCATCTCGTCTTCAGCATCGGCCATCCCGATGCGTTCCGCCCGATCCGCAGCCAAGGCGTTAATGACGGGCGGCTTGCGGAGAATGTCGGCGATGCCCTCCTTCATCCTGATCGTTCGCGAATCCTTGTCCCAGAGTCGCATCAACGCGAGCAACATCTCCCGCCGGAGCGCCAACCGCACAACGAAGAAAGTGTTCGCTGCGTAGCACTTGCCCATTCGCTCGTGCAGGTCTTTGTCATATGCGGCGGGTTTCCACGTTTCGTGAAACGTAACCGCCATATCAAACTCTTGTTGCGCGGCTGTCACTTGCCTCCGCAGAGCAGCGATTGTTGATTCGAGTTTTTGGTCTCTGGCGATCATCACACGAGAATAGTCACCGACTGCGGATAGCGCCACCAGCTGTCGCTGCATAAATCATGATTTCTGCCCCAACTGAGGCGTTCACAGACGGCCGGACGGAGAATGTTCCCGCCATGCGCGGGTCACCCCTGGATAATGCCGAACCGGCGCACGCCGGTTCATCTGGGAAACTGGCCGGGACAAACAAGCGCGGCTTCGCGCCCCTCGCGAAACCCCGCGAAGGGCGCTTGGCTTGGCTCGTTCAGCCGCGGACCCAATGGCCCTTGTGCCAGGCCCAGTCGCGGCCTTCGAACACCCAATGGCCGCGCACCCAGAAGTGGCGCGGCGACGGCGCCGGCGGCGGCGTTTCGACGATGATCTCCGGCCGCGGCGGAACCTCGAAGGCGACAAAATGGCCGCGCAGCCAGACCCAACCGCCGCGCCAGGCGTAATGGCCCGGCACCCAGTGCCAGCCCGGATGCGGCGGGGTCGCCGGAATGACTTCGACAATGTCCGCCGGCGGCGCCCGCTCGACGAACACCTGGGCGCTCGCCGGCGCCACGACCGCGGCGACGAACGCGGAAGCCATCAGCCCCAGCGCGGCTCTACGTGCATAAACAGTCATGACCTACTCCCTTGAAATTCCGCCCCCGAATGCAGGCGCCTGCCCCCTCGCCTTCGGCGCGGGGAAGCTTTGCGCTGCATTTCAGGCTTGGACGGCAGATTTGGACCGCGTGAATCAGGCGCGGTCGTGTGAACTTTCAGCTGTCGCCGACGAGGCGTAAGATCTCCGTCGACGTCGGGGAGAGGTTTACGTAAACCCAGCTGAACGAACCTTGAACGGCGCGTTCACCCCATGGACAGGAACGCTTGCCGGCCAGGGGCGCAAAATTCGCGCTTGCCGTAACCGAGCCGCCTCGGCGACAAGGACTTCAGGGACGGAACAGGAAGGGCAAATCCATGTCGAGCGACAACGCAGCCGACCTCAAATCAGACGCGCTGCACTTTCACCGCGAACCCAGGCCCGGCAAGCTGCAGGTCGTCGCGACCAAGCCGCTCGGCAATCAGCGCGATCTCGCGCTCGCCTATTCGCCGGGCGTCGCCTTCGCCTGCGAGGCGATCAAGGCCGACCCGCGCGAGGCGGATACCCTGACCATCCGGCAGAATCTCGTCGCGGTGCTCACCAACGGCACGGCCGTGCTCGGCCTGGGCGCGATCGGGCCGCTCGCCAGCAAGCCGGTCATGGAAGGCAAGGCGGTGCTGTTCAAGAAATTCGCCGGCATCGACGTGTTCGACATCGAGGTCGCGGAGACCAACGTCGACAAACTCGTCGACATTATCGTCGCGCTCGAGCCGACCTTCGGCGGCATCAATCTCGAGGACATCAAGGGCCCCGAGTGCTTCGACGTCGAGGAAAAGGCCAAGGCTCGCATGAGCATTCCCGTGTTCCACGACGATCAGCACGGCACTGCGATCATCGTCTCGGCGGCGACCACCAATGCGCTCGAACTCGCCGGCAAATCGATCGGCGACGTCAAAATCGTCTGCTCGGGCGCGGGCGCCGCGGCGCTCGCCTCGCTGAACCTGCTGGTCTCGCTCGGCGCCAACCGAGAAAACATCTTCGTCTGCGACCTCGAAGGCGTCGTCTACAAAGGCCGCGAAAAACTGATGGACCGCTGGAAGGACGTTTACGCACAACAGACGAGCGCGCGCACGCTCGCCGACGTCATCGAAGGCGCCGACATCTTCATCGGCCTTTCCGCCGCTGGGGTGCTCAAGCCGGAATTGCTGGCGCGCATGGCGCGCGATCCGCTGATCATGGCGCTCGCCAACCCGACGCCGGAGATCATGCCCGAACTCGCCGTCGCGGCGCGGCCCGACGCGATGATCTGCACCGGACGTTCCGACTATCCCAATCAGGTCAACAACGTCCTGTGCTTTCCCTATATTTTTCGCGGCGCGCTCGACGTTGGGGCATCCGAGATCAACGAGACGATGAAGAAGGCCGCGGTCGCCGCCATCGCCGCCCTGGCCCGCGAGGCCCCCTCGGAAGTTGTCGCCCGCGCCTATGGCGGCGCCGCCTCGCCGTTCGGCCGCGCCTCGCTGATCCCCAGCCCGTTCGATCCCCGCCTGATCATGCGCATCGCCCCCGCGGTGGCGCGCGCGGCGATGGAGACCGGCGTCGCGCGCCGGCCGATCGCCGATTTCGACGCCTATGCCGACAGGCTCGGCCGCTACGTGTTCCGGTCCGGCTTCATCATGAAGCCGCTGTTCCAGAAGGCGCGCGAGACGCGCAAACGCGTCATCTACAGCGAGGGCGAGGACGAGCGCGTTTTACGCGCGACGCAGGTGATCCTGGAGGAGCGGCTCGCCAAGCCGGTGCTGATCGGGCGGCCCGAAATCATCCAGGAGCGCATCAAGCGCTACGGACTGGCGATCACGGCGGGCGTCGACTTCGAGGTCGTCGATCCCCGCAGCGATCCGCGCTACCGCGACTATGTCGCGACTTACCTGGAGGTGGCGGGGCGCAAGGGCGTGACGCCGGACGTGGCGCGCACCGTGGTGCGCGGCTCGCCCTCGGTGATCGGCGCGCTGGCGCTGAAGCGCGGCGACGTCGACGCCCTGATCTGCGGCCTCGAGGGGCGCTTCCAGTCGCGGCTCGCCCATATCAGGGACATCGTCGGCATGGCGCCGGGGGTGAAGGAATTTGCCGCGCTTTCGATGGTCATCGCCGCCGACGGCGTCTATTTCCTCGCCGACACCCATGTGCGCTACGATCCGAGCGCCCAGGAAATCGCCGAAACCGCGATCGCCGCGGCAAATCACGTGCGCCGCTTCGGCGTGACGCCGAAGATCGCGCTGATCTCGAATTCCGACTTCGGCTCGGCCGACAACCCCTCGTCGCTGAAGATGCGGGCCGCCCTGGCGCTGCTGCGCGAACGCGCGCCGGACCTGCAGGCCGACGGCGAAATGCAGGCCGACACCGCGCTGTCGATGATCGCCCGCCAACGCGTGATCACCCATTGCCGTATCGAGGGCGAAGCCAACGTGCTGATCTTCCCCAATCTCGACGCCGGCAGCACCGCGCTGCAAATCACGCGCGTCATCGCCGACGCGCTCCCCGTCGGCCCGATCCTGATGGGGCCGGCCAAACCGGCGCATGTGCTGACGCCCTCGGTGACGGCGCGCGGCATAGTCAACATGACCGCGATCGCCGTGGTCGAAGCGGCGGGCGACTGAGCGGCCGGCTGTTTGGGTCGCCTCGCCCGATGACAAGATGATATGAACCCTCCGCCGGCGGCGCGAATCGGCCGCCGAGAAGGAACACGCGTCCTTGGTCTCGCAAGTGCTCGGATCTTGGCGGCATCGCCGCCAGTCGCTCGGCGCCCCCTATCCGCGTGGCGCCTATTTGCGTCTCGCGACCTACTACTTCCTCGTCTATTTCCTGATCAACGCCGTCACTACGTGGCATCAGTTCGACCATACCACGATAACGGTCTGGAGCCCCGACAACGGCGTGAGCGTTTTGCTGCTGCTCGAATCCAGCCTGTTCACGCCCGTGGTGCTGGCCACTTCGATGTTCGTCGACCTGTTCGTTTCGCGATCTCCCGCCGACATATTCTCGATCGTGATGAGCGACTTCATCGTCACCTTCGGTTATCTGTTGATCGCCATCGTATTGCGCGACGCCTTCAAATTCGACTTTCGCAAGGCGACCTACGCCAACATGATCGCCCTGCTGGCGGTCGTCCCCACCAGCGCCGCATTCACCGGCGCCCTGTACTGCGGCGTCCTTTATGTGACGGGCGCGCTTCCCCGCGTCGACGTGCTCACGGGATTCAAATATTTCTGGATCGGCGACGCGGTCGGGATGATCGTGCTGATCCCCGCGGCGACGGCGATCTACGATATCGGCGTCAACCGGAAAGGGCGCGCGCTTTTCAAGCCGGCTCGCCTCGCCTTGGCTTGCGCCGTAATCGTCGGAATGGCGCCGTTGATCGTCGTCAGCATCGAAATCCCCAACAGCCGATATCTGTTCAGCCTGTTGTTTCTGCCGACCATCTGGGTCGGCATCGCCTATGGCTACGACGCCGTGGCGCTGACCCTGGCGGCGACGCAATTGCTGCTCGTGGGCGCGCTGTTGGCCTTGGACCCCTCCCTCGACAGCTTCGCCGCGTTTCAGACGCAGATGTTCATCCTGGCGGCGACAGGTCAATTGCTCGGCGCGGCGGTCACGGAACGCGAGGACGCGACGCGCAATTTGCGCCGGCAGCAATTCGACCTCGCCCGCGTCACGGCCCAGGCGACGACGGGCGCGCTCGCCGCGGCGTTCGCCCACGAGGTCAGCCAGCCCCTGTCTTCGCTTTCGGGCTATGTCCACGCCGCGCGCCGATTGCTGACCAACCAGGACGATCGCGAAGGCGCCATCGCGGCGCTGCAAAAGGCCGAGGCCGAATCGCGCCGCGCGCGCGACATCGTCGGCCGCATAAGGGAATTCGTCGCCAGCGGCAAGCTGGACGTGAAGGACTGCGACCTCTGCGAAATGGCCGCCCGGATCACGTCGCTCAACAGCGAAGACGCGCGCACGAGAGGCGTCGAATTGAGGCTGGAGACGCCCGAGGCGCCGTTGATCGTCGCCGTCGACAAGATCGCCATCGAGCAGGCGCTTAACAATCTGGTCGTCAATGCGATCGAAGCCGTCGGCGCTCAGGGCGCCGGGCGCGGCCAAGTCTGGGTTCGGGTTTCGGCCGGCGCGGATCATGTCTGGCTCGGCGTCGACGACGACGGCCCGGGCATCGCCGAGGAAATCTCCGATCATCTGTTCGAGGCGTTCGAAACGACGAAACCGACGGGCATGGGCCTGGGCCTCACCCTGGCGAGCCAGGTGGTGACAAAACATTCGGGACGTCTGACCGTACGCGCGCGGGCGCCCCGCGGCGCAAGTTTCCTCATCGAGTTGCCTCGCCATGCCCCTTGCGAAACCGCCGTTTCCGCCTAAGGTTCACATCGTCGACGACGAGCCCGCCGTGCGCGAGTCGATCGCGACACTGCTTTCCACCGCCGGGATTGAATCGATCACGCACGAATCCGCGGAGGCTTTCCTCGCCAGCGGCGCGCACAAGGCGCCGGTCTGCGCGATCGTCGACAATCGCATGACCGGCATGAGCGGCCTCGATCTGTTGCGGCGGCTGAAGGATCTGCGCTCGGAAGCCACGATCATCATGTTGACCGGGCACGCCGACGTTCCCACCGCCGTGGCGGCGATGAAATTTGGCGCCTTTCATTTCGTCGAAAAGCCGTTCGACGGCGAAGCGCTGCTGAGCGCCGTGGAGGAGGCGCTTTCCCGCGCCGACAAGATCGGCGACGAAATCGCGGAAACCAACGCTTTCGCGCAGCGCTATCAATCCCTGACTGTACGCGAAGCCGAAGTTTTCTCGCTGCTGATGGAAGGGCTGCCGACGAAAGCCATCGCGGCGAAGCTCGACATAACCGGGCGCACCGCCGAGCATCACCGCGCCGCCGTGATGCGCAAGTTGGAGGCGCGCTCGATTTCCCACCTGATGCGCATCGCGCTCAACGTTAACCGTCCGCTAAACGATGCGAAGGAATCGACTAGGTAGAGACCTCAATTTTCTCCAGCTCCGAGTTCGGTTATCTATTGGCCCATGGAGACGGCGCGGCTTTTGGAGCCAATGAGGGTCGCGCCGGTCTACCGCTTTTCAATCGGACAGGAGCCTCTCATGTTGCGTTGTTTCAAGACCTTCGTCGCCAACGAGTCCGGCGCCACGGCGATCGAATATGCGTTGATGGCCTCGTTGCTCGCCGTCGTTCTGGTCGGCGTCCTGACCAATCTGGGCACGAAATTGAGCTCCGAATTCTCCGAGATCAGCAGCGCGCTCAAGTGAGGCGAAGGGCCCGGGCGGGACGCGGAAGATCGTATCCCTAACTGTTTGCTGCCGGGATCGAAGAAACAGCCTAGGTATTCAACTCAATTTCCGCCGGCGCTCGGATGCGCTAATGCTTGAACTGTCAGAACGGCGCGGCTCTTGGAGCCAAATGGGGTCCACGCCGTTCACTCGAGAGCGTAACCGTTTCGGAGCCGTCGATGTCGCAATATTTCAAGACTTTCATAGCCGACGAATGCGGCGCCACCGCGGTCGAATATGCGCTGCTGGGTTCGCTGTTGGCGATCGTGCTCGTCACCTCGCTGGCCGCGCTGGGCACAGGGCTGAGTTCCGAATTCACCGAGGTCAGCGGCGTGCTGAAATAGGACGTCGGATTAAATGCGGCGGTCGGCGGCGTCCGCAGTTGCAGCTCCGGGCCTGTTCGCGAGGAGCGACGCGAACAGGCCCGTGAGCGCATTCGGCGCCCGATACCGCCGTGACGCCGCTGGCGGCGCCGCGAAGTTGTGGACATGCCGATATCGACGTAAAAATACGCCTTCCGCGTTCCGGTATCGCGCAGACCCGGCTCGCTGCCTCGAGCCGTTTGCGGGTTGGGCGCGGGCGGGCTAGCGTCGCTGCCCATGGCGCTCGAACTGACCCAAGAAGATCTGGCCCTGCTAGACGGCCGGCGCGGCCCCGCGGCGGGCTTCGCGATGCGGCTGCTCACCCGGTTCGCCGAGAGCGTCGAGGCCAAAAGGCTCGTCGAAATCGAATCCGCCCATGTCGACGGCTGCCTGTATCTCGGCCGCGCCAGCCTCGATTTCGTCGAAAAATGCGTTGCGCTCGGCGGTCGCGTGCGCGTAGCCACGACGCTCAACGTCGGCTCGCTCGATCTCCTGCATCCCGAGACCTTTCGCGGCTCCGACGAACTGCGCGACAACGGACGGCGGCTGATGGAGGCCCATGCCGAGCTCGGCTGCGC
>Ga0302320_10016377_pt1 | contig 15154 bp, 19 predicted proteins | sample Bog_T0_3_FD_202130 | JGI IMG/M metagenome (GOLD analysis project Ga0302320, IMG submission 202130) | Peat permafrost microbial communities from Stordalen Mire near Abisko, Sweden - Bog_T0_3 | ecosystem: Environmental > Terrestrial > Soil > Wetlands > Peat | place: Sweden: Abisko, Stordalen Mire... | reverse complement strand
CGGCGAATTGATCCACGAAATCGCCGCCGCGATGGCCAAACGCATGACGGTCCAGGAACTCGCCCTGCTGCCGCATTATCATCCCACCTTGGCGGAAATTTGGAGCTATCCGGCGGAGGAACTGGCGGAAAAAGTCGAAGGCCGCTGAGTGCTTTTTTCACCGGCCATTTTGAATCATTCGCACGACGGCGTCCCGGACGGTGGAGAACTTTGCCGGCTGCAACTGGCCGGCTGGTCCGGAGATGAGGCTGGTGTGCGCGGTGAACAGCTTGCCTGGACGCAAAAAACTTTCCTCCCGAAGCGAACCCAACGCGAAATCGGAGGGGTACAAGGGCAAAGCCCGGTCGTCACCGTAGGATTTGCTCGTAATTTGACACAAGATCCAATCGCCACGACCTGCTTCCGCCAGCACCACGGCCGGTCGCAGTTTGGAGGAACTGAGATCCGAGAAAGGAAAATGAACGATGACTACTTGACCGGCTGCAAATGAGCCCATGCGGCATCCTCCTCAGTCCGATTCCAATCCTCGGCCAGTGCCGCTTCGCTCAACAATGCGGCTTCAGAAGTGGCTGGTGCCTCCTCAAGAATGGTGACCAGAACCCGGCGCGGGGACGACACCTGCACCGGCTCCATCAACCGCACCTCACCATTGGTTTCAAGGACTGCTTCCACAGTTTTCATTCTGTCAAAACCATAACTCAATTGCCGGAATCAGCAAAGGCATTTCTTGGCGATGAGTTTGGAATCCAAGTTTGATGATCCTATACGGATGAGCCACCGCCAGAATCAGGCCGTCCCCGCCCGGCTGGCCTGCACCAATCCCTCGTCATTGTCCGCCACCGAAGAAATCAGTTTGGTTGTCATAGTATCCTCGCATATCCGGTTGGAAGGTGCGGACGGGTGACAACAAATATGTTGTCCTATTGTGCGGGCGCGTCGGAGTTGATGCGTTTGAGGGCGGCGGCGGCTTCGCGGCGCACGTAGGCGTCGGGATCTTCGAGCGCTCTTTGCAGCGCCGGGACGGCGGCCTGGGCCTGGCCGCCGAACCGGGCCAGCGCCCCCGCCGAATTTCCCCGGACATAAGACTCCGGACTTTGGAGGCTTTGGATCAGGGCGGGCACGGCCAGTTCCGGTTCGCGATGCAAATCGCCCAGCGCAAACGTGGCTTCATTGGCAACCGACTGGTTGGTCAAACAGCCCACCAATACCCGCACCGAATCCGTTTTGGCGGCGGTTTGCCGATCAACCTTGTTCAAAGCTCCGGCGGCATGCAGCCGCACCCAGGGGGCGGAATCTTGCAACGCCTTGACCAGCAAGGGAACCACGGTATCTGCTTCATTGGTATAATACGGGAGTGCCACCAAGGCGTTGTTGCGCACATTCGCCTCCGGGCTGCCCATGGCCCGCAGCAGTTCCGGGAACAGTCCGGCTTTTTGTTCTTCCGTCATGGTCCGGATGGGTATTTCCAAACAGGCCAGTTCCAAACCGCGCACGGAGTCAGTTTTTTCAGTTTTAACCACCTGAATAAGCTCGGGAACGGCGCTTTTGTCGGCATGATAGCCTTTTTCACCATCGTTATCCTCCAGTGCACAGAGCAGGTCGGCGGCGTTCATGCGAATGACACGGTTGGTGTTCATCTGTTCTTCGCTGTCGTCCTTCGGCCGCGTCTTCAGGGCCCGGATCAGCATTTGTACACCCCGGGGACCGAGGGATTGCCACAAATGTCTTTGGTTGTCGTCGCCATTATAGACAATGCTCTTGATCCATTCATCCTCGGTCTTTCCTTGAACGAGCCGGGGCTGCTCGACGATGACGACCGTGACGCCGGTCGTCACCATCAGTCCCACCGCCGCCACGATTGCCAGTTTTGCCTTGGTCCATGCCATAAGTTTCAATGCTCCTTTGATGAGGGTTAAAGTGGAACCGCCCGCCGCCGCGCCCTGGGCCAGCGCCAGGGCGGTTACCGACGGTGCCAGCGCCGCCGGTGCGGCTTGCACGGAGTTGGCCGACACCGCCCCGGCGATCACCGCTGTGGTCAGCACGACCCCGCGTTTGATCAGGAAGCCCCGGAGTTTTTCCAGCCCCCGGGCGACCCGTTTTTGCGCCGCGCGTTCCTCCACGCCCAGCGCGCCGCCCACCTCCTTCAGGCTGCGGTTCTCGAAATAGCGCAGCACCAGCGCGTTGCGGTCCTGGTCCCGCAGATGCGCCATCGCCTCGTCCAGCAGCGGCGACAATTGCTCCCACGATGAATCGGCCGGAGGGGGATCGGTGAGGGTCCGCATATAAGCCTCCTGTTCGCGAAGCTGCCGGCGGCGCTCCCGTTTCTGCGCCGCCCGGCCCGCGAACTGTGCGGTGCGATACAGCCAGCCCGACAAAATGGTTTTCGGGCTGAGCGCCGCCGCCTTCCGCGCGAGGATGATGAAGACAGTTTGTGTGATTTCCCCGGCCAGCTCCGGGTCGCGCACCTGCCGCAAGGCCGCCGAATGGACCAGGTTGACATGTCGTGCCACCAGCGTGGCGAAGGCCTGTTCGGATTGGCGGGCGGCGTAGTCCCGCAGCAAATCCATGTCGTCATTCATCATCCAACAATAAATGCACGCCGAAGCCGGAAGGAGACAATTTATTTCACCTTTTCGGAGTGCGCCCGTCCCCGGGCGCAGCCACATCCGCCGCGGTCGCCAACGTTGGTTGGTAACTCAAACCGTCGGTTTTCAATCCTGCCTGCTGCGGCTGATCCTTTGGACACAGCCGCGCCCCGACTGCTTGCCACCACCGCCGCGTCATCCGCCCCCGTCCACTGCCCGCCATCCGCGTCGGCTTGCCAATGGTAGGGCGCGTCACTCCGTGCGCGCCGTCGTCCGCTGGCCAACAACCGAGCCATTCGCACCCGTCACGGCGTGCGGAGAACTGCCCGCCCCACCGGGTTGCCGGCCAACCTCGCAGCCTCAGGCATCCTTCCCCAGTTTGGCCACCACCTCCCCGGGTTTGAAACCATGCAACTTGATGGTCTTGTGCCGCGAGGTATGCCCCCGGATCAGCTCCACCCGGCCGCGGGGGCAGTCCAAGAGGTCGGCCAGCAGCTCCACTAACGCCTGATTCGCCGCCGCGTCCACCGGAGGCGCGGTGACCTTGATGCGCAACTCGCCCCCCAGCGCCCCTCCAACCTCATTGGCCGAAGCGCGCGGCTGGAGCTTGACCGACAAGAGGGTGCCGTCCGGTTGGGCGCGGAGGTAGGGGGGCAGGGTCACGGCCGGTGCGGAGCTATTTGTCGCCCGGGTTGGTGATTTTGAAGGTCAGCGCCGCGAGCGCCGCGCCGGCGAAATCGCCGGCCAGGTATATCCAGAAGTTGCCGGCTTTCTCCAGGTGCAGCAGCGTGATGCCCGTCGCAATGGCGGGATTGAATGCGCCCCCGGAAACGGGGCCGAGCGCAAACGCCATCACCAGCACCGTGAAACCGATGGCCAGGCCGTAATAGGAATTGCCCGTCGTGCCCCGGGCTGTCGCTACGTTCAGCACCACATAGACCAAGGCGAATGTCCCGATGAATTCAGCGACCAGGGCGGGAACCGTCTTGAGATCCGGCGGCGTCACGGCGGGATTGCCCTTCAAATACAGCACCACCTGCGTGGCGACCGCCGCCCCGATGATTTGCGCCATCCAATAGGGCAGCACGTCTGCTGCCGGCAGGCGTCCGCGCAACCACACCCCGAGCGTGACGGCGGGGTTGTAATGGCCGCCGGAAACGTGGCCGCCGGCGTAAACCAAAATCATCAAGACCGAACCAATCGCCAGCGGCGCCAGATTGCCGGCCCCGCCGGGGTCAATGGCCACCATGCCCACGGTGAGCACAAACAGAAACATGCCGATCAATTCCACGAGATATTTTTTCATAAGCCGGCCTTTAACGCCGATAAGCTAGAGGCCATCCGCCCGCCCGGCCAGCGAAAAACAACCTGGGCAAGTTTTTTCAACGGAACCCGGTCTCCGCCGGTCAAAGGCGTTGCATCCGGCCGCGCCACCGCGTAACGTTTGCGGCGCATGATCCGGCTGCTATTATTTGACATTGATGGCACGCTCGTCCACACGGGCGGGGCGGGCACGGCGGCGTTCAAGCAGACGTTCGCCACCGAGTTCAACTTGCACCACGGCACGGAGCAGATGAAGTTTGCCGGACGCACGGATGTGAGCCTGGTGCGCGAGTTTTTCCGCCTGCACGGCCTGGACGAATCCCCGGCGCATTTCCGCAAGTTTTTTGATCGGTACGTGTTCTGGCTGGACCAAATCCTCGTCCACAGCCAGGGCGAACCGTGCCGGGGCGTGGGGCCGTGGCTGGCGGAGTTGCAGGCGTTGCCGCATCCGCCCCGGCTGGGCCTGCTCACCGGCAACATCCGGCTGGGCGCGGAAATCAAGCTGCGCCGGTTCGGGCTGTGGGAGCCATTTGAGTTTGGCGGCTTTGCGGATGATCATGAGGACCGCAATCAGATCGCCGCCGCCGCGTTTCGGCGCGCCCGGCGGCTGCTGGGCCAGGATCTGCAACCGGAGGAGGTGGTGGTGGTCGGCGACACACCCTGGGACATCCGGTGTGGCCGGTTCATTGGCGCGCAAGTGTTGGCGGTGGCCACCGGCGGCTCCAAACTCGACGAGCTGAAGCAGCACGCGCCGGACTGGGCGGTGCCCGATCTGACCCATGTCACCGCCCGTGAAATTTGCCGCGGGAAACACCCCCCGTTGCCGGCCTGAAAATTCACTCGTGACTTTTGGCGGGGATTCTGGAAAAATCTAAAACCATGAAATTGACCATCTTAGCCAGCACGTTTGTTTTGTTTGCCGCCCTCCTGACGGCCGGCGCTCAGCCGGCGGCCACCGCCCCGGCCCCGGCCACCAATGCCGCACCCGCTGCGGCGGACACCAAGGAAGTCGGCGTCATCACCACCAGCGAGGGGGTCATGGTCGTGGAGTTTTATCCCGACGTCGCGCCCAACCACGTCGCCAATTTTAAGAAGCTCGCCCGCTCGGGCTTTTATGACGGCACCGCTTTTCACCGCGTCATCCCCGGCTTCATGATCCAGGGCGGCGACCCCAACACCAAGGACGAGGCCAACAAAGCCTCCTGGGGCATGGGGGGTCCCGGATGGTCCGTCAAGGCGGAGTTTAATGACAAACACCACGCCCGCGGCATCCTGTCCATGGCGCGTTCCAATGACCCCAATTCCGCCGGCAGCCAGTTCTTCATCTGCCACGGCGACGCCGGCTTTTTGGATCACCAATACACGGTGTTTGGCAACTTGATCAAAGGCTTCGATGTGTTGGATAAAATCGCCGCCACCCCCACCGAGGCTCCGAACCGCCCCATCAAGCGGATCAATGTCATCAGTGTCAAAATTGTCCCGGCCGACAGCGTGAAATAAACTCCCCATCCACCGCCCCCAATTTATATGAGCGAAGTTGCCGTTATCACCACCACCGAAGGCGAATTGACCCTGGAATTCTGGCCGGACGTCGCGCCCAAAACGGTCGAGAATTTCAAGACTCTCGCCAACCAGAACTTCTACGATGGCACGGCGTTCCACCGCATCATCAAGGGTTTCATGATCCAAGGCGGGGACCCGCTCACCAAGGATCCCGCCCAAGAGTCGCATTGGGGCACGGGTGGTCCGGGCTACCAGATCAAAGCGGAGTTCAACGCCCGTTCGCACGAGCGCGGCGTTATTTCCATGGCCCGCAGTTCCAACCCGGACTCTGCCGGCAGCCAGTTCTTCATCTGCGACGGCGACGCCAAGTTTCTGGACCGCCAATACACCGCCTTCGGCAAAGTGATCAAGGGCGACGAGGTGCTCACGAAGATTGCCAGCACGCCCTGCGCTCGTGGCAACAGCGGGGAGGCCAGCAAGCCCGCCAAGCGCGTGGGCGTGGTCAACATCCGCATTGTGTCGCAGGACTAAGTCCCGGGTGTTGTGGACCTCCCCCAACTGGCCCAACTGTTGACCGCCCTGGGCTGCCCCGCGGACAAGTCGCTGGAGATGGCCGCGCAACTGGACAAACGCGCCCGCCAACTGGCCGCCGCCAAAGGCCGGACCTATGAGGAGGCGCTGACGCACCTGCTCAACCTGATGAAGCAAGGCTGGGCCGCGCAGGGGAAGTGAACGGCTTTCCCGGGGCGGGGCATTTATGCCGCTTCAAGGTGGAAAACACGGATGATTCGCGAAAATCCAAGCATGACCGGCGTTGGCGCGGTGAAGCGGCGTGAACGCCGCGCTCCGTGGCGGCGGCCAGGCGCGGATCTTTTCGGGCCAGCTCCCGCTCATGGAAAGTGGCCCTCTTGTTTATGATCAAACCTTGGCCCACCATCCGCTCGACGCCGGTCGGCGATTTCCGCATTTTTAAAATGCGGTCCGACGTCAAAATCTCCCCGCGCACCGGCTTGGCGCACGACTTCTTTGTGCTCGACAGCGTGGATTGGGTGAATGTGATTGCGCTCACGCCGGACGGGCGGTTGGTGATGGTGGAGCAATACCGGCAGGGCTCCAACACCGTGGAGTTGGAAGTCCCCGGCGGCGTGATGGACCCCGGCGAAACCGATCCGGTGGTCACCGCCGTCCGGGAATTGCGCGAAGAGACGGGGTACGAAGGGGAGCACGTCCGGGTGCTGGGCCGCGTGCTGGCCAACCCGGCGATTTTAACCAACCATTGTTACACCGTACTGATTGAAAACTGCCGGTTGAAACACCCGCTGGACCAGGATTCCGGCGAGGATCTGGCCACCCGGCTCGTGCCGGCCGCGGAAGCCAACAAGCTGGTGGCGGAGGAAAAAATCCAGCACTCGCTGGTCGTGGTCGCCCTGTTTCATTTTGACTTGTGGCGGCGGGGGATCAAAACGGTGGCGGGTTGACTAAAATCGATTGGCGCGTAAATTAAGGGGCAGGACGCGAGGTAAAATTCAGACGGCGATCAACGAGGGGATCCCATTTCTAATCAGAATGACCGACGGGGAAAAATATGAGGTCGCCGACCGTTACCAAGTGGCCTTGGGCAAAACCACGGTCATCGTCGTGGGCAAAAATGACATGCCGCATGTGCTGCCATTGTTGACGATGACCGGCATCAGCTATTTGAAGTCCGCAAAGTAATTTACAACTCGCCACCCGGTTTATGTCATTCCTTCTTGTTTTTTTATGTTTTTGGCGTTGTTTCGCCGGCCGAAAAAAGCGGCGCGAACCGTTCGAAGAATTGACAGGCTCACCTCCGGGAACGAAACAACCTTGCCCTGTAGCCCGTGTGCCCTCACACGGCGCTGCGAGCGCTTCAGCGCGAGCATGCCACCTCTTGCGGTTTCTTCCATGAACACCGCTTGTCCCGCTCTGCGGCACGGGTGGATGCTCTCAAGGCGCCAGCTCACCCACGCTCAGCGTCAGGTTGGTGATCGGCTTGTCGTCCACGTCGAGAAACCGCGCGCAAAAGTCGGTCGCCCCGCCGCCGTTGACCACGGCGCAGCGCACCACGTTCGGCCCCTGCTTGAGCGTCAGGCGTTTGGAAACCCCATCGTCAACCACCGTCTGGCGGTCGCCGTAGATCCCGATGACCTCCCGGCCGTTGACCCACCAGACCGACGCGGCGTTGGAGCCGATGGCCAGCCGGACGCCGGACATCTCCGCCGGGCAGTTGACCGTTGTGACAATCCAAAACAGCACGTCGGACGTCGGTTTGTGGAGGGCGGCGGCGTAGTGAAAGAGATTGACGTTGTAGTCCAGCGTATCCACGGCGTGCCAGGTGAGTTCGCCGGCGCCCACCTGCACCTTGTCCCCGTCGTGCGGAATCACGGTGAACTGGTCAGGAAAGTAATTCGCCTTCACCTCCGACTGGACCGCGCTGTCCGTGAGTCCGGTGACGTGAATCGGTTCGAGAATCAGCCAGCGTTGCAGAAAGCCGTCCGGGCTGGCCGCCTTGGTCGGCGTGGCGGGACGCGCCAGCGTCACGGCGGCATGGGGGGCATCGCCGGGAGCAGCGGCGGCGGTGAGGACGGCGGCCGCCAGCAGGGCGGCGGCCGGTGGCAGGAGCAGGCGGAGAGTGGTCATAGGAGATTCAGTGCGAACAGCTTGAAGGTTTGGGGTGGATTCGGTTTTGAATCGGCGTTCATGGAGCTTTGAGGGCCCAGCGCTGCTTGTCACTCGCCGGGTCAAACTTGGCCAGGGTTGCGAAACTGGAGCCCACGGCCGAAAGTGCCAGCGCGGCACTGGAATTCGGGACGGCCTTGGGCATGATCCGCCAGGTGCCGTCGGCAAGCTGGTCAAAACGCCACAGTTGCTCGGGCCCTCCGGTGTAGCCGGGCAGGACGACCAACTCCGCGTCGTCGCCGACCGCCAGCACGCGGTCCGTGCCCGCGATGGTCAGCTTGAAATAGGGCGAACCAGGGTAGCCGCTGGCGCTGGCGTTGGTCACCGCCGTCAGGGTCCACTTCTGCTGGGCTTGGTCCATGTAGTTGGCCATGCGGACGTCAACGTTGCCGGCCGGCCAATTCGTCGAGACCACGGCGACATCCTGTGGGGGAATCACGCCCCCTTGGCCCCCGAACAGGCCGCGTCCGCCCCCGCCCCCGCCGCGCGAACCCCGTCCGCCGACGGCGTTGGTTCCACCCAGGGTGGCCTGGGCGGCGGCGTTGGTTTCACCGCCCCCCCTGGCCGCGCCCGGTCCGCCACGCCGGCCGCCCGGTCCGCCCCCGCCCCCCCGGGCCCGCCGGCCGCCGACCGGCACCCCTTCCACGGCCAGTTCCAGCGCCGTGCCCGTGCGCGCGGATTCAATTTCGAACGTGCCGTCTTTCAGATTGTCGCCGGCGACGGGCCAGCCGTCCCGCCAGAGCACCGGCCGCAGGTCCAGCACGCTCGCCCCGCCCCGGTCCAGGTCGGCCTCATAATGACAGGAAAATTTCTGCACGCCCTCACCCAGGTCCAGCAGTCCAAAGTGGCCGGGGCCGACCACGCGCCCCTCGGAACCGACGAAGAGCTTGCCGCCGCCCAACATCATGTCGACCCCCATGTTATCGAGGAAGGGGCCGGTCACCGCCCGCGCGCGCCCAACGCGGATGTTATAGCCGGAATTTGCGCCATCGCAGCAACTGTCATGGTCGGCCAGCAAATAATACCAGCCGTCGTGATAAATCATGTCCGACGCCTCGCAGTTGATCGCGAGGTTCAGCGGCGGCTCCTCCGGGTGGATCCGCTTCCCCGTTTTTGGATCCAATTCAATTAGGCGGATGTAGCCGAAATAGGATCCGTAGGTCAGCCACAATCGGCCCGTCCCGGGATCCAGAAAGAAACCGGGATCAATGGCGTTGCAGTCCTCCACGCCATCCGACGAGGCCACCACGCCGCAGTCCTCCCACTTGTAATCAGGCGAATTCGTGTCGAAGGTCTTGTTCCACATCATGTGAACGTCGGCGCTGTGTTCCCCCCCGCCCGTGCCGCCCGTGGCGTAACTCACATAGAAGCGATCCCCCAGATGGATGACATCCGGGGCCACGCCGCCGCCGGGCCGCACGGCCCCGCCGGTCCAGTTCCAGCCGTCCGTGGACATCAAGCCGCCACCCCCCGTGCCAAAGACATAATACTTGCCGTCGCATGCGATCACGGTGGAGGGGTCGTGAATTCCGATTTGACCGTCCAGCGCCACGGCGGAATAGGACAGCAGGAGCATTCCTGCGAGGAGTACGGATTTCATGACCGTATGAATACTGCTTATCCGAACCGGCCGTCAAGCGCTTTTGCGGCTTCCGCTCCAGGATCCGTGCCTCCCGGAGTTGTTGGCAATTTTTTCGTACCGCCGGCCTCGAAATCTGGGGCCGCCAGGCTTGCAAGGCCCAAAACAAATGCAAACCATTTTAATACAATGTGTTACAGCGAAAATTGCGGATAAAAATAACCATAAATAACCAAATTCCCAGTTTCGTTTTTTGGGGGGGCGTCCGGGCGTGCCGCCGCCCGCGGTGCGGAACCCATCGGCCGCCTGATGCTACGACAAGTTCACCGGATCAACATCCACCGTCAGCGTGACCTCGTCCGGCAAGGTCAGCCCCGCCACCAGTTTCGCCAGGGCCAGGCTCAGTTTGCTCATCGCTCGCGTGCGCAGCATGAGCTGGTAACGGTAGTACGTCTCCGCCTTGACCAGCGGGGCCGGGGCGGGGCCGGCGATGATCAGGTCTTTGAAGCCCGGCGCCGGGCCGCCGCTTTGGCCGGCCAGCTTGTCCAGCTCATGTTTGAGGTGGTCGGCGGAAAACTTCACCTTGTCCTCGTTGCGGCCTTTGAGCGTCAGCAGCGCCACCCGGCCGGCGGGTGGATATTTCAATTGTTCCCGGAACTCCATTTCCTGTTCGTAAAACCCTTGGAAATCATGGCGGCGCGCATATTGGATGGCCGGATGAAACGGTGCAAACGCCTGCACAAAAACCTCCCCCTCCACGTCCCCGCGCCCGGCGCGCCCGGCCACCTGCGTCAGCAGTTGGAAGGTGCGTTCGCCGGCCCGAAAGTCCGGCTGGTGCAGCGCCGAATCCGCATGGATGATGCCCACCAGCGTTACGTTCGGGAAATGCAGGCCCTTGGCGATCATCTGCGTCCCCACCAAAATGTCGATTTTTCCGGTCCGAAAATCGCCCAGGATGCGGCGGTAATCGTCCTTCCGCTTCATCGTGTCGGCATCCATGCGGTGGCAGCGCGCGTGCGGGAATAATTTACGGATGGCCTCCTCCACCTTTTGCGTGCCCGTGCCGGAATAGCGGATGGCGGGGTTCTGGCACTTCTCGTTGGGACAAGCCTTGGGGACGGGCGCGACGTGCCCGCAAATGTGGCAGCAGAGGTTTTGCCCGCTGCGGTGGTACGTGAGCGAGACGCTGCAATTGGGGCATTCGGCCACATAACCGCACTGCGGGCATTGCAGGGCGGTGGAGTGCCCCCTGCGGTTGAGAAACAAAATGGTCTGCTCCTGCCGTTCCAGCCGTTGCTGGATGGCCTCTTTTAGCTGTGGTGAAAAAATGGGGATCCCCTTTTCTTGGTGCGCCGCCTGGCGCATGTCCACCACCCGGACGTGCGGCATTTTCTGGTTGTCCACGCGCTCCGGCAGTTCCAACAGCGTATATTTACCAGTTTTGCAGTTGTAATAACTCTCCAGCGAGGGCGTGGCCGAGCCAAGCACCACCACGGCGTTCTCCATCCGTGCGCGCACGATGGCCACGTCCCGCGCGTGGTAGCGCGGGGCTTCCTCCTGCTTGTAGCTCTGCTCGTGCTCTTCGTCCACAATCACCAGGCCCAGCGGGTCCACCGGCGCGAAAATCGCCGAGCGCGCGCCGATCACAATCCGCGCGCGGCCCTGCCGGATCTTGTGCCATTCGTCATGCCGCTCGCCGGCGGACAGATGCGAGTGCAACACCGCGACCAGCGTTTGCGCCTTGCCGGAACTGAACCGGGCCTTGAAGCGTTCCACCGTCTGCGGCGTCAGCGCGATTTCCGGCACCAGCACAATCGCCCCCTTGCCTTGTGCCAGCGCGTGCGCCAGCGCCTGCAAATAAACCTCCGTCTTCCCGCTGCCCGTCACCCCGTGCAACAAAAAGGCGGACGCGGGCGTCGGCCCTTGCTTGTCCGGCAGGTTCGCCGGCCCTGAATTTGGCGCCTTTCGGCCAACGGTTTCGTTGCCTTGGCGTGAGTCTGCGAACAATTCCCCCTCCGCTTGAACCGTGGGCCCTCTGGCCGCTGCCATCATCGGATAACGTTGCGACTGGCGACGATTCTCCCCCCTTGTCCGCCATAGCTTCAGCGACGGCGGATCCCCGGGGAGAGGGCCGGGGTGAGGGGGAACGGATGCAACGGGCTGCGGCTCCTGCACCGGTTGGCGGCCAATTTCAGCGGCCGGCAGGTCCATCGCGGCGGTGATTTTCGCCAGCGCGGCCGCTTGGGCGGCATTCAAGGTGATGGCCTGGGAAGGCAGGATGTGTTCGCGGGCGTAGGGGTCGCGCTCCGAAATCTGCGCGGCCACCTCCACCAACCCCCGGTCCTCCAATTTGCGCACGGTCGCCGCGGTGGTTTTGGCCAGGGCCAGCAGTTCGGTCAGCGCCAGTTCCCGGCTTTCGGCCAGCAGCTTCCAGACCTCCTGTTGCCGGGGGGGCAGTTTGGGCATTTCGCCGCTGAGCGGCAGCGCGCGCACAAACAAACGTTCCCGCCAGCCCGCCTCCTCTTTGCGCACGGCTTCCGGCAGGACCGATTTCAGGGCGGTCTCCGGCGCGCAGCAATAGTATTCCCCGATCCAACGCGCCAGTTGCAGAATTTTCGGCGTGACCAGCGACTGCGCGCCGATGACCTTGAGGATGGGTTTGAGCTTCGCCTGCGCGGATTCCTCCGCCAGGGCGGTGACGCAGCCGGGAATTTTGCGCGCCCCAAACGGCACCTGCACGCGGCTGCCGACCTCCACCTGGTCCGCCAGTTCCGGGGGAATCCAATAATCAAACTCCCGGCGCAGGGCGATTTCAAGGCTGACGCGGGCGATCATGGCTGGTCATCGCGTGTAATCGCCCGCAGTTCGGTTTCGAACTGGCGGCGCAAAACTTCGCGTTCCGCCGCGGTGGTTTCCCGCGCCACCCGCAGGGGCCGGCCCACCGTGACCCGGCAGCGGGCGAACGGCAGCGGGATTTGAAACCGGTCCCAGCTTTTCAACCGGATCTTCCAGTTGAGGTGGTACGCCACCGGGACAATGGCCAGGCCCGTCAGTTGGGCGGTGGCGATCACGCCGTCCTGGACCGTATAACACGGCCCGCGCGGGCCGTCCGGCGTGATGGCCAGGTCATAGCCGTCCGCCGCGCGGGAAACCATTTCGCGCAGGGCCTGCGGACCCCGCCGGCTGGAGGAGCCCCGCACCGGTTCGATGCCGAAGCGCCCAAAAATCTCCGCCAGCAGCCCGCCGTCGCGGCTGGCGCTCACCATCCCGGCAATCCGCCGTTCGTGCGTGTGGCTCCGGACGTAGCGCCGGTACAACGTGGCCGAAAGCGCCAGCCGGTTGTGCCAGAGGGCGAAAATCATCTGGTCCCGGACCGCGCCGTGGAAAAACCCCGAGCGGTCCTCCAGCTCAAACCGCAGCGTGGCGGACACGGTGCGGACCAGCCCGTAGATCAGCCACGCCAGCAGCCGTTGCGCCCAGCCGGCCCGGTGCGGCACCACCACGCCGCCCCTTCGGGCCGGACGGCTCTCGGATGGGGAATGCCTTTTGTCCATCAGCCGCCTTTCTTCAGACAGGCCCGGACCAAATCCTCCACCGAAGCCTGCGCCCCCAGCATGGCCTGGGCGGCGCGGATGGACTCGTGGGCCACGGCCTGTTTGAAGCCCAGCGCCATGAGCGCCAGCACCGCGTCATTGACTTTCTGATCCTCGGCGGTGAGCCCGTGTTTGGCGCTCGCGGCCTCCCAGGCCCCGGCGGCGCCGACCTTCTCCCGCAGTTCCACCACGATCCGCTCGGCGGTCTTTTTGCCCACCCCGGAAATTTGCGAGAGCGACTTGACGTCACCGCCCGCCACCGCGCCGCGGAAGGCGGTCACCGAAATGCCGCTTAGGATGTTCAGCGCCGTCTTGGGACCGATGCCGGAAACCGTGTGGACCAGCAGCCGGAACATGTTCCGCTCCGCCTCCGTCATGAAGCCGTACAGCAGGTGGGCGTCCTCGCGGATGACCAGTTGGGTGAGCAGTTTCACCGGCTCGCCCGGCGCCGGCAGCTTGTCGAACGACGACAGCGGGATCAGCACCTCGTAGCCGACGCCGTTGACGTCCACCACCACCTGGGTGGGGAGGGATTCCACGAGTTTGCCTTGGAGAAATGTGATCATGCTAAATCTTTTTGCGCGGGGTCAGTTGGTAACGGGAGGATTCCCGGGCGTGCGTCAGCGCCAGCGCCAGCGCATCGGCCGCGTCGGGCGCGGGCCGGTCGGCCAGATTGAGCATGCGTTGCACCATGACCGCCACGGCCGATTTTTGCGCCGCGCCGTAACCAACGATGGCCTGTTTCACCTTGCGCGTGGCGATCTCATGGATGTCCAGGCCGGCTTCCGCCAGCACCGCCATGGCCGCGCCCCGGGCCTCGCCCATGATGAGCGCGGTCTTGAGGTTCTGCACAAAAAAGATGCCTTCGATCACCCCGACCGTCGGGTGATGCTCCGCGATGACCGTCCGCAGGGTTTCGGAAATTTTCAACAGGCAGCGGGAGCGTTCCCAGCCGGCCGGGCAGTGTACCGTGCCCTGCGCCAGGGTCGTGGGAAAGGGCTTGCCGGGAACGATGATGCCATAGCCGGTCCCCCGCAGCGATGGGTCCACCCCCAGGATGACCGGCGGGGTTTTGGCGCCCGGGCCCGGCGCGGGCGCGATCAAGCCGGCCGTGCGCCGGGAAGGCGCGCCGCCCAGGCGTTCCTTCATTTGTTCAAATTGCCGCCGCGAAATGCCCACCGGGGAAGGTTGCCACCGCCGGCCGGATTGCAAAAGGAAAAACAACCGGGCGCAGCGGACACGGCGGGGGGGAAGGAGCAGAATCATTCCCCTCGACGGTGGAAAAATTCCACCCCTTTTTGCCTTTGCCCAAAGCCCAAAGCCTTCCTCCCCTTTGCGCCTTTGCGTTAAGAAAGGGCCGCCCCGGCGGCGGGGCGGGAGGCCGGGCTGGGCTTTTACTGCGCTACCAACCGCCACCCGGGTTCCAGGTTCCGCCGTTGAATCCATTCCAGCAAGGACGAACGGTCCAGGTGTTCGCCAGACACGGCCAGCATGGCGCGGATGTCGCGCAGATGTTTGTCCGCCCGGCCTTCGTGATAATATTCCAATTTCCGGACGATGACATGTTCCGGCGCCGCGAGCAGGACCGTTTCGCCCTCGAATTTAACCGCGCGCTTCCCGCGAACGGCCCGGGCATTTAATTCATCGCGTCCGGTGGGATGCCGATCCGCTTTGAAGCCGGAGGCCTGGTGGATCAGATTAAAATGGCCGCGCTGCTCACGCGCCGTTTCCGCGAGCATGGTTTCCTTCGGCGGCAAATAAAATTCATGGGCGGGGAAAGCTTCGCTTAGACGTTGAATGTCCTGGTCGTTGAGAAAGACGACGCGGTCCACGTCAAACTATGGTCTGGACCTGGCTGCCGGGAATTCATT
>Ga0302320_10016376_pt1 | contig 15155 bp, 12 predicted proteins | sample Bog_T0_3_FD_202130 | JGI IMG/M metagenome (GOLD analysis project Ga0302320, IMG submission 202130) | Peat permafrost microbial communities from Stordalen Mire near Abisko, Sweden - Bog_T0_3 | ecosystem: Environmental > Terrestrial > Soil > Wetlands > Peat | place: Sweden: Abisko, Stordalen Mire... | reverse complement strand
GGGGCGGAGTCCAGGCCGTCAGTGGAGCGATCCATATGTCGCCGAACACCATCCGCAAGGGATTGGCGGAGTTGGCTGCGCGGGATAGCAATCCCGCTGCAGCGATCGATACGCGCTTGCGCAAACCTGGTGGAGGCCGCAAGCGTTGTAGCGATTCCGATGCCGGTTTGCAGGAAGCCTTGGAGTGGCTGATTGAGCCGATGACGCGTGGCGATCCTTGTTCAGCTTTGCGCTGGACTTGCAAAAGCACCACCAACTTGGCTGAGGAGCTTGGACGGATTGGACATCCCGTCAGTCCCCGCACGATAGGGCGGATGCTGAACGCAGATGGCTATAGTTTGCAGAGCAATCGCAAGACAAAAGAAGGCACATCTCATCCCGACCGCAATGCCCAGTTTGAGTTGATCAACGCCACGGTGATGCAGTTTCAAGAACGTGGTCAGCCGGTCATTTCGGTGGACACCAAGAAGAAGGAATTAGTTGGCCCGTTCAAGAATGGCGGGCGTGAATGGCATCCTGTCGGGGAACCTGAGCAAGTCCAAGTGCACGACTTTATGGACCAAGATTTGGGCAAGGCAATTCCCTACGGAGTCTATGACCTGAGTCAGAACGAAGGTTGGGTTAGTGTCGGCATCGATCACGATACTGCGCGGTTTGCCGCGCAGGCCATTCAACGTTGGTGGAAGAAGATGGGTTCCAAACGTTACAGCAATGCCAAGGAGCTGCTGATCACCGCCGACGGCGGCGGCAGCAACGGAAGCCGCTCCCGACTATGGAAAGTCGCGCTACAAGACTTGGCCACGCGTTTGGGCATTCCAGTGCGTGTCTGCCATTTTCCGCCGGGAACCAGCAAGTGGAACAAGATCGAGCATCGTATGTTCTGCCACATTACGCAGAACTGGCGAGGACGACCTCTGGTTAGTCATGAAGTTATCATCCAACTGATCGCCAACACCACCACCAGCAAGGGATTGAGAATTCGCGCCGAGCTGGACAAAGGACAATATCCCACTGGAACCTTGGTCAGCGACCAGCAACTGGCGTCCCTGAATCTCAAGCGGTCCGAGTTTCATGGGGAGTGGAACTATTCCGTCATCCCAACATTGAAATAATTAGTTAGTTTATTATGACGCGGCGCCTAAGTTGTCCTTTGTACAATATCCGCAGGTCAGAGTGCACTCTGCATCCTGGCTGTTGCACGAGGGGGATGACCCTTGCCCTGCCTTTGAGCGATCAGGAGAGAGATGCCGGATACTGCCGAAAAACCCAGGGTTCTGGTGGCCGACGACGAACAAGTCATCGCCGACACCCTCGCCATGATCCTCAACCAGAGCGGTTTTGAGGCTCGCGCTGTCTACTCTGGTGAAAAAGCTCTTGAGGTGGCTGCGGCCTTCGCGCCACAGATGATTATCTGCGACGTCATCATGGCCGATCTCAATGGCATCGATGCGGCCATTCGTATTCGTGCCCTGCTGCCTAAGAGCAAAATTCTGCTCTTTTCCGGTCAGGCCGCCACCGCCAACCTGCTTGAGAAGGCTCGCGCCCAAGGCTACGAGTTTGAGATTCTGGCTAAGCCCGTCCATCCCCAGGATCTGCTCGCCCGCCTTCGCGCCTAAACCTCTCGCCGCCCTTCCATTGCCCGCGCCATTGTCACTTCGTCGGCGTATTCAATGTCGCTGCCTGCCGGAACTCCCGTCGCAATCCGCGTAATCTTCACCGAAAAACCGCGCAGCGCGCTGGCCAGCCAATGCGCCGTCGCCTCGCCTTCCAGGGTCGGGCTGGTGGCCAAAATCACTTCGTCCACTTCGCCCCGTTCCACGCGCCCAATCAGGGTTCTCGCCCGCAACTGCTCCGGCCCCACCCCGTGCAGCGGCGAAAGCGTTCCATGTAGCACGTGATAGACCCCCATGTAGCCCCGCGTCCGCTCCACCGACGCGATGTTGGTCGGTTCCTCCACCACGCACACCAGCCGCTGATTGCGGGTGGCGCTTGAACAGTAAGCGCAGGGATCTACGTCGGTCACATTGTTGCAAATCGAGCACAGCCGCAATTTTGCCTTCAACCCCTGCACCGCCTCGGCCAGCGCCGCCGCGTCCTCGTCGGTCGAGCGCAGAATGTGGAAGGCGAAGCGCTGTGCGCTCTTGGTTCCCACTCCCGGCAGCTTCTTCAATTCTTCAATCAGCCGCGCCATCGGCTCGGCATAGCGTGACACGATATTGCCTCCATGCTGCGTGATGGCAGTGAGAGCGGAGTTAGCCCACGGGGGAGTTTGACCCCGGTCACTCCGCTAATAACGCTGCAAAACGATCATTCCAATCCCGGCAAATTCAGCCCGCCCAGCACACCCTTCACGCTGGACTGGATGATCTCTTCGGCCTTGTGCCCGGCTTCGTTCACTGCCGCCACAATCAGGTCTTCCAGCATCTCCACATCCGGCTTTTCACCGCTCAGCCCTACCACCGCCGCCGGTTCAATGCGAATCTTCAGCAGTTGTTTCTTGCCGTTCAATGTTGCCGTCACGGCGCCGCCGCCGCTCGATCCTTCCACTACGGTCTGCGCCAGCTTGCGCTGCACTTCTTCCTGCATCTGGTTGGCCTGCGAAAGCATTTCGGCAATTTTCAGCGGGTTCATCATCAATCGTTTTTCCTCTTGTGCGCTCAGTCTTTTCTTGATGCGCCGGTCAGCTCATTTGGTGCGCAAATCGGCCTACTTAACCCGCAAATCAATCACGCTGCGCACTTCAGCCTTGAAAATTTCCTTCGCCCGCTCCACCAGTGGATGCGCCAATGCCGCCTCTTGCATGCTGCCCGCCAGCGGCGTGGCCATCGGCGCGGAGCCGCGTATTGCCGTTCCTTCGCCCGGAATCACCAAAAAACGGCTCGGCGCGCCCAGCCTTTGCAACTCCTGGCGGATAATCTTTTCCGCAGTGGCGTTGATCGTAAGAGCCAGCATCTTTTTGCCCATGCCGGTAACCTCGATGCGCAAGCTAGACCCATCCACTTGCCATGTCCCAGCCCCCAGCAACTCCGCCGCCGAAACGTGTCCGGCCTCCACCAGCGCACTGCCCACAGCGCGGCGAATCGCCTCAATACTGGGCAAGCTGGTCGCCGTCACCGCTGCTTGCGGAGCCACGGCCAGCGCCCCCTCGGTTCGCGTTTCAGCAAATCCCACGCTCTGCGCCGCCGCTGCCGGAAAGGGCGTAGCCCCCTGAAACGGCGAGACCGTAGGCATACTCTTCACTGCGGTTGCGGCGGGCGCGGGCGATTCCATGGTGGCGATCGGCGAAGCGATGGCCATTGGCTTTGCAGCCGATTCCAGCTTGGTCCCCGACCCCCATCCGCTGCCAAAGGGCGAAAGCGGCGGAGCCGCTGCCGGGGCTGTCGGAGCGGCGGGTGCAGCCGTAGGCCGTGCCGTGGAACGCGGTGCGGAAACCGGTGCGGAAACAGGCCTGGAAACCGGCATCGAAGCTCCACCACCCGCCTTGAAGCCTCCCCCCGCCGTCACCCCGCTCAGCAATTCCTCCAGCGGCAGCAACCGTTGCGCGTGAATCAGCTTCAGCAGCCCCAGTTCCAGGTGAAAGCGTTGTTCCTGCCGATAATTCAAATCGTCAAAAGTGCGCAGCACAATCTGCAAATTGCGCGTTAGCTCTTCTTCGCTAAACAGCATCGCCGTTCGCGTCGCCCGTGCCCGCTCATCGCCGCTGATCTGCAACAACTCCGTTTGTTCGCCGCCCAGTTTGGCCATCAGGCAATTTCTCAGGTAGCGCACCATCTGCCGCGCCAGCGACGAGGGGCTGTGCCCGGCGTTCAGCAGCAGGCTCAACTGCTCCATCAGCGTGGCGCTTTGCCCCGCCGCCACCGCCTCCAGCAGCCGCTCGAAAATCGCGTTCGGCACCGCGCCCATCAACTCGCGAATCTGCTCCACCGAAAGCACTGCTTTGCCATTTTCCGTGGGTGCCGAGGCAATCGCCTGGTCCATAATCGACAGCGCGTCGCGCATCGATCCGTCGCCCGCTTCGGCCAGCAAGGCCAGCGCTGCCTCTTCAGCCACCACATCTTCCTGACCGGCAATCATCTTCAACTGCGCCAGAATGTCGTCAAACTTCACCGCGTGAAAGCTGAAGTGCTGGCAGCGCGAGCGAATCGTCTGCGGAATATTCTCCGGCTCCGTCGTCGCCATCATGAAAATCACGTGCGCGGGCGGCTCTTCCAGCGTCTTTAGCAGCGCATTGAAAGCCGCGTCCGTAATCTGGTGCGCTTCGTCCAAAATGTAGATCTTGTAGCGGTCGCGGGCCGGTGCATAACGGGCCGCGTCGCGCAATTCCCGTATCTCGTCGATGCCGCGATTGGTGGCTGCGTCAATCTCGATCACGTCCACGGCGTTCCCCGCCCGCACCTCCACACACGAGTCGCAAATCCCGCAGGGCTCGGGCGTAGGACGCTCCGGCGTGCCAATCGCCGTCCGGCAATTCAGCGCCTGCGCCACAATGCGCGCAATCGTGGTTTTGCCAATTCCTCTATGTCCGCTGAAGATGTACCCGTGGGCAATGCGGTTCTGGCTGAGCGCGTTCATCAGCGTACGGGTCACGTGGTCCTGCCCTGCCACGTCGGCGAAGCGCTGCGGACGATACTTCCTGGCCAGAACTTGATAACCCATATGTTTTCCACTCCTTTTGGCCCCGCCTGAAAGACGAGCCGTCTAGAGCAGATTGTATCGTTCCGACCCGGGTCCGCGCCGGGGGCAAAAGGCGGCAATCGCCAACTTGCGAAATCGCTCTTCACGCGTAGCGGTGGCCAACTTGCTCTTTCTCTTCGCAAACCATCGGCTTCAATCATTTTGTTCATCGCTGGAAGAGATCGCACAAATCTTGTGCGAGCGATGAGCGAGCAGTTGGCTCCGCCGCAGGTGGATCAGCCGCGCCGCGCCGTTGATTCCCGCACCACCAGCTTCGGCGTCATCACAACCTCGGCCGGAAATTTCTTCTTATTGTCCGCAATCCGCGCCAGCAGCACCTGCGCTCCCTGCTTGCCCATCTCGAACAGCGGCTGGCGAACCGTGGTTAGCGAGGGTGTCGTGTAGGCCGCCGATTGAATGTCATCAAAGCCCACCACCGAAACCTCGCCCGGAACCGACAGTCCCGCGTCCTTGAGGGCGCGGATGGCGCCAATCGCGGCAATGTCGTTAAAGCAGAATACTGCGCTGAAGTCCCGCGTCTTTTCCAGTAGTGTTTGCATTGGCTTGTGACCGATCTCCGGTGCCATCGGATGTAGGCTGCTCTTTAGCGACCACCCGGTGGAGTCCAGACGCACCACCAGCGCCGGGTCCAGCTTCAACCCAAGTTCCCGAGCCACTTGCTGAATCGCCTTCCAGCGGAATTCCGAGTCGGGAATCGCATGGGGTCCGCGCATGAAGGCAATCCGCCGATGTCCCAGCGAGTAGAGATGCGTCAGCGCCTGTTCCACTGCCGCGTGATGGTCCAGAACAATATTGGTTACATTCTTCACCGCGCTGTGAGCGGAGATCGCCACTACCGGAACCGGCACGTCGATCGCCTCAGCCGAAGTGTTCAGCAGCAGAAAGCCATCCACCGCCCGCTCCACCATCATCCGCGGATACTGCTCAATCAGTTCCTGCTTCCAGTCGTGGCAGGCCGTGAAGTAGAAGTAGTGGGCGCTCGTCAGCTCCTCCACCACCCCGCTCATCACCCGCGTGAAATACCCCTCGCTCAGGTCCGGCGCCAGCACTCCCACGCTCAACGATCGGCTCTGGCGTAGCGAACGCGCAAAATAGTTGGGCCGGTAGTTTAGCCGCTTGGCCGCTTCCACCACCCGGTCGCGGGTTTCCTGCGGTATCGATTTACCCGCTGGTGACTGGTTCAGCACCAGCGAAACCGTGGTCTGCGAAAGCTCCAAATGCTCGGCGAGCATCTTCAGATTGACGTGTCCAACTGGCGCTGTGCTGTTTCCCTTGGCCATCTTCGTTTTTTAACATGTTTCACCGCTCTATATCGATTTTCTTACCGGAATATGCGAAAATAAGAGAATTTTCCGGTCCACGTTTCCCTCTTTTCCTGGCAGAAGCCGTTTCATTTCCTTCTATGCGCTTCATTTCGCAGTGTTGTAACCTTCTATTCATACGGGCTCGGTAGCCTGTAGTAGGTGACTGTCCAAGTGTCTGAGATCCTAATCTCCTCGGCCCTGTCAATGCCTGATCCGTCTCCACATGATGGGGATCCACAGGCAGAGGTTGCGCCGCATCCGGTTTCGGCTATCCGCTCCTTCCTGCTTACCCGCGGCAACTCCGCGCTGGCCGACCGCGGTTTCCATTGGCTCATGGTCCTCTGCGCCCTCAGCATCTTTGGCATCGTGGTGCTCATTGCCGCCGAGCTGGTGTTGCGCTCGCGCTTGGCCTGGGGTCAATTTGGTCTAGATTTCTTCTACAAGGCCTACATCGATACCTATACCGGCCTGCCCATGTATTGGGATCCGGTCAACGCCCATTTCAGCGCCTTGCCTTTCCTCTACGGCACCATCGTTTCTTCTTTTCTGGCGCTGCTCCTGGCTGTTCCTCTGGCCATTGGCGTGGCGGTCTTCCTTACCGAAATGTGCCCCGGCGCACTGCGCGGCCCTCTCGCTTTCATTACCGAGCTGCTGGCCGCCATTCCCAGCGTTATTTATGGCATGTGGGCCGTCTTCGTGCTGGTTCCATTACTTCGCGAGCACGTCAATCCCTGGTTCATCAAGCTGCTTGGTTGGACCGGCTTTTTCGCCGACGACAACCCCACCGGCCTCGGCTTTGTCTCTGCCGGCATCATTCTCGCTATCATGATTCTCCCCATCATCTCCTCGCTCACCCGCGAGGTCATGACCGCCGTGCCGCATTCCCAGCGCGAAGCCGTTCTCGCCCTCGGCGCTACCCGTTGGGAGATGATCCGCACCGGTGTCCTGCGCAACGCTCGCATCGGCATCGTCGGCGCCATCATCCTCGGCCTCGGCCGCGCCCTCGGTGAAACCATGGCCGTCGCCATGGTCATCGGCAACAGCCCCGAAATCCACCGTTCCCTCTTGGCCAACGGCAGCACCATGTCCTCGGTCATTGCCAATGAGTTTGCCGAAGCCTCCAGCGACCTCCACCTCAGCGCCCTCATGGAACTGGGCATGGCTCTGTTTATCGTCACCATTATCGTCAACGCTTTTGCCCGCCTGTTGATTTGGGCCGTCACCCGCGGCACACCTTCGTCGGCGCACTAAAAGCCGTTGCCAGTTTTCAGTGAGTAAATTTTTAGTCGTCAGTGAAAAGTTTCGGAGAGCAAGCCGTGCGGAACGAACATACATTACGGGCTAAGATACGCACCTTGGCGGACTACGCGGCCACCGGCATCGCCGTCTTCTCCACTGTCCTGGTGGTTGCGCCCTTGGTCGCCATCTTCATCTATCTCGTCTATAAAGGTGCGGTTTCCCTTAACTGGGACTTCTTCACCAAGGTTCCCAAGCCGGTTGGCGAGGCTGGCGGCGGCATGGCCAACGCTATCGCCGGCTCCGCTATCCTGCTCGGCCTGGGCAGCCTCATTGGCATCCCCATCGGCATCGGCGGTGGCGTCTTCCTCGCCGAGTTTGGCCGCGGCACCCGGCTGGCCAACGCCGTTCGCTTCACCGCCGACGTGCTCAATGGCGTCCCTTCCATCGTCATGGGCATTGCCATCTACTCGCTCGTGGTCGTTCCCCAAGGCCATTTTTCGGCTTTTTCTGGCGGTGTGGTCCTAGGCGTCATGATGATTCCCACCGTCTGCCGTACCACCGAAGAAATGCTCTTGATGGTCCCCAACTCCGTCCGCGAGGCGGCCCTGGCCCTTGGCGTCCCAAACTGGCGCTCGGTCGTGGCCATTACCGTCCGTACCGCCTCGCCCGGCATCATCACCGGCTGCATGTTGGCCTTTGCCCGAGTTGCCGGAGAAACCGCACCCTTGATCTTTACCGCCTTTGGCAACGGCGATTGGAGCGCCCGACTCAACGAGCCCATCGCCGCCCTGCCTCTGCAGATTTATGTTTACGCCCTCTCGCCTTATGATGAGTGGCACCGCCTCGCCTGGGCTGGGGCGCTCGTGTTGATTATTCTGATTGTTCTGGCGGTTTCTCTGGTGCGCTATGTCACCAGCCGCGGCGTTTTGAAAGGGGCAAGCTAAGTGGGCGTCGGCATCGAGGTAACCACCCTCAATGCGTGGTACGGAACTAACCACACATTGCAGGACATCAACCTGAACATTCCCGCGAATCATGCGACGGCCCTCATTGGCCCCTCTGGCTGCGGCAAAAGCACCTTTGTGCGCTGCCTCAATCGCATGCACGAGACCAACCCCGTCGCTCGTGTCACCGGTACGGTTCGCATTGGCGATCTGGACATTTACGCTGACGCCAAGCCCGTCGAAATTCGCCGCCGCGTCGGCATGGTCTTCCAGCGCCCCAACCCGTTTCCCACCATGTCCATCTACGACAACGTGGCGGCGGGTCTCAAGCTCAACGGCTATTCCAACCGTCACGCCCTCGACGAAATCGTCGAAAAGTCGCTCAAGAATTCCGCCCTCTGGGATGAAGTCAAGGACGACCTCAAGAAGAAATCCGGCGCAAGCCTTTCCGGTGGTCAGCAGCAGCGTCTCTGCATCGCCCGCGCCCTCGCCGTGGACCCCGAAGTTCTGCTCATGGACGAACCCGCCTCGGCCCTCGACCCCGTTTCCACCGCCAAGATCGAAGATCTCATCTTCCAGTTGAAGTCGCAGTATACGATCGTAATCGTGACTCACAACATGCAGCAGGCCGCTCGCGTCGCCGAAAAAACCGGCTTCTTCCTCAACGGTCGCATGGTTGAGTTTGATTTTACTCAAAAAATTTTCACCAATCCCACCGACAAACGCACCGAAGATTACATCACAGGCAGGTTCGGATGACGCGCATACGATTCCAACAAAGTCTCGACGAACTGAAGGAGCAACTGCTGGTGATGGCTGGTCTCGCCGAGCAGGCCATTCAGCGCGCCATCGAGGCTTACCGGGTGCACGATCTGTCCATCTGTGACTTGGTAAGCCGCAGCGAGATTGCTATCAACCGCCTCGAGCGCGACATCGATCAGGCCGCCCTCGATTTGCTCGCAATGGAGCAACCTATGGCCATCGATCTGCGCTTCATTCTCAGCGTCATCAAGATCAATGCCGATCTCGAGCGTGTCGGCGACTCTGCCAAGGCTATCAGCGAACGGGTGCGCAGCATGGAGCAGATGGCCGCCGCTGATCTTCCCGTCGATATTCCCCGCATGGCTGCCTTGGCGGCGGAGATGGTTCGCAAGAGCCTTCAGGCGTTTATCGAAGCCAACGCCGAGACCGCGCATACCGTTCTGGCCATGGACGACGCCGTCGACGCCATGAACAAGGCTGCCTACAAGGCGCTGACCAAGGTCATGGAGGAGGAGAGCCATCTCGCTCCCCAGGCTTTGAATGCGCTCATGATCAGTCGCGCCCTCGAGCGGGTCGCCGACCACGCCACCAACATCGCCGAAGACGTCATCTTCTGGGTCCATGGCGACGACGTCCGCCACGCCAAAAGCATCGCCGCCCTCCGCGAAAAGCAAGCCGCGCAGTAGGGGGTCATCAATTGCGCCTTAGGTGCAGTGTTGGCTAGACCCGCACTTCAGCGCGGAGTGGGTGAAACTTACCGTGTCTCCAGAGTCTCGTAGGGACGGTGCTCAACGTTTCTACCTAATCAGCCTTGTCGAGAGTGTCAAAAAGTGCTAATCGGTGCTCCCTCCGGTCGTCGAAGAGCGAATCCGGGATGCAGCTGGGTTTTGACACCAGCGAAGCGCGGAAGCGGTCGTACCACTGTCGGAGTTATTGGCTGTGCCACTATAATCATCCCATTCAGTAGTACGCCGGTGCTCAATATAAAACTCGGTCCGCAAATCAGAATTACGCTGACCGGAATGTTGCAAGTTCGACGTTTACCGTTGGTAGCGTCTCTGGAGTGTTCTTTGTGGTCAAGGTGATTCAGAACGCGATCGGCGCCACTGTACTCGGCTCAATCATGTATTCGTAAGGAGATTCCATGCGAAAGTTTTCTTTCTTTCCGCTCGCGCTGCTTATGTTGTTTTCCTGCGCGGTTGTCGCGCAGACGATACAGGGGCCGACCAATGTAAAGCAGTTGAACGGAACGCTTTATGCGGACCAGTTCGTATCCAGTAAGTCAAGCAACAATGGCATATCCAACGCCATGCAGGCGTGCGCGTCGCTCTCCTACGGTTGCATCATCAATGTACCGCCGCTGTACTCGACGACAGAAACGCAATATTGGAACATGGGTTGGCCGGGCTGGTACACAATGCCGAGCAACACGGTGGCGGGGCCGAAATCCTCGCAGCCGGTGGGCGGATATTTCGATCAACGCTACGGGGTTCCGCAGTGGTTTTTCAACGGATCGATTGCACTGGACACGCGGCATCAATCTTCGCCGAGTATCGTAATGAATAACATCAAGGGGTTGGCGGGGATATTTGCGCACTATTCCTCATCGCTTTTCTTGGGTGGTACAGCCTACGCTGGCGGTCGCAATAGTTATGCCGACAAAACCAATTTCAATATTTTGACGCTGATGAGCACCAAGTACACGCAAGCACAGAATGGCGGCGATTTTGCGCAGAATATTCTTTGTTTTGGCAACGGCGACTGTGTAGCATCAGCCTTGGGCGCGTTCAGCTACGGAGGCCCGCAAACAGGGGCCGACGAGGGGTTGGAGGCGCACCGCGAGGAGGTGGGCGAGGGAGGCCAAGTGTTCAGTGCTACTATTGACACGATCACCCCATCCAGCGACAAAACGGAGACGATTACCACTACGGCTCAGACCTATAACGGCTATCAAGGTGAAGGACGACTGCTGATTGATTTGACGCATAAGTATAATGCCGGGTATATCTCTTCGTTCGTAGCAAACGGTGGCAACGAGATTGTCTCCTGTACCGGTTGCGCATGGGACTCTACATTTGGCACTTCGGCACAAACGACCCTGACCGCCGGGGTTAAAAATGAGGGAGCCGCGAACACGTTCCCCAAGTCGAGCGTGGTACTTTCAGTCGCATCCAGTGCAGGGTTCACGGTTGGCAATCTGGCTTGCGTTTTCGATTACGACTATGAATGCGAAAAAGTAACTGCGGTAGGAACAGGCACAGTGACGATTGCGACGGATCGGCTGCCACACACGGTAGGCGCCTACGTTACGACCGGTGGTTTGGCGGGCTATGCAATTGAGCTTGAGGCCGACAGAGTAGCTCCAGGCAATACCAATGGCGTGAGCAATCTTAATGGAGTAAGCGCATTGCCAGATAGCCCGCCCGTCTCACTGATCCGCAACGCGATTCCGATCATGTATAACGTCAGTGGAAATCAGCTAGCACTTTTCCAGAGCGGGAACACCATGCCTGGGCATGGCGCTGGCTACTCTGGCCGCGCATACTCGGCGATGGGAAGCGGTGGAAGCATTGCTCTGACCATTTCAGGCGGAGTGGTGACATCTTGCACGGCGAGTGGAGGAACAGGGTACAACCAATCAAACAATCCTCCCGCAGTGACGGTAACTGGGAGTTATACGAAGGCTCCTGTTATCTATGCTTTCAATAGTCACGGCGCGGGTGCATTGAATCATTGCGCGGTTGAAGATCCCGGAGTGGGCGTAGCGGCGGCGATAGCGTCTGTCGTGCCGACGAATCCCTACGACATTTACCCGGCTGCGAAGGTGACAAACGTCTACAATACTGCGACCGGCGTGGTGGATGGGACGTTCACGACAGAGCCACCAGCTGGTAAGTTTGCGCCGCGAGACGCCATTGAAGAGCCGCATTATTTTTGGCAGCATGTGCGCCGAGATAACAACGCTTATGGCACATACATTCCCTCGTTGGGCGCATCAGCAAGTGCTGGCGGGGGAGGCACCTTGAAAGGCATTTGGCAGGGCAACGACCGAGCGTTTAGCTACGTAAACGGAAGCGATCCGACATTGTACGCGGATTATCCTGGGGCGATACCGTGGGTGATTGGTCGTGGTCAGCTTTCTACGCCCTATGGAATCGAGCTTGCAGGGCCGTTCAGGTCAGGCTTGTTCATGGATACGCCCCCTTATGGCGCGTGGTTTGACTCCGCCGTGTACGTCGGCTGCGGAACACTGGGTTGTGCAAAATGGACCAGCCCATACTATTTGCTGATGGCGGCAGGTAATGGCGCTAACGATGGCTTGAGTTACAATCCTTCGACGCGCGCCTGGTATTGGACCGGTAACTCGCTCACGATGACGCTGAGCGGCTACAAGTTCGGTATCACCAATTCCGGCCAGACAGTTTTTCCGTCCGGCCAGACCATTCCCGCTACAAGTACGGTTGCGACTCAGTACGCCGGCACGACGGGCAACATTGGCGGCTCTGCGCTTGCGGCTGGAATGGCGGCTACAGGTACTGCGACCGTAACAAACACCGGCAGGGTCAGTGCGCCAACTTCGGCGGTGTGCGTAGCAAGTCCAATTCTTGGCTGTACTCCAGACAGTACATATTCGTTCGACGTGAAATGCCGCATCAGCGCGGCAGGAACTGCGACTGTAAGCGTGGTCGCAATCGTAGCCTCAACACCAACTGCTTGCACCTATGGAGTACGAGTTCTGCAATAAGAGGAAATCACGGTTCATCAATGGGCAAGCGGCGTCACTAACTTGGCAGGGCGCGTCGGGATTCTTGTTGATGGCCTTTGAATACGAGTGCGTCAGCGATATTGATGTGACCCAAGTCTCCGGGGCGGTTCCACCATCGACGTCGCCCATTGACGCCATTAGAGCTTGGCCCAGGTCCTGAAAGAGCGCGGACTTCAACAAACAGGTAAAGCCGTCATCCGAACTTGCGAACTGGATGTTGAGACTGTCGAGATCAGAATGTACCGATGTCGCGACAAACGCCTGCTTTTCGACTTCCGGTCCGGTCATCTTGCGAACGGTAATGACCGCATTGAAGATTGAGGCGAGAGTTGCAGCAATGAAGTTGTCGCCGGTCGCGATACTCAGGTTGAGATGTACACCATGCTGGAAGTCCATTCCGTATCGACACGATTGAAGGTGTCTCCGCACGGTATCGAAATCTGTGACCGAGCCGGCATTCTCGAGAAGCTGATGGACCATGAACTGGGTGCCTTTCTCGTCCAACACGCTCCACAGCGGTTCCATGTCAACGGACTTCATCGCTTCCATCATGGTCGGATTCGTCAACATGCTGGCCACCTGGCCGTCGCGCACATCGAGCGATTTGCGCACGGCGTCCTGTGTGCCAAAGATCATCGTCGAGGCATCTATAAAACTCAAGACCATCCCTGTCTTTGCCATTGGGTAAATCCGGTACGCACCGACCACAGTGGCTTTGATGCCCTTCCTGCGAAACCCCGCCGTAATTTCCTGGAAGGGAAACTGTCCTTGGGCAATACCCACGGTAGTCAGGTTCTCACTGGAATCTTTCGTACGGAAAGCGCGAAGGTAGTTGCTCCACATCTTGGTTCTCATTGAGCCCGGATTTGCGTAGAGCTTCGTTGAATGGTTTGAGTTCCGCTGGCATCAGGCGGTCACGGAGGTTCGTCGCAGAGATCGAATTCTGCATCGCCCGGTAGTCGATGACGATCAACCGCTGCACATCGTGCGGCACGGCGGAGCGTACGCTGGTCTACAACTGTGCTGCAAATACACAGGTAGTTGCGCCCAGCAACAGAATCCCACAAATAATGTGCATACTCATCTTCGTCCAGTTCAACGGTGTATATCCTCCAGGCATTTCGCTTTGTATGAACCAGCAGGTCAGTTCGATTGCAGCAGGTAGATGCCCCACGGCTGTGTTGAATCGAGTCCAATGAGGAAGATGGCATACTTGGTTCGGAGTTTGCCGGCGATGGCAACGGCCGGAAAGGAATAGGTGGCCTTCGAAGTGTTCGCCGTAAAGCCAACCCCCATCCAGACCATTGCATTCGGATAGAGACCGTTGTTCGACGCATCCTGCGTACCGAGATCGACGACCATGTCGCAATTCCCGTAGCCATCAGTCGAGGTTGACGGATCGTTGTTGGGAAAGTCGCCGCCGTAGATTGGGTTGGCCAGTGTGCTGCCCTGCGCAGTGATCTGCGCAGCGAGAGCGGAGCAAGAGGCGGGCTGAGTTGCGAAACCGAAGGACGTGGCCGTTGGCGACCATCCTGTCGCTTGACGCCCATACCCTGCACCATACGCAAAGCTGAGATACTGCGCGCTTCGCAATGCACTGGTATCGAGAGCACTGGAAGGTTTGGGAAGGCCGATTGCGCCCGTACCTGCGCCAAGAACTGGATTGTAATAAGGAGGAGCACCGCTCCCGGTTCCACCATCCTCAACCAGCAAGCCGGATGCGCCGATTCCAGCAAACGCAACGGCCTCTTGGGCCTGACTCCCTGAACCCGGATCATAAACCGTAGCAGTTGCCGGAATGCTGATCGTGTGACCGAAGGACGTCGAAGTACATGCGCCAGACTCGGAAGCCGTGGCCGTATACGTAGGTGTTCCTCCCACCGATGGCAGTGTATATTGTTTGATATTTGCGAAGTTAACCGTGCCTCCGCTGGTGCTGATGTCCACGCTTCCATACGCGGTCTCCTGCTTGGTCCAGACATGCAGGTCTACAGTCGAAGTAAGGGAAGCGGGAATGGTGAAAAACTGGTAGGTCTGCGCCGATTTGAGGTTCGGGCAACTGGCAGCGTTCACTAATGGAGCGGCCGGTTGGTTCTTCAGTTGCACTAACCCGCCGGAGGAGTCCGGTAATACCACGGCCCAGTTATCAGTTTGAGGAGTACCGTAAGGTGCTGTTCCGTTCGAGGTCAGAGTGATATTCAACAGCCCGCGAGCGGATGTTATAAAGCTGCCGTAGTTCTGAATCTGGCCAGCTCCGGCGCCAGTGATTTGCGTTACCGTTGCCGCGGAATTGTCGATCACATAGCGCTTTACTGAAGCGTTTGTGCCGCCAACCACCCATGGTGCAAGGTAGGTCTGTGGATTCTTCGAAGTGCTTGTTGCCTTTGGTGAATAATCCGTACCACATCCGGTTGACAGCAGGCACGCGCCAGTTGCGGCTATCGC
>Ga0302320_10016374_pt1 | contig 15156 bp, 9 predicted proteins | sample Bog_T0_3_FD_202130 | JGI IMG/M metagenome (GOLD analysis project Ga0302320, IMG submission 202130) | Peat permafrost microbial communities from Stordalen Mire near Abisko, Sweden - Bog_T0_3 | ecosystem: Environmental > Terrestrial > Soil > Wetlands > Peat | place: Sweden: Abisko, Stordalen Mire... | reverse complement strand
CGACGCGACGACGATTGCCGCCACGCAGCGGCCGACGAATTTCATTGTGAAGAGTTTCATGATCTGTCCTCCTGATCAGTAGAAAACGGTTAAGCCGAGAGTGGCTTCAAGGTTGTGGACGTTCTTGGTCCGACCGGTCAGGTCGGTTTCGAAAACGTGGTCGCGGACGTCCAAATGCATGGCGAGCCAATCCGTTATCAAGAGCCGCTCGCCCATGCCGAAGTTGAGCGCGAATTGATCCGTGTCGGCAAATTTCACATCGCCCAAGCCGACCGTCACATACAACGCCGAATTAAAAGCATGCCCGCGGCCGAGAAAGATCTCGCCCGGGAGTACGTTGTAGCCCAGGTCGAGGTCGTAATACGTGAAGCGCCTCCCAGAGTCGCTGACCACCGTGATCTCAGGAAACACGTCCTCGAGGCTGGTGGTGCCGGCCTTGGAGCGCGCCAAGAACCCCTCCAAGAAGATATCTTCCGACACGTGGTACGCCGCGCGCACGCCGTAGATGGGATTGGTGCCGAAATCCTGAATGCTGAGCGCGCCAAAATAACCGCCCAACTCGAAGTCTTTGGCCTTGATCTTCGGCGTTTTGACTTCGCGGCGGTTTACCTGCGGTTCGATAATCGACGGTTCCGCCTGCGGTTCCTCGGCAACCACCTGCGCGGGCGCTTTCTCGCCGCGATGGAACCAGCCGCAGCCGGACAGCAGCGCCGCCGCTAGAAGAACACTGCTAAGCCGAATTTCCATTCTTCGGGATCCTCGTTCTGATTCTGATTGGTAAAGATGAGATATTTGCGCCAATCCGCACGCCACATGAAACGGCGGGTAATGAAGCCGCGCGCGCCCAACGATACGTAGGCGAGCTGATTGTGGGTCTGCAGCGGTGCCGGTGGCACTTTATCCTGGATGTATTGATAGCCCGTGCCGATCCCGGCGGTCGGCGAGAACCAGCGCCACTCGGGAATGAACGTGTGACGCATGCCGATGCTCGCGACGTAACGGTTGTCGATGTTGCCGAGTGCTTGTTGCAGCACCAACTCGACATCCAAGCTGTCCGTGAGACCGAAATCGCCCCACGTGGTGACCAGATTCTGGTGATTGAACACCCCGTAGCCCGCGCCGATCTCCCAGCGATGGGTGGCGAAATCCGGATACGGCGGTATCGGCGCAGGTTCCCCCGAGGCGAGCTTGGTGAGCGCCAATTCGGAACGGCGCGCCCAGCCTTCCTGGCCGCGCGGCGCCCGCACCTTGAACCAGTCGGTGCGGCTGTAAAGCACGGTGACGATCTCATCCCGGCCGACCACATAGACGACCGGATAACCGCGACCCGGGCCGCTATGCATCTCGAGGAACGGCTCGGCGACGACGACTTCAAGCAGTTGTTCCTTCGCGTGGACCAGACTGACACTGAACGCCTGCAGCAACAGGAGCAACGTGAACAGTGGCCGCATCAGCTCAATTCGCAACCGGCGCGACGAACGGATCGTTGTAGTACTGCGCGCCAATGTCCAGCCATTCTGAGATCAAACGCAACTCCGCGGTAGTCAAGTAGCCCGTGTGGTCGACAACAGGGTCGTGATAGGTTCCGTCGAACATCCTCAAAAATTTCGACTCCGAGCCATTCGCGCTGCCGGCTGTCAGCGGCGGTGCCAACGACACCGGAACCATGACCGTGGTCGGCACGCCACCAGGACCCGGTGGCCCGGGCGCCGGCACCAACAGATCCTGCAACACACCCATATTAAGCGTCTGCTCATTATGTGCAAACAGCAGTTCCTCGTAAGAGGTGGTTACCGTCGCATCGACCGAGTCGGCGCTGTCGGTCAAATCCAGCTGACCGGCCGGTACTTCCACGGCTTTTGCCGCACTCACCGGGTTGTGACAGGTGATGCAGGTGTGATCGGGGTTGACATCACCCGCCACGCTGCTCGGCCGCGTAAAGTTCCAAATGGGCTGAATTTGGTGCGAAACCGCGCCATCGGCGGTCGCATCGGGATAGTGAATGGTGCTGCGGCACAGTGGATCCCACACTGCGCAATGCGAATTGGCAGGACTCGGTGTCGACAGATTCGCATATAGATAAGAGAACGGCGCGTCCACCGGGCGGCCTGCCGCGGCCGGATTGGTCCATACGTCGCTGTAAATCACGTCGATGCTCGGCAGTTCCGAACACGGAGTCGTTGCGCTCGGGGGCGTGAGGTCCTGCGCGCAGGTGTTCCATGCGCGCGCATCCGCCATGGTATCGCCGGGATTGGCCGCCGCAAGGCTCGCCACCGTGTTCGGGAACGCCGCTCCCGCCGCGGCGGCGCCGGCATACACCGACTTGGTGAGCCCGGAGCGACCGTGCGAAGGTGTGGTGAGGTTGCCGGCCGTGTGGCAGCCGTTGCAGGTCTTGGTCTCGCCCGGAATCAACTGCAACCAGCTGGTATGTTGTGCGCCGACGCGCCGCGCGTTCTTATCCAGAATATCGATCGTGAAAGGCACATTGGCCGGCAACTGTATTTTCACCGAGCCGTCGGGTTCGACCGGGGCATAGGCGAGAATCTCGCGCATGCCCATTCCGGCCGGACCAAACGCCGAGGCGTTGATCTTGCGCACCGTCTTGTCGGGGATTTCGACCGCTTTTTCGATTCTGACGAAGCGCGCCGGCCGCTGATTCGCGGTGGCCTGCTTGGGGTCGGCGAGCGCGGCGATGTTCGGGATCGAACCCGCCGTCTCGGCGGCTACTTCGTCGACGCCGTCGAAATCGTAGACGCTGCGGATCTCGAGGATGCCCAAGCCGCCGTTGGTATTGTTGGCGAGATTGGCGGCGGCACCCATGGGCACGACGTCCGGAACGAAGGCGGGTACGGGGCTTCGCGCCTGCAGGATGACCGGTTCGACGATGACGGTGTCAGTCTCCGCGCCGAGAATCGGGCTCAAGGTGCCGGTCGAGACGTCGTAGATCCACACCGTGTACTGCGGCGGCGCCAGAGTCACGTTGGCGCCGCTGGTATTCGCTGCCGTGCAAACCTTGGTGGCATTTGGGGTCACGGTGGTATCGATGACCAGGCAAGGCGCCCAGCTCACCAGCATTCTATTTGTGCCGTCGTAAAGCGGATACGCGGAAAAGAATCGGCCGCCGAGCGAAGGCTTGTCCGCGTCGGTGGTGACGCCGAGCGTGGTAGCGCTCGACTGCGCGGTGCCGGCGGCGCCGCCCGGCGTTGCCGGCTGATGGATTTCGACGAAATTCTCGGCGTTGATCTGCACGACGTCGCCGCCCTGCTGCGTGCCCAAGAACGGCCTGACGATGGCGATCAGCTGACCATCGGCGCGCTGCCGCGCATTCAAGAATTGAATGACGTTGGTATTGGTGCCGGCGATGTTGGCGCCCGTGGCGTGGCTGTTCTCACCATAGTAGAGCTCGAGGCCGGTTCCGTCCGGATTGGCGCGGTACAGGCTGATCTGATCGCCGTTGATGGATTCGTAGCGCGAAAACACGATCTGGCCATTCGCCAACACCGACGGTGCGAAATCGTGGTTGGTATTCATGCTGATCTGATGAATGTCCGAGCCGTCCGCGTTCATGACGTGCAGCAGGAAGATCGGCTGCTTGCGATCATCGGTTTGTGCGGGGTATTGCGGGCGTCCTTCGTCGATCAAAATGGCTTGCGTTGCCGCCTGGCGGGTGGAGGCAAATACGATGCGCCCGTCGGGCAGGTAGTGCGCCCCGACGTCATGGCCGGCGGTGGTGTTGTCGTTGGTCAGCTGCGTCACGGTTTGAGCCACCGCGTCATACTCGTAAATCTTCCAGTTGGGCTGCGTGATGTCGTCGTTGGGCTTGTTCGGGTTGAGCGGCAGGCGCAGCGAGAACACCAGCTTCTTGCCGTCCGCCGATACGTCGAGATCGCGCACGTCGCCCATGCCCTTGGTGATCGACTTGGTGATGTTGGTTTCGACCGAGCCCGGGCTCGCCTGCTGCCGTATATAGAGATCGCCGCCGGTGGTGGAAGTGATCAAGTCGCGTACATCGATATCCGCGTTCGCCGTATTGGCGGGCGCCGGACGCTTCACATAGGCCATCGGAAAATTCAACGTGCCGGGATCCAAGGTTTCCAATCCAGCCACGCCGGGCGCATGGCCGCTCACGCCGCTCTCGCAGCCGACCATGAGCAATGCCGGAAGCAATAGCGCCGCCAGTTTTCTCAAAGCGTGACGAAGTTCACGAGTCGGCAAAGTGTTCATGGTTCGAGATACCTACGTTCAATAATTTCGTTCAGGGACCAGTCTGCGCTGCTGCACGAGCTCATTGAACTTAATCGGTTTCAGAACCGCATCTTCGTTGCATGTGCGTACGCATACTGTTAACGCACTCACAGAAGAACTTGTTCAGTTCCGTTTCTCTGTGCATAGCAAGGCAGACCTTCGCAAATTGGGCCTGAAGGATATAGGCGGAGGGGGGTCCGTCGATATGTCGCGAAATGCCGACGTCGTTTCGATGAGACATTACTTGCAGGCTTTTTTACTGCGTATATTCGCGCCACGTTTAAATCGCAACTCACGACAGTGGATGTGCATATGAAGAACGGGATGGGTAAGGCAGAATCGGTCGGCAGGCACGATTCGCGGCGTTGTGTGCGCGCAAGCGCGCTCGCCGGCGCACTCGCCATGCTGAGCGCAACGACATTCGCCGCGGGGCCGAACGCAACCCAAGCGACGCGAATCTACAATCGCATTGCGGGCATACCGCCGAGTGCAGCAGAGCTCTCGTCGATGACGAGCGCCGCGGATGCAATCACTGCTGCGTTGATCGCGACACAAGATCCGTCTTTTTATAACAACACCATTCGCAACATGGCGGCGCCATGGACCAACCGCGATCAGTCGGTGTTCGTGCCGCTCAACGACTACACCGCGACGGTGGTCGGCATGGTTCGCGACAACGTGCCGTTCAATACTCTGCTGACCGCAGATCTACTCTATATAGGTGACTCGGCGTCGGGCGCGCCGGCGTACTCGCCGGCGAACAACGACATGTATATCGCGATGGACACCAATAACGTCGATCTGAAGGCGCACTTGGTATCGACCACGCAGTCTTCGCTCATCGGCATTCCTGCAGCGGCCACCGCCGGCGTGATGACGACGCGCGGCGCCGCCAGCGCCTTCTTCGTCAACGGCACGAATCGCGCGATGTTCCGCTTCACGGTCTTGAATCATCTGTGCAACGACTTGCCGACCGTCATGGACATCACCCGTCCGCCGGATCGCATTCGCCAGGACGTGACCCGAAGCCCCGGCGGCGCGAGCACTCTGTTCTTGAACAACTGCATCGGCTGCCACAGCGGCATGGACCCGATGGCCCAGGCCTTCGCGTACTACAACTTCAGCTACCCGGCCAGCGAGGTGGGTGCGACCGCCTGGCCGATCGGACAGATCGTGTACACCGCCGGCCAAACGCAGCCCAAGTACCACATCAACAACACCAATTTCCCGCAGGGTTTCAACACACCGGACGACAGCTGGAGCAACCGCTGGCGCACCGGGCCGAATGAGATCTTGGGGTGGAGCGCGAGCCTGCCGGGCAGCGGCCAGGGCGCCAAGTCGCTCGGACAAGAGCTCGAGAGCAGCGCGGCCTTCGCCAGCTGCCAGGTCACCCGAGTATTCAAGAGCGTGTGCCTGCGCGCGCCCAACAGCTCGGCCGACTTCGCACAAGTCACCTCGATGATCTCCTCATTCCAAGCACATCAATATTCATTGCGGCAGGTCTTCGCTGAAGGCGCCGCCTACTGCATGGGGAATTGAGCATGAACCTTTCACGCATCACCGGCCTGCTCATTCTCACCGCGTCGATCGCGCTCTCCGCCTGCGGCGGCGGCGGCGCGCCGACGACGACCAACGAGGCGACCGCGCCTACCAGCTCGGCGGACGCCTACACGGGCCCCGCGCCGGCGACCGCCGACGTGCAAGCGTTTGCGGTTAATTTCTGGGCCAACGTGCGCGTGCAGAATCGCTGCGGCCAGTGTCACAACGCCACCAGCCCGGCGCAAATGCCGAACTTTGCACGCAGCGACGATGTGAACCTCGCCTATGCGCAGGCCAACACGGTCGTCAATCTGGCTTCGCCCGCCACCTCGCTGATCGTGACCAAGGTGAGCGGCGGACATAATTGCTGGCTTGCCGACCCGACCGCTTGCGGACAAATCTTGACCACCTGGATTTCCAACTGGGCCGGTGCAACCGGCGCCTCGTCGGCGACACAGGTGCAGCTGGTGGCGCCGCCGATTCAAACCGTCGGCCAGAGCCTGGTGTTCCCTGCGACGTATACCGAATACGAGAACACCATCTATACGCTCACCAGCCAGTATTGCGTGCGCTGCCATTCCTCGACGGCGAGTTCCGCCACGATGCAGTCGCCTTACTTTGCCGACCCGACCCTGGCGATCGCCTACCCAGCGGCGATTCCGAAAATCGACTTGACGGGTTGCAGCCCATTCGTCGCCGGCAACGGCGCGGGCGCGTGCGGCACGAATTCGCGCTTCTATCAGCGCCTGCTCACCGACAACCACAATTGCTGGGACAATTGCGCCGCCGATGCCGCGCAGATGCTGGCCGAGATCCAGACATTCGCGAAATCGCTGACCCCGACCAACCTCGATCCGAACTTGGTGGTGAGCAAGGCGATCACCCTGTCGCAGGGCACGGTGGCAAGCGGCGCCAATCGCTACGACGCCGATACCATCGCGAAGTATGAGTTCCAGACCGGCAGCGGCTACACCGCCTACGACACCAGCGGCGTCGATCCGGCGGCCGATCTGACCATTTCCGGCAACGTGCTCTGGGCCGGCGGTTGGGGCATCAATATCGGTGCCGGCGGCAAGGCTCAGGCGAGCACGTCGGCGAGCTCCAAGCTTTACACCCAAATCCAAGCGACCGGAGAGTTCTCGGTGGAAGCCTGGGTGGCGCCGGCGCTGGTGGCCGTCGACAACTCTTACATGGTGAGCTACTCGGGTGGCGACACGACGCGCAACTTTACGCTCGGCCAGACCAACCAAGACTACGACTTCATGATGCGCAGCTCGAATTCGGTGCTGAACGGCACGCCGCAGCTGCAGACTCCGGATGCGGCGTTGTTGTTGCAGGCTTCGTTGCAGCATGTGGTGCTGACCTACGATCCGGTGAACGGCCGTCAAATCTACGTCAATGGCGTGAACGCCAATGTTCCGGATCCGCAGAAGGGCGGCACCCTATCGAACTGGGACAATACCTTTGCCTTGGTTCTCGGCAACGAAGTCTCCGGCGACCGCTCATGGCAGGGCTTGATCAAATTCGTCGCCATCCACAGCCGCGCGCTGTCGGCAGCCCAGGTGCTGCAGAACTTCAATGCCGGCGTCGGCCAGCGCTATTACATGCTGTTCAATGTCGAGGCCGTGACCGGCGTATCGAAGGCCTATGTGATGTTCACGGTGAGCCAGTACGACAGCTACAGCTACTTGTTCTACCAGCCGACGTTTATTTCGCTGGATCCGACCGTCAAGCCGAGCAACATCCCGGTCAAGGGCATTCGCATCGGCTTGAACGGCAACATTCCGCAAGTCGGACAGGCTTATATACCGCTCAATACGACGGTCACCGCGGCGGGCTACACCTCGACCGGTGAAGTGCTGTCGACGGTGGGTACCGTGATCGGCCTGCAGAGCGGGCCTCTGACCGATCAGTTCTTCCTCACCTTCGACCAGCTGGGCAGCCACACCAATGTGGTGGTCGAGCCGACGCCGGCAACCCCGCCGCCGTCACCGGGTCCGGTGGTCGCCGACATTGGCCTGCGCACCTTCGCGCAAGTCAACGCCACTCTGTCGCAACTGACCGGCGTTCCCACCTCGAACGCCGCGGTCAACGCCACCTACCAGGCGGTGCAACAGCAATTACCGGCGGATCCGACGCTCGAGGGCTTCTCCTCCTCGAATCAGGTTGGCATCGCGCAATTGGCAATTCAGTACTGCAATGTCATGGTAACGACGCCGGCCTACGCCTCCGTCGTGTTGCCGGGCGTGACCCTGAGCGCCTCGACCTATCCAGGCAGCACGACGCAGGTGACCAACGCACTCGCGGCGCGGGTTCTCGGCACCGGGATCACGAGTCAGCCTGCGTCTTCCACCGTGACCACTGAACTTGGCAACTTGATAAATACGCTTTGCACCACCTCGGCGTGCAACACGTTGGCCCGAGCGCAGGCGGTGACGGCCGCAGCGTGTGCGACGGCCTTCGGCAGCGCCGACATGTTGATCAATTAAGCACGACGAATCGAAGAGGACTTATATGAGCAAGAAGTCAAAGGCGCTGGGATTGCACGAGCCGCTTCGCCATCAGGATCACCCTCGCCCGCGCACGCGGCGCGAGTTTCTGGCGCAGAGCTTCATCAGCGGCGGAGCCACCGTGCTCGCACCTACGCTCCTCGGCATGCTCGCGGCACCGAAGAGCGCACGCGCGACGCTTTCGCCGGATATCCACGCCCTGCTGAGCCCCTGCAGCATAACCACCGGCGCGGGCAAGATCCCGTTCATCTGCTTCGACCTTGCGGGCGGCGGCAACATCGCCGGCTCGAACGTGTTGGTGGGCGGTGCCGGCGGCCAGTTGGATTTCCTATCGGTCGCGGGCTATAACAAGCTCGGTTTGCCGGGCACGATGGTGCCGAACAAGAGCACCACGGGCAACTTCATCGACGCAAGCTTCGGATTACGATTTCATTCGGACAGCGCGCATCTGCGCGGCATGAAGCTGCGCGCCAGTGCCAAGGCGATGGCGGGCACCAATGGCTCAGTGATCCCGGCACTGTCGCAGAACGATACCAATACGAATCCGCACAACCCCATGTATGCCATTTACCAGTACGGGGCGCGCGGCGGACTTCTGAATCTGGTCGGTTCCGAGAGTTCCGTGTCCGGCGGCAATTCAATGGCGCCTGCGACAATGATCATTCCCGCGGCGCAGCCGACCAAAGTGTCGAGCCCGGCGGACACGCAAGGGTTGGTCAGTACCGGACAGCTCAGCACGTTGCTGCCGAATGCCTCCGATGTCACCAACGTGCTCGAGTCGATGAAGCGTATCAGCGATGCCAAGTACGGCGTGGTTAGCGCCTACCCGACCAACGCGACATTGAATACAACCGCGCTCGGCAACGGCACCACGCCTGGAATCACCGGCTGCAGCTACACCAAGGCCGCTTACACGGTCGACACGTACAACAATCCGGGCTCGGTCGATGCCAGCAAGGATCCCAACGTGGTCGGCGCCAGCGGTATTTTCACCGCGGCCGAGTTTGCCGCCAACTCCGACTACCAAAAGACCGCGTCGGTGATGAAGCTCGTGATCGACGGCAATGCCGCCGCCGGCACCATCGAGATGGATGGCTTCGATTACCACACGGGCGACCGCGCCACGGGCGAGGCGCGCGACTTGAATTTGGGCAATTGCATCGGCGCGTGTTTGGAATACGCCGCGCGCGTCGGCAAGCCCGTCATGATTTATGTGTTCAGCGACGGCTCGTTGGCCAGCAATGGCATGATCGACAATTCCGTGGGCGGCCGCGGTAAGGGCGTATGGACCGCCGACAATCAAAGCGTCGCAGCCACGTATTTCTTGGTGTACAGCCCGGCGGGCAAGCCGGTTCCGATTCAGAGCAATCCCGAACTGAGCTTGCAGCTCGGCAGCTTCAACTCCGACGGCTCGATCAACACGACCAGCAGCCCGGCCGGCAATAACGTCCCCAACCTGGCGCAGATGGTGGTGCTCAATTACATGGCGCTGCACGGCACCGGCGCCATTTCCGCATGGCCCTCGCTGTATGGGTCGCCGAATCTCGTCAACACGTTGGGCAGCGGCACGGCACTCGAACCGTTGATCGCCTTTAATCCGATCGTCAACGGAACCGTCGGGGCCTAAGGACTCGAGCGCCAAGTCAATCACAAATCTAACAATGCGGCGGTCTGCCGCGTTGACACTACCGCTCGCATTGTGCGATTTTGCATAAGGTGGGCGCCAAGGCGCGCGGGGGTACCAGAGAATGAGAGGCTATCACCGCATGCGTAGGCTTTTGCTTGCCGGCAGTTTGATTTTCAGCGTTGCGTCGATCGCCCCGTCGATCGCGGCTGCGCCGACGCTGGTGGGTAAGGACGCGCCTGACTTCGTATTGAAGTCCCTGGATGGCAGCAACCTGCGCATGTCCGAATTTCGGGGCCAGGTGGTACTGGTGAATTTTTGGGCTCGCTGGGCGGGTGATTCGCGGCAGGAGATGCCGGCTCTGGATCGGATCAACATCACCTATCAGCGGGCGGGGCTCGTGGTGCTCGGTGTGTCGGTCGATGAGGATCTGCAACGCGCGCGTGAGTTCGCCGGCGCCATGAAAGTCTCGTATCCCATCATGTTCGACACCGGCTCGAACATCGGCCGCGACTACATGCTGCAGAAAATGCCGATGACGATCCTGGTGGATCGCGCGGGTGTCGTACGGTATAGCAACGTCGGTTTCAAGCGCGGCGACGAGCGTGCGTATCTGGATCACATTCGCGAATTGCTGCGCGAGTAAACGAAGGTCAGTATGAATTCCAAGCATCGAGTTGTGTCGTTCATTGCGTGCGTCGCCTTGCTGGCATGTGCCGGTGCCGCGCTCGGCGCGCCGCAAGCGCCCGCCGCAGCGCTCGCGGCCACCGCGCCGGCGGCTGCGCCTGCTGCGGTACCGGTCGCTGCCGCGCCATCGCCGAGCGATACCACAGCTCCGCCCACCGAGTTCAAGACCTTGGATCAAGAGGTGCAAGGCCTGAAGAAGGATGTCATCGACCTCAACAAAGACCTGTTCGTGCTGCAAGAAGAGCTGCTGTTTCCGGCCAACACGCAGGTCGCCCTGTACGTGTCGATGGACGTCGGCGCCTTCTTTGCGTTGGATTCGGTAACCATCAAAATCGACAACAAAGTCGTGACCAATTATTTGTACACGGCGCGCGAAGCGGACGCGTTGCTCAAGGGCGGCGTGCAGCAGGTGTATTTGGGCAACCTCAAGGTCGGCAAACATGAGCTGGTGGCTTTTTTCACCGGCAAGGGACCGATCGAGCGCGACTACAAGCGCGGTGCGACCATCAATTTCGAAAAGGGTGTCGGCGCGAAGTATCTGGAACTCAAGATTACGGACCATGTGGCCAAGCATCAGCCCGAGTTTGCCATCAAAGACTGGGAATGATGCGTGCAACGTGTGATTAACAGACTCGGTCCGCTCCTCTTGAGCGGATTACTGCTGGCGTTGCCGCCGGCGGCGGCGCTCGCCAAAAACGTCAAGCCGGATCCCGACGGCCTGCCGCCGCAGGATGTCAAAGACCTGCACTACGGCGATGTGCTGTTTTATTTCTACCAGGACGATTATTTCGACTCAATCACGCGGCTGCTCGCCGCACGCCAGCTCGATCGCCTGCCGCACACTCAGGGCGAGGCGGAGCTGCTGCTCGGCGGTTTGTACCTGTCGCTCGGCGAGCATGTCGAGGCGGGCAAGATCTTCGAAGCCCTGTTGAACCAAAATACCTCGGAAGCCGTGCGCAACAAGGCGTGGTTTTATCTGGGGAAGGTTTGGTATCAGCGGGGCTATCTCGATGAATCGGAACGCGCCCTAAAGCAGGTATCCGATAAAATAAATCCCCGCATCAGCGCCGAGCGCTACATGCTGCTCGCACAATTGATGATGCGCGAGGGGCGCTACGACGACGCCATTGCCGCCTTGGGCAGTTGGCACGGGGCTCCGGACTGGACCGCCTACGCGCAATTTAACTTAGGCATCGCGCTGGTACGCAAGGAGCGCCTGGCGGACGCCATTCCTTATTTGGATCGGGTCGGACGCATCGAAACGCGCAGCGAAGAGTTGCTGTCGCTGAAGGACAAGGCGAATCTCGCGCTCGGATTCGCGTTGCTGCAGGCGCAACGTGCGGCGGAAGCCAAGCCGATTTTGCAGCGGGTGCGCCTCGAAGGCCCCTATTCGAGCAAGGCGCTGCTCGGCGTCGGCTGGGCGGACGCCGGAGTCGGCGAATTCAAACGTGCGCTGGTGCCGTGGCTCGCGCTGCGCAAGCGCAACTTGCTCGACTCGGCGGTGCAGGAATCGTTTCTCACGGTCCCCTATGCCTTCGCCCAACTGTCGGCGAGCGGCCAGGCGGCGGAGTACTACAATTCCGCGATCGAGTCTTTCGACGCCGAGATGAAACGAATCGATGATTCCATCGAGGAAATTCGCAACGGCCATCTTCTCGACCGGCTGCTCGACGACGACAAGAAAGTTACGCTGACCTGGTACTGGCAACTCACCACGCTGCCGAATGCGCCGGAGTCGCGCTATCTCTATCAGCTGTTGGCGAGTAACGAATTCCAGGAGGGCCTCAAGAATTACCGCGAACTCAATTTCATGAGCCGCAATTTGGACACCTGGCGCGACGATACGTCCGCCTACGATGACATGCTCGACACCCGCCAGGAGGCATATCGGCTGCGCGTGCCGAAGGCCGATGCGGTCCTGGCAGCGACCGATCTTGACGCGCTGACTCGCAAGCGCGTGGATTTCGAATCGCGCATCAACGAGATCGAAGCCTCCAACGATGTTGCGGCTCTGGGCACGGCGGACGAGCAGCAGACCTGGCGGCGATTAAAGCGCGTCGAGGAATTTTTGAATGCGCATCCGGACGACCCGGATCTGGCGGAAATGCGCGAAATGCACCGTCTGATGCGCGGCGTGATGTATTGGCGGCTGTCGGCGAGCTTCAAAGCAAGGTTGTGGAACGAGCGCCGCTCGGTCAAGGAGCTCGAAGCCGATTTGAAGGAAACCCAGCGGCGCTCGGTGCTCGTCCGGCAGGCACGCGATTCGATACCCTCCAATAACGGCGCCTACGCCGGACGCGTCGCCGCCATCCGTGCCCGCATCGATCAAATGCAAGAGCGCTTGGGCGCCGCGTCGCAGAAGCAGAACCGCTACCTGCAGGCGTTGGCGATTCGCGAACTCGAAGGTCAGAAATTGCGCATCTCGACCTACCAGATCCAGGCGCGTTATGAATTGGCGGCGATTTACGACCGCGCCGCCAACGACAAGCCGAGCGACAAGCCGAAGGACAAGCCATGAGGCACCCGTCCGGCAGCGCGGCTGCGGCAGTCCTGGCGGCGGCGGTTGCGGCGCTGCTCACAGCGCCGTGCCATGCCGACAGCAAGAAACCGGCAACCATCAAAGATCTTGACTCGCAGCAGGTCGACGTCAACACCGATCCGCCGAAGAACGTCGATAGCAGCAAGACCATGGAGAGCTACAAGCGCTTCCTCGACCTCAACGCCGGCGATGCGGCGCTGCGCGCGGAGGCTCTGCGCCGGCTCGGCGATTTAAATCTCGAGAGCTCGGAGTCCGAACGAATCGAGCGCGAGCTTGTGACCAACGAGGGTTTGCGCGCCACCGAAGCGATTCACCTGTATTCGGCGTTGCTGAAAACTTATCCGAAATATGAACGCAACGATTCGGTTCTGTATCAGCTGGCCCGCGCCTACGAATTGAACGCACAGCCCGATAAGGCGTTGGCGTCGCTCGACCAGTTGGTGACGAATTATCCCAACAGCCACTACATCGACGAAGCGCAATTCCGGCGCGGCGAGATCCTGTTCACCGACAAAGCCTATCCCAAGGCGCAAGCGGCGTACGAAGCCGTCATCAAAGTCGGTGCATCGTCGGCCTTCTACAATCAAAGTCTCTACAAGCACGGTTGGTCACTGTTCAAGCAAGGCGAGAACGAGCGCAGCCTCGACTCCTTTGCCGGCGTGCTCGATTCGGTGCTGGTGTCGAAGAAAGGCCCTAATGAATTAGTCGAGCTCGATACCTTGAGCCGGCCGAATCGGGAACTCGTGGAAGACACGTTTCGGGTCATGAGCATCACGTTTTCGTATCTCGACGGGCCGAAGTCGGTCGATGAATTCGTCAAGCATCGCAAGCCCCGGCCTTACTCGTACTTGCTGTACGCGCGCCTCGGCGATCTCTACATGGAGAAGGAGCGCTACACCGACGCTGCCGACAGCTACCGCGCCTACGTTTCACAGGACCGCAACAACGAAAAGGCGCCGCTGCTGGAGATGCAGGCAATCGAGGCCTATCAGAAGGGCGGCTTTCCGCAACTCGTGCTGCAGGGCAAGAAAGAGTTCGTCGAGAACTACAGTTTCGGTACGGCCTATTGGCAGGGACGCGACCCCAAGAACGAGCCGAAAGTGGTCGCGGAGCTCAAAGCCAACCTCAAGGATGTGGCGCAGCACTACCATGCCGAGGCGCAGCGCAGCAAAAGCGTCGCGGATTATCAGGAGGCGGCGAAGTGGTACCGCAGTTATCTGACCTCGTTCCCAGACGATCCGGATTCAGCCGTGACCAATTTCCTGCTGGCCGACACCTTGTTCGAGAGCAAACAGTATCTTGAGGCAGCGAAGGAATACGAAAGCACCGCCTACCACTACGGCGAGCATCCCAAGGCGGCGGCGGCGGGCTACGCGGCCGTCGTCGCCTACGGCAAGCAAGAGGAGACCTTAAGCGGCGAAGCGAAGACGGCGGTTCACAGCCACACCATCGACAGCTCCCTGAAATTCGCGGAAACCTTTCCCGCGCATCCCGAGAGTGCCCAGGTGTTGACCCGTGCGGCCACCGATTTATACGCCGCCAAGGATTATCCGCGTGCGATAGCCGCCGCCGAGGCGTTGCTGGCGCGCCAGCCGCCCGTCGATGCCACCAAGCAGCGGGTGGCGTGGACGGTGATTGGCAATTCGAATTTCGATCAGGGCATCTACGACAAGGCGGAAACGGCCTACACGCAAGCTCAGATCTTGATGCCGGCGACGGATCCGGAGCGGCCGGTGATCGTCGAGCGCTTGGCGGCATCGATTTACAAACAGGGCGAACTGAAGAGCAAGTCCGGCGACAACACGGCGGCGGTGGACGATTTCCTGCGCGTGGCGTCATTGGCGCCGAGTTCGAAAGTGCGCGCGAATGCGGATTTCGACGCCGCCGCGCTGCTCATCAAGGATAAGCAATGGGATCGGGCCATCGTCGTGCTCGAGGGTTTCCGCCGCAATTTCCCGCAAAGTCCGTTGCAGGTCGACGTGACGCGCAATCTGGCCGTGGCCTACACCGAA
>Ga0302320_10016373_pt1 | contig 15157 bp, 14 predicted proteins | sample Bog_T0_3_FD_202130 | JGI IMG/M metagenome (GOLD analysis project Ga0302320, IMG submission 202130) | Peat permafrost microbial communities from Stordalen Mire near Abisko, Sweden - Bog_T0_3 | ecosystem: Environmental > Terrestrial > Soil > Wetlands > Peat | place: Sweden: Abisko, Stordalen Mire... | reverse complement strand
AGATTATCGTCCCTGACCGCGTTTAACAGACGAATAAAATGTTCGTCCTTCTGACGGTAGATCTTCTTTAATTGCATGATCTTAAGGTCCAGAGACTCAAAGACTTTGGCCGAGAAGAAGAACGGGGTCGGATAATGAGTCTTAAAAATATTTTCTTCACCCCGCCCTACCACCGGAGGCAGCTGGAAAAGGTCCCCGAAAAAGATCATCTGAACACCGCCAAAAGGCCGGTCATTATGCGGGCCGTAAAGACGCAAGAAAATATCCACGCAATCCAGCAGATCGGCCCGCACCATGGAGACTTCGTCGATAATGACCGCCTCCAGCTCCTGATACATTTTTCGCCGGCGTTTGCGCACCGGTATATCAACGACACTTTCCGGGGTCACATCGGGTTTAAAACCAAAGAACGAATGGATGGTCTGACCTTTGATATTAATGGCCGCAACACCGGTGGGGGCCAAAAGAGCGACCTTTTTGGCGGTTTTTTGACAAAAATACTGCAGCAGGGTCGATTTTCCCGTGCCTGCCTTGCCGGTGATGAACATATGCTGGCCGGTATTCTCCAGAGCTTCAAAAGCCGCAACAAATTCTTCGTTAAAATCTAGTTCTACGAATTTCATATTGGGGACACTTCTGTCCTAACTCCATATTTCTCTACGGCTATCTTAGAAACGGTCCAAGATTAGGCGATTTAGGGATTGGTGCACTTTTAAATTGTCTGCCCTGCCGGTCATGACTTCTATGATGGTGGATGTCTGCGACTTACAGGCCTTGATATAGGCTTTTTCAAAACTCTCTTTATCCATCGGCTGATGATAGTTCAGTTCAAAGGCTGCTGCGGTATTGGCAAACGTGAACGAATGCGGCATGCCCCAAAACTTCTCAAACCCTTCATGAAATTCAGCCACAGGCAGAAATGAAAAAATGCCGCCACCTCCATTATTTAGCACCACGATGATCAAAGCAAACGGCAGATCACGTAGCATGGCCAACGAATTTAGATCATGCAACCCCGCTAGGTCTCCGATCATCAGCGTCACCGGTTTTCCTAATCCACTGGAAAATCCTGCGGCTGAAGCGATGATCCCATCAATGCCGCTGGCCCCGCGATTGCCGTTGACCACAACGGCATGCCCCTTAAAATCGGCGTACATGTCCATATCGCGGATAGGCATACTGTTGGACAAAAACAATCCCTGTAACGGGGGGATCAAACGTGACACCAAACGGGCAACGCCCGGTTCACTGAGATAGTCATTACCTTTAAGAAAACTTTCAATAGCCCCGTCAGCAACCCTATTGGCCTTAAATAAAAGTTTCTGAGCACGGGAAGGCTTGCGGGATCGAATATGCCCTTTGAGAACCTTCATAAAATCGGCAACACTGCTCTGAACACGCAAGGTGACCTGATGATCGGGATCATTACGCAATGAATGGTTCAGAACCATGATATATTCCGCAAGCTTTTGCGTGCGGATGAATTCATCATACCGCTTAGAGGTTATCCTCCCGCCTAGATGAAGTACACCGTCAAAAGACAATTGGCTTAAGATTTTATCGGAAGTCAGCAATTGATCGAAATAATGGATAAGATTCGGATGATCCATCCCTAAGCGCAAACCGGAAGAAATATCTGCAAAGACCGGCCAGCCGGTCTTTTGGGATAATTGCAGGATCATTTGCCGCTCGTCGTCCCCTGCAATCTTACCTACGACGATCAAGCCGTTCTTAATCGCATCCAGACGTGTGATCACCGCCGCGGGATCAGACAATCCTGAAGGCCCCACCCCCGCAACATAACGCGTATACGGCCCGCTTGACTTGTACCAGCCGTTGAGTGCGGTGGTATACCTTTTAAGATCATCCCCGGTTTTGGTCAAGGTCAAAGGCTCGCGGAACATGGCATTGATATGCACGACACCACGCTGATGTACCGCCTGATACCAGGCCTGGTCGATCGAGGTTAAAACAAACTCCGGTTTGATATGAATATCCGGGCAAGGCATGTCGGTCGCCCACTGCGTGTATTTCCCATAAATACCCACCTGGTCGATGGTTTGCATGGTCCCGGTCTGCCGCAATTCCGGCGGACGATCCGCCGTTAAAACGATCAACGGGAGTTTTTTCTTGGAAGCTTCAATGACGGCCGGAAAGAAATTAGCCGCAGCCGTACCTGACGTGCAGATCAGCACTGCAGGCTTAAGTGTCGCGGCAGCATAGCCCATGGCATGAAACCCCAAACCGCGCTCATCAAAATGCACAAAACTTTTAACGTTCTTGTTTTGCGCCAGGGCAATGACCAAAGGAGAACTGCGCGAACCCGGGGCTACGCAAAAATAGTCCACCCCAAGCCGATGCAGCTCCTCGATAATTAACATACTCCAACAGTTATTGATATTCGCAAAATTCATCGGATGATCTTTAAGAAATTGCTGATCTTGTTTTCGACTTCATCCCACTCGTCCTGGGGCTCAGAGCCTTGTACGATCCCTGCACCCGCAAATATAGACAATCTCTTCCCACATGCCAACCCTGAACGGATGCCGACCACGAATTCCGCACGATCCCGCCCCACATAACCTATAGGCGCCCCATACCATCCCCGGGAAAACGGTTCTATTTTACGAATAATGTCCAGGGCCTGCTTTCTGGGCGTACCGCCTAAAGCAGGTGTAGGATGAAGGAATTGTAAGATATCTTCGTCATTTACGCCATCTTTTAATTGGCCCCGGAATTTAGTGATCAGATGATGCCCGCTGGACAATGTTAAAATGTTCGGAGCCTTCTGACGGCAATAAGCCGTGCAGAGTTCTTTAAAAGCCGTACCAATAGCATCGACGACAAGTGCGTGTTCGCCTTGGTTCTTCTTGGAGGCACGCAGTTTCTTGGGATCCGTCGACCTGGCCATGGTGCCGGCCAGAGCTTCAGATTCGATCGAGCGTTGATGGCGACGGTAAAGCCGCTCAGGAGACGCCCCCAAAAAAACTGTTTTATTAAATTGGAATACAAAATGGTAGCTGCCGGGCGCCACTTTTTTTAATTGCGCCAGCATCGCCCAGGGATCGAGAGCCCGTTTAAAAACCAAAGAAGTTTTTCGCGCCAGTACCACTTTCTTAACAGAAACATCCTTCAGGATCTTTTCAACAATATTTCTCCAAAGCTTTTCGCCGGGCTTATCGTTACGGCGGAAAATGGCGGCACCTTTGATCATGTCATTCCTCCCTCTCCCCCGCGGAATGACGATCTTATTTAATTGTTTCAAAACCTCAACAATATTGTCTTTAGGCGTTAAATTACAACAAAAGATCATTTTACCGTTTTGGGCCGCCAACTCAAAACGCGGCAGTACAAAACGATAGGCACCAAATTCTTTCCAGGCGGTATCCGGTTTACGGTCATCAAAACAAAACCCTCCGTACCATTGCAAATTAGGATATTGAGGCGATAAACAGTCCCGCAATTGTTTAAAAACAGCCTTTAACCGGCCTTTACGTTGGCCCGATACCACCACTGCTTCCCCGATACCGGCGATAGCCATCGTGTCACTCTGATCGGAACCATAGATCTTCACCTTGTCCGGCTGCAAAGAAAGCCAGACAAGCATGTCTAGCGGACGTATCCTGATCTCAATGCGCTTCATATCGGCCGACGGCTTATACGCCGCGATCGATCGGGCCATTTGGGCTACGGCCTTTTCAAGGGCAGGAAAATTATTTCTGGGCGACATAAATAGTGGCAACCCCCCCCATCAGAGGATGAGACTCTATATTAATAAATCCCATCTGCTTTAAGATCTTGCAAAAACGATCTCCGTAGGGGAACGCCTGAATGGTTTGGGTTAAATAACGGTAAGCTTTGAAATTCCCGGAAAATAACGCCCCCACCGCAGGGACGATCATCTGCAAATATAGCCAATGCCCAGCTTTGAGAACAGGATTTTGAGGCTTGGAAAATTCCAGGATCAAAACCCTTCCGTCTTTTTTGGTGACCCGGTACATTTCTAAAAGGGCCAGGCGCAGGTCCGGAATATTTCTGATGCCAAAGGCAATGCTGACACAGTCAAAGGTCTCATCCTGAAAAGCCAGCGCCTGAGCATCGCCCTTGCGCAGCATTACCCGATCATCCAAATGCAAGGCAATGATCTTTTTAAGTCCTACCTCAAGCATTTTAACAGCCGGATCCACACCGAAGGCGCGATGGACCTTAGGATTGCCCAAGGTCAAGGTAATTAAGACATCGGCGGTCCCGGTAGCCAGATCCAGAATGACTTGCCCGTCAGTATCCGGTAAAAACTGCTTTAATGCGTTGCGCCAACGCACATCCTGACCCAGCGAGAGAAAACGATTGAGAAAATCATAGCGTTGAGCAATGTCGTTGAACATTTTCCAGGAATCGGATCTCGGTAAAACTAAATGTTTAGACATAATTTATACACCCATGCGCGCCGATAAAAAATCTTCCAAGAATTTTTTGGTGCCCTGCAATAACCCTCCGACATAGGACGGTTTAAGGGCGGGATCATATTCTGCCAGGAACTTACGGGCCACCAGCACCGAGTGCTTAAAGCCAACCGCCTGAAAAGCCGGATAATCATTGCCATCTTTTGAACCGTCATCACCGATATAGACCATGTCCAGACCCAACGATCCGGATGCCGTTGCGGCCAAGACTAAAGCCTGTTGACGATAACCGGGTACAGGACAAGCCTGACCCTTGGCATCCACCAAAACCAATTCCGCACCTCCGTTTGCCGCGACCAAAACCCTGCAATACACATCTTCAGGCAATCCGTCCAGCAGACGTTTGAATGAGCGGTTCATGTCATTGCCGGACACCAGCATAAATACCCCGCCGGCACGCAAATAAGCATAAAGTGCATCACGGACCGGACTATCCGCCAGCCCGGGCAAGACCCCCAGCTTGGGGCCGTCATAGATCGTGTCATCACCATCAGCGGCGATGATCGTCTTGGTTTGACGCGCATCAATATGCGTCCCCGGCTGATAATTCATGGACCTTAATACTTCATCGAAAGCCCTTTGCAAATAACGAATAGGCACAGACTTATCGACACCCTTAACATTAAATTCAATGGAAGACGTACCTGCCAGTTTCAACTCTATGCCTATCCCAAGCTGTTGGCATTTCTTAGCGATATCAGCTGCCGCTTCGACACGATCAGGACCCCAGATCCCCTTGGCCACCATTTGCGCGGCACCCAGATCAGTTATCCCGCGCACTTCGATGCGTATGGAATGATCGATCGCCGAAGACCAGTCCGATCCCCAGGCCACTAACTGATCATCGGAAAATCGCGACGGATCAGCCTGAAAAGAAGCGATCGCTCCATGAGCCTCACCCTTAAACTGATTGGCATCGGCATGGGACAAAAAATCGCGGATAGCTTCAGCGCTGAGGTGGACAATGGTTTTGAGATGACTGGGATCGATCAAGGTTAACATAGGCGCATTGGCAAACTATACAAATGAACAAGAACTTTATAACATCTAGACTTGTTCTTTGACTTTAGCACCGCTGATATAGCTGACGATGTCGATAAAATCTTTCATCTTCTTAGGGTCTTTTTTAGTGGGAGACTCTTCTACCCCGCTATTGACATCCACGGCATACGGCTTTAATTCGTTGACCGGTTCGATCACATTCTGGGCATTTAATCCGCCGGACAAAATAAGCGGAATATCCCGGGTGGACTTGATCTGCTTTAATAGGGTCCAATCAAAAGTCTTTCCGCTGCCGCCATAATTATACTGATCAAAAGTATCGAACAGGAATGCGTCCACGTTAAAAGGCTCGACCACCTTAGGATCAAAGTTCTCACCGACACGAAAAACCTTGATGACCTTGACATTATAACGCTTGAGCCTGTGACAGAAATGATGGTCCTCATCCCCGTGCAGTTGAACCGCACGCAAACCGCAATGACTGATAATGTCCCTAACCGCACCTGCAGGATTGTTGACAAAAACACCGACGGGTGTAATGAACGGCGGCAGGCTTTCAATGATCTTCTTGGCTTTGAACGGCGAAATAAATCGCGGACTTTTTTTATAAAAGATGAAACCTAAAGCCCAAGCCCCCAGGCGCGCGGCTTTTAATGCGTCTGCTTCGTTGGTGATACCGCAAATTTTAACTCGTACCATACATCACTTCCTTTATTTTGGCACCGATGTCCGGCGAACGCATAAATACTTCTCCCATTAACACGGCATGGGCACCGGCTTCCTGTACACGTTTGATATCTTCATGTGTTTTTAGGCCGCTTTCGGCCACAATGACAGTACCCTTGGGTATGCGCGGGATCAGACTTAAACAATTATTCACATCGACCTTTAGCGTTTGTAAATTGCGATTATTGACCCCGATAATTTGAGCATCCGCTAAAACAGCACGGTCAAGTTCTGCCTGATCATGCACTTCCACCAAACAATCCAGCCCCAAAGTATGCGCCAGGCGCATTAATTCCTGCAAATGTTCCTGCTCTAGCATGGCCACGATCAAAAGCACCGCTGATGCCCCGTAAAAAAGCCCCTCATAGATCTGATATTCATGCACAATGAAATCCTTCATCAGCACCGGAACCTGACAGTTCTCCGAGACTTTGGCTAAATAAGCAAATTTTCCCAGAAAATATTTTTCTTCGGTCAATACTGAAATGGCCGCGGCATTATTCTTGATATAGGTTGCGGCGATCTTCGAGGCATTAAAATCTTCACGGATGAGACCCGCAGAAGGCGATGCTTTCTTGATCTCCGCGATCAGATTGATCTGCCCCGGCTTGGAAATGGCTTTCTTAAAGACTTCATACCGGCGCAAACCGGAAGATCTCATATTCTTCTTCAGATTCTCATAATATGACTTCTTGGCGGACAACAATTCTGTTTTATGTTGGGCTATGATCTTTAAGAAATCACCGGACACGGTTGGAAAACTCCTTTAAGGCTTCCAGTTTTTGTAAAGCCCTCTGTGAATCAATGGCATACCTGGCCATCGACATCCCCTGTTTTAAAGTGTCGACAGCCTGGGCAATATATAGCGCATACGCCGCATTAACGACGACAATATCACGCTTAGGCCCACTCTGACCTTCCAGGATCTGACGTGCAATGGCAGCATTTTCCAAAGCGTTACCACCGGCCATATCTTCTATACGGGCACGCTTGATGCCCAGCTCATCAGGATCAATATCATAACTGATCATTTCTCGACCGTTAAATTCGCAAACGAAGGTTTTGTCCATAATAGTAATTTCATCCAACCCGTCATTGCCGTGCACGACCAAAGCCCGTTTAAGTCCTAAATTCTTCAAGACCAACGCCATAGGCTCGACTAATTCACGGCTATAAACCCCCATCACCTGATGGGTGGCATGAGCCGGATTGGTCAATGGCCCTAATATATTAAAAATAGTCTTAACGCCCAGCTCCTGACGGGCAGGGGCGACATTTTTCATGGCCGGATGCAGCCGCTGGGCAAAAAGAAACGCTAAGCCGATCGTGTCTAAGCATTCACTGACACACTTTTCTTCCATATTCACATTGACACCCAGTGCCTCCAGCACATCCGCACTGCCGCAACGGCTGGAAACCCGACGGTTGCCGTGCTTGGCGACTACGACACCGCAAGCGGCAACCACGATCGCCGTTAGCGTTGATATATTAAAAGTGTTTTTATGATCCCCGCCGGTACCCACCACATCTAAAACGTTCTCGTGACAAGTCTGGATCGGCACCACAAATTTCCGCATGATCAGGGCACTGGCCGTGATCTCTTCGACTGTCGGTCCTTTTTCATTAAGGGCCTGCAGGAAATCCTTGATCTCATCGACCGACGCCTGACCGGACATGATCATCTCCATGACGATCGTAATGGCGTCAATCTTAAGGTTCTCACCTTGCTTAATTTGAGCGATATAATTGCGCATCATAATTCAAGGAAATTCCTGAGGATGTTAATGCCCTGACGAGTCAGGATCGACTCCGGATGAAACTGCACGCCAAAGACCGGATAGGTCTTATGCTGCACTCCCATGATCTCACCGTCATCGGTAGTTTTAGCGGTAACGATCAGGCAGTCCGGGACATGCTTGGAGTCAATGACCAAGGAATGATAGCGGGTCGCTTCAAAAGGGTCAGGCAAGCCCTTAAAGATCCCCTTGCCATCATGCTTGATCATGGAGGTCTTGCCGTGCATCAGGCGTTTGGCATTGATAACCTTGCCGCCAAAAGCATACCCGATGCCCTGATGCCCCAGACAAACACCTAAAAGCGGAATATTCGGGCCTAATTCTTTGATGATATCCACCGAGATGCCGGCATCTTCAGGACGGCCGGGGCCCGGAGATATGACGATCTTTTTGGGCTTCATCTTGCGGATATCCTCGACACTCAGAGCATCATTACGATAAACTTTGACATCCGCCTTCAGCACACCAAAATACTGTACCAGGTTGTATGTAAATGAATCGTAATTGTCTATCATTAAAATCATAAAACTCCCCTAACCCCTCTTTAAAAAGAGGGGGAAATATTACTCTTTTTCTCTGTATACTTTGGCGCCGATCCCCGTCAACTTGCCATCGAGATTCTCATAACCGCGATCCAGATGGTAGATACGATAAATTTCTGTCTTGCCCCTTGCTACCAGTCCGGCAATGACCAACGCTGCTGAGGCTCTGAGGTCGGAAGCCATGACCGGTGCTCCGTGCAGATGATCGATCCCTTCAACAATCGCGACGCCGGCGTCCCTGCGGATCTGAGCACCCATACGGTTTAGCTCGGCGATATGCATAAAACGGTCCGGGAAAACCCGGTCGGTAATAATACTCACCCCTGGCGTGATCGCCATCAACGCCATATATTGGGCCTGCAAGTCCGTCGGGAATCCGGGATGCGGATGGGTGACAATATTGCCGGGACGCAGTGTTTTCTTACATTTAACCCGGATATCCGCCCCATCCCGGGTAACATCCGCACCGATGGATTGTAATTTATCGATCAGCGCCAGCAGGTGATTATAATGCGCTTCTTTGACTAGAATATCCGCTTTTGCGGCAGCTGCCATCAGCAGGAAGGTCCCCGCTTCAATACGGTCGGATGCCATTTTATAACTGACACCGTTCAATTTTCTCACACCGTTAATGACGATGCGCGGTGTTCCCTGACCTTCGATCTTAGCTCCCATGCCGCTTAAAAAATTTCCCAGATCTTCGATCTCCGGTTCACATGCCGCTGATTCAATGATAGTCTCCCCAAAAGCTAAACTCGCCGCCATCATCACATTAGCTGTTGCCAGAACTGATGACCCAAAGGTCCCGCCTAAATACATTTGAGCCCCTTTAAGTTTACTGGCAGTTGCCAAAACATACCCGCCGTCAAAATCCGCTTTAACGCCCAGGGCCATAATACCCTTCATATGCAGATCTATCGGACGAACACCGATAACGCAGCCTCCGGGCATGGACACCTTGGCCTTCCCTAATTTCGCCAGCAACGGTCCTAAAACGCAAAAAGAACCTCGCATGGTAGAGACTAATTTGTAATCCGCCACGTGATTGTTGACGCTACCGGAAATGGTGACTTTATTGACACCAACCTCAACCGTCTTACCCAATGACCGCAGCAATTTGCACATGGTCATCGTGTCGCGCAGCTTGGGAACATTACGGATCTCGCAAACACCGTCGGTCAATAACGTTGCCGCTAAAATAGGCAAGGTGGCATTCTTTGAACCGCTGACTTTGATCTCACCCTTAAGGGGCTTCCCGCCTTCAATGATAAACTTTTCCATTAATGATCCTTTCGCGTCCTGCTAAATCTTTGATGATCTCTATGGCTGAAAAGCCCCCCTGGGCTTCAATAAGCTTTTTGACGGGCTCTGCTTGTCCGTCGCCAAACTCCATCATAAGGCAAGCCGGCTTTCTTAGCAAGCAGGGAGTATATTTTATAATATTCCGGAAAAAATTCAAGCCATCCTCACCGCCATCCAAAGCGCCGCAAGGCTCGTGTTGAACATCGCAGGGAAGACTCTTTAATTGATTTGTTGGAATATAGGGCGGATTGGAAATGATCATGTCAAAAAAGGGGGGGGAATACAAATATTGTTTATTCAGAATGTCTCCTTGAACAAATGTAATTCGATCCTCAAGCCCATGATCGTGGGCATTAGCCCGGGCGACTTTTAGCGCTGCGGCTGAAACATCGACGCTAACTATGCTCGATTGCGGCACGAATTTGGCTAAGGCTATGGCAATATTACCGGAACCAGTACCGAGATCAAGAATAAAAGGCCCTGTCCCCGTTTTGGGGACTGTCCCCTTTTGCTTTTGTTTTAATTCTTTAATTGCCGCATCAACCAACTGCTCCGTCTCCGGCCTGGGGATCAATACAGCTGGATCGACCTTTAACTCCAAACCCATAAAGTTACAAGTCCCCAAAATATACTGCAACGGCTCTTTGGCCTGACGGCGTAATTTGTACTCTTCAAATTGTTTGTGCTGGATCGGTGTTAATACGGGTTTATTGATGACCAGATCAATAGAACGACATTGCAGGATATGCGTGAGGATAATTTCGTCTTCGGACATAGATGGTTAAATAGGGACGTCTCCCTATTTTGTTCAACAAATTCACAAGCTAAAATAGGGAGACGTCCCTATTTAACTTACTTGGCTTGCGCTTGTTCTTTGAGTTCTTTTTCAGCTGCCATCAGCGCGTTGGTCAATTCATCCATATCGCCGTTGAGGATCGCTTCTAACTGATGGCTGGTAAACCCGATGCGGTGATCGGTAACTCGCCGGTCGGGAAAATTATACGTGCGGATCTTTTCGCTGCGGTCACCGGAACCAACCTGGGATTTACGCAAGGCTGCTTCTTTTTGAAAAGCTTCCTGCTGCATATGATCCAGGATACGGGCACGCAAAATTCGCATGGCCTTGGCACGGTTCTTCAACTGTGAACGTTCATCCTGGCAGACCACAACGGTGTTTGTCGGCAAATGCGTGATGCGCACCGCCGAATCGGTGGTGTTAACGCTTTGTCCTCCCGGTCCGGAAGAACGATACACGTCTATATTCAGATCTTTGGGATTGATCTCCAGATCAATTTCTTCAGGTTCAAATAAAATAGCCACTGTCACCGCGGACGTATGAATACGTCCGGAAGCTTCCGTGGTAGGTACGCGCTGGACCCGATGAGCCCCGCTTTCCCATTTCAGTCTCTTGGAGCATTCCTTACCACTTAAAGAAAACACCACTTCCTTGACCCCGCCGGCCTCAGTGTCCACATAGGACATCAGCTCCAGCTTCCAACCTTTAAGGTCGGCATACTTGGCGTACATACGATAGAGGTCACTGGCAAAAAGACTTGCTTCCAAGCCTCCGGTCCCGGCCCGGATCTCAATGATAATATCACGGTCCGGTTCATTCTTAGAGGGGTCCAGATGGTCGGTTAATTCAACAGACAGTCTCTCCACCCGGGACTGCAGATCCGGGAGCTCGAGACGGGCGAGCTCCTTAAAATCAGCATCGTCTTTGCTTTTTAGAATATCCTGTAACTCGCGGATTTGAACGGAAGTTTTCTGGTAAGAACGGAAAATCTCCATAAGACCGGAGAGGTCCGAAAATTCTTTAGCCAGCTTGCCGTATTGGCTAGGGTCAGAGGCAACTGTCTCATCACCTAAAAGTGTTTCAAGCTCACGGAAACGCTCTTGGGCCTTGACCAGTTTTACCTGATCATTTGGACTTAGCATAACGCTTGTTGAAACGTTCAATACGACCGGCCGTATCTACGAGTTTTTTGGACCCCGTAAAGAACGGATGGCATTGAGAACAGATCTCAACGCGGACCAATTTCTTAGTGGCGCGGGTATTAATCACATTCCCGCAGGCGCACGTGATCATGGCTGCTTCGTAATTGGGATGAATGGTAGCTTTCATGGATCGCTTCTCCTATTTAATTTTAATTTTTGAAGCCGATATAATACATTATTTATTCATATTTTGCAAGAACTCTGAATTGGTCTTGTATTTGGATATTTTATCGATCAAAAGTTCCATCGCTTCCGCGGAATTAAGGTCATTAAAGGCCTTACGCAAAAGCCAGGCACGCTGAAGATCCCCTTCCGGGACCAGCAACTCCTCATGCCGGGTGTTGGAACGCTTAAGATCGATGGCCGGATAAATACGGCGCTGGAAGAGATTGCGATCAAGCTGCAATTCCATGTTACCGGTACCTTTGAACTCTTCGAAAATAACCTCATCCATGCGGCTTCCCGTATCTACCAGAGAGGTCGCAATAATGGTCAACGATCCGCCTTCTTCTATATTACGGGCGGCACCGAAGAAACGTTTGGGCTTGTGCAAAGCATTGGAGTCCACACCGCCGGATAAAATCTTGCCGGAGTGAGGAACTACCGTGTTATAGGCACGCGCCAGACGGGTGATGCTGTCGAGCAAGATCACCACATCCCGTTTATGCTCTACTAAACGCTTAGCTTTCTCAATGACCACTTCCGCGATCTGTACATGACGTTCAGCCGGTTCATCAAAAGTTGAGGCAATGACCTCGCCTTTGACGCTTCGCTGCATATCCGTCACCTCTTCAGGACGTTCATCGATCAAAAGCACGATCAGGATGACTTCCGGATGATTATGCACAATGGCATTGGCCATCTTTTGCATCAGCACGGTTTTCCCGCTATAGGGCGGCGCCACGATCAACGCACGCTGGCCCTTACCGATAGGAGTAAGCAAATTAATGATACGAGTGGAAACTTCTTGTTGGGTGGTTTCCAGGTTTAAACGCTCTTTAGGATAAAGAGGAGTTAAGTTATCGAAGAAAATCTTATCTTTACATTTTTCCGGATTCTCAAAATTGACCGCTTCTACCTTCAAAAGCGCAAAATACTTCTCCCCTTCTTTAGGCGGACGGATCTGACCGGACACAGTGTCTCCGGTTTTCAGATCAAACCGGCGGATCTGAGATGGTGAAATGTAAATGTCATCGGGACAAGGCAGGTAATTGTATTTAGCGCTTCTCAAAAACCCAAAACCCTCAGAAAGGATCTCCAGGGTCCCTTCGCCAAACATCAGCCCTTCTTTTTCTGCCTGAACTTGCAGGATCTTGAACATCAGATCCTGTTTCTTCATGGCGGAAGCCCCCTGGATATCCATTTCATGGGCCAGTTTGGTCAGCTCCGTCATCTTCATGTCTTTTAACTGCTCTATATGAACCGTCTTTCCCGCAGGGTTTGCCGGTTTATAATCGCCGTTTCCGTTTTCTTTAAGATCTTCTTTGTCTAATTTTGTTTCTGTCCTGCCCATGTGTCTTTCTCCTTAATGTTTTACTACTTACTTTCTTTTTCTTAATCTATCTATAATTGCATCGACTTGTTGGCGCGTCTCTTGAAGGTCATGGCGATTATCGATGATCATATCCGCCAGGTCGCATTTCTCCTTCATAGGCATCTGGTTCTTCAGACGGCGCACAACTTGAGCTTGCGTCAGCCCTAAATGTTTTTGGGCACGCTCGATCTGCTGGCGGCGAGTAGCCAGCACCACAATGGTTGTATCAGTGATTTTTTCCCATCCGGATTCAAATAAAAGAGGCGCATCTAAAACGAGTAATGGTTCATGCTTAAATTGGGAAATCTGACTTTTAACTGCTTTGAGAGCCTCAGGATAAAGAATGTCGGTGAGTTTCTTTAATTCACGCGGATGACTAAAAACAATCTTGGCCAATTCAGAACGATCAACTATATTTGCAGGTAGTATAGCACATGGAAAAACTTTTGCCACTTTTTTTACACATTTTTTTCCGGGAGCCAATAACGCACGGGTTATCGCATCCGCATCAATGACCGGGACCCCCCGTTTGGCGAACAAACCGGCCACTGTTGATTTACCGCTTCCCATCCCGCCTGAAACGCCTATGATATGCATTTCTGATAAACCCTCACGTAGTCCTTAGCGGATTTTTCCCAAGTAAAACGATAGCGTAACGCCTGATTGACCAGGTCTTCCATCGGGGTCTTCTGCTCAAAGATCTTCAACGCTTCTCTGATCGCCTGTCTGAAAGATTCCTGGGTGTATTCGGTAAAAATAAAACCATTGCCGGTTTTATGGATGGGATCATACAAATGGATGGTATCGGCCAGGCCTCCGGTCTTATACACAATGGGAATAGAACCATAACGCAACGCGATCATCTGGCCCAACCCGCAGGGCTCATAGACGGAAGGCATCAAAAAGAAATCAGACGTAGCATAGATCTTATGGGCGATGCGCTCATCAAATTTTAAATATTGCCCCACATGCTGCGGATAGCGGTGGGCCGCGTCCTCGACCATGCGATGATATTTTTTATCCCCGACCCCTGTCAGGATGATCTGGCCGCCCGCCTTAACGATCTCATCGACACCCCCGATGATCATATCCAAACCCTTTTGAGCGCAAAGCCTTCCCACAAAACAGAACACCGGGACTTTTTCATTCACCGGAAGGTTCAATGCCGTCTGCACGACTAATTTGTTCTGCTCTTTGAGCGGATATGCATCCGACGGACCATACGGAAAGTCCAGAAAAGGGTCATCCTTGGGATTCCAGGCATCATAATCAAGGCCGTTCAGGATACCGTAAATATCCGCACCGCGGTTACGCAAAACTCCCTGTAGCGAGCAACCCATTTCAACGGTCTGGATCTCTTTGGCATATTGAGGAGAAACGGTCGTGATCGCATCCGCGAAGATGATCCCGCCTTTAAGGATATTGACCTGATCATAAAACTCGACACCTTGCGTATGAAAAACATTGGCATCGATCCCCAGCTTCCCATACTGATTCTTGGGAAAAACACCCTGGTACGCCAAATTGTGGATGGTCAACACCGAACGGGTATTCTTAAAGAACGGATCTTTTTGATAATTGGTCTTAAGCAGGATCGGGATCAGCGCCGTATGCCAGTCATGACAGTGAATAATATCCGGAGAAAAATCTATCTCTTTTAAGACCTGAAAGATCCGATGACAAAAAAAAGCAAACCGATCTAGATTATCGTGATAATCCCCGCCGGCCTCCCCGTACAATCCCTCACGTCCGAAAAATTGATGATGCTCCACAAAACAAACCCGGACATTTTCA
>Ga0302320_10016371_pt1 | contig 15159 bp, 13 predicted proteins | sample Bog_T0_3_FD_202130 | JGI IMG/M metagenome (GOLD analysis project Ga0302320, IMG submission 202130) | Peat permafrost microbial communities from Stordalen Mire near Abisko, Sweden - Bog_T0_3 | ecosystem: Environmental > Terrestrial > Soil > Wetlands > Peat | place: Sweden: Abisko, Stordalen Mire... | reverse complement strand
TCGCCGCACTGGTCGTCTGCGTGCTCGCGCTGCGCGCGGCCGGCACCTGGTGAGGCCGCTGCGATGGGCGTGCGCGGCTCGGCGGCCCGCTCGCTGCGGCCCTCGCGGCCCCAAACGCGGGGCGCCCGGATGAGGGTTGAACCCGGCGTCGGCATCGGTTGCCGCCGTAAGGATCGATCGCGAGGAAACAGGGCGACCGTCTTGCACCGACGCCGGGTGGCGTCTACTTCGACGCGCGCCCGGCCTGCTCCTTCAGCGCCGCGTCAGATTGCGGCGGCGTTTGTGCTGCCGTGCCCATATGATCTGCGCCCGCATGGCTTCACCAGCACAGATCGCAAGGACCGTGGCGGTCGGCGCCGCCGCGGCGCTCATGATCAGCGCCTGCGGCTCGCAGGGCATCAACGTGGCGAAGACGAGCCCCTACCGGACCGGAGCGGAGCTGTTCGCCACGCACTGTTCGGGCTGCCACACGCTGGCGCTCGTCGGCGCGGAGGGCTCGGCAAGCTCGGTGCAGGGCCGTCTGCGAACGAACGGACCGAACTTCAACTACCGCAGGGAGGGCTACGCCTGCGTGCTCTACGCGATCGAAAACGGTGGATTCTCGGGCCAGATCATGCCTCAGAACATCGTCATCGGCTCCGACGCGACCGCGGTCGCGCGCTTCCTGGCGAAGTACGCCGGCCTCGAGGCTCCGCACACGCCGACGATCGGTTCGAGCAACTCCTGTTCGGGCTAGCAGTGGGTCGTCCACAAACGTCGCACGACCCGCCTGGCCGCCATGCCGGCAGCCAAATCGCAGCGCTGGCGCGTTAGGAGCCTGCGGTTCTCGACATCCGGCTGATCCGCGAGGACCCGGGCGCCGTTCGCGCCGCCCTGGCGCGGCGGGGAGCGGCGGCGGCCGCGGGCGTCGAAGCGGTGCTCGAACTCGATGCCCGCCGGCGCACCCTGCTGCCGGAGCTCGAGGGGCTGCGCGCCGCCAAGAACACCGCCTCCGAGGCGATCGCGACCGCCAAGCGCGAGGGCGCCGACACGAGCGAGGCGATCGCGGCGATGCGCGAGGCGGGGGAGCGCGAGAAGCAGCTGGCGGTGGCGCTCGCAGACACCGAGGCGCAGCTGCAGGCGGCGATGATCGCGCTGCCGAACCCGCCCGCGCCCGACGCCGCCGACGAGGACACCGTGATCCGCACGGTCGGCGATCCGCGCCCAGGGCCGGCGGCCGACCATCTCGAGCTGGCGGGCGGCCTGATCGACATGGAGGCCGGCGCCCGCCTGTCGGGCTCGCGCTTCGCCTACCTCAAGGGCGATCTCGTGATGCTGGAGCTGGCGCTGGTGCGCTGGGCGCTCGAGCGCCTGCGCGCGCAGGGCTTCGAGCCGGTGATCCCGCCCGTGCTGGTCCGCGAGCACGCGCTCTACGGCACCGGCATGTGGCCCGACAGCGAGCAGCAGATCTACAGCCTGCCGGCGGACGAGCTGTTCCTCGTCGGCACCTCGGAGGTCGCACTCGCCTCCCTTCACGCCGGCGAGATCCTCGAGCCCGACACGCTGCCGCGCCGTTACGCCGGTTTCTCCTCATGCTTTCGCCGCGAGGCCGGGGCGGCCGGCAAGGACACGCGCGGGATCTTCCGCGTGCACCAGTTCGACAAGGTCGAGATGTTCGTCTTCACGACGCTCGAGCAGGCCGCGGCCGAGCACGAGCGGATCCTCGCGATCGAGGAGTCGCTGCTGCGCGAGCTCGAGATCCCCTACCGCGTGGTCAACATCGCGGTCGGCGACCTCGGCTCCTCGGCCGTCAAGAAGTACGACTGCGAGGCCTGGCTGCCCGGCCAGCAGCGCTATCGCGAGCTGACCTCGGCATCGAACACGACCGACTTCCAGGCGCGTCGCCTCGACATCCGCGTGCGGGCCGACGGCGGCCGTCCCCTCACCGCCGCCACGCTGAACGGCACCGCCGTGGCAACCGGCCGCACGATCATCGCGCTGCTCGAGAACCACCAGCGCGAGGACCGCTCCGTGGCGCTGCCCGAATGCCTGGTCGCGTTCGGCGCCCCGGCCGTGATCCCGGCCCAGTCTTAGCACCCTCACGCGGAGTTCCCGGATCAACTCTTAGGGATCGTGGTCGCGCCTGCGGCGCGCCCAGGGGCGAGCGCCGGCGGCCGTCGGCGTGGCTCTTCCTACGCCGCGGCCGGCGCCGGAAACTCGATCGTGAACACGGCCCCGCCGCCTGGCGCGTTGTGCGCGGCCACGGTGCCGTCGTGCGCCGCCACGATCGCCGCGACGATCGCGAGTCCGAGGCCGGCGCCCGCCTTGCCGCGCTCACGGCCCGCCTCCGAGCGCCAGAAGCGCTCGAACACGCTGCCCTGCGAGCCCTCCGCCAAGCCCGGGCCGTGATCGCGCACCTCGATCGCCACGGTCCCGTTCGCGCCCGCCAGCGACAGCTCGATCGGCGAGCCGGCCGGGGTGTGGGTCAGCGCGTTGCGCATCAGGTTCGCGAGCACCTGGCGAAGCTGCGAGGCGTCGCCGCTGACGACGTGCTCGCCGGTGACCGCGACGGTCACCTCGCGGTCGCGCGCGGCGGCGCGGGTGTCGTCGGCGGCGTCGCGCGCGAGCATCTCCAGGTCGACCGCTTCGCGGCGGCTGCGAGGCATCTCATCCAGCCGCGCGAGCGCCAGCAGATCCTCCACGAGGATGCCCATGCGCGTCGCCTCCTCCTCGATCCGCGCCATCGCCTTCTCGGTGTCCGCGCCGGACGCGGTCGCGCCCATCCGGAAGAGCTCCGCGTAGCCGCGGATCGACGTCAGCGGCGTGCGCAGTTCGTGCGAGGCGTCCGAGAGGAAACGCCGCAGGCGATCCTCGCTGGCCTGGCGCTCGTCGAACGCCTCCTCGATCTGCCCGAGCATCGCGTTCAGAGCGAGCCCGAGGCGGCCGACCTCGGTTCGCGACTCGGCGGGGCTGACGCGGCGCGAGAGGTCTCCGGCGGCGATCGCGCCCGCCGTCGCGCCCATCCGGTCCAGCGGCCGGAGGCCGATCCGGATCAGCAGCCAGGCGAGCGCCGCGAGTACGAGCAGCACCGCCGCGATCACGATCGCCTCGACGTCGCGCAGCCGCGTGAGTGTCTGGCTGAGGTTGGTGAGCGGGATCGCGATCGTCATCGTGCCCGAACCGGTGTCGCTGGCCTTGCGCAGGACCCGGTATTGCAATCCGGTTCCGGCCACCGAGTCGACCGTGATCAGGTTCGGGTGGCCGGGGGTGCTGAGCGGGATGTGCGCCGGGAGCTTGGGCGGGGAGGCGCCCTCGCCGCCGAACTCGCCCTCCTTCATCTTCCCGTTCGCCGCCACATAGACGCCGTAGGTGCCGACCGGCGGGTTCAGCTGGCCGGCCGGTCCGCCGCCGGGCTGCGCGCCGCCGCCGGGCGGCGCGAAAAGCCCTGGGCCGCCGCCGAGAAAGGCGCCGGCACCGCCGCCGGGGCCCGCGAGGACGCCGGCCTTGGTGACCCCGAGCTCGCCGTCGAGGTAGTCCTCGAAGCTGTTGATCGTCTTGCCCGAGAGCTGCGAGTCGACGCGCGAGACGAGGTAGGAGCGCTCCGCCGCGTAGGTGACGATTCCCGCGATCAGAAGCCCCGCGGCGGTGACCACGACGAGGCCGATCAGCAGGCGCGCGCGAAGCGACACCGTCGCCGTCAGCTCCGCGGCAGCCGCAGGGCGTAGCCGACGCCGCGGACGGTGTGGATCAGCGCCGGTCCGCCGAGGTCGATCTTCTTGCGCAGATAGCTGATGTAGGTCTCGAGCACGCGTGCGTCGCCGCCGAAGTCGTACTTCCAGACATGGTCGAGCAGCTGTGAGCGCGTCAGTACCCGGCGCGGGTTGAGCATCAGGTAGCGAAGGAGGCGAAACTCGGTTGCGGTTAGCTCGATCAGCCGCCCGTCGCGCTCGACCTCATGGGAGTCCTCGTCGAGCTCGAGGTCGCCAAAGGTGAGCTTCGAGCTCTTCTCCTCAACGAGGCCCGAGCGGCGCAGGATCGTGCGGATCCGGGCGACCAGCTCCTCGAGGCTGAACGGCTTCGTGACGTAGTCGTCGCCACCGAGCGTGAGGCCGTGGACGACGTCCTCGGTCGAGTCGCGGGCGGTCAGGAAGATGATCGGCACCTCGGCGCGGGCCGCGGCGAGCCGCCGCGCGACCTCGAAGCCGTCGAAGTCGGGCAACATCACATCCAGCAGGAGCAGCTGCGGCCGCCGGGCGGCGACCGCAGCGATCGCATCGGCGCCGGTGGCGGCCGACTCGACGTCGAAGCCCTCGAACCGCAGTGCCATGGAGATGACATCGACGATGTTGGGCTCATCGTCGACCACCAGTACGCGCAGGCGCCCTTCGTTCGTGCTCATGCACGCATTTTGGACCCCGTAGCTGTGAGTTTCCTGAGTCTCGTGGGCCGGCTGCCGCGCCGGGCGCCGGGGTCAGCCGCGCGGCGGCCGGCGGCTCGGCGGCGGGGTCACGCCGCGGGGCGGTCGGCTATGCGATCAGCGGATGGCGCGACCGGCTCTGGGCGCTCGACCCGCTCCGAGCGCTCGAGCCATTCGACCCGCTGCGCCGGCACCACCCGTTCGACTCGCCTGACCGTGCGCTCGGACTCGGCTGGGCGCGCGTAGAGCTGCGCGCGGACCTCGTCCTCCTGGTCCTCGCTGCGCAACTCGAGCGGCTCGTGCGAGAACCAGCCTGTTCGTCGCGTGCCCGTTGCCCGCCGCCGCGTGCCACTGGCACCACTCCGAGAAACCCCGGTCATTGACGGCACCATAGAGAGCCGATCGGACTGCATCATCAGGCGGTTCCGCACCTTGCGAGGTTTGCAAATCGCCGGCCCTCGCGCGCAGCGCGCGCTACGGTGTCGCGGCATGCCGGACCCCGCCCGCACCGCCACGTCGCTGCTCGCCGGCGCGGCGATCGCCGTGATCGCCGCGCTGCTCGTGATCGGTGCGCCCGCTGGCTCCGCCGCGGCGAACTGCGGTGCCGCCAGCGACCGCACCTATCTGTCGATCGCCGCCGGGCTGGCGCGGCGGATCAACGTCGGCGAGAGCACCGGCGGTGAGGTGGGCCGGGTGCGCCAGTCGATCTCGAGCAACCAGGCGCTTGCCGCCGCGGTCGCCGCGGACGACGTCGGGGCCGTCGACGTCGCCGTTCGCGCGCTGGTCTTCAACCACGAGCACATCGTCCGCCTGCGGGTGCTGCGCGGCGCGGTCGTGATCGACGATCTCGGTGGGCCGTTCGTGCTCGCGCCGGTCCGCGGAACGCTTCGGCTGGGGGGGCGGGTGGTCGGTAGCTTCGTGATGTCGATCCAGGACGACGCCGGCTATCGCAAGCTCGCCGAGCGCCTTGTGGGTGCCGGCGTCGTGATCCGCTACGGGGGCCGCACATTGATGAGCGACATTGCGCTCGGCGATACGCAGCTGCCCGCGCACGGACCGGTTGCAATCGCCGGCAGGCACTACCTCGTCGCGAGCTTCACCGCCGGGCGTTTCCCGTCCGGCACGCTTCACATCTCGCTGCTGTTCCCCAGCCCGCCGGCGGCGCTCGCGCGCAGCACGTGCGCCCAGATCCGGGCCGATGTGCTCGCCGACGTCGCGCGGCGAGCCTATGGCGAGGCGCTCAGCGGTCCGCCGGTGATGCCCGCGGTGAGCACGCTCTCACTCGACCAGGCGCTGCCGCAGGCGCTCGCCGCGCGTGACTATCCCGGCGCCGCGAAGATCGTCAGGGGCATGGTCGCCGGCGGCGGCTTCGCGCGTCTGTGGGTCAGCGCCGGCGGACGCGTTATCGCGCAGGCCGGCCCGGCGATTCCGGCGCTCGCGCCGCTTGCGCAAGCGATCCATGACGCCGCCGGGGCGATCGTCGGCCGCGCCCTCTTCTCGGTGCAGAGCGCCCTGGGCTACAGCGGCCTCGCGCACGCGCTGACCGGCGCCCCGATCCTCGTTCGCGCCGGCTCCCGCCAGCTCGCCGGCAGCTTTCCCGGCCCCCCTGAGTTGCCCGTGCGCGGCCCGGTCAGCTACCGCGGCATCCACTACGTGGTGGCCTCCTTCACCGCCACCGCGTTTCCGCGCGGCGCCGTGAGGATCTACGTGTTGGGGCGCCTCTGACGCAGCTGTGCTCAGGCGCCGCGCACGGGCGAGATCGCATCGACGGAGTTCGGCGGCAGCTCGACCCGGACGCTCCCCGCGGCGGCGGCGAGGCGGACGCTGCTCACGCTCGCGGAGCCGGCCGCCACGCGCAGGACCGCCACCGGCGCCTTGGCGCGCAGCGCGACCCACGTCGGGGCGGCGCCATAGTTGCTGAGCACGAACGTCCGCGCCCCGTCGCGCGCGGTGATCGCAACGCCGTCGAGGCTCCTGGCGTTCGGGATCGCGCGCAGCGTCGCGCCTGCGCGAAGCAGTCCGGCCGCCGCGCGCAGACCGGCGAAGAGCGGCCGTGCAATCACCCTGCCGCGGGTCACGACGAACGGGTCGTAGGAGCCCCCGCTCGAATGGAAGCGCACCGAGACGAAGCCGTCGCGCAGCGCAGTCAGGATCATCCGCACCGCCCAGACCGCGGCCGCCGGCCCGTCGGAGGCACCCGGGAGCCCGCCGCAGCTGATCGAGTTGGCCTCGGAGATCACCGCCGCCAGGCCGGCCGCGTGAGCGTCTCGCGCCAGCCGCACGCGCTCATCGAGCTTGGTCTGGATCTGGCGGCTGAGCAGTGCTGTGGTGGCGGCGCTCGGATCGTGGCAGCCGTCGAGCGGATAGAAGTGCGCGTCCAGCGTCTGCAGATGAAGCGTGCGGGCGAGCGCCGGGACCCTCGCGACCCAGCGCCCGGAGGCGAGGTCGGGCCCTTCCAGTCTCGCCCCGGGCCCGAGCACCGCGGCCAGCGCCCGCACCCGCGCCAGATAGGTGCGCCACGGCATGCGGTTGGCGGTGAGCTCGCGGCCGTTCCACCACTCCACGGGGTCGCCGTAGATGTCCGGCTCGTTACCCAACTCGAAGCTCAGCCGCGAGCGCGGGACCGCTGTGCGCGCGCCGGCCGCCATCGCCGCCGCCCACGCCGGGTTTCCCCAGGCGACGTTGAGCCCGACGACAACGGGGATCCGGGTTTCGCGCTCGAGGCACCCCAACTGCATCCAGAAGCGCGCCGGCAGGACGCTCAGGCCCGGCGCCCGCGCCGTGCCCGCGGGGGCGAGCTTGTCCTGGGAGTCGCCGCCGATGCGCAGCGCCGGCGATCCCAGCTCGGTGATCGCGTGCACGAACGCGGGAGGCGGGCAGCGGCCGGCGCCGAGGTCGTGCACGAGCAGCGGGTACTCGATGCTCAGGCCAACCGGATCTGCCGCGATCGTGACCGCCGGCCCGGCCGGCGCCGCGAGGATCAGCGCGGCGGGCGCCGCCGGCCGCCGCGCCGGCCGGCCGTCGTGCGCCAGGAACGCCGCCAGGGCGAAGACGATCGCCGCCCCGGCTGCCAGGCCCAGCCGCGTCCGCCTCACGCCGGCCGATGAGCCACAGACCACGGGGCGCGGCCGGCGACGCGGCGCAACATTCGCGAACGGGCCACTATTGCTCGCGCAGCGGCTCGAACAGCTTCGTGGCACCCATCGCCCGCGACACTGCGTTCGCCGTGCGTGTCAGGTGGTTGTGGAGCGCGCGGGCGGCGAGCTCGGCGTCGTGGTCGATGCACGCCTGCAGGATCACCGCATGCTCGTCGCTTTGCGCACGCAGCCGCGGCACGACGTTGGCCGCGAGCCGGTAGCGCTGGCTGGTCTCCCACAGCGGTTCGATCAACCTCAGGAGCCAGCGCGAGCCGGCGGCCTCATACAGCGCGAAGTGAAACGCCGTGTGCGCGGCCCAGGTCTCCGCCGCGCGGTCGTCGGCGAGCTCGTCCAGCGCCGCGAGCCGCTCGCTCGCGAGCGCCGCGTCGGCATCGCCGAATCGCAGCGCCGCGCGGCGTACGGCGAGCGGCTCGAGCGCCAGCCGGGCCTCGTATACCTCGGCGAGATCGGGGATCGACAGCTCGGTCACGCGGCCGCCGCGGTGGGGGATGTTCTCGACCAGCCCGGCAGCGTCCAGGCGCCGGAGGGCCTCCCGGATCGGCATCGCGCTCATCCCGAGCGCGTCCCCCAGCTCCTCGATCGGCAGGCGCTCGCCGGGTGCCAGATCGCCGGCTACGATCGCGTCGTGAAGCGCCGCGAAGGCCCGGTCGGCCAGCGTGCGGTGTCCTTCGGCGACCCTCGTCGCGGCGAGCCCTCTCAGTCCGCCGGGCACCTCAGCTCTCGCGCTCGGACGCGCTGATCGCCGCGCCGGCCGCGAGCACGGACTCCACCTGTTCGCGCAACAGCTCGCCGCTCCCGCGCTGCAGCAGCGATGCCAGCACGCCGCGCAGCAGGATCTCCGCCCGCCAGCTCGCCCGCGTCTGCGCCCCGTCCGCCCTCAGCTCGAGCGCGACCGACAGCGCGATCAGGTTCTCGCCGGCGTGCCCTGAGCCGTCGATGCGCACGAACTCGCCCGGGCGCTGCTCGACGATCTCGAAGTCCATCGCCACGCGCGTTTCGCCGAGCGCCGTGAACGGGTGCGCGACGGCGCTGAAGTGGCGCTCGTCCTCGATCGACACGTCACCGACGCCGGGCAGCGCCTGTGCGAGGCGCGCCGGGTCGGCGAGCACCGCCCACAGCTCCTCGCGCGGGCTTGCAACCGTCATCTCGCCGCTGACGATCATCGTGAGATCACCTCCACGCCGCGCGGGCCCGCCGCCGCCGCGCTGCGCAGCAGCTCGTAGACGCGCTCGGAGTTGTTGTGCGTGTCGTAGACGATGTGCGCGCCCTGCGGCAACGCGTCCTCGATCGCGCTGGCAATCGTCGAGAGCGGCGCGCCGCCGCCCTCGCCCATGCCCTTCGCGCCGTTGGGGGTGAACGGCGAGGGACACTCGATCTCGCCGGTGGCGATGTGGGGGACGTCGAGTGAGGTGACGGCGTGGTAGTCCGCAAACGTGGAGTTCAGCAGCTGCCCGTCGGCGTCGTATTCGAATGTCTCATACAGCGCGGCGCCGATCCCGTGGCCGGTGGCGCCGTGCACCTGGCCCTCGACGATCTTCGGGTTCACCTTGCGGCCGCACTCATCGACCGCGGCGTAGTCGAGGATCGTGACCTGGCCGGTCTCCTCGTCGATCTCGACGACCGCCGCGTGGACCTGGCTGGCGTAGGTCAGTGTCAGCTTGCCGCGCTTGGTCTCGTGGTCGGGAACCGTGAACGGCGGCCGGTACACGTAACGGCAGTTGAGCGTCACCGAGTCGGCCAGCTCGCCGGGCAGCTCGGCCACGTTCGCAAAGACCGTGGCGGCGATGCCGATGAACGGGATCGCCGCCTCGTGATTGGCAGCGAGACGGACGAATCCGTCGGCGAGCTCGATGTCGGACTCCTCGGCGCCGAGCATGCACGCGCCAACCTTCACGATCTCCCCGCGCAGCCGCTCGGCGGCCCCCATCACAGCGCCCAGGCCAGTCACCGCGAACTGGCTCGCATAGGTGCCGGAGAAGCCGACGTAGGTGTTCGCCGCCTTGTTGTAGCCGGCGACGACGTGGACGAGGTCCGGGTTGCAGCCGAGGATGTCGGCGGTGACCTGGGCCGCGGTCGTCTCGTGCCCCTGTCCTTGCGGGCTCGTCCCGATCGTCACGGTGATCTCGCCGTAAAGGTCGAGCCGCACCACCGCGGCCTCGCCGTTGCCGGAGAACGGGAGCGCGGAGTTGATGATCCGCGACTGCCCGAAGTTGTTCGTGCCGGAGTCGAGCGTCGAGCCGATCCCGATGCCGATCCGCTTGCCGCTGCCGGCGCTCGCGAGCTGGCGCTTGCGGGCGCCCTCGTAGTCGATCAGCTCGAGCGCCAGATCGAGCATCGCCGGGTAGTCGCCGGAGTCGTAGATGCAGCCGTTCGGCGTCTCGTAGGGGAACTCCTCGGGCTGCACGTAGTTGAGCTTGCGCAGCTCGACCCGGTCGAAGCCGAGCTCCTTTGCGACAACGTCCACGATCCGTTCGATCAGCCACAGATGCTGCAGGCGCGAGTAGCCGCGGTTGGGCCCGACCGGGCACTTGTTCGTCAGCGTCTCGGTGTAGTCGACGCGGACGTGCTTGAAGCGGTAGTTGCCGGGCACGACCTGCGACCAGATCACCGCGCCGAGCGGCTCGTAGCGCAGGTAGGCGCCGGCGTCGTCGAAGGCACGCACCTTGAAGCCGAGGATCGTGCCGTCGCTCATCACGGGAACCTCGACGTCGAGGAACGTGCGCTCGTTGCCGTGGGCCGAGGCGGCGAGGTGCTCCCAGCGCGACTCGCTCCACTTCACGGGGCGGCCGGCCTTGCGCGAAAGCAGTGCGAGCGCTGTGAGGTAGGTGTAGCTGGTGATCTTGATCCCGAAGCCGCCGCCGATGTCCTGGCTGGAGAACTGCATGTGGTCGATGCCCAGGCCGATCGCCGGCCCGATGAACATCGCCGCGAACATCGGCATCTGGTTGTTGGAGCGGAACTCGACGACGCCCGTGCCGGGATCCCAGTTGACCAGCGCGCCGGTCGTCTCAAGCGGCGTCGAGGAGAAGCGATGGAAGTGCAGGCGATCGATTCGCACGACGTGGTCGGCGTTCTCGAGCGCCCAGTCGACGTCGCCGTAGTCAAAGACTCCGTGCCAGGCGACGTTTGAGCCGATCTCCTCATGCAGCAGCGGCGCCTGGGGCTCGATCGTTGCGATCCCGTCGACCACGACCTCGAGCGGCTCATAGACGACCTCGACGAGCGCGGCGGCGTCGCGTGCCAGCTCAGCCGACTCGGCGAGGACGGCGACGACCGGCTCGCCCATGTAGCGCGCCTTGCCGACCGCCATGCAGTAGTCCTTCATCAGGCCTGCCGGCTCGGGCGCCATCTGGAAGAAGGGCTGCTGGAGCACACCCACCTCCTCGCCGGTGAGCGTCGCATAGACGCCCGGCTGCGCCTCGCAGCGCGCCACGTCGACCGAGACGATCCGCGCATGGGCATACGGAGAGCGCACGAAGTGGACGTGGCCCTGGCGGTGCATCCAGAGGTCGTCGACGAAGGCTCCCTGGCCTTTCAGGAGGCGCTTGTCCTCCTTCCGCGGCACGCTCTTGCCGGACCAGGCGCCGAGCCGCTCGCTCTGCTCGACCTCGGGGTAGTGGGTCGTCTCGCCGGTCGGGGTGCTCATGGCGTCACGCTCCCTGCGCCGGCGGCGGCGGCTTCGATCGAGGCGACAATGTTCACATAGCCCGTGCAGCGGCAGATGTTGCCCTTCAGCGCGCGGCGGATCTCGGCCTCGCTTGGGTGCGGGTTCTCGGCCAGCAGCGTCTTGGCGTTCAGCACGATCCCCGGTGTGCAGTAGCCGCACTGCAGGCCGTGGTGCTCCTTGAAGGCCTCCTGGATTGGGTCCAGCCCATCCGGGCCGTCACCCAGGCTCTCGATCGTCTCGACCTCGCAGCCGTCGGCCTGGACCGCGAGCATCATGCAGCTCTTGATCAGTTGACCGTCGCAGATCACCGAGCAGGCGCCGCAGTTGCCGGTGTCGCAGCCGATGTGGGTGCCGCGCAGTCCGAGTGTCTCGCGGATGAAGTGCACCAGCAGGCGCCGGGCCGGCACCGCCACGGAGTGGGGCACGCCGTTGACCGTCACCTCGATCGCGTGCACCGCTGAGCCCTCAGTCGCCATCGGTCACCTCCGCCGCTCGTCGTGTGGAAACCCTCATGCCGCGCCGCCGATCGCGTCAAGCAGCGCGCGTTTGGCCATCACGGCCGCCATCTCGCGCCGGTAGGAGCCGCTGGCGTGCACATCTGAGGGCGGCTCCAGGCCCTCGCTCGCGAGCGAGGCCGCGGCGCTGACCGCCTCCTCGCTCGCCGCGCCGCCGCTCAGCAGCGCCTCGGTCGCGCTCGCGCGCACCGGCGCGCCGGCGACGCAGCCCAGCACGACGCGCGCCGCCTCGATCGTGCGCGGTTCGCCGGCGGCGCAGCGCACCCAGGCCACCGCGCGCGCGATCGACCAGGAGTCCGCGGCCAGCTGCAGCGAGCGGTAGCCGACGCCGGCGCCATCCAGCGGCGGCAGTGTGATCGAGCGCAGCAGCTCGCCCGCTCCGACGGCGGTCCGGTAGAGACCGAGGAAGAACTCGCCGGCCGGCACGCTGCGGGTCCCGGCCGGGCCGGCGATCTCCATCGAGGCCTCGAGCGCGAACAGCAGCGGCGGGTAGTTGGAAGCCGGATCGGCGAAGCAGGCGTTGCCGCCGATCGTGCCGCGGGCGCGAACCTGGCGATCGACCGTGCCCGCGGCGACCTCGCCGATCGTCGGCGCCACCGCGCGCAGCGGCGCCGATCGCTCGAGCTCCAGATAGGTGGTCGCGGCGCCGATCCGGGCCGATCCGTCGCTCGCCACCTCGATGAAGCGCAGCTCCTCCAGGCGGCTGATGTCGACCAGCAGCTCGACGGCTGCGGCTCGGTGCTTGAGCACGTTGATCAGTGTCTGGCCTCCCGCGAGCACTCGCGCGCCCGCGGTGCCCGCAAGCGCCGCCAGTGCCTCCTCGAGGCTCGCCGGGCGCACGTACTCGGTGGCAGCTAGCAGCATCGCTCACGTCCCTTCTGTGATGTGGTCCGGGGTCGGCCGCGGCTCGTTACCGTCGAAGATCGCAAGCGGCACGCTGGCGAGCGGCGTGCCGGCGTCGGCGCCGATGCACCAGGTGTCCTGCATGTACATGCAGGCGGCGCCGGCGCCCGCGATCGCATGGGGGTGCATCGAGAAGACCATGCCCTCGCGCAGCTCGATGTCGACGCCCTCGCCGATCTTGGGGTGCTCGATCATCGTCATCCCGATCGAGTGCCCGGTGACGTGGCCGAGCGGGTAGCCGCGCTCGGCGAACGGCGCCGAGACGGCGCGGTGCACGTCGTGTGCGCTCGCACCGGCGCGCATCGTCGCCGCGGCGGCGGCGTAGTACTCGTCGTAGGCTTCGAGCATTCGCAGCGTGTCCGCGCCGACGGCGCCGCGCGTCAGTGGCCGCGAGAACTCGACCCAGTGCCCGCCTGGGCCCGCAACCTCGAGCGAATACAGCAGCAGGTCACCGGGCGCGATCGGCGTCTGCGGGTCGGGGATCCGGAACTCGGGCGTCGCCGAGCCCGCCTCGCCCCAGAGCACCATGTCCATCGTCTGGCGGCCGGTGCCCAGGCGCGCGAAGACCTCCTCCGCGGCGGCCATCAGCTCGGCCTGGGTGCGGCCCGGCTCATAGGCCTCGTGCACGGCCCAGAAGCCGGCGACGTTGATCGCCATGCTCTCGCGCACGAGCTCGAGCTCCTCGTCACTCTTGACCGCACGCGAGAGATCGAAGGCGACGTCGAAGTCGACCAGCTCGAATGGGCCCTGCTCGAGCGCGCGGTAATCGCGTACGGCCATGATGTAGTCGAGCCCGTAGACGCCGAGGCGCTTGACGCCCTGCGCGCGCAGGTGCTCGCGGATCCAGTCGCCGGGGTGCTCGGCGAAGACCGGGTCCGCGATCCAGCCGTCGGCGTGATCGCCGACCCAGCGCGCCTCGCTGGGAAAGATCGTGACCGGCTCTCCGTCCGCCGGCAGCAGCACGTAGGCGTAGCGGTGGACGATGCGGAAGCCCGAGAGATAGCGCACGGCGCCCTCGAAGCCGCTGTACTCGCTGCCGCAGACCAGCAACGCGTCGACGCCGTGCTCGGCCATCGCCGCGCGCGCGTTGGCGTAGCGGCGCCCGATCTCGGCGGCGCTGGGGGTGCGCGCCGGGTCGCTCGCGGGCGCCTGGGTGAACGCCCCGTCGCTCATTCGGCCTCCGCCGGCGGCTGTGAGGTCCAGGCGTGCTCCATGGCGGCGACCAGCGCGACGATCGCCTCGTTCAGCGGTGTCGGCACGCCGGTCTGGGCGCCGAAGCGCACGATGCCGCCGTTGATCGCGTCGATCTCGGTGCGCCGGTGGGCGAGCGCGTCCTGCAACATCGAGGAGCGGTGGTCGTAGGCGACCTCCGCGGCGTGGTCGATCAGCGCGTCCGGATCGGAGTCGAGCGTGATGCCGAGCGCGGTGGCGACGGCGACGCCCTCGCGCACCAGCCCGCTGATCAGCTCGCGTGTCGCCGGCAGCTCGCAAAGGCGCCCATGCGTGAGGCCGGTCAGCGCGCCGAGCGGGTTGCTCGCGGCGTTGAAGATCACCTTGGTCCATTGCGCGCCGCGCGCGTCGGCCAGCGCCCCGGTCGCCATCCCCCCGCGCGTCAGCGCCTGCGCGAGCGCTTCGATTTCGCCGGAGCCGGCGGGTCGCTCCTCGAACGGCCCGATCCAGGTGTCGCCGCCGGTGTCCATCTGCACGACGCCGGGAGCGACGACACGGCCGGCGGGGAAGGTGGTGCCCCGGATCACCCTCGGCACGAACTCGGCGATCAGCTCCTCGTTGCCCACGCCGTTCTGCACACTACACACCGCGCCGTCGGCGAAGATGCCCGCGGTCGCCGCGATCGCCTCCGCGGTGAACATGGCCTTCGTGGCGACGATTCCGAACTCGCAGGGCGGGATCTGGCCCGCGTCGGTGCGCGCGTTCACGGGGGCGAGGATCTCGGCGCGGCCGGTCACCCGCAGCCCGTCGCGGTTGATCGCCGCAACGTGCTCGGCGCCGACGTCGTAGGCCCAGACCTCGGCCTCCTCGAGCGTGGCGAGGTGTGCGGCGAAGAGGCCGCCGACGGCGCCGCAGCCGACGATGCACACGCGCATTCTCAGACCACCGCCTGCGCGCGGCTCGGTTCCCACGAGGTCTCCCTGGCGCGCACGAGCCGGTACATCGCCGTGCTCAGCGGGACAGCGACGCCGACGCGGGCGGCCTCGCGCACCAGCGCCCCGGTGATGAACTCGATCTCCGTGGCCCGGCGTGCGAGCACGTCCTCGAGCATCGACGGGCGGTGGGCATAGTCGCTGTGCGCGGTCTCACCGCGCGCCACCGCCAGCACATTCATCTCCCACGGGTCGTCGTGCAGGGTGACGCCGGCGGCAGCCGCCACCGCGACGCCCTCGTCGATCAGGCCGTGCACGAGACGGCCCAGGTCGCCGAACTCGCGCTCCTGCGCGAAGCTCCCGACGTGCGGGAGCTCGGTCAGCGCGGCGACCGTGTTGATCGCCGAGTTGAAGATCA
>Ga0302320_10016367_pt1 | contig 15162 bp, 13 predicted proteins | sample Bog_T0_3_FD_202130 | JGI IMG/M metagenome (GOLD analysis project Ga0302320, IMG submission 202130) | Peat permafrost microbial communities from Stordalen Mire near Abisko, Sweden - Bog_T0_3 | ecosystem: Environmental > Terrestrial > Soil > Wetlands > Peat | place: Sweden: Abisko, Stordalen Mire... | reverse complement strand
GAAGAAGACAATGAGCTGGGCGACGTTGAGCTGGTGGCTAAGGACCATGTGCCCGCCGATGCCGAGCAGCATCGCCTGGCCGAGGATGCCGATCATCAACGTCGAGGGCCCGTAGATGGCGTTCACACGGCCGGTGTAAGCGTTGGCGTCGCGGTACGCCCCCACCACGTGACGGTGGTTGTTGATGTTGCGTCGTTGTCGATTGTTCGCCGTCACGACGCGGATGCCGTAGAGGGACTCCGACAAGTCGGCCAGCACCGTGGCGATCCGGTCACGCGCGAGGAGGTAGCCCTTCTCCGAGGCGTGGTGGTACCAGATCGAAAACGCCACCAGCATCGGTACGACCAAGAGCACCGTCCAGGCCGCCAGCACCACGTTGGTCGAGAACAAGATGGCGGTGATGACGATCATGGTCAAGCCCTGCAGCGCGAACTGGCTGATGCCGTCTTGGATGAGTTGCTGGAGGTTCTCGATGTCACTGGTCATGCGGCTCATCAAGACGCCGGCTTTTTCCTCGGTGAAGAAGTCCAAGCTCAGGCGCTGGAACTGCGTGAAGACGCGGATCCGCAGGTCGTGCATCACCCGTGAGGACAGTTTGCCGGTCACCTCGACTTGTTGGCGCTGGAAGTAGACGCTCGCGAGGGCGAGGACGAGGTACAACATCGCACACACTACGATGACCGCGAAGCTCTTGTGATGCTCCATGCCGTGCTCGATCGCGTACTCGGTCAGCAGCGGACCGGCCTGGAGGGTCAAGCTGATGATGATGACCAGCAGCGATCCCGCCACCAACCACTTCGGATACACCGCCACGAGTCGCGGCAGCGTGAGTCGCTCGCGTTCCTTGGCGCTCGGTCGTTGCGTGAAGTTGACGTGAGACTTTTCGTGTTCAGGTTCGGTCGCGAGGATCTTGGTCGCCTCGTCCATCAACTCTTCGGGAATGCCGCCGAAGGGTAGGCCCGCGCTGCCGCTCGACGAGGACGCGCTTGGTCCGAACATCGCGCCGCCACCTCCGCCCCAGGCCATCAGTCCTCCTCCGTCGGGGTCGTCTGCGCGAGGATCTCGGAGTAGAGCGGCACGCGCGCGAGCAAGTCCTCGTGCGACCCACTCGCGACGACCCGGCCCTCGTCGAGCAGCAGCACCCGACTCGCGAGTGCGATGGTCGAGACGCGGTGCGCGATCACGATGGTCGTTCGTTGGCGAAGCAGTCCACGTAACGCCTCGTAGATCCCGGACTCGACGTGGACGTCGATGGCGCTCGTCGCGTCGTCCAAAATCAGGATCGGCGGGTTGAGCAGCAGCGTGCGTGCGATCGCGATTCGCTGGCGCTGACCGCCGGAGAGGGTGTAGCCGCGTTCGCCGACGACCGTGTCGTAACCCTCGGGGAGGCGGACGATGAACTCATCCGCGTTCGCGGCCTTCGCGGCGGCCTCGATTTCCTCTAGGGGCGCGTCGGGACGGCCGTAGGCGATGTTGTCGCGAATCGATATTGAAAAGAGGAAGGGCTCGTCGAGCACGACACCGACGTTCTCGCGCAGCGAGGTCAGCGTGAGATCGCGCAGGTCGTGTCCGTCGATGGCTATCGCGCCACCCGAGACGTCGTAAAAGCGCGTCATCAGTCGCGCGACCGTCGACTTACCCGAACCAGTGCGGCCAACGAGCGCCACGGTCTCACCGGCCGCGATGTGCGCGTCGAAGTCCTTTAGGATCTCCGCGCCGTTGTCGTAGGTGAAGTCGACGTGGTCAAAGTCAATGGCGCCATCGACGTCGATCAAGTCGAACGCTCCCGGGCGCTCGGTGATCTCGGGGTTCTCATCCAAGATCTCAAAGATCCGACCGGCGCTGGCCTTCGCGCGCTGGCCCATCATGACCAGTTGGCCAAGCATCATGAAGGGTGCTTGGAGCATCAAGAGGTACAGACTGAAGGCGAGGATCTCGGGGTAGGCGAGGTCGCCGTGGAGCACCATCCACCCACCGCAGAGCAGCACCAGCGCCAAGCCGAGCTGTGGGAGGTTCTGCACCCACGGCGACCAGACGGCGCGAATGTTGGCGTCTTTGATGTAGGCCCAGGCGACGCCTTCGGCGGCGTCGGCGAGGCGGTTGATCTCGGCCTCTTCCTGGGCGAAGGACTTCACCACGCGAACGCCGTTGACGTTCTCGTCGACGATCGTGGCGACCTCGGCCAGGCGCGACTGGGTGATCCAAGAGATCGGGAACATCACCCGGCGCATTTTGATCCCCACCACGTAGAGGATCGGCATCACGACCATGGAGATGAGCGCCAAGACCCAGTTGATCGAGAGCATGAACCCGAAGGCCACCACGCCGATGCCGCACTGGACGATGATCAGCGGGGCGAAGATCGAGTACATCTGCACGCTGCGGATGTCGCTGTTCGCCCGACTGATGAGCTGCCCGGACTGCACGCGGTCATAGAAGCTGAACGAGAGCCACGTGAGGTGCTGGTAGATCAGCGACCGTAAGTCGGCCTCGACGTTGTAAGCGGTGTTGTAGAGGAACTGGCGAGAGACGATGCCGGTCACGCCCGCCAACAGTCCCACGATGACGATGGAGATGACGTCGGCGTGCAAGCTCGAGACGTGCCTGACGAAAGTGCGTTCGATGTCCGAGCTCAACATGTTGGGCACCAACACCTGGAAGATGAGGCTCACGAAGGAGAGCGAGATCGCGGTGATGAAGGTCCCGCGATGTGACGCAATGACCGGGAGTACCCGACGCCACCAGGGCAGACTTTGGTCGCGGGAGATCTCGCGGCGGGGACCGGGGTACTTCGAGGTCACTCCACCGAGGGGATTAACTGAACTCTCCCGATCACGGTTTGCGCGTTCGGAAAGAGAGGATGCCACCGAGCAATTCTACCGAGCGACCCTTCAGACCAGGCCGGAGGGGTTCTCGACGTAGTGTGACGTCGTGGCATCCCTCCTCGTGCTCGAGCACCCCGTCGTGGCGGACAAAGTTCGTCAACTTCGCGACGTGCGTACCACCAACGCCGACTTTCTACGTCTGGCCGGGGAGATTTCGCGTTTCGTCGCCTACGAGGCCTTTCGCGACATCTCCGTCGAGCACACGACCGTCGACACACCGGTGGTCGCGGCGGCGCCGGCGCTGCGCATCGACACCGAGTTCGTCATCGTGCCCATCCTTCGCGCGGGCCTCGGCATGAGTCCCGCCGTCCAAGAGCTGTTACCGCTACACCGCGTGTGCTTGGTGGGGTTGCGTCGTAACGAGGAGACTCTCTTACCCGACGTCTATCTAGACGGCTTGCCCGTGGACCTCGCGGGTGCCCCGGTGGTGTTGTGCGATCCCATGCTCGCGACCGGTGGGTCACTCGACTGCGTGCTCGAGATGTTGCGCGAACGCGGTCCGGGGGACGTCACCGTGCTCTGTCTCATCGCGGCCCAACCGGGCGTGGACTTCATCTCTGAACGTCATCCGGAGATCCGAATCGTCGCTGCGGCGCTCGACGCGCATCTGAACGACGTTGGCTACATCACGCCGGGTCTGGGCGACGCGGGGGATCGACTCTTCGGACCACCGGTTCGCTAACTAGAGCCCGATGTCCTCGTGCCAGAGTTCGGGGTGTTCGTCGATGAACGTCTTGAGCAACGTCGTGCACGCGGGGTCCTCGAGCACAATGATCTCGACACCGAGCTCTTCGAGCCACTCGTGCCCGCCGACGAAGTTCTCGCTCTCGCCGATCACCACGGCGCCGATGTTGAACTGACGCACGAGCCCCGAGCAGTACCAACACGGCGAGAGCGTGGTGACCATGACGCACTCGGGGTAGTCGCGTCGACGTCCGGCCTTTCGAAACGCGTCGGTCTCGGCGTGGACCGAGGCGTCGTCTTCTTGAACGCGACGGTTGTGTCCGGATCCGAGCAGCGTCCCGTCGCGTAAGAAAAGCGCCGCGCCGATCGGGATGCCGCCCTCGCGAAGACCGAGTTCGGCTTCGGCGTAGGCGACCTCCAGCATCGATGTCGCGAGTTCTCTCGAGAGGGCGGGTCGTGGTGTCGTCATGGCTTCAGTATGCTCCCAGCGTGACGCGAGGAACCTACGCCGTAGAGATCGGATCCCAGCACGTCGATCTACCGATCGTCTCGTTGAACGACCAACTGGCGTTGGCGTTGTTGATCACGGTCGACATGGGGGTCGCCTTCATGGACCGCGCCGGGGCGGAACTCGCCGAGATGTTGCGGTCCTACGACGTCGACGTGGTGGCGACGGTCGCGACCATGGGTATCCCCTTGGCCGTTGAAGTCACGCGCCATTTGGGCCTCGATCGCTACGTGACGCTCCACAAGACGCCCAAAATCCACCTGGCCGACGCGGTGAGCGAGCCGGTGCGCTCGATCACGACGGCGAGCGAGCAGCGACTGCTCTTTGACCGCGCACGACTCGACGACGTGGTCGGCAAGCGCGTGGCGCTGGTGGACGACGTCGTGTCGACGGGCGCGTCGACGGGCGCGAGCCTGCGACTTTTTCGACGCGTGGGGGCCAACGTCGTGGTGATCGGCACATTGGTCACCGAAGCGGGCAAGTGGCGCGGCGCCCTCGGGGAGGACGCCGCGCTCGTTCGTTCGCTCGGGGCGATCCCGGTGTTTCACCCCGACGGCACCGGCGGTCTCGTGGAGGACTGGGACGGCTGACCTACTCGCTCGGGGTGCTCGCGAGCACCCGGTCCTGTTCGTCCGCCTGGGCCCGCACGCCCTTCCACGCGAGCGCGAGGTAGACCAGCGCCGCCACCGCCACGCCTAAGAAGACGCTGAAGTCCGCGCCGTAGCCGTAGCTGTCGTGGGTGTAGAAGGTGATTGGGTTCAGCCACGTCGGGAGGTGGAACGTCGTCGACAGCGCCGAGATGGCCGCGTACATGCCCACCAGTTGGGCGATCATCGCCGGCCAGTAGTACCCGCCGCTGCGGTAGTAGAGGCCTCCCTTATCGGTGCGCTGGAGTTCGGCGGGTACGTAGCGGTACCGACGCAGCGCCCAGTCGACGAGGTAGATGGCTCCCCATGGCGCGATCCAGACAATCACCAGGTCCACGAAGTCCGTCAGGTACGTCGTGAAGGACGAACTGAACACGGCGTACATCGTGATCACGAGCGCGACGGCGCAGTCGATCAGGACCGCCTGGTAGCGCTTGACCTTGGCGCCCATGGCCTGGAGCGTGACGCCCGAGGAGTACATGTCGAGGCTGTTGATGCAGAAGAGCTGCACTATCACGACGATCAAGAAGATCACCACGAACCACGAGGGGATCGCGCTCTGGGTCGCGAAGGGGTAGAGCGAGCCGTAGCCGTGATTCGAGCCCCCGATGCCCGGGATGAACGTCGCGATCGCGGCTCCGAGGGTCATGATCAATATCTCGGGCACCGCGGTGCCGAGGAACACCCAACCGACGATGGCGCCCTTAGAGGCGTCGGGCTTGCAGTATCTGGTGTAGTCGTTGCCGCACTCCATCCACCCGAGCCCCGAGAGCGTGATCGTGAAGGCGAGGCCCTCGAACATCGTCTGCCAGTCGGCACCGTGGGCGACGCCGTGGATGGTGGCGTGGGGGATGGCGAAGATCAACAACACGCCGAAGAGGATGACGAAAGGGATGGCGAGCGCACGAAGGGTCTTGACGATGGTGGCGTGGCCGAGGACGGGTAGGACCGCTTGGATCGCGACCGCGACGAGAACGTAGATGATCTTGCTGGCGTCCCCGGGTGCGTACCCGGCCTTGATGCCGAGGACCAACGCGGCACCGACGATCAGAATCAGTCCCTCAACCTCGAAACCGATCTGGGTGATCCAGTTGAAAAACGCGATGAAGCGCGAACCGTTCGGCCCGTAACTGGCGCGGTTGATCGAAAAGACCGTCGTGCCAGTCTGGGGACCCTGCAGGCTGGCGAGACCGAGCAGGAAGTAAGAGAGGTTGCCGATGATGATCAGCGCGAGCGCCTGACCGAAGGACACGCCAAAGGACATCAGGATCGCGCCGTAGATGAAGTATTCGACCTGGACGCTGGCGCCGGCCCACATGCCCCCGACCGCTCGCGGCGACGCCCAGCGTTCCGCGACCGGGACGTAGTCGATGCCGTGTTGCTCTATTCGAAAGGCCTGGTCCTCTACGGATCCGTCTAGCGAATCGATCGTTGTCGTCACGGTCGTCGTCCTCCCTATAGATGTTCTGACGGTGACGACTCGGTGAAGAGCCGCTCGTCCGCGCCAAGTATGGCCGAAATCAACGGTCTTCGAAAGGGGAACGACGCTGAATTAGCACGCCGTTCACAAAGACAGATTTAGGTCCTTCTTATCGTCCTTCAATGGCCAGTAGAGACTGGCTGACAATACTGATTGAAGTCCGCCTCACGACGCCGAAGAAAGGAGTGGACCCGCCGATGATCCCCCCCACCGAGCCGAAGTCCGCACTCCTCCACCCGGCCGCTTTAGGACGCGCGGGCCGCGACGCACTCCCCAACCAGTCCACGTCGTAGCCCCACCTCTTTGGGACCCGGGCGGCCACTCCCTCCGCCCGGGCCCCAAAGCAACCTCCCCAATCAGGTCAGAGGCCCGTAAGAAACTTTCGCGCCGTGTACTGGCGGGTACGCCAGTACTTGCTAAGTTCTCGCCCAGTGGAGAAACCCAGAGCGGGCTCTCCGGGGGATTGGGGTCAAGATGTCATCAACGTTCGATCGTCGTTCGTTCCTTACTCATTCAGCTGCCACGATCGGTGGCCTCGCGATGGCGGGCACCGTCGTCGACGGGATGCTCGCCGACGTCGCGGGCGCGACCGTCGGTATCGCCAAGGGCAAGCCGAAACTGGGCGGCACCTTGACCGTGGGCACGCTCTCGGACGTGCCGAACTACCACATCTTCAACGGCTCCCAGGGCAAGATGGACGCCTCGGGGTTCTGCGTCGCGAACGCGCTCTACGACCCGCTCTTCGTGATGTCCGAGAACGGCAAGGTCGCGCTGCCCATGTTGGCCGTTTCGGCCACCCCGAACAGCGACTACACGGTGTGGACCATCAAACTGCGCGAGGGCGTGGGATTCACCAACGGGGCCACCTTCGACGCCGACATCTGCGTGGCGAACTACACCGCGGCGAACGCGGACCCCACGGTGGGCCTGGCCATCAAGCCCATCATCACTTCGGTCACCAAGGTCAGCGCCTACACCGTCGCGTACAACCTGGTGATCCCCTACGCGTCCTTCCCGATCTTCCTCGCCACCCAGCAGGTCGGCTACATGGCCCACCCGGTCTCCTTCGTGCCCACCTACACGGGCGACCCGATTGGGACGGGCCCCTTCAAGGTGAAGTCCTGGCAGGTGGGCGTCGAATCCCAGTTCGTCAAGAACCACAAGTACTGGCGTAAGGACGGCGCGGGTCGTCGCCTGCCGTACCTGGACGGCGTGAACTTCAAGACGATCGTCGACTCGGTCTCGCGCAACGAGGCCCTCCAAGCCGGGGCAGTCGACATGATCATTCAACAGACCGGCACCCAAATAAAGCAGTTGGCGAAGATGTCGGGTGTCACGATGGTCACCGACCAGAACCAGCCGGCAGACCCCGGCCTCAACTGCCTGATCGTCAACACCACCGGGACCTTGAACCAGTACTTCTGTTGGGCCGGTGAGTTCGCCTCCATCGGCGTCCCGGGCGCACTGCCGTCGTACATCGAAAAAGGTCTGCCGGTGCCCACCGCAGTTCAAGACGCCGACTGGCTCGGGACGCTCGGCGCGGTGAACCCCTCCACACTGCAGTGGGACCCGACGTTAAAGCCGGTGCTCAACAACCTCTCGATTCGCCAGGCCTGCGCCATGGCGATCAACCGCAGCACCTACTTCAAGATCATCGACGGCAGCGTCGGGAGCGTGGCGGACGGACTCTACCGAAAGACGTCACCGTTCTACGACAACCCCGGGTACCCGGCCTACAACCCGACCAAAGCGAAGGCGATGGTCGAGGCGTACAAGACGGCGAACAATCTCACCAGCGTGAGCTTCGTGATCGACATCTTGTCCGACGACTCCACGGCCCAGCAGGCCTACGCCTTCTTCGAGCAGCAGTTCGCCGCCATCGGCATCACCACGACGCCGCGACCGCTCGTCCAGAGCACGCTGATCAACAACGTGATCTACGGCGAGTACGACTGCGCGACGTGGAACCAGTTCGGTGGCGTCGACCCATCGATCAACTACGTGTGGTTCCTCAGCCAGAGCGCGACCGCCGCGCCGACGGCCGGTGGCCTCGGACTGACGTCACTTCCGGCGGGCACGAACATCGCGGGTGCGGTGAACTTCGCCCACCAGGGCGACCCCGTGGTCGAAGACGCCATGTTGGCGGCCCTCTCGGCGAAGCCCGGCAGCCCGGTCGAGATCCGTTCGTGGCGCACCGTCAACTCGCAGTTCGCCCAGCAGATTCCCTACCTCTGGCTCGACCAGATCGTCAACGCCTGGGCCGCGCGTAGCAACGTGCAGAACTGGGCCTACGCGACGGCCGCCGACGGTACGACGCGCACCTTCCAGCCCGACCAGGACACCGCACGCTGGGACCAGATCTGGCTTTCCTAAGGCCGTAGTGACGCGCCGAGGTCGATCCCTCGGCGAGGGCTACGGGTTGCTCGGGAGGGGATGCGCCAACGAGCGCGGCGTCACGTGACCATTGACGTGACGCCACCAAAAGAGGGTCGAGAGCGCGAAGCAGGACGACGCCACGGCGATGACGGTGAAAGGTAACGCGGGGTTGATCGTGAAGAGAAACCCCGAGACACCCGCCGCGAGCGCGAGCGAGGCGGTGTTGGACGTGGTGTAGAGGCCCTGGCGTCGGCTGAGTTCGCGGTCCGCCGCGCCCTGGCTCATCAGCGAGGAGATCGCGGGTAGGCAGAGGGAGGCGCCCACCGACTCACACGATCCGAGCACCAAGATGAGGTCGTTGTTGTGGATGTGGGGGTAAAGCGCGAGGAACGCGGCACCGTTCAACAGACCGGCCACCGCCACGAGGCGTCGATTGGCGTGATCGGCGAGCCACCCGCCCCAACGAGAGAGCACCAGCCACGGGACGCCAAAGAACGTCCAGCTCAAGCGAATCTGCAAGGTACTGGCGTGGTGAGCGTGCATCAAGAGGCTCCAGCACGCTTCGTAGACCCCCACCGAAAGTCCCGAGGCACTCGCGGCGAAGAGCGCGCCGACCAGTCGAGTGTTCCACTGCATCCGGGGGAGCGGCGTCGGGTCGTAGGCGAGGTCGCCCAGATCGGTGCGCACGGCCACGACGGCCGCGACCAGACTGATGACACCCGTGGCGAAGAACGCCCACCCGAGGTCACGCACCGACGCGAGCACGCCCGCGACCGGTCCGATCGCGATGCCGAAGAGTTGCGCGGCAAAAATCTGCGAGACCGCTCGGCCGCGCTGCGCTTCGGGAAAGAGCGAGGAGACCGCCGAGAGCGAGGTCACCTCGATGGCGCCCGCCGCGGCGCCCTGGAGCACCCGCGTGGCGACGAACCAAGGCGCCGCGAGCCGGAACAAGTACGTCATACTCGCGAGTCCGTAGACGACGAGGCACACGATCAGCAACTTGCGGCGACCAAAGCGGTCGGCCAAGTGACCGAAGGCGAACTGCGTGGCGACCCCGGCGACGAAGAACGAAGCCATCACGAGTCCGACGACCGACGGCGTCCCGCCCCGATGTTCTAAGAAGAGCGGCAACAGGGGGAGTCCCAACGTCGCACCCATCCACTGCAGCGCCACGATCACCGTGAGGCGCCAGAGCGTCGTTGTCGAGGGGTCCTTTGGCACGACGACCACGCTAGTGGTGGGCCCCTACGCGAAACCTAGAACGTGTGGCACTCCACGAGGATTAACACGCCGAGGAGCACGTATATATAGGGCATTACCGCGGGAGCGTGCGCGGCGCCCCAGGCGACCACGCGCGGGTGCGAGGCGAGACGTTGGGCACTGAGAATGAACACCACGTCCCACGCGGCGAAGGTCGCCACCGTGAGCGCGGCGTGCGCTACCCCGTTCGCGCGCAACAGCGGCAGCCACACCGCCAGATTGTCACCGCCCAGCGCGAGGGTCATCGCGAAGGTCGTCACGGCGCCGCGTCGGAACTGCTCGCGCGGCGCGGCGCGGTGTCGCCACGCGTGAAGCGCGAAGGCGAAGGGGGCGATGCTCAATAGTCCCACCCAGCGCAGGGGAATCGGCGCGAGCAGTGAACCGAGTCCGGCGGCCAGGCCCGCCAGGGTGAGCACCCCGAAGACCTGGGCCCAGCCCACTCGTCGAAACCGGCTTCGCTCGGTGACGATGAGTTGCGCAGCGAAGGCGAAGTAGTTGTCGAGCATCGTGCCCACGAACGCCAGCGACGCGATGACCACGACGCCGACGATGGTATGCACGCGCTGAGATTACTTGAGAGTAGGAAAGAGGGAATTTGCTCGCAGGTAGGCTCTGCACCGATGAGTGAGTCGGTGGCCGCCCCGAGCGACGAGCAGCTGGCGCACGCCCGTGAGATCATCGCGCACTATTTAGTTCCCACGCCCACCGTGATGATTGACGTTCGCGGGCGTCCGGTGGCGGCGAAGCTCGAAAGTCTCCAGGTCACTGGCTCCTTCAAGGTACGTGGCGCGTTGGCTGCGCTCGACGCGGCGCACCGCGCTGATCCGAGTGGTGCGGTGATCACCGCCTCGGCGGGCAATCACGGTCTCGGTATCGCCTACGCGTCGGAACTCCTCAAGGTACGCGCCACGGTCGTGGTGCCCGCCAACGCGTCGGTCGCCAAGGTGAAAAAGCTCGCCCAGTACGACGTAGAACTCATTCAATTCGGCTCGTCCTACGACGAAGCGCAAACCCACGCAAAGGATTTAGCCGAGCAACGTTCGATCCGATTCATCTCACCCTTTAACGACGCCGACGTCATCGCGGGCCAGTCCACCGTCGCCGACGAGATGCTCGCCCAGATGAGCGACGTCGAGCACCTCGTGGTGCCCGTGGGAGGGGGAGGCCTGCTGTCGGGGACGCTCATCTCGCGCGACGCCAATGGTCGCAGCGACATCCGCGTCACCGGCGTGCAACCCGAAGTCAGTGCGGCCCTCTACCACGTGCTGCGCGGGGCGACGATGGCCGAGGTCGTGCACGGTGTGACCATCGCGGACGGACTCGCCGGCGGGGGCGACGACGGCGCCATCACCAATGAGTTGATCGCCAAAAGCGGCGTGGACCTAGTGCTCGTCCCCGAGGCCGCCATTCGCTCGGCCGTGCGAGAGATCGCCGAAGTCAGTGGTCTCGTCGTGGAGGGTTCGGCCGCCGCCCCCTACGCGGCGATCGCGGCCGAGGCGGTCGGTCGACGCGGCGAGCGCTTCGGCTTCATCGCGAGCGGACGCAACATCACCCACGAGCTCTTCGTCGAACTCCTAACCGAGCCATTGGGCTGACCACCACCGATTTTTTCTTCGAACACTAAGGTGGAACGATGGCCGTAGCGCAGCGTTTGAAGGCCCTCGCCCTCGCCGCGGTGGCGCTGGCACTCACCGTCACCGGCGTCGTGATCGCCGCCACTGACTCAAATCCCGCGGGCGTCGCGAAGGATCCGTTGACCCTGAACGGCTATCCGCCCAAGACGGCCGACTTGGCGGTGACCTTGACGGGTGGGGCTAGTTTCGGATTGAGCGCGAATGTCCAGGTGAACTTTCGCACCGGTCGCGTCGCGGCGGACGTGAGCTTTCCCTTGGTCGTGACCACCGCCGAGATCGATCTGCGTCTCGCCCGGGGCCACCTCTACGCCCGTCCGGCGAACGAGTCGAGCGGGCCGTGGCTCATCACCGGGCTCAAGACACCCGCCCTCTTCGGGGTCTCGCTCGAGTTGACCAAGCCCGACATCAATCTGATTACCGGATTTCATAAGCGCGTCACCAAGAGCGGCTACTCGACCACCTATACCTTCACCCGCCGTCACGTCGCGCTGTCGAAACTCTTCGGTTCGACGTCTTCGACATCGACGCTCGGCTCGGTGCGCTGGAGCATCACGGTCGGCAACCAGGGCGAGGTGACCCAGAGCACCCTGCGCGAGCAGTCGGCGAAGGGCGTCATGACGCTCTCGGTGAGCGTGCTCTCCTACAACCAGCCCGCAACCGTTGTCGTGCCTTCGGCGTCCAACACCCAGCCGCTGTCGAGCACGCTGATCGAAAAGCTCCTGGGGAGTGAGGACTTCACGAATATTTTGATTCCGAAGAGTCTCACGTCGCTCTCGGGAACGTCGGTGAGTTAGCGCCGTGGCCATCGTTCGCGCCGAACAGCGTTGGCAGGCCCGAGTGGCGATCCTCGCGTGCGCGGGCCTCTACCTCGTGCTCCCCAGTCGACTCTCGATCGGTCCTCGCTGGATCGTGCCGTTTCTCCTGGTGCTCTTGCTCATTCCCCTCTCGATCCGCCACCACCGTCGGCCCGATAATGACCCCTGGGTCCGCTACCTCGGCCTGGCGCTCAGTGCGATCGTCACGGTGTCGAACTGCACGTCGGTGGGGCTGCTGGTCCATCACTTACTCGACGCACGTGTCACCCAGGGGCGCCAGCTGATCTACTCCGCGGTGGCGATCTGGGCCACCAACGTCATCGTGTTCGGACTGTGGTATTGGGAACTCGACCGGGGCGGCCCGGGTGCGCGCGCCGGGGAGGATCCTCGCCCGCCCGACATTCAGTTTCCCCAGATGGAGAACCCGACCCTCGCCCCGAGTGACTGGCGTCCCGAGTTCCTCGACTATCTCTATACGGCCTTCGCGAACGGCATCAGCTTCGCGCCGGCCGACGCGATGCCCATGACGCATCGAGCCAAGGCGCTCTTCGCGGCCGAATCGGTCGTCTCCCTCTTAACCATCGCGGTCGTGGGCGCTCGGGCCGTGAACATTCTCCACTAACCAGCCCTACCGGACGAGACGCTCCAGCCACTCGTTGGCCCGACTCTGACGACCGTGCTCGTCGGCTCGATCGGCTCGCGCCGCGAGCGCGAGTCCCGCATTGATGCCGAGCCACCGCAGCGGCTCAACCTCCCAACGACGGCCTTCGTGGTGCACGAAGGGCAGCGCGGTGAAGGGGGTCTCGACGCCAGGGCGCGTGATGAGGTCAGCCAGCGCGTTGGCGGCGACGTAACTCATGACGACCCCGTCGCCGGTGTAGCCACCCGCCACGGCGAGACCGCTCGTGTGCTCGAGCGCCACCGTGGGGGAGAGGTCGCGGGGCATGGCGAGGGGACCACCCCAGCGATGCGTGACGTCACCTTCGAGCACGGGAAAGAGTTCGCGAAGGGTTCCTTCAAGCAGCGCGAAGACTTTCGCACTCTCGTCGTAGCGCGGTTCGACCGTCGAGCCAAAGTGATAGGGCGCGCCACGACCACCAAAGGCAATGCGGTCGTCGCTCGTTCGTTGACCGTAGATGATGAGGTGGCGATCGTCGGCGAACGTCTCGTAGTTCGATAGTCCGACCGCTTCCCAGAAGGAACGCGACTGCGGGGCACTCGCGATCATGAGCGAGTAGAGGGGCGCGAAACGTCGGCGATCTCCGGGCAGCTGGGCGGTGAAGCCCTCGGTGGCGCGCACGACGTAGCGGGCGTGGACCTCCGCGGTCGTCGTAATCACCCGCGGCACTCTTTCTCGGTCGCCCGGGAGGATGCGGGTGACCGCGGTGCCCTCGAAGATGGACACCCCGAGTCGCTCGTTCGCGCGAGCGAGCCCGCGCACGAGGTGGGCGGGATGAATGCGCGCACAGTGGGGCGAGTAGGTGGCACCGAGCACCCCGGCGAGGTCGCCGCGGGCGCGAGCCGCTCCTTCATCGAGCCACACGAGGTCGTCCAACGCGACGTTAGAAGAGTGCGCGGCCTCGACGCGGGCGCGCAGTCGCGCGACCTGGGCCTCGTTCCGCGCGAAGTCCAACGTGCCGCCGCGGTGGTAGTGCGCGTCGATCCCGTCCTCGCGGAGTGCCTCGCCCAGAGAGATGACGGCGGCGTGGAGCGTTCGGCGCAAGTGAACCAGTGCGTCGCGGCCGTGTCGCGCGATGACGGCCGCATCGCTCACGGGATAGAACGAGGAGGCCCAACCACCGTTGCGACCGGACGCCCCGAATCCGCAGACTTCCTTTTCGAGGACCACCACGCGCAGCGTGGGGTCGCGGCGTAGGAGTTCGCGCGCACTCCACAGGCCCGTAAAGCCTCCGCCGACGATCGCCACGTCGACCTCGAGGTCATCGTGGAGCGTCGCGCGCGCGCTCGGGGGCTGGTCGAGTTGCGACCACCACAGTGAGGGCGGCGGTTGCACTAGATGTTGAGCTGGGCGGCTCCGGTAAAGACTTCTCGCAGCACCTCGACCATGAAGTCGATGTCGGCTCGGGTCGAGATCAGCGGCGGCGCGAGTTGCACGACGGGGTCGCCCCGGTCGTCGGACCGGCAGATCAGCCCGCGGCGGAACAACTCGGGCGACACGTAGCCCCGCAAGAGTCGCTCGGCGTCGTCGCCGAACCAGGTGTCCTTCGTTCCCTGGTCCTTCACGAGTTCGATGCCCCAGAAGTAGCCCGCGCCGCGTACGTCACCGACGATGGGGATGTCCTTCAGCGTGGAGAGCCCCGCCTCGAAGTAGCCCTCGTTGGCTCGCACGTTCTCGATGACACCCTCGTCCTCGATGATCTCGAGGGCCTTTAACGCCACGGCGCACGAGACCGGGTGACCCGACCAGGTGAAGCCGTGGAGGAACGAGACGTCGTCGTGCAAGAACGGCTCGGCGATGCGGTCCGAGACGATCATCGCGCCGAGCGGCGCGTAACCGGCGGTGATGCCCTTGGCGCAGGTGATGATGTCGGGGACGTAGTCGAACTTCTGACCACCGAACCACGCGCCGATTCGGCCGAAGGCGCAGATCACTTCGTCCGAGACGAGTAGCACGCCGTAGCGATCGCAGATCTCGCGCACTTCGCGCCAGTAACTCTGGGGGGGCACGAAGCACCCCCCGGCGTTCTGCACCGGCTCTAAGAAGACCGCGGCGATGGTGTCGGGACCCTCGCGCAGGATCGCCTCTTCTATCTGGTGCGCCTGCCACACGCCGAAGGCCTGGAAGTCGTCCGCGTGCTTCTCGGCGCGGTAGAAGTTCAGCGCCGGCACCTTGACCGCGCCCGGTACCAAAG
>Ga0302320_10016366_pt1 | contig 15162 bp, 18 predicted proteins | sample Bog_T0_3_FD_202130 | JGI IMG/M metagenome (GOLD analysis project Ga0302320, IMG submission 202130) | Peat permafrost microbial communities from Stordalen Mire near Abisko, Sweden - Bog_T0_3 | ecosystem: Environmental > Terrestrial > Soil > Wetlands > Peat | place: Sweden: Abisko, Stordalen Mire... | reverse complement strand
GCCGTCAAGCACATGCTCGGCGAGTGGGAACGGCAGTATCCGGGTCGCGTCGAATCGATTTTCACGAGCCTGCGCAATGTTGCCGCCTCGCAGCTGGCGGACCCGACGCTGTTCGATTTCGCTGCGCTCGAAGGGCTGCGCCTGCCCGATGAACAAACTGCGGAGCCCGTCGCCTGAGCGCCGCGGCAGAGCTCCCCGCGCCACCGTTGCCCAACAGTTTCTGGGTGAGTCCGCGGCTGCTGGCAGGGGAATACCCGGGCGCCGCCACCGCGCAGGGAGCGAAGGCGCGGCTGGAGACGCTGATCGCTGCCGGGATTACCTATTTCATCGACCTGACGCAGCCTGGCGAACTGCCGCCCTACGATCATCTGCTGCCGCCGGCGCTCGGCGATGATGGTCGCTACGTGATCTACGTTCGCAAGGCCATCCAAGACTATGGCGTGCCGGCCGCACCGCAGGCGATGCAGGACACGCTCGATTACATTGCGCGCGCGCTGGAGGTCGGGCATCGGGTCTACGTACATTGCCGCGCCGGCATCGGGCGCACCAACACGGTCGTCGGTTGCTGGCTGCGGCGCAGCGGCCTGGACGGGCCCGCCGCGCTCGAGCGCCTCAACATCCTGTGGCGGGCCAATGCCCAGGCAGGGGCCTGGCCGCGGGTGCCGGTCACCGACCAACAGGTCCGCTATGTCATCGACTGGCGCGAACAGGACGAGGATCCGTTCGGTTCCCTGACGCTCGCCACGGCGCGGGCGCTGCGCGAGCGCTACCAGGGGAGCCTGGTGGGACTCGCCTGTGGCGATGCGCTCGGCGCGACGCTGCAGTTTCGCGTCCCGGGGCAGTTCACGCCGCTGAACGACATGCTGGGCGGCGGCCACTGGCAACTGCAGCCGGGAGCCTGGACCGACGACACCGCCATGGCGCTGTGCCTGGCGGACAGCCTGCTCGATACCGAAGAGTGCAGCGCCACGGACCAGGTGCGACGCTATCGCCGCTGGCAACAGGACGGCTACCTCTCGAGCACAGGCCAGTGCCTCGGACTGACGGCCGGGGTGGCCGGGCGTCTCGCCGAAGCTGCGGCGGACGTACCGTTGTCGGCGCAGGCGCTGCCGCGGGCCGGCGCCGTCGCGCTGTTTGGTGCCTCCCAGCCGGAGCGCGTGTTCGAGTGGGTACAGAGGTCCGTGGCGCTCACGGATCCCGCGCCCGAGGCCATCGCGGCGGCCCAGGGTCATGCCGCCTGCCTGCTCGCCGCGCTGCGCGGCGCGCAGCTGGCGAACCTTCTCGCGGAGGCACGCGAGTTTCTGCGCCTGCACGGCACCGACCTCGCGCGCGCGCTCGGTGAGCGCCTCGTGGCGACGCGTGGTGCGCCGCCGGCCGCACCGGCCGCGGATCCGCGCGATGTACTGCGCTGGATCGTCGCGGTGCTGCACCAGGCCGCCGACTATCGCGAGGGATTGCTGTACATCGTCAACCGCGGCGGTGACGCGGACATTCACGGTGCGATCTTCGGCCAGCTTGCGGGAGCCCTGTACGGCATCGGGGCGATCCCGAAGATCTGGCGGCACACGCTGTTGCGGCGTGAGCTGCTGACCCAGTATGCGGACCGGCTGCTGGTGGCGGCGCTCGCCCCGCGAGCCCTATAATTTTCGCCCGTGCCCCGCCCAGCCCCAAACCCCGCCCCGTCAGCCCGGCGCACCCGTCGCGTACCGAAGGCGTGGCCGAGCCTCGGTGACGAGACGCTGCTCGACCTGCGCTTCTGCGACCTCAACCTGTCGATCGAGGGAACCGCACTCGAGGCATCGGTCGCGCGGCTCTACGGCGAGCTGGAGAGCCGCGGAATCCGCTTCCGTCCGCATTGCTGGCTGGCGCAGGAATGGTTCTCGCCGGACGGCGTGCCGGGCTTCGCGATCCCGTTCTATCTCGCCCATCCGCGGCTGATGGCGCTCGAGCGGCGCTTCATGCGCGAGGTGGAGGGGGGCAATCGTGGCTGGCTGATGCGCATCCTGCGCCACGAGGCCGGCCATGCGATCGACACCGCCTACCGGCTGCGCCGTCGCCGCCGCTGGCGGGAGCTGTTCGGCCCGGCCTCGCTGCCGTACCCCGATGCCTACCGGCCGCGACCGGGGAGCCGGCGCTTCGTGCAGCATCTCGAGACCTGGTACGCGCAGGCGCACCCGACCGAGGACTTCGCCGAGACCTTCGCGGTCTGGCTCAAGCCCCGGTCCAGCTGGCGCCGCGAGTACGTCGGCTGGCCGGCGTACGCGAAGCTCGAGTACATCGACGAGGTGGCCACCGAGATCGCCAGCGCGCGACCCTGCGTGAACTCGCGCGCGCGGATCGAGGACATCGCCGGCGAGAGGCAGACGCTGCGCGAACATTACGCGCACAAGTTCGCGCGCTATGGGCTGACGCGCCGCAGCGGTGCGGACGAGCTGCTGCTGAAGGTGTTCACGCCCGTGCCGCACAGCCATCGAGCCCTGAAGGCGGCGAGCGTGGTGCGCGAGCGGCGCGCGCAGCTGCGCCAGCGCATCGTCGCCAGCGGCGCCTGCGGCGACTACCTTGTTCACCAGATCCTGCGGCTCATCGTGCGCCGCTGCGAGGCGCTGGACCTGTACGTGCGCGGTCCGCGCCGTGAACTCGACGCACACCTGCTGTGGCTGGTGAGCCGCCTCGCTGAATCGTATGGAGAGCGGCAGCTGCCGCGCGTCGCGCTATGAAGAAACTGCGGATACTCGTGCTGGTCCATTCCACGTTGATCCCGCCGGATTCGCTCGAGGGGGCGACCGAGAAGGAGATCGGCGAATGGCGCACAGAGTTCGACGTGATCACGCGGTTGCGCGCCCTGGGCCACGAGGTGCGCCCTATCGGCATCAGCGACAGCCTCTCGGAGCTGCGCCGCGACATTCTCGACTGGAAGCCCGACATAGCCTTCAACCTGCTCGAGGAGTTCGATGGCATCGTCACTTATGACCAGCACGTCGTCGCCTTCCTCGAGCTGATGCGCCAGCCGTATACCGGCTGCAATCCTCGCGGCATGCTGCTGTCGCGCGACAAGGTCCTGTCGAAGCAGCTGCTGAGCTACCATCGCATCCCGACGCCGCAGTTCGTCGTGTTTCCGCGCGGGAAGCGCGTGCACGTGCCGCGGCGCCTGAGTTTCCCGCTGTTCGTGAAATCCTCGACCGAGGATGCCTCGCTCGGCATCGCGCACGCGTCGGTCGTCACCGATGCACGCCAGCTCGTCGAGCGCATCGCGTTCATCCATGACCAGATTCATTCCGACGCGCTGGTCGAGGAATACATCGAGGGGCGTGAGCTGTACGTCGGCGTGCTGGGCAACGACCGCCTGACGGTGCTGCCGATCTGGGAGATGACCTTCGGGTCTTTGCCGGAGAACCTGCCGGCCATCGCCACGCGCAAGGTCAAGTGGGACAAACAGTACCAGCAGAAGTACGGCATCAGCACAGCCGCAGCCGAGAACCTGCCCGAGGGTACGGCGGCACGGCTCGAGAAGCTCTCGAAGCGCATTTTTCACGCCCTGCACCTGACCGGCTATGCGCGCATGGACGTGCGGCTGCGTGCAGACGGTGCGCTGTACGTGCTGGAGGCCAATGCGAACCCGAACCTGTCCGCGCACGAGGACCTCGCACAGTCGGCGCAGAGCGCCGGCCTGGGGTTCGAGGAGCTCCTGCAGCGGATCATCCACCTCGGCGAGCGTTATCCGGCCGCGTGGCGTACGGTGAATTCCTGAAGGTCCTGAGCTTCGATCTCGACGATACGCTGTGGCCGGTTGCACCGGTCATCGAGGCGGCGGAGCTCGAACTGCTGGCATGGCTGCAGCGCGAACACCCTACGGTCGCCCGCGGGCACGACGTGGCTTCGCTGCGCGCGCTGCGCGCGCAGGTGGCAGGCGACCGGCCGGATCAGGCCCATGACCTGACCTTCCTGCGGCATGAGTCGCTGGTGAACCTGTTCACCGCTGCCGGTGAGTCCCGCGGCCGTGCCGATCACGCGCTGGAAGTGTTCCTCGTCGCGCGTAACCGCGTCTCGCTGTACCCGGATGCGCGGCCGGCGCTTGCGCGCCTGAAGCGCCATTACCGGCTGTTCGCGCTCAGCAACGGCAACGCCGACCTGCAGCGCTGCGGCCTTGCGGACCTGTTCGACGGCCATATCACCGCGCGCGCCGCCGGTGTCGCGAAGCCGGACCCGCGGATCTTCCGGCGCATGCTCGAGGCTGCGGGCGTCGGTGCGGCCGACGTGCTGCATATCGGCGACGATCCGCATGCGGACGTCGATGGCGCGCGCCGGGCCGGCCTGCAGGCGGTCTGGCTCAATCGCGACGCAAAGGTATGGCCCGGTGATCTCGCGGCGCCGCCGCGCACGGTGACGACGCTGGCGGACCTGGCCTGAAGGCGCGACCCGGCAAGCGAATTGGAAAGCTCAACCACGAGGGTATCGGCACGCTGAATCGCGCGCCGACCGTGTTTCCCGGCGTTGCACGATGACCGAATCCTGGCGTCTCAGGGGGCGGCAGTCGGCCAACAACTCCTGTCATTGACCCGCCGGAATTGGCTTCCGGTTAGCGGACGTTCGGCGCCCCGCGGTAGGATTGAAGGCAACGAGGCCAGGGGATGATCCCGATGAGCGTAGTAATGTCCGAAATATGTTTTGAGAGAAATCCGCTTCGGTATGCGGCGACGCACGTCGCACAGCCTCATCGTTTGGAATCACGATGCGCACGATGATTCTGCCGGCGTCAGCGTTCACGTGGGGGATCGCAAGCCTCGTCACTGGCTTTTTGGGGGCGGTCTTGCCAGTACCGCCGGTATTTGCGAATACGGAGGACACGCAGGCGCTCGCCTCACCGAACACTGTGTCGCCCGCGTGGACGTCGCGGGAGTTGCGCTTCAGGTTGGACGACTCAAATAGCGACTACACCTGCGAGAAGTTCCGAGGCAGGATCAAGCGACTCCGCCGCGACCATCAGGCTCCCGCCACCCAGTCATGCAATGCCCTGATTGTTCCGTAGCTTTCGGCTTTTCCATAGTACCGTTCGTCCGCCGTCACAAGCAGTGCGTCCTCGTGCTCCAGCGCAACGGCGTGATACAGCGTGTCAAAAAGATGATGGCTGGTCTCGATCGCAAGGCTGGTTGCCCGTCGAATGACGGCTGGGCTGTCGGTGGTCGGGAACTCGAACGCGGCGAGCATTTCTACATCACCGACAGCCGTCTGCGGGACCAGGCGGGCAGCAACCGCTGCCACCTCGGCCAACCAATGCACCGGTTGCAGGATCTCCTGTCTGCCACTTACAACGGATTGGATGAGGGCAGATGCCTTCTCGGTATCGGATTCTCGTGCGGGATCCTCAAGCAGCCATTTTAGAATCACACTCGCATCGAGGACGACTATCACGACCGTGCGGCGGATCGCGCCTTGCGCACTTCCTCGCCGGAGAATGTGGGCCGGCCGCTACGCGCGACACGGAATTGACGGAACAGTCGTTCCCGCCGGATCTGGAGTTTGCGCTCACGCACAGCCCGCCGCATCAAATCCGCGATGATGGAACTCTTGTTCTGATCGCCGAATGCTTTGTCGAACTCTGTCTTTACTTCATCGGGTACGCTGAAATTGACTGTTGCCATTTGCGGCCTCAATTGTTGAAATCTTCAACAATCCCAATATACGCCTGTCGTTGGGCAGTTCAACGGCAATTTCTGCGGTAATTTGCCAGATATGCATCCGATGAAACCAGGCGTGGCCAGCGCCATAGCTGCCGCTCACCACCGGCAGCTATGGGCCAGAACTTCGCGGTGCCTGTCATCCCCGTTCCGGGCGTAGTCCTGGGCATATACATAGCTGTTTACCGGAATGGAGCCTGATGGGACTATGTGAGGATGATGGTCGCTCTAACCAGAATCGCAGCCTCCGGCATCCTCGTGTTTGCCACCTTTCAATCACGTGCCGAAGGCGCATGCGACAGCGGCATGCCGCAAACCACGACTCCGGTCACTGCCGCCCTCTGTGGAGTCGCAAACGCTCCGACCGCGTCATCCACGTTATTGCACGGCGTCGTGGTGGAACAGCATGGGCAGATTCTGGCCGAGCGTTATTTCGCGGGAAAGGACAAGGTGGTCGGCGATTTGTGGGCTCACGACGTCCACTTTGACGCTGACACGCTCCACGACATGCGATCGATCAGCAAGAGCGTCGTGGGCTTGTTGGTTGGAATCGCGTTAAGGGAAGGCAGGCTTGGCTCGATCGACGCCCCTGTCCTCGGCTTCCTTCCGGACCTTTCTGACGTCTCTACGGATGCAAAGCGACGGATAACCCTGCGCCACCTGTTGACCATGTCGGCAGGTCTTGACTGGGACGAGGACGGTTCCGTTTCTCTGTTCAGCAATGAGACGAGGATGGAGCTCTCCGGTGATATGGTTCGCTATGTCCTCGAGCGCCCGGTAGCAGAGCCGCCGGGAAGAAGCTATGTCTACAACAGCGGTTGCGTAATTCTCCTGGCGGCCGTTCTGGAAAGGGTGACTGGGATGCCCCTGGAGCAATATGCGCGACAGGCGCTATTCGCGCCCCTTGGGATTACTCATTTGGAATGGCGTACAGGGCGCCGTAATCAGGTGTTGGCTCATGCCGGCCTGCGATTGCGGCCGCGCGATCTCGCGAAGCTTGGGCAACTCGTCCTCAATGAAGGTCGCTGGAACGGCGCCCAGATAGTTTCGGAATCTTATCTGCGGGAGAGCATGCAAGGATATCTGGCCGCGGAAAGTGATTGGCGCTACGGTTATCTCTGGCGCACCGGTTCGCTCATGATTGATGGCAAGAGCTGGAGTTGGGTCGCCGCCATGGGCAACGGCGGTCAGCGTCTCTTTGTAGTGCCGGCGTTGGATCTATCGATCGTCATTACCGCTGGTCGTTACAATCAGCCTTCTCCAGCCAATGGGGCTCCTTCATTTGACCTGTTCAGGCAACTCGTCGAGCAGGTCGCAAGACTGGAATCCGGCTAACCCGAGGTGACATGTGGCGCCTGAATATGTCACTTACGGACTATTGTTGCCAGATAATCTGCGGGGCGCAGCCGCCCCAAGGTTGCAAGACCTCTCACCCGATAGCGGGCCCATCGTCCGGTACGATGAGCCCTTTCGCCTGGCGACTTCGTATGCATAGGGCGTGGCTCCCGCGCGACGTGGAGGGCGCCCCACAATCAGTTTTGCCGCATATACCCCGCGCAGGCGGACCCATCAAGGGTCGAGCAAAGCATGAAGCCACCGCTCGGGATCGGCAACAAGTACGACACCGCGCGGTCGCCGACCGGCGTTGAGTTTCCGAGGCAATCGGGCTTCCCATTCGATGTCGTGATGGTGTCGGTAAGCCTTAAGGAACCCTCGGAATTAGGTACCTCCTCGATCTCATAGCGCGAAGTCGATTCTTCACTGCCACTGTGATTGACCGTCGTGCCGTCACTGCGAAACTCCCAGGTCTCGCGACAGCCATTCTCGGCAACCGTCAACGTCCACGTGCCCACGAGAGCGGTACTGCTGGCTGCCGATTCGGCAGCACGGAGGAGGGGAGCAATCAACAGCGCCGCGCCAAGCAGGGAGTATCGGAATGAGGCCATCGGTGCACTCCTGATCGTGATCCGCAACATCCGGAACCTGCGGCCGGCGGCCCTTTCGACCGCCCCGCAGCTCGAATGACCGTATCGCAAATTTCTCCCGAGTCTCCATTTCGTAAGGAACGGAGCGGATGAACCCCATGCGACACCTCTTGCGATGCGCAGACCGATGCGCGGTGCCACGGGCAGGATCCAGCTCACGGCGTGGAATCCCGGCGACTTTCCAGGAAAGCCACTGCCGCAAAGGAAGAGCCCTCCGGACCCTAAGTCGTTTACAGCTGGACCCTGTCGCCCCGCTGCATGAAGGTCGCCGCCAGCTGTTTCGTCGTCGGCAGGCCTGCGCATGGCAGGCCCCGAGCAGTGCAGCGCTGCATAACGACGGGAGGATTTATCCCGAATTCCAAAAATACGAACTAAAACCGACACATGGCGGCCGCGGGTGGTGAAAAAGACCCCGGAACCGCTCCGGAGGCGAGTGCACTGGCAATCAGGAATCAATCGGACCAGACTTAGCTGAGCCATAGCCAAGGGCAGGAACCTCGATGTCAACCTACAACGTGCATGAGGCGAAGCCGCAGCTCTCGAAGCTGCTCGACGCAGCCCTGCGCGGCGAGACGGTGACCATTGCCAATGCCGGCAAGCCGGTGGCGAGCTTAGGACCCTTGAAGCCAACTTCGGCGCCGCGTGTGCGCGGAGTCCTCAAAGGTCAGATCGGTCTGGGACCTGAATTCGATGAACCGTTGCCCGCAGATGTGCTGGAGCAATTTGAGGCACCCGAGCGAACGTCTTACTCGATACGCACATTTTTCTGTGGTGCGTGGACGATGATCCAAAGCTCTCGAGCGCCGCCTGGTTGCAGATAGAGGCGGCCGACTCGGTGAACGTGAGCAGCGCTACCTTGTGGGAAGCGACCATCAAGTATCGGTTCGGCAAGCTGCGCATCGCGCCGGAGCGACTGATCGAGGCGGTGAGTGCGAGCGGTTTTCGGGAGATCACCATAACGATGCGCCACGCCGTCGCCGTGCGCCACCTGCCGAACCTGCATCGCGACCCCTTTGACCGACTGCTGATTGCGCAGGCGACCAACGAACCGTTGCACTTTCTCACCGCCGGTGAGCAATTGCAGCCGTATTCGCCGCTGGTACAACTCGTTTGAAAACGGCGGAGCAGACGGTCCTGCTCTACCATGCTCGTTCAAATCCACCTAAGGAAAAGACCATGACCAGCCCGATGTACACCCATTCCGTGCCGGTATTCCGGCAGCTCCTGACGGCGCAGCGCGCAGTTCTCGCGCAGGCCGCAACGCACGCTGCGTCGAACTCCATTGAGCCCGATGCACTGCTGCAGGCAAGGCTTTACCCAGACATGTTCGCGCTCGCCAAACAGGTGCAGATCGCCACCGACTTCGCGCGCGGAATCTCCGCACGCCTCGCTGGCGTCGAAGTGCCAACCTACGAAAACACCGAGAAAACCTTTGCCGACCTCGATGCGCTGGTAGCGCGCACCCTCGCATTCCTGGACAGCCTGAAGCCTGCGCAATTCGAGGGCGCCGAAGCCAGGGAGATTGTGCTCCGCCCTGGAACGCCGAAGGAGAAGAAACTCACGGGGGAAGCGTATCTCGCAAACTACGGCGTGCCGCAGTTTTTCTTTCACATCACGACCGCCTACAACATCCTGCGCCACAACGGCCTTCCGATCGGCAAGCGTGATTACATGGGAGCCTACTGACTCGGTGCGAGAATAGCAGGGCGTTCAAGATGGTCCCTGGGGAACCGGCTTCGGGCATCACAATGCAGATACGGGGAATTATTTTTGATGCCTATGGGACTCTATTTGACGTTCACTCCGTTGCCTCGCTCGCAGAGGAGATTTTCCCGAGTAAGGGCGTCGCACTTTCAAACCTGTGGCGCGATAAGCAAATCGAATACACGCGGTTGCGAACCTTGAGCAGCAGGTATGTCGACTTCTTGCGTGTAACCGAAGACGCACTGAGAAATGCATGCGCACGGCTCCGTCTACCGCTTGCCGAGCGTGACCTGGAGCGCCTGCTGGCTCAATATCATCGCCTGGACGCGTTTCCGGACGCCGTCGCCACTCTTCAACGACTTCGCTCACAGGGATTCGCCCTTGCCATCTTGTCGAACGGAACCCCCGGAATGCTTGAAAGCGTGGTCGACTCCGCAGGAATGTCGGGGCTCTTCGACCACCTCCTGAGCGCAGACGAAGTGCATAAATTCAAGACGGCGCCGGAGGTGTATCAGATGGGCGTCGCGGCATTTGGATGCTCGGCGGCGGAACTGGTCTTCGTCTCCGCGAACGGCTGGGACGCTTGCTGCGCGACCTGGTTTGGCTATCAGACGTTTTGGATCAATCGCGCAAGCGATCCAGTTGAACAGCTTGGAGTTGCGCCGACACGCCAGGGACGCCAACTGAATGATCTCACTGACTTCGTAGATCGAAGAACCGGCAGCTGACTGAGAATCTGGTGCGGTCTGCCTCGCATCCTCGAATTGGCTTCAATCCCGATGATTTCCCTGCTTTCTCAGTCCAATAACCCGCGCAAGATGCTCCGCCACTCTGCATCGAGCGGTTCCCGACAAACAGGCTTGCGCGCTCTTCCGTACCAGTAAGCCGCATTTTCCTGATCGCCTTCCTTACGATGCAGATACGCGTGCACCCAGGCGCCATCCGCGCCTTCGTCAACTTGAGTCCTTTCATGCGCCTGCTTCCAATCGCCCCTGGCATCCCACCACAAGCCAGCGAGCGCGGGTGTGAGTTCCACGGGTGGCTCAGGCACCATCAAAGATTTCTGGAAGTCCTCGAAAGTCATACGGAAATATTGCTACCGATTGTGCCAGCGGTTGAACCGGGATCACCAAGCACGATCGCCTGGGCAGGTACCAGACCGGGAGGAGTAAGGGGGGCGGGACGAGCGCCCCAGTCGGGCCCTCCGTTTACGAGACTATGTCTTACCGTCGCGTGGTCCAAGGAAATACCATAGAACGAGGCCGAGAAGCGGAAGTAGCACTACAACAAGTGTCCAAATCAATTTCTTTTCATTGGAGGTGGAACTCTGAAAGATATTGATGATTGCCCAAATGTCCCCGGCGAGAACCAGAAGGCCCCACAGGCCGTTGTATCCAAAGTTCAACATTCCTCTTTTCTCCTTGATGCTACCTCGCGACGCTTGCACCGCGATGTCCGGTTTGACCTGGCCCTGGAATCACCGGCGCAGTGTCGCACGACCCGCACCCAACCTGCCAATCAACCGACGCTCCATCACCGACCCCACCCACACAAAAAGAGCTTCCCGGCCTCGCGTATCGCCTCCCGATCGGACGCCCCCGTATGCGGCTAAGTCTGTTTCAGTCATCATTAGCCGCGCCTGTTCCGGAGGGCAATGAACGCATCTCAGGCAGATCAGAACAGAACGCAGCCAGCGCAGCGCTAGAATACGGGCGACCAGTGAGGGGTCAATAGATGCGGACACGCTTGCGATGGTGCCCGGCCGCAGGGAGTGTTCGGGGGATGAAGCAGTTTTTGACCACAGGGGCGTGTCTCGGGCTGCTGCTCCCCACCCAGCAACTGGCAGCCGCGCAGAGTCCCGAAACCCCGGCGCCATGCCCGGGCGCAGCCGCATGGCAGGAGGCGCATCATGATCAGCTGCCGGCGGCACTCGCTGAACGCGATCAGTCGCGCACCTTCACCGCGCCGGAATTGCGTGCGGAACTGGAACGGCGCTTCGAGGCGGACCAGCGCGAACGGCAGAAGCTCATCGCCTCGTCCCGGGATCGCGACGTGACAACTCGGGTGCAGCATATGGATGCGGACAATCTGCTTTGGCTGAAAAATCTGGTAAAGACCACCGGCATCCCGACCGTTGCCCAGGTCGGCGAAAGTGGCGTTCATTGGGCATGGCTCCTGGTGCAACACGCCGACGATGACCCGAAGTTTCGACTGAGTGTTCAACCGATATTTGCGCAGCGAGAACAGGCTGGCGAACTGCCACCGGATGATCTGGCGAGACTCACCGATCGAGTCTTGTTGACTGCGGGCAAGCCGCAGCGCTTCGGCACACAATTTGACTGGTATTCTGGACAATTCAAACCGAAGGGTATCGTCAATATTGACGAAGTAGATGCCAACCGCCGCGAGTTGGGCTTGATGCCACTGGCGGATTATGCGTGCATGATGAATGAGCGACTGAAACGGGACTAGCGGACGATCGCGAACATGAAATTACCCTGCTCTGCGATCGTGTTGGACATGAATGGTGTCATCCTTCAATCCAACCATATCAAGCATGCTGCGATGCTCGAGCTATTTACGCAATGGCCGCAGTACGTTGAATTGATCGATCGTTACAATCGCGGAAGCGGCGGCATTTCCAGAAGAGCCAAATTTCGGCATATCTGGGAGTCTATTCTTCGGTTGCGGTATGACGGGACGGTGGAAACTGCACTATCGGAGCGCTACGAAGAGGCGCTCGCCCACAGCCTCCCGGAAGCTCCAATTGTTGAGGGTATAGATCGCCTATTCGCCGATGCCAATGTGCCGATATATGTTTGCTCGGCTGCTCCAGAAAAAGAAGTGCGCCGAGAGCTCGAATACCGACACTTTCTGGCGCAAGTTGCTGCGACGTACGGCGATACCACCAGAAAATCAGATGCACTGCGGCAAGTGATCGTCGAGTCCAGGGCGAAACCACATGAAGTGGTGTTTTTTGGGGATTCGTCGGCGGACCGCGCCGCAGCCATGGAGGTGGGAGTGCGCTTCATTGCGGTTACTCGCGAGAAAAACGAGTTTGCAGCGATCGAATGCCCGAAAATCGTCGATTTTCGCGACTGGAATGCGCTAGTGACGGCTGCCCTGCAAGCATGACACCGGGCCTTTCGCTGGACGATGGTGTCTCGATGATTTCCCGCCGGGAGCTACGTGCCGGCAGCCTTGCTCAGGGCGAAATGACCGATAACAGGATGCGCTGCGCCGGCTCGAGGCGAGCAGCCGCGTCTGCTGGCACGCCGGCCCTGTGCAGCATGGCCGTGACCGGATGAAAGGCGATGGAGACTGTTCCATCAGAGTGTTCCCGTACAAGCACGCGCAGCGGAAGATCGAGCGCCGCCTGCGGTGTGGTAAGCATGATGGGCGTGCCGCCCTTGGCGTTGCCGTAGATCAAGACCATCGTGGGTGGCATCGCTGCGCCGATGCTTCGCGCGTTCGCTGCGTGATCGATACGCGCGAAGAGTGTCATCCCACTGTTTGCAATTGCATCGACCAGGCGCTCCACGGTGACGTCGAAGGGAAAGGGGGACAGATGCTCGGCGATCGCCGGGACCGGCAAGTCATTCATGACGCGACCTCCTCTCCAACGTTAATTGCCAACTTTCCCCTCGCCGTGCCCGCCTCGGAAAACCGGCCATCGTCGGAAGTGCGACGCCTGTTCCGTAGGGCAATCAACGCATCCACCGCAGGTAAATTAATCCTTGCATCCCCAAATCCACTGGTCAGGCCCACTGGGAAAATTCAGGACGTGAGCTTCCTTCCCGGAAGTCCCGGCTAGGCGACCGGCAGCTGTGGGTCAATTCTGACCGCTCTATCCCAACACGACGATATTGGGGCGATGGCGCCAATCACTCGACCAACGCTGATACTGATGATTAGGGAATTACCCGAAAAACCGCACCGTTGTTGGTCGTGCCACCACCGCTCGTGGTGCCATATAAATTGCCATCTTCGTCCTGTACGAGACCCGCTTCGGAAAAAGCCCCATCCCCAACGGTGAAGCCGCCAAATGCATAGAGCACCGTTTCGACACCCGCCGGTGTTAGCTTGAATACCGTGCCATTGTCGTCCGTGCCATGGGCGCTCGTACCGCCGCCGATCGTAGTCCCATAGAGATTTCCATCAGCGGCGAGAAGTAAGCCCCCCCATGGTTGGCCACCGTCACCTGGCTGGGACCCGAACGTATAAAGCACGGATTCAACGCCCCCAGAAGTGATCCTGAACACGGTGCCATTTCCGGATTGGCCCCCTGCCGAGGTAGTCCCGTAGAAATTGCCATCACGTCCCTGGATCAAACCAGCCAGCATCGGATTTGCGCCGTCTCCTGCCGAGGAGCCGAAGAAATATACCCATGTCATGACGCCTGCGGGGGTCATCTTGAAGACCGTACCGGCATCATTTGCGCCGCCAAACTGCGTAACGCCGTATAGGTTTCCGTCGCTGCCTTGAATCAGGCCGTATGGATAGATGCCCCCAATCGGATCAGCTGCCCTCGTAAAGGAATAGAGCACGGACTCGACGCCCTCCGGAGTGATCTTGAACACCGTGCCACCATGGGTGTTCGCGCCGCCAGAAGTCGTAGTGCCATAGAAATTTCCGTCGCTGCCCTGTATCAAGGTCGACTGCGGGCCTGAACCGTCAGATCCAGCGTAGCCCTTGAACGAGTAGAGCACCGCTTCGACGCCACCCGGGGTGACCTTGAACACCGTTCCTGCGCCGCTCGCTCCTCCATTCTCCGTGGTGCCGTAAAAGTTGCCGTCGCTACCCTGAACCAAACCGGCGTATGGAGTAGCGCCATCCCCCGCCGCAGCACCGAACGAGTAGAGCACCGTTTCGACGCCCCCCGGGGTGACCTTGAACACGGTACCTTTCCCATATTGACCCCCCTGAGTCGTAGTGCCGTAGAAATTGTTGTCGCTGCCGTTTATGACCGGGGCAGAAGGACCTATACCATCGGCCGGCCCCGCTCCGAATGAATGCAGGACGATCTCCGATCCGGGACTGCCGCCGCTGCAAGCGGAATATGCAAGTACTTTGGAGACCGTTATGACTACATTGGTGTATACGTAGCTGTTACCCAGGATGGTAACCGCCGGTATTTCCAGCTCCTGGTTTGCCGGATTGTATTGATCATGGGAGATCGTCGGCATTCCGCCCGAGTCGCCAATAATCTTGCCGGGGGTAATGACGACATTGCAGAACGTGTTGCCATTGTTCAGCGCATTCTCAATCTGCACGGCTGGAATGGTCAGGGCGCCCCCACTGTAGGTATCGGTCCCGGTGACATTACCAATCGATATCAGGTCAGCCACCGCGACAATGACGTTGTGATACGTAGTTGATCCCAGGATCACGCTCTGCAGGGTCGCTTGCTTCGTTCCCGGATCGTAGCTGTCTTCACCGCCATTTGGCGTGGTTCCCGTCGGGCCGCTGATGATGTTTCCCACCGTGACCACCACGTTGGAATACGTTGCACTGCCGATGGCAAGCGCGGGTATTGTCAGCCGGCGGTTTGCCGCGTCATAGGTATCAGTGGTGGTCGTCACGAAGCCGGTGACGTTCAGGGATGATGAGGTCGTCCAACTGCAGGTGGGCGACGGAATATTGCAGGTTTCATAGGTGCTTCCAGGCTCCAAAGGGATGAGTCCACCCTGGTCTGTCAGCACATTCGGCAGAAAAAACAGTTCCATCACGGTTGTACCGAGCGCCAGAGGGGCAGTGCCAAACCAGATCCCCTGCGCATCGGATTCAAGAACGGATTG
>Ga0302320_10016365_pt1 | contig 15163 bp, 14 predicted proteins | sample Bog_T0_3_FD_202130 | JGI IMG/M metagenome (GOLD analysis project Ga0302320, IMG submission 202130) | Peat permafrost microbial communities from Stordalen Mire near Abisko, Sweden - Bog_T0_3 | ecosystem: Environmental > Terrestrial > Soil > Wetlands > Peat | place: Sweden: Abisko, Stordalen Mire... | reverse complement strand
CGCTCATCTGCGCCGATCACGGCAATTGCGAGCAGATGTGGGACCCGGTGAACAATCTGCCGCACACCTCGCACACCCTCAATCAGGTGGAAGTCTTCGTCGTCGGCGAGGGCTTCACCGCGGGCGGCACGAAGCTGCGCGCCGGCGGCCGCCTGGCCGACCTGGCGCCGACCCTCCTGCAGCTGATGGGTTTGCCGAAGCCGGCGGAAATGACCGGGCGCAGCCTGCTCGAAATCTGATTGCTCCTCGGGGGCCCCCCTCGCTTTGATGGTTCTTTTCCACCTGCTGCCACCATGCCACGAACCCACCACTGCGCCCAGCTGACCAAGGCCGATCTCGGCGCCGCCGTCGCCCTTGCCGGGTGGGTCGACACCGTCCGCGATCTGGGCGGAATCCTCTTCATCGACCTGCGGGACCGGGAGGGCATCACCCAGGTCAAGGTCGACCCCCAGGGAAGTTCGAACCTGGGCGGCGTGGCCGCCCGGCTGCGCCCCGAGTCGGTGATTTCGGTGGGCGGCAAGGTCGAACTGCGGCCGCCCGGCACCGAGAACCCCGCGCTCGTCTCGGGAGAGATTGAAGTCGAGGCCGCCGAGCTGGAGATCCTCAATGTCGCCGAAACCCCGCCCTTCCCGCTGGACGACGCGGGCGGCGACAAGGTCAACGAAGACTTGCGCCTGACCTACCGGTACCTCGACCTGCGGCGCCCGAAGATGCGCAAGAACCTGCTGGTGCGCCACCGCGCGGCCAAGTCGATCCGCGACTATTTCGACGGGGAGGGCTTCATCGAGGTGGAGACCCCCGCCTTGTTCAAGAGCACGCCGGAGGGGGCCCGGGAGTACCTGGTGCCCTCGCGCATCCATCCGGGGAGCTTCTACGCGCTTTCCCAGTCGCCGCAGCAGTTCAAGCAGATCCTGATGGTCGCCGGGGTGGAGAAGTATTTCCAGATCGCCCGCTGCTTCCGCGACGAAGACCTGCGGGCCGACCGCCAGATGGAATTCACCCAGGTGGACGTCGAGGTGTCGTTTGTCAGCCGGGAGGACATCTACGCCCTCTTCGAGGGGATGCTCAAGAAAGTGTGGAAGGATGTGCTGGGAGTGGACCTGCCGACGCCCTTCCCGCGCCTGGCCTTCGTCGACGCCATGAATCGCTACGGCGTCGACAAGCCGGATGTGCGGTTCGGCTTGGAGTTGGTCGATTTCAGCCAGGCGTTCGCGCAGTCCGGGTTCAAGGTGTTCCAGAGCACGGTCGCGGCGGGCGGGGTGGTGAAGGCCTTCAACGCCAAGGGCCTGGCCGATTTGACGCAGGGGGAATTGAAGGGATTGGAGGACATTGCCAAGTCCCTCGGAGCCAAGGGGCTGGCCTTCATCAAGGTCGAGGGCGGCGAATGGAAGTCGCCGATCGTCAAATTTTTCTCGGAAGGTGAAAAAGCGGCGCTCACCGCCGGTTTGGGGATCGCCGACGCCGACATGGTCTTCTTCGCCGCCGCCCCCTGGGATAAAGCTTGCGCGATCCTGGGCCGGATCCGCTTGGAGGCCTCGGCCCTCTTGCAAAAGCGCGGAAAGCTTTCGGTGCGCCCCGACGACTGGCGGTTCCTCTGGGTGATCGACTTCCCGCTGATGACCTATGACGAGGAGGCCAAGCGATACCTGGCCACCCACCATCCGTTCACTTCACCCGTGCCGGAGGACGCTGCGCTGCTGGACTCGGCGCCAGAGAAGGTTCGGGGCCAGCATTATGACGTGGTCCTGAACGGCATGGAATTGGGTGGCGGCTCCATCCGGATCCATCAGCCGGCGCTGCAGAAGAAGGTGTTCGAGGACGTGCTGAAGATACCGGCCGAAGTCGTGGAAAGCCGGTTCGGCTACCTGCTCAAGGCGTTCACGTACGGCGCCCCGCCCCACGGCGGCATCGCCTTCGGCCTCGACCGCATGGTGGCGCTGCTCTGCGGCACCACGAGCATCCGGGACGTCATCGCCTTTCCCAAGACGCAAAAAGGCCAGGACTTGATGGCCGGCAGCCCGACCCCGGTCAGCGCCAAGCAGCTAAAGGATCTCCACATCGGAGTCCTGCCGCCCTAAGGCACGGTACTTGCTTAAGTTTGGTCAGCCTTTACCTTATCTTCTCTTTTCTCCCTTCAACCACTGCATGAAACTCATCATCGCCATCATCAAGCCGTTCAAATTGGAAGAAGTGAAGGAAGCTCTGGCCGAATCGGGCATCGAAGGCATGACCGTGACCGAGGTGAAGGGGTTCGGCCGCCAAAAAGGCCACACCGAGATCTATCGGGGCAGCGAGTACACCGTGGACTTCCTGCCCAAGGTGAAGGTCGAGATCGCCGTGGCTGACGACATGGCCGGCAAGGCAGTCGATGCGATCGTGCGATCGGCCAAGACGGGCAAGATTGGCGATGGGAAGGTGTTTGTGCTGCCGCTCGAGGAAGTGGTGCGGATCCGCACCGACGAGCGCGGCGAGTCGGCGGTCTGAACCGATCGTCGGCGGGTCGCCCGCATCCCGGACCGGCAGGGCGCCCCGCACGCCGGTCCGGCCCGGGCGGAAAAATCCGGGCGGCGGCGCCGTCCGGTGCAAGATCTGCGCAGCGTTCCCGAGTTGGGCGGCGCCTGAGCGGACTCCGCCGATTTTTCTTTTTTGCCATTCGGGGATTGTCTCAGCCGGCCGTCCTGGCGTTGAATGCCGGCCGGTCTGTACCCAACCACCCCGATTGTGAATCGGCATTTCCGGTCCTTCTTCGTCCTTCGTTCATGAACCTGCTTCATCTTAAATCACCGGGTCGCAATCCGCTTGCGGCGATTCTTGGCGGGCTCGCCGGCTGGGCGGCCATCGTCCAATCCGCGGCGGCGCAGCCGGCGCCGACCACCGAAGAGCGGCTGGCCGCGCTCGAGGCCTATGTCGCCAACGGCGATCCCGGGCATGCGCTGACGGGAATTCCGGGGCCGGGGCACAATGCCTGGATGATGACCTCGGCGGCGCTGGTCCTCTCCATGACGCTGCCGGGCCTGGCGCTCTTCTACGGCGGCTTGGTGCGCAAGAAGAACGTGCTTTCGGTGCTGGCGCAGTGCCTGGGGATCGCCGGCCTGGTGACGATCCTCTGGTGGGCCGTCGGCTACAGCCTGGTCTTCGGGCGCAACTTCAACAGCGGAGTGCTGGGCGGATCCGAATTCTTCTTTCTGCGGGGCGTCACCTCGGCGCCCAATCCCGACTACAGCTTCTGGGTCTCCCAGAATGTCTTCGCGATGTTCCAGCTGATGTTCGCCATCATCACCCCGTGCCTGATCATCGGGGCGATCGCCGAGCGGATGAAGTTCAGCGCGGTGCTCCTGTTCGTCGCCGGCTGGATGCTCCTGGTCTATTTTCCCCTGGCCCACATGGTCTGGGGCGCGAGCGGCTACATGAACGGACCCGGCAATCCGGAAGCGGGCATCGCCGCCCTGGACTTTGCCGGGGGGACCGTCGTCCACATGAGCTCCGGCTGGTCCGCCCTGATCCTCTGCATCATCCTCGGCCCGCGGCTCGGCTTCGGCAAGGAGAAGATGCCGCCCCACAGCCTCGTGCTCTGCATGGTGGGGACGGGAATGCTCTGGTTTGGCTGGTACGGATTCAACGCCGGTTCGGCGCTCGGGGCGGACGGCATTGCCGCCAACGCCTTCACCACGACGACGCTGGCCGCCGCCATCGCGGCCTTCACCTGGGGCATGCTGGAGAAGACGCTCCGCGGCCATGCCTCGATCCTCGGCTTTTGCTCCGGCGCGGTGGGCGGCCTGGTCGTCATCACCCCGGCCTGCGGGTTTGTCACCCCGAACGGAGCGGTCCTGATCGGCATCCTGGCCGCCGTGGTGCCTTATTTCTTCGTCACCAAGGTGAAGGCGAAATTCGGCTACGACGATGCGCTCGACACCTTCGGCGTCCATGCGGTCGGCGGCACGCTCGGAGCCTTCCTGACCGGCCTCCTGGCCACCGGCGCCGTCAACCCGAACCTGCGGGCCGCCAGCCCGGTTGCCGTCCGCAACGGGCTGGCCGCTCTGGTCGAGCATGGCGGACTCTGGCACGAGCAGCTGAAGGCGATCGGGATCACGCTCGGCTTGGCGATCTTCGCGACGGTCATCCTGGCCTACCTGGTGCGCGCGGCCGTCGGCCTGCGCCCGACGCCCGAAGTCGAGCGCCAGGGCCTGGACCTCATCGAGCACGGCGAGGAAGGCTACATCAACTGATCCGGATTTCCATGAAACTCATCATTGCGGTGATCAAGCCCTTCAAGTTGGAGGAAGTGAAGGAGGCGCTGGCGGAAGTCGGCGTCCAGGGAATGACCGTGACGGAGGTTAAGGGCTTCGGGCGCCAGAAGGGCCACACCGAGATCTACCGGGGCAGCGAATACACGGTCGATTTCCTGCCCAAGGTGAAGCTCGAGGTGGCCGTGGCCGACGAGGTCGCCGCCCGGGCGATCGAGGCCATCGTGCGCTCCGCCAAGACCGGCAAGATCGGGGACGGCAAGGTCTTCGTCCTGCCGCTGGAGGAAGTCGTGCGGGTGCGCACCGACGAGCGCGGCGAGACCGCGCTCTGAGCGGCGGCCCGGGCGCTCAGCTTGTCTTCCGGTCCGGCAGCGCGCGCTGGCGGATCTCGGTCTGCACGCGGTCGGCGAATTGGGCGAAAGGCATCACGCCTTCGTCGCCCCGGGCGCGGGAGCGCACGCTGACTGCCCTGGCCTCCGCCTCCTTGCCGCCGAGGATCAGGGTATAGGGCACCTTTTCGAGCTCCGCGCGGCGGATCTTGGCGCCGAGCTTGTCGCTGTGGGCGTCGAGGCTCGCCCGGACTCCCGCCGCTTGGAGCAGGCCCAGCAGCTCCTGGCCGTAGGCGTTGGTCTTGTCGCTGATCGGCACCAGCCGGACCTGCTCGGGCGCGAGCCAGGCGGGAAAGTCGCCGCCAAAATGCTCGATCAAGACTCCGCAGAAGCGCTCCATCGAGCCGAACGGGGCGCGGTGGATCATGACCGGGCGGTGCGCCTGGTTGTCGGCGCCCATGTAGGAGAGGTCGAAGCGGATCGGCAGGTTGTAGTCCACCTGCACGGTGCCCAGCTGCCATTCCCGGCCGATCACATCCTTGACCATGAAGTCGATCTTCGGGCCGTAGAAGGCCGCTTCGCCGGGTTCCTCGGTGAAGGGGACGCCAAGGGTGCGCGCCGCCTCGCGGCAGGCGGCTTCCGACTTGTCCCAGTTGGCGGCCTCGCCCGTGTACTTCTTCGAGTCCGGGTCGCGCAACCCCACCCGGACGCGGTAGTCGGTCATCCCGAGCGTGGTGAGGACGATCTTCACCAGGGCGAGGCAGCCGATCACCTCGGCGGCCACCTGCTCCTCGGTGCAGAACAGGTGGGCGTCGTCCTGGGTGAAGCCGCGCACGCGGGTCATGCCGTTCAACTCGCCCGACTGCTCCCAGCGGTAGACGGTCCCGAATTCCGCCAGGCGCACGGGCAGGTCGCGGTACGAATGGGGCTGGGAGGCGAAGATCTTGATGTGGTGGGGGCAGTTCATCGGCTTCAGCAGGAAGCCATCGAGCAGCTGGTCGTCGGGCAGGGTGCGGTCCGCGGTGATCACCTCGCGGCCGGCCCGCCGGTTGATCTCCTCCCGGAAGCGCTCCGAGACCGCCTCCAGGCGGGCCATGGCCTCGCCGCAGGAGCAGCCCTCGTGCAGCGCCTGGGCGAGGGCTTCGTTTTCGAACAGCGCCGTGAACTGCGAGTCCTTGTAATAGGGAAAATGCCCGGAGGTCTTGTACAGGGCCAGCTTGCCGATGTGCGGGGTGAAAACCTGCTGGTAGCCCTGCTTGCGCAGCTCCTCGCCGATGAAGTTCTGCAGCTCCTGGCGGATCACCGAGCCGGCGGGGGTCCAGAGGATCAGGCCTTGGCCGACCTCGTCGTCGATCACGAAAAGCTTCAGGTCCTTGCCCAGCTTGCGGTGGTCGCGCAGCTTCGCCTGCTCCTGGCGCTCCAGGTACTGGGCCAGCTCCTCCTTGGACGGGAAGGCCGTGCCGTAGATGCGCTGCAGCTGCTTGTTCTTCTCGTCGCCGCGGTGGTACGCGCCGGCGATCGAGAGCAGCTTGAAGGCCTTGATCTTGCTCGTGTAGCGGACGTGGGTCCCGGCGCAAAGGTCCAGGAACTCGCGGTTCTGGTAGAACGAGATCTTTTCCCCCTCCGGAATGTCGGCCAGCCGGCCCAGCTTGTAGCGCTCCTGCCCGCGGGCCCGGATGATCTCGGCCGCCTCCTCGCGGGAGACCTCCTTGCGCAGGAAAGGCTGGTTCTCGTCGATCACCTTCTTCATTTCCGCCTCGATGCGGGCCAGGTCCTCCTGGGTCAGCTTGTGCTCCAGATCGATGTCATAATAAAACCCCGTGTCGGTCGGCGGACCGATGTCGAGCTTGGCATCGGGAAACAGACGCAGGATCGCCGTTGCCAGCACGTGCGAGGACGAGTGACGGAGTTCTTCGAGCGGGGTCATTGACATTTTAGCGGGATGGACTTGCCATGATTAATCGCAGGCAAAAAATTGCGTTATGAAGACGTTGGACGAATTGCTCGGCTCGCCAAGGGATTTTCCCCTTGAAATCACCCTTTCCTCCGGCGATCGGCACTACCTGCCGCACCCCGACCACCTTCAACGGCACCCCCATAAGGGAGACTACGTCATTTATCCCGACAAGGGGCCGTTTTCGTTGGTGATCAACCGCTCGCATGTGGTGTCGCTGCGGCCGGTGCGCAAGCGCGCCGCTCGGCGGAAATCCTCCTGAGGGTTTATTTTTTCAGGGGTTCAAGCGCGTAGCCGTCCTTGCCGTCGAGCATGGACCAGCCGGCGACGGCCAATTCGGCGCGGAGCGCGTCGGCCGCCTTGAAATCCTTCGCTAGTTTCGCGGCCCAGCGCTTCTCGGCGAGAGCCTGGATCGGCGGCGGGACCGGGACCTGGGCGGCCACGGGATCGGCGGGGACCAATCCGAGCACCCCCAGGATGGCTTCGAATTCGGCCCGCAGGGCGCCCCGGGGGCCCCGGTTTGCGGCGCTGAAAAGCGCGCCCAGGGCGGCGGGCAGATTGAGATCTTCGCGCAGGGCGGCCAGAACGGCGTCAAAGGCGCCCGCTTGGCCTCCACCGAGCGGCAGCGATTGCCCATAACGATGCAGCGTGGCGAGGGCGCTCTCCGCGGCATGCAGGGAATCGAGCGTGAAATTGAGCTGCTTGCGGGGATGCCCGGAAAGCAGGGCGTAGCGGACGGCCATTGGCGAGTAGCCCTTCGCGGTCAGGTCGCCCAGGGTGTAAAAGTTGCCCTTGCTCTTGCTCATCGTCGTGCCGTCGACCAGCAGGTGCTCGCTGTGGTACCAATGGCGCGCGAAGGTCGTGCCGTTGCAGCACTGGCTCTGGGCGATCTCGTTTTCATGGTGCGGAAACAGCAGGTCCACCCCGCCGGTGTGCAGGTCGATCGTCTCGCCCAGGATCGACTTGGTCATCGCGCTGCACTCGATGTGCCAGCCCGGGCGGCCGGCGCTCGCGCCCGCGGGCCCGGGCCATTGCACCTCCCCGTCCTCGGCCGGCTTGTGGGCCTTCCAGAGCGCGAAATCCCCCAGGTCGTCCTTGTGGTCGGCGTCCAGCGCGCTGTTGGTCACCTTGAGCTCCCGCTCCTGGATCCGGGAAAGGGCCCCGTAGTCCGGAAAAGAGCTGATCCTAAAATAGACCGAACCGTCGGAGGCGCGGTAGGCGTTGCCCTTCCGCATCAGCACCTCGATCATGTCGACCTGCTCGCGGATGTAGGCGGTGGCGGCGGGCTCGGCGTGCGGGGGCCGGCAATTGAGGGCGGCGCAATCGGCGTGGAAGAGCTCCGTCCACTTCCGGGTGATCTCGCCGAGCGGGCGGTTTTCCCGCTGCGACTGGCCGATGGTGCGGTCGTCCACGTCGGTCAGGTTGCGCACGTGCCGCACCTTGTCCGGGCCGAACTCGAGTTCCAGCAGCCGGCGCAGGACATCGTTGATGATAAAGGTCCGGAAGTTGCCGATGTGCGCGGGGGCGTAGACGGTCGGTCCGCAGTTGTAGAATCGGAACACGCCGTCCGCCTGCGCCGGTTTCAGCTCGCGCAGTTCGCGGGTCAGGGAATCGTGCAATCGCAGGGCCATGAACGGCGAAACGTAGCGGGCCCGGCCCGCCATCAAAAGAGAAATCTCGCAGCGGGCGCGGGATTGATTAAGACTTGGGAATGCCCGAAAACCTCAAGCTTGACTTGCTCCACCGTCCGCGGCGCCTGCGCCGGACGGGGGCGCTGCGGGCCTTGGTCGAGGAGACCGTCCTGCGGCCGGCGGACCTGATCGCCCCCCTGTTCGTGGTCGAAGGGCGCGGCGCGCCGCAGGCGATCGCCTCGATGCCGGGGGTCTGCCGCTACCCGCTCGGCCCGCTGGTCAAGGAATGCCGGGCCCTGGCGAAGCTCGGGATCCCCGCGGTCGTGCTCTTTCCCAAGCTGGCGGCGGGGCTGAAGGACGCGGAGGGGAGCGCGGCGCTGCGCGAGGACGCCCTGGTCGTCCGGGCGGTCCGGGCGATCAAGGAGGCGGTGCCGGGTTTGGCGGTGATCACCGACATCGCCCTGGATCCCTACACGGACCATGGCCATGACGGCGTCCTCACCCCGGCTGGGGACGACGTCGACAATGACCGCACGGTCGCGCTTTTGAGCAAGCTGGCGGTCCTGCACGCCCGCGCCGGCGCCGACCTGGTGGCCCCGAGCGACATGATGGACGGGCGGATCGGCGCCATCCGCCGCGGCCTCGACGCGGCGGGCTTCGCCGGCACGGGCGTCCTGGCGTATTCGGCCAAGTTCGCCTCGGCCTACTATGGTCCGTTTCGCGATGCCGTCGGCAGCGCGCCGGGGGCCGGGCGCGGGCCGAAGGGCAAGGCGACCTATCAGATCAATCCGGCCAACCGCCGGGAAGCCCTGGCCGAGGTGGCCCTCGACGTGGCCGAGGGAGCCGACATCGTCATGGTCAAGCCGGCCGGGCCTTACCTCGATATCATCCGCGAAGTCCGCGGGGCGACGCTCAAGCCGATCGCGGCCTATCAGGTCTCGGGCGAATACGCCCAGATCCAGGCCGCCGCCCGGCTGGGCTGGCTCGACCTCGCCCGCACCCGGCGGGAATCCCTCCTGGCGATCAAGCGCGCCGGCGCGGACATGATCCTGACCTACTTCGCCAGGGAAATGGCCGCCGAGCTCGGCTAGCCGGAAGATTTCCGGCTAGCGCTTCCCCTTGGATTTCTTGCGCGGCTTGGCGTCGCCGTCGTCCTTTTCCTCGTCGTCTTCCTCGTCGTCGTCGTCCGCCTCTTCGTCCTCGTCCTCCTCGTCGTCCTTATCCTTGTCCTTGGCCTTGCCGTCGGCGTCCCCCTCGCCCGCCTCGGCGCCGTCCTCATCCTCGTCCCATTTGAGGGACTCGTCATTCTTGAGTTTCTCCTCTTCGGCCTCGTCGAGTTCGGGCAGGTCGTCGTCCTCTTCCTCGACGCTGTCCTTGGCCGGATGCTCGTCGTCGGTGTCGTGGCCGGCCGGCATGTAGTCGAGGATCGCGCTCAGCTCTTCGAATGTGTGCACCGCGCGGCCCTCGATGAAATGGGCGTTCTGGTCCTCGCGGATCTCGTCCTCGACTTCGTCGACCGAGAGCTTGGCCTCGAAGTCGAACAGGTCATTGAGCAATTTCACCCGGCAGCGGGTCAGATGGTCGAGCAGGTCCGCATAGGGGCCGTTCTCCTCGTCCAGGATGTCGGGCAGGGCGAAGAGCTTTTCCTCCGACTCGAAGAGCGACTCCTTCACGCGCTTCAGGCGCACCTTGCCGCTGCCGAGGTCCCGCTCGATCCGGAAGGAAATGAAGGCGGCCTCAAACAGGTCCTGGTCAAAGCCGTAATCGCGGAGCGGATCCACCAACTCGATCAGGTGGGAAACCTGCCGCGGATCGACGATGCTAAGTCCGTCCACATCCCAGCGAACCGGGTCGCTGGTTTCAGCGACCCACCAGTTATGATCTTCGCCGAGGCGAACGATGCACCATTCGAGAGTAGACGTCAGTTTGGCCATGACAGCAGGGAAATTTTGAGGCGCAGCGTGGAAGGCGAGATGAAAAAAACAAGCGCAAAAAGCAAATGCTCAACATACTCGTGGAGAGACGGTTTGGAGACCGCATTCGCGCCGCTCCGGCGGCCGGAGGCAAGCAAGTTTCACGCGTTGCTTTTTATCGAATAGATTTCAGGTTCGTTCAGCATGGGTCTTTGCTATGAGAAGTTGGTTCGGCCGGTGCTGTTCCGCCTCGAGGCGGAACGCGCCCACGAAGTCGCCGTGGCCGCCATGGCGCTGCTGGGCGGCCTGCCCCCCCTCACGCGGCTGCTGGAAGCGTGGACGCGCCTGCCGGCCGCAGGTTCCCAGCCGATCACCGCTTTTGGGCTAAAATTTCCCAACGCGATCGGATTGGCGGCGGGCTTCGACAAGAACGCGCGCTGCTGGCCCGCGGCGGCCGCCCTGGGATTCGGCCACGTTGAGATCGGCACGATCACCGCCCGCCCGCAGCCCGGCAATCCCGCCCCCCGAGTATTCAGGTATCCGGAGGCGCGGGCCGTGATCAACCGGATGGGTTTCAACAATCAGGGCGCCGGGAAGGTGGCCGCCCGACTGGGCCACCAGCCGGGGCGGGGCCGGCGCCGTATCCCATTGGGCATCAATCTCGGAAAGTCCAAGGCGGTCGATCTTGACCAGGCCACCCAGGATTACCTGGCCAGCTTCGGGCGGCTGGCCGATTTCGCGGACTATCTGGTGCTCAACGTCTCCAGCCCGAACACCCCGGGGCTCCGGGAACTGCAGGACGAGGCCCGGTTGCGCGAACTCCTCGCCGCGGTGACCGACGCCAATCGTTCCCGGGCGGGCCAGCCGGGAAGGGGGCGGGTCCCGATTCTGCTGAAGATCGCTCCGGATCTGAATTTCGGCCAAATCGACGCCGTGCTGGCGGTGATCGCCGAATTCAGCCTCGACGGCGTCATCGCCACCAATACGACGCTCGCCCGGCCGGGGCCGCTTGGCCGACCCGACCAGGCGGGGGGCCTCAGCGGAGTCCCGCTCCGCGAACGATCCACCGAGGTGATCCGCCACATCGCCGCGGCGACCCAGGGGCGCCTGCCCATCGTCGGAGTGGGCGGGATCATGGACCTGGCAGGCGCGCGGGAGAAGCTGGACGCCGGCGCCACGCTGCTGCAAGTCTACACCGGTTTGATCTACCGCGGGCCTTTCTTCGCCCACGAGCTGGCCCGCGCGCTGGCCCGGCGGCGCAGCGGGTAACGCGGGCCGGGGTCAGATCATGTAATCGCCTTCGCCGACCTGGCCGATCATCGCATCGCGCTTCTGGCGCGGGCGGACGATCAGGGCCCCGTCCGCCTGGCGCACGGCGATGCTGTTGGCGGGGATGGACTCCATCAGGGAAACATTGGACCCGACCACCGAGTTCTCCCCGATCACGGTGTCGCCCCCCATGATGCTGGCTCCGGCATAGACAATGACACCGTTTTCGAGCTTGGGGTGGCGGCGCCCGCCCTTGATCGGGTGGCCCTTGTTGTCCATCACGAACGATTTTGCGCCCAGGGTCACGCCCTGGTAGATCTTCACCTCGCTGCCGATGCGCGCGGTTTCCCCGATCACCACCCCGGTGGCGTGGTCGATGAAGAAATACGGCCCGATCTCCGCCCCCGGATGGATGTCGCAGCCGGTGCGTTCGTGGGCGTATTCGGTCAGCATCCGCGGCAGCAGCGGCACCCCCAGCACGTAGAGGATATGGGCGAAACGCTGCAGCGAAATCACCAGGACGCAGGGGTAGGCGAGGATGATCTCCTCGACGTTGCGCGCCGCCGGGTCGCCCCGGTAGGCGGCGGCGACGTCCGTCTGAATGAGCTTGCGCAGCCCCGGCAGTTCGCCGAGGCACGCCTCGGCGACGCCGTGGGCCCGGCCCGCCGGGTCCGGGTCGCGCAACAGCCGCAGGCATTTCTCGAGCTCGGCGCGGAGCCGCCGGTCGAACCGCGCGAGCAGGGTGTCGATATGGCTCGCGACCTCGTTTTTCGCCAGGGCCTTCTCCTCGAAATAGCCGGGAAAGAGCAGGTGCATGCAGTCCCGCGCCAGGATGTTGACCGATTCCTGGGACGGGAGATTGGTCCCATCGAGATGGTTGATCCCTCCATCCGTCTCATAGGAGGCCAGCAAGGCCGCTTTGATCTGGTTGAGCTTCATCGCCGGTTCACCCCAACATCGGACACAAGCGCCGCCCGGGTCAAAGACCAAGTGGCGGCTTCCAGCCGCCCCTAGGAGTGGCGGGCGTAGATCTTCTGCAGCAGGCCGGCGTCGACGGCCGCCCCCGGCTGGGCCGGACCGCGGCCGAGGCTGTGCCGCAGGAGCAGCTGTTCGTTCTCCCGGTCCACCTGCAGGATCTGCAGGATGCGGGACCGGGCCTTGTCGAACGCGGCCCGCAGTTCGGGCTCGCGCGCATCGCCCCGCGGAACGGTCCGCAGGGCCGCCAGGGTCTCGTCGAGCCGGGCCAGGAGCTGGCGCTTGCGTTCCAGGAGAGACGCTTCCGGCGCGCGCTGATGCTGCTGCAGGAAGCGGTTTTCCTCCAGCGCCAGCTCGTACAGTTCGTCGCAGATTTGCTGGTGCTGCTGGAGGGCTTCCATCGGCGTCATGACGAGTTCGGAGCGGGGGAGGGTGGTTTGGGCTGGCTCTCGTGCGGGGGCTGCGCGGGTTCCGGGGGCGCCCCCTTGGCCGGCGCCGCCTTCGCGGCGGCCGGGTCCGCGCTGCCAGTAAAGAAGACATTGAACTGGCGCTCGACGTTGTCACGCCAATCCAGATGCCGGAGGCGCCAGTCGGCCATCTGGGCGAGCTGGGCGACCGCGGGACCGGGAGCGGCGCCATCCGGGGCGCCTTTGCCCGCGGCGATGATCAGGCCGTAGGCGGCGCGCGCGTCATCCAGCTGGTGCAGCCGTTCGTAGCACAGGGCGATCTGGTAGGTGACCGGCAGCCGCCAGGACGGTTCGGGCGAAAGTTCGTTCAGGCCCTTGTAGATGGCCAGGGCGTTGAAGGTGTCCCCGGTCTGGAAGAACTGGTTGGCGATCTGGTTGCCCGTCCGGCGCTGCCAGTACGACCAGCGCTTGGGATCTCCGGCATCGCGGCGATGTTCCTCCCGCAGCAGGTCGAGCGTGGCGACGAGCGCCTCCTGGGTGCGGTTCAGCTGGAGGAGCGAAGTGGAGAGGAAATAGCGCGCCTGCGGGACATTCTGGTCTTCCGGCCACTGGGAGATGAAATCGCGCAGCGTGGCGACCGCCTGCTCGTAGTCTCCGCCCAGCTGCTGGGAAAAGGCGGTCATGAAATGGGCGTGGGCCCGGTCGGCGGGCGCCAGGTCGAGCAGCCGCACCTTGGAGAAATACCGGGCCGCCGCGACATAGTCTCCGGACTCAAAATAGGTCTGGGCGATCTCGAATTGCGCGGTCTTGGCGAGCGCCTGGTAGTGCTCAAAGCCCTGGCTGGGAAACTTCAGCGTGGAGTTGATGACGCTGTAAAACCGGCTGATGGCCAGGTTGTACGCCCCCATTTCGCGCTGGGTGCGGCCGAGCTCCAGCAAGGCGTCGGGCGCGCGCTCGTCCTCGGGAAAATCCTTGAGGAAGCGCTCATAGATCGCGTCCGCCTTGGTCACATAGATGGCGTCGGCGCCGGGCACCCCTCCCTGTTTGCGGTAGAGGTGGGCCAGGCCCAGGAGGGCGCTTTTCTCGTCGGGGATGGTTCGATCCGGGTTGTGGAGGATCTGCCAGTAGGCGATCTCCGCCGTGCCGTATTCGCCGCGCTCGGTCAGCCGGGCGCCCAGCTTGAGGAGGCCTTCCGGCTCCCGCAGCTGGGCGTCGGTCTTGGCCGGCGCCTTCGCCGGCGGGACCGCAATAACTGCGGCCGCCGCCGGCGCCGGGCCAGATCCGCCGCCGACGGCCAAATCGGCGGGGGGGATTACGTTCGAATCAGCGCCTCCCGCCCGCGCCCCGAGCAGGAGGGACAGCGCGATGAGCGCGGCCCGCGGGCCCGGGAGGCAGGAGGAGATTGATCGACGGTTCATTGTTGTTCGTAAGTCGCAGTGCTGGGTGGGAGCGTGCCGGGCTTGGGGGGCTCGGGCGGTGCGGCGGGAGCCGCAACACCGTTACTCCCATTCGCCCCGGCGCCAGGAAACTGGAAGAAGGGCAGGAAATCCTCCGGCCGTACCTTCGGGTGCGCGTCGTCCGGAAGGGTCGACGGCGGTCCCGCGGTGGTGACGGTGGCGGACGAGGATTTTCCCGCAGGCCCAACTTCCCGCTTTTCGGCGCCGGCCGGGGCCGCGTTTGCGACCCCGATCGGCAGATCCAACGCCTGCCCATGGCTCACCTCCGGCTCCATTTTTCCAGCGGGCTTGGGGGGCGCGCCCGCAGGGGGGCGGCTCGCCAAGTCCGGCGGCGGAAGGGCTTCCTGAAAACGGAGCGGGGGCGGACCGACGAAGCATAGATAGGGGAGCGGCTCGCCCGTCTGCTGACGGGAAAGGTAGCCATCCATAGCCAGCACCGGCGGAGCCGTGGTTAACGCGACTTCCAACGCCAACGCGGGGAGCAGCAGGGCCGTGAATGGCCAAGCCCTGCGCGCTTCCACCGAAGGTGGCGCGGTTGCACGATGATTCATTTCGAGTACGTCGGTCCATAGGCGACGGCATATTCTAACTGCCCGGGGTTATGATCGGACTACCCGGGTTGATCTTAAGGCAAAGAAGGGCCTTGATGCCGGTCTTTTTTCCTCGGCAGCGGCCGAATCCGCCGCTCGGGCGCCCCTCAGGCCTGCTCAAAATCGAGCAGGCGGCGCAGCCGGCGCCCCAGGTCGTCCAGCGAATAGGGCTTGTTGAGGAAGTCCTTCTGGCCCAGCACCTCGAATTCAGCGCGGGTTTCCGCCGACAGATGGCCGCTCAGCATCATCACCTTGAGATTGGGCCGGGTGGCCTTGATGACCTTGAGCACCGACAGGCCGGAAGCCCCAGGCATGTTGAGATCCAGGAGCACCGCGTCGATCGGGCAATCCGGATTGCTGATGAAATCGATCGCCTCGAGCCCATCGCAGGCGC
>Ga0302320_10016362_pt1 | contig 15164 bp, 13 predicted proteins | sample Bog_T0_3_FD_202130 | JGI IMG/M metagenome (GOLD analysis project Ga0302320, IMG submission 202130) | Peat permafrost microbial communities from Stordalen Mire near Abisko, Sweden - Bog_T0_3 | ecosystem: Environmental > Terrestrial > Soil > Wetlands > Peat | place: Sweden: Abisko, Stordalen Mire... | reverse complement strand
TGCGCCGGCCTCGGCGCGGCCGGATATCAGTAGCGAGCCAGAGAGAATCGCAACGGCAGCAGCGACGGCAACAAAGGATTTGTACATTTCAGCCTCCATTTGGTCCAGACAACCCAAACGGAACAGGGTTGGTTTCCTATTCGACGACTCTTCCGGTGCCGTCATGCCTGACGACTCCTGCGTCTTGTTGTCCCGCAGCTGAAGGTGATCTCCTTTTTCGAAAAGCGCAATAATCAATCATAAGCTGATAAAAGGATATGCAAACCAAAAATCGGATTAAAAAAGCGGCAATCCAGCAGAACGCATTGCTATTAAAAAGAAATTTTTTCTAAAGTCTTCGATACTCCCCGCGGATGGCGTCGGCCGACACCGTTCACTCTAGTTTGATTTCTTCGCGGGTTTCTCCGGCTCGGTCGGGCGCGCGACACCCCAGGGATCGTACTTCTTGTCGGGCGTCGGGATGCGATCCAGCGCCGACTTGTAAGCCTTCTCATCCACCTTCGGCTTGTCTTCGACCGGAGGACCACGGTAGCCGCCGCCCTTTTGGCCAAGGCCTTGCGGATAAGCGGCAAAAGTCAGCGACAAAAACGCCGTCGCAGCGGCAATCAATATTTTGATCGCTTTCGTTCCGCTGATCATGTGTCTGTTCCCAATGCCTCTACCCTGCCCGAAGCGGCGCGAGCCCCGCCGTCTATCTGAGATAATCCAGCCCACCCGCGTCAAGCCGCCCGACGCTGCACCGGTTTACCAAGGCGCGTTGCCGGCGGACCTCCGGGGGTCGAAAGGTAAGCAGTGCTGTCATTTGCTGCATTGAAATATAATAAATTCGCTCTTGCTGTTGCACCGCGATCGGCGATAATTTTGAGCAAATGATGCAGGAGTGTGCCATGCACACCAACGTGAATTTGCAAGCCGCTACGGCAACTCGAACCGAACCGAAAGTGCCCCGTCATCTCTGGATCGCCGGCATGGCCGTCCGCACGATGTTCCTGATTGTGCTGATGGTGTTGACCGCACGCGTCGCCAGCCCGCAGATCGAGCACATGTCGTCGCTATACGAAACGCCCGGAGATCTCATCCGAGTGATGCTGGGCTTCGGCGTGTGTATGTGGTTCGTCGTCAATCTTTTCATCATGCCCAAAGACGCTGACGCATACCGGACCTGGCTGTATCTCGGTCCCGCCGTTCTGCCCTTGTCATTGCTCTGCGCTTTCGTGGTTTGGTGATCCCGCTTCGAATCGGGTTTTCCAGTTTCGGATCGCGCCTCGAGTTCTTGCAGAGCCGTCGCTGCTGCCGGTCGAGCTGACGCCGTTATCTTTCTTCATCAGATGTTGGGCGGGATCGGGCTTTCGCCCATCGCACATTCCCGCCAGTTCGGCGTCTTGCAGGTGGCCGGCCAATTGCCGCCGAGCGCCATGAACAGCGCCGCGGTATCCGACAGCCGATTGGCTTCGGTTTGCACGCGAACCACGGCGGCCGTCAGATAGGTCTGCTGCGCGTTGAGCACGGCGAGCTGATTGACCTGCCCGGCGTTCAATTGCTTCTGGACGATGTCGAGACTGGCCTTGGCGGCCACTTCCGCACGCACCGCAGCCTGCACCGCTCTCGTGTCCGACTGCAGCGCGCGCAGGGCGTCTGCAACATTCTGGAACGCCGTAATCACGGTGGCGCGATACTGGGCCTCGGCCTGATCGAGCGCGGCCTCGGCCGCCTTCTGTTTGTTGTAGAGCGTGAAACCATCGAAAATCGGTGCGGTGACGCCCGCGGCCAACGTATAAAATCCGGTTCCGGGCGCAAAACTCTGCGCCAGGGTGTAGGAAGTCGATCCACCGTTAGCCGAGAGCGTGACATTCGGAAGCCGCGCCGCGATCGTCACGCCAACCTGGGCGCTCGCCGCATGCATGTTGGCTTCCGCGGCCCTGACGTCGGGTCGCTGATCGACCAGCTTGCTTGGCAGGCTGATCGGCAGATTGGTGGGCAACTTCAGATGCGCCAGATCGAATTTCTGCAGGATCTCATCGGGCGATAATTGACCGGCAAGGGCTGTCAGCAGATCGCGCTGCTGCGCCAGCTGTTTTTCAAGCGGCGGAAGCAGTTCTTCGGCCTGCGCAAGCGCTGCGTCCTGCGCGAGCACATCCGCCTGTGCCGCCTGACCCAAATTGAACTGACGCTTGAGAATATCGAGAAGATGGCGCTCGATCGCAATGATCCGCTGGGTCGCCGCGATCTGGCCACGAAGCGACGCTTCCTGAATCGCAGCCGTCACGACATTGCTTGTCAGCGTCAGATAGGCTGCCTCGAGCTGGAACAATTGCTGCTCCGCCACGGCATCCAGATTCTCGACCGCCCGCAGGTTGCCGCCCCATACATCGGGCACGAATGACACCGTGAGCTGATGGGTCACCAGGGTGTATTCGGACTGCGATCCGGCCGTCGGAATAGGCGGGACCTGACCGGGATTCGCAATCAGATAATCCGCAGTCGTCGAATTGCCCGTCACCTGCGGAAAGAACAACCCACGCTGGGCGAGAGCGTTGAATTGCGCGACCTTGATCGCCGCTTCGGCGGCCTGCAGGTTCGGATTATGGTCGACCGACTGTCGGATGAGTTCATTGAGCGGCGGCGACTTGAACGCCGACCACCAGCGCGCCGAAACGTCGGCGCCGGTGACGAAATGCTGACCGGCCACGCGCGCGCCCGGCCCCTGGTTCGGCGAGGCGAGCCTTCCCGGAACGTAGCCGTTGGCGTCGGGCACCGCCGCCGGATTGAAATTCGGCCCCACCGCACAGCCTGAAATAACCACGGACAGGATTGTCACAACGGCGACGCCGGCGACAACACGCCGCGTCCGGCCGGAAGGATGCCGATGCGGCGCTTCAGCCGACAACCGAGGATCAATTCGCCCTAGATACAACATACGATCGAATCCCTCAGACGCTCAACATCACGGCTTCCGTTCAGCTTTCCAGGCTGGTCTCGGCCGCCGCTTCGCCTTCGCCTTCGCCGTCATGTGCGATTGCGCTGTCTCGCGATAGAAATATCTTGCGCAGCGCTGGCGCCACGATAAGCAGCAGCAGCGGCCCAATGAACATACCACCAACGACAACGGTCGCCAGCGGACGCTGCACCTGGCTTCCGATGCCATGAGAAATCGCCGCCGGAAACAACCCGACCCCGGCTGACAGCGCGGTCATCAACATCGGCCGCATCCTTTGCTCGGCGCCGTGAAAGACGGCTTCCGCAATATCCATCCCCTGGGCCCGGAGTTCGCGGAAATAGGTGATGTTGAGAATTCCGTCCATCACCGCGACGCCGAACAGCGAGATGAAACCGATCGCTGCCGAGACGCTGAAATCAAGACCGGCGAAATACAGCGCGATCAACCCGCCACCGATCGCAAACGGAATACCTGCAACGGCCAGAAGACTGTCGCGCAACGAATTGAACAACCCATACAGCAGAACGAGGATCAGGAGCAGCGTGATCGGAACGACGATCACAAGCCGCGCCTTGGCATTCTGGAGATCCTCGAACTCGCCCGCCCAGGTGATCCGGTAGCCGTTCGGGACCTTGATCGCTTTTGCGACCCGCTCCTGGGCTTCCTCGACCGTGCTGCCGAGATCGCGGCCACGGACACTGAATTTGATCGGAATGTAGCGCTGGCTGCGCTCGCGATAGATAAACGACGCGCCGGTATCAAGCGTGATATCGGCAAGCTCGCTCAGCGGAACGTAGGCGTTATTGCCCGCCGGAGTCTGATAGCCGACCTTGACGGTGCGGATGGCGTCGATGCTGCTGCGATATTTGGGGTCGAGCCTGACGGCCAGACTGAACTGCCGGTCACCCTCCAGAACGGTGGTCGCCGTGGTGCCGCCAAGGGCCGCCTGAACCACGGTATTGACGTCGCCGGTGTTGAGACCGTAACGCGCGGCTCTTTCGCGATCGACCCTGATGTTGAGATTGGGTTGACCAAGCAGGTGAAAAATCCCGAGATCGGCCACGCCCGGGATTTTCGTCATCTCGGCCATCACCTGCGTCGCAAGCGATTCCAGCGTTTCAAGATTCGGTCCGATGATCTTGACCGAATTGGCACCCTTCACGCCCGACAGCGCCTCCTCGACGTTGTCCTGGATGTATTGCGAGAAGTTGAATCCGATACCTGGCAGTTCCTCGGCAAACTCCTTCTGCAATTCTTCCGTCAGCGATTCCTTGGTCAGGTTGGCAGGCCACTCATCGAACGGCTTGAGGGGTGCGAACAGCTCGACATTGGAGAACGGAGAGGCATCGCTGCCATTGTCCGGTCGCCCGTGCTGCGAGACCACCGTGATGACTTCCGGATGCCTGAGCAGAATCTCGCGCATCTTGCCGGTTACAACGGTTCCGGCATCGAGCGACATCGTCGATGGCATCGCCGCCCTGATCCAGAAGTTGCCCTCCTCCAGCGCCGGGAGAAATTCGCTGCCGAGCCTGGAGGCTGCGACAAAACTCAGCGCCATGAAGACCACTCCCACAATCACGGCGATCTTCAGGTTCCCGAGCGCCCAGCGAAGCACCGGCGTGTAACTCTTGCGCAGCGCGCGCACGATGATCGTTTCGGTTTCCTCAATGTGCTTGGGAAGCAGCAGTGCTGCGAGCACCGGTGTCACGGTGAATGTCGCCAGCAGCGCGCCGGCCAGCGCGTAGCCGTAGGTTCGCGCCATCGGCCCGAAGATTTGCCCTTCTACGCCCTGCATCGTGAACAGCGGGACGAAGGCGGTCACGGTGATCGCCGCTGTAAAGAAGACAGCCTTGTCGACCTGCAGCGCGCTGACGAAGATGACGCGCAGTCGCTCCGTCCACCGCGGGCTGGTGGCTTGGCCGTGCACCGATGCTGTTGGATCGGTGCCCCAATAGCCTTCGCCAAGATGCTGAAGCAGCGTTTCCCTGTGCTCGCTGTCGGACTGAAAGTTGCGAAAGATATTCTCCATCATGATGACGGCCGAGTCGACGATGATGCCGAAGTCGACCGCGCCGAGCGACAACAGATTCGCGTCCTCGCCCTGCAGAACCAGGATGATGATGGCAAAGAACAATGCGAACGGAATATTCGCACTGACGATGATGGCGCTCCTGAGATCGCCCAGGAACACCCATTGAATGAGGAAAACCAGCAGGCACCCGAAAATGAGATTGTGCAGAACAGTGTGCGTGGTTACCCCGACCAGCGAGCTGCGATCGTAATAGGACACGATCTTGACCCCGGGCGGCAAACTTCCGTCGGTGTTGAGCTTCTCGACTTCGGCCTGGACACGAGGAATGATGTCGTTGGTATGCTGGGTCCGCCCCATCACGACAATCGCTGCGGCAATGTCGTCATCGTGATCCCTGCCCCCGATTCCCAGTCGTGGGACGTACCCCACCGAGACGGTGGCGACGTTCTTCACCTGGATGGGAAGACCATTCGACTGGCTCAAGACAATATTTTCAATGTCCTTGACCTTGTAACCCTTGGTGACGTCATCGGCGCCACCGCTGTCGACCAGGCCGATGCCGCGTATATTGACCGACTGCTGCCCGATCGAGATTTCGCGGCCACCGACATTGATATTGGCGTTGCCGAGCGCTGTGATCAGTTGCGGGATCGTGACGTTGTAGGCTTCCAGCTTGCCAAGGTCGGCGTCGACATTGAACTGCTTGGTGGTGCCTCCCCAACTGTTGATCTGCACCACGCCGGGAATGGTCAGCAGACGCCGGGTCACGACATAGTCCTGCAGCGTCCGCAGATTGGTCAGCCCGAAATGCGGCGGACCGACCAACTGATAGCGGTAGATTTCTCCGACCAGACTGGATTGCTGGATAGTCGCCACCAGATTGCCCGGCAGATTGACATTTTGCTGCAGACTGATCGACGCCTGGGAGAGCGCGAAGTAGTAATCTACCCCGTATCGGAAAGTGACCCTGACAAAGGACAGGCCGTAGAACGACGTGGAGCGGATGTTGACAACGCCAGGGGTGGGGTAAAGGCCCACCTCCATCGGAATCGTATAATATTTCTCCATCTCCTCGGCGGACAGCCCGGCCGCCTGAGCGGTGATCTCAAGGATAACCGGCGCGGGGTTTGGATAGGCTTCAATATTGAGCTTTGAAAACGCGACCAGTCCCGCGGCACAGAACACCACAAGACCCAGCACAATGATTGCGCTGCGCGTCAGACCGAACACAAGAATGGACTTGATCACAAGACCCCACAGAGCGCTTTTGGAAAACCTGGAGCCGGGCGGCTCAGCCCGCCGTTCCCAACAGAATCACGTTGCTCAGGAAAACTGCGCCGTCAGTGACGACAGTTTCACCTGGCTGAAGGCCCTCCAGTATCTGGTCCCACCCATCCTGCTGCAGGCCGATCTTGACCGTCCGCTGCACAAAATGACGACTATCGCTCGTGACCCAGACGGTCATGGTGCCATCGCCTTCCCTGACAACCCCGTTCACCGGAACAGCGACGGAGCGGACCGGGTCTCCGACGCGAATGACGAAGCTCGCATACATTCCCGACCGCAGCTGATGCTGGGGATCCTCGATTTGCGAACGGACCAATTGGCGATGGCTGTTCGGATCGATCATCGACCCTAACGCCGTCACGTGGCCTTTGAAGACGGTGTCGGGATAGGCAGGGACCCTGACCTCGACGTCTTGCCCGACTTTGTAGGCCGGGGCATCCGTCTCGATGACATTTGCGACCATCCACATCGTGGACATATCTGCGACGGCGTAAGGCGCCGGCGCATTGCCCGGCTGAGTCAGAAACCCGGGGGCCGCACTGCGCGCCACGATTCTTCCCGAAATCGGGCTCGGCACCAGCAGGGTGGAATCGACTTTACGCATATCGACCACCTGGTCGATCTCGGCGTCGGTCTTGCCGAAAATCCGCACCGCATTCCTTGCTGCCTTGTAGTTGCCTTCCGCGGTCTGTTGGTCCGATGTCGATTGATCGACATCTTTTTGCGCGCTGCCGCCCGCCTTCAAAAGCATGGTGGCGCGCGCCAGGGTCCGCTTCTGCAATTCGAGCACGCCTGCGGTCGCAAGCAACGTTGATTCAGCTTCCAGAAGGTCTGGACTGTCGATCGTAAACAGGATGTCGCCGGCCTTGACGTCATCGCCGATGTTGTAATTTGCCTTCAGAATTTTCCCGGCGTATTGGGAAAACACCTGAACAAGCAGGTCTTCGTTAAAGTCGATGGTGCCTACCGCAGTTTTGAAAAGCGTAAAGTCCCTGGACGCTGCGGGACCGATTTTAAGCGTGCTTGCCTGTTTTTCGGATAAATCGACAAAGACATCGTCGGACGCTTTGGGTCCGGATTGACCCGCGTCGGCAGAACTCAGCCCTTTTCGTCCTGCCTGGCCATCGGCGAAACCGATGAACCCCCTGCTCCACAGCAACGCGGCTCCGCCGATCACGATCAACGCAACAAGCACCGCTGCAGACCGCCTCGACAGGCCTCCGATAACGTTCACGCTTTTAGTCCCCCAGTATCACGCAGCTAATCCGACAAGCAGATTATGTTGCGGTACAACATTGAGCTTACACCAGCCTTACATGACTGAAAACGTTCGCGAAGTCGAAGATGTATTTCCGCACGAAGCCATATAGTAAAGATAGCCAAAGCCGGAAAAAACGGCCGGTTTGCCCAGACATTCTCCGGTTGCTGCCAGCATGGGCAGCGCACAATGGCTGAATCACCTGACACCCCCTGCGATCGACATTTCCCAACTTGTCGAAGGCATTTTCCTGAACTTGTCGAAGCGCCCTGAGGACGAAATTCAAACGCTGTTTGCCCGGCAACGGCGATGTTCGACGGGAGCGTGGTGCCGCGCCTCAATTCGAGTCGCGTTGCTGAGAACCTGAGGTTCCGGGCCCCCGCTGCAGTGAGGCACCTGGTTCGCCCAGCCGAAGCCGCATTCGATTCCTGATCGCCGAGAAACTTACGATCGGAGTTTCGATCGCATCCCCTCCGCGAACCACGTCGCGTCTCTCCACCTCGATCATCTCTATTGACCCAAAGGATTGCAAACACCGTGCCAGCTCGTACGGGCATTGATTGCGGCTGGCAATCTGACGTGGCAAGACTGACGGTGTCCGCGCCGCAGCGTCCGACAAGGCGGCGAATCGATTATCGCCGCGATGTTTCCATGGCATCAGAAGTGAATGATGATGTCCGCCGAGCCGATAACCGCGTAGTTCCTGGTGGCCGGAATGCCGAGGTTCGAATTGCCGTTGAATGCGAACGCATCCAGCGACTTGTAGTAGGAAACCTCGGGACGGATTTCGATCTGGGGCGAGAACCAGTGCTGCCAGCCGATACCGGTCTCGATGTAGCGGGTCTTGGTGCCGGTGCGCTGCCCCTCATAGTCGTCAACAAATTCCGCGCGATACGAGATGTTGTCGAGCGACGTCGCCTTGTAGTTCAGATACATCAGGGCAGTCTGAAACTCTGCCGTACAGCTCAGCACTGCAGCGGTCTTGCAGGTCGCGAGGCCCGGTGCGTTGAAGGGCATATATTGAGGCGAGAACGGCGTGCCCCCGGCGGCGACAATGCCGAGCGCGGTCGGATTGAGCAAATTCGGCACATTGTTCTGGTGCTCGTTGTAGGATTCGATCGAGACGTGCCACTGGTCATTGAACTTGTGATAGTACGTAACTCCGTACCATTGCAGGTTGTTGTAACCCCACTGCCCGCCATTGATGGCATTCGCGACAAGATTGATATCGTCCTTGCCGCTGTCGCTGGTCCAGCGCACACCGAAGGTAAAGCTCGGGACCGCGCCCGGATCTTTCGGCATGGTCGCTCCGGGATAGAGCGCGTTTGGCAACGGATTCGGGATCGTCGCGCCGACATGCCAGGGCAATGATTCGGTTCCGGCCGTGAAGCCTGCCTGGAAAATCCAGTTCTTGGTCGCCGCCAGGGTCACCTCGATACCTGTATTGGTGTAATTATCGTAGGTGTAGGTCATCGAGTGCGAATACATGTAATTGTTCGGCGCCAGCTGCGCCTCGATGTCCGGGATCGAGATGTAACGTCCGAACCGGATCATGAGGCCTTCCGCGACCTGCGGAATGAACACCTCGCCATAGGCCATCGGCATATCGTAGCCGTAGTTCTTGTTCTGACCCAGAAGCTGATAGCTCCATAGCCCGTACGCGGTGGTGTAGCGATAGTTCTCGCCCCAAATCGGTGCGATTCTGAAACCCCAGTCGATGTGGTCCTTCTGAACCGTGTCCGGCAGACGCTCGAAATAGAGCACGGCCTGATCAAGCTGCACGTTGTTCGGATTATAGCTGTAGGCGGCCGGCGCGTTGCCGCCGCGCACGGTACTGGTGCTCAGGTTGCCGCCAGGGTCCAACCAACCATAAACCTGGATGTGGTTGTCGCTCATCCACTGGCCAGCGGCAGTATTGCTGAACGCATTCATCAGCGGGCTGTCGACCGAACTCGGCCGTGTCACGCCAAGATTGGTCGTGCCGCCATAGGGCCATTCGGTGAATGGCATCGGCGGTATGCTTTGCGGGGTTGGCGGCCACTCCGGACGACTGCCCGGAGGCAGTTTGGGATCGGCAGGCGCGCCATCGTGCCCCCACTCCAGCCGGTAGTAGTTGACGAGGCGGCTGACAAAATCGGCGCCGAGGTAAGCGTCGAGGCATGAATAGTTCTTGTAGGGATCGCCGCCATAGGGACACGGCCCTCTCGCCGCGGCGTCTGCCGCCTGCGTGCCGTTGACCACGCTCATCGCTGCCAATGAGACGCCCGCCAGAAGTACTCTATTCATGATGATGCCCGAAGCTCTGGTTTCAATTGCCTTCAGGCGCTTTCGCGGCGCTGCTGACGCTGCGTACCTTTCGCAGGGGGTGAGCACAGTGGATCGACTGGCCAACTCGCTGCATGCGAGCGTCTAATCGCTGTCGGTCACCGCCACATCGGAGATTTCGGGCCTCCGTAATAGCGCATGGGCCGCAGCTCGGCCGGCTGTTCCGACACGACCTGCGCATGGCTTTCAAGAACGGCGCGGTGCGGATGCTTGTGGGCTTTGGCAACAGCCTCGCCACAGATCCCGACCGTCAGAATCGGGACGACAAGCGTGATGAAGCCGATCCGCGCCTGTCTTGCGTTCATGTAAGTCATATCGCCCTCCAGTGAAAAAATGCACACGGCTGTTGGCCTGGCCACATCGAGGATCGCCGTTGCTCCCCCAAAGAGTGACGCCCGATCTGCGGGCGCACCGATCAGCTCACGCGTTACGTCAATACTTCGCCACCACGGGTCCACCGAACTTGAAGTCGATGCCGAGCGTCACCACCGAATAGGTACTGTTGACGGTATAGGGGCCGAGGCCGTTCGGCGTGAGGCCCGCCAAACCCACACCGGCCCGGGTGTAGGCGCCGAGATCGAAGTAGCGATATTCGAACTTGGCGATCACGTTATTGGTGACCGCGTACGCGATACCGCCGCCGGCGGTCAGGCCGTTCCTGGAAACCGCAAACTGATCAACGGCTGCTCCGTTGGTGCTGGTGTGAAGAATATTGCCGTATGCCCAGCCGCCGGTGAAGAACAGCAACAAGCGGTCAACGGTAAGGCCGCCTCGCGCCACAAGCGTGCCAACCTCGCGAAGGCTGGTCGCATCGATGACACCGAGCTGTTGCGACGCGTCGTTGCCCTTGATGCCGGACCAGAAGCCGGTGGCCTCGACACCGACAAGGTAGCTGCCGCTTTGCACGTTGTAGCCGATATCGCCGCCTGCGACGTAACCTGACCCGTCATATGTGTAGGAATAATTCGCAAACCCGGCGAGGCCGGCGGCGTTGACCACATTGTGGTCGCCGTAGCCGCCGCCGCCGAACACGCCGACATAGAAGCCGGTCCAGTCATAGACCGGTGCAGCCACCACCGGAGCCTTGCTGTAGGTCGGAAGGTCGGCCGCGAGAGCCGGCGACATCAGGCCCAGCACCCCGAGCGAGACGGTGGTGAAAAAAATTCGCTTCATTGTTATCCCCTGTCGAACTGTTCTGATGAAGTGCCTGACGACTTGAGGTCGCCGCGATGTTTCCAGCATCAGAAGTGAATGATGATGTCCGCCAAACCAATGATCGCGTAGTTCCTGGTGGCGGCGATGCCGAGGTTCGGATTGCCGTTGAATGCGAACGCATCCAGCGACTTGTAGTAGGAAACCTCGGGACGGATTTCGATCTGGGGCGAGAACCAGTGCTGCCAGCCGATGCCAGTCTCGATGTAGCGGGTCTTGGTACCGGTGCGCTGCCCCTGATAGTCGTCAACAAATTCCGCGCGGTACGAGATGTTGTCGAGCGCCGTCGCCTTGTAGTTCAGGTACATCAGGGCCGTTTGCCAATCTGCCGTACACGTCAGCACGGTGGCGGTCTTGCAGATCGCGCCGCCGGGCGCATTGAACGGCATATATTGCGGCGAGAACGGCGTGCCGCCCGCGGCGATGATGCCGAGCGTGGTCGGATTGAGCAAATTCGGCACATTGTTCTGGTGCTCGTTGTAGGATTCGATCGAGATGTGCCACTGGTCGTTGAACTTGTGATAGTAGGTGCCGCCGAACCACTGCAGGTTGTTGTAACCCCACTGGCCGCCATTGATCGCATCGGCGACGAGGTTGATGTCGTCGTTGCCGCTGTCGCTGGTCCAGCGCACACCGAAGGTAAAGCTTGGGACCGCGCCCGGATCTTTCGGCATGGTGGCGCCGGGATAGAGCGCGTTCGGGATCGGATTCGGGATCGTCGCGCCGACATGCCAGGGCATCGCCTCGGTGCCAGCGGTGAAGCCGAACTGGAAGATCCAGTTCTTGGTCGCCGCCAGGGTCGCCTCGATGCCGGTGTTGGTATAATTGTCGAAGGTGTAGGTCATCGAGTGCGAGGACATGTAATTGTTCGGCGCCAGCTGCGCCTCGATGTCCGGGATCGAGATGTAGCGTCCGAACCTGATCATGAGGCCTTCCGCGACCTGCGGAATAAACACCTCGCCATAGGCCATCGGCATATCGTAGCCGTAGTTCTTGTTCTGGTTCAGAAGCTGGTAGCTCCAGAGCCCGAACGCGGTGGTGTAGCGATAGTTCTCGCCCCAAATCGGTGCGAGTCTAAAGCCCCAGTCGATGTGGTCCTTCTGAACCGTGTCCGGCAGACGCTCGAAATAGATCACGGCCTGATCGAGCTGCACCGTGTTCGGGTTATAGCTGTAGGCGGCCGGCGCGTTGCCGCCGCGCACCGTGCTGGTGCTGAGGTTGCCGCTGGGGTCGACCCAGCCGTAGATCTGAATGTGGTTCTCGTTCAGCCACTGGCCGGCGGCCGTATTCGCGATCGCAACCATCAGCGGGCTGTCGACCGAGCTCGGCCGCGTCACGCCAAAGCTGGTGGTGCCGCCATAGGGCCATTCAGTAAACGGATAGGGCGGGATGGCCTGAGGCGTTGCCGGCCAATAGTCGCGACGTCCGGGCGGCGCTTTCGGATCCGCTGGCGGCACGTCATGCCCCCACTCCAGTCTGTAATAGTTGACGAAGCGGCTGATGAAGTCGGTACCGAGATAAGCGTCGAGGCATGAATAGTTCTTGTAGGGATCACCGCCGTAGGGACACGGTCCTCTCGCCGCGGGGTCGGCCGCCTGTGCCGTGTTGAACAGACTCATTGCTGCCAACGAGACGCCCGCCAAAACAATTCTTTTCATCTTCATGCCCCGCGTTGCTGTTATCCAACGCCTTCGCCTTCAGGCGCTGTGGCGATTCCGATAACGTCCCTATGATCTTTCGATGGGGGGCTTGGAAAAATCGATACGGTTTAATGTTCTCTTTCATTAAAATAAAATATCTCAAATCTCGCTTTTAACGTGTGATGCTCACTTAAGTGCCAGTTGCCTCTCTCGTTGCTTATATTCCCGGCGAAATATGTGACTTTTCAGCAATTATTCGCGTCGCACTGCAGCACTTCCTTATATTTTTACTACTCCATGTGTCATTTTCGCTACATTCAGCACCGGTGACGCGCACCGCGCTCGTGCGTTGAGATGTATCAAAGCGCTTTAGATATTTTTTTTCTATGTAAATGGCTTGGGTTGTCGATCGAATATATATGTTGGGACTCGTTATGCTGCGACGCGTTGGGCGAAATCTGTTCGCTCCTCGCGGAACGGGATCATGGACGCCTTGCCTAATCGAGCGCTTCATGCGGCTGGCGCGGTCAATGTCGATGACCTCGATCTTGGTTTCCTGCCCAAGAGCCTGACAGCGCAGTGCCAGAGTCTGATCGAGAGCTATCACGAACTGCACGGCTACGCTTGCTTGCCCGACATCCTGTGGAAGGCCAGGCTCGGACCCTTCATCGAAACCCACCGGGAGTTTCGGCAACTGCTGAAGAAGGCCTCGACCACCAGAAGCGCGAAGAAATCCAACCAGGGCTTTGTACGGATTACGACCAAGATCCTGTCGCTTGAGATATTGGCGAGCAGTTTCGCGGGCTGGAGCGCCATCTATCCGGAAGCGGCGGCGATAGCCTTGGCGTTTCTCAATCGCAATGCGCGCAGGTCGCACATGCCCTTGATGGATTTCTACCTGTATCCGCCCAAATATATCAGTTCGGCGGCGATCGCGACGCTTGCGCCGCCGCTGCACAAGCTCGGCGCCGCCGATCTGCGTGACGGCTCAGACCTTGCCAGGGTATTTGCGGTTGGCGGCTAACAAGGCTGAGCGCCGCCAGCACCATTGCTGGCTTTGCCAGGGTCAATTTATTTAATTTATATTTCTTCGGCGCGCCCCCCACATTGTATTCCTACGAAGGAATGAAGACGCTGGTACTGCCCGCTGGGTAACTGGCGGCCACGTAAAACACATTTGACCCGGGAAAAGGGCTTGCTTTGTGTCGTTTCCGACTGGCGAAGGCATTGCCGTTGATCATGTCTGTCCTTCATCCGGCTCGAGCCTTCTCGACTGGCGACCACGGCCGATGACCAAGCTCACCAACCTCGTGCTGCTGATTGAAGATGACCCCAAAATAAGACGGTTCCTGCGTGCGGGTTTTGAACTCGACGGCGGCTTTACGGTGCAAGAGGCTGAAGATGCGGCTCAGGGATTGAGAGCGGCAACTTTCAACTCGCCGGATCTCATTATCCTGGACCTTGGCTTGCCTGATCGTCGCGGATCGGAGGTCCTCGAAACCATCCGATCATGGTCTGATGTCCCCATCATCGTGCTTTCGGTTGATACCAACGAACAGGAAAAAGTCGACCTGCTCCGGGCGGGCGCGGATGACTACGTGGTCAAGCCGTTCGGCATGGCGGAGCTATTGGCACGCAGCGAAGCTGCGCTGCGACGGTATTTCAAGACTGCGACCGAGAGCCCCATCGTCATCGCCGGCCCGCTGTCGATTGATCTCGTCGATCGAACCGTGCTGCTGAACAACGACCAGATCAAATTGACCCGAAAACAGTATGGCCTTCTGCACGCGCTGGCGAAGAACGTCGGCCTGGTGGTCACGCACGACCAGTTGCTCGAGGAGATATGGAAGGGCAACGTGCGCAAGAACATTCAGTATCTGCGAATCCTCGTTCGCGACCTCAGGCAGATTATCGAAGCCGATCCGGATCATCCGCGGCTTCTGATTACCGAGTCAGGCGTCGGCTATCGCCTGCAGTCCCGATTCGCAGATAAAGCCTGAATGATTCGTCCAGTCAAATTGCCGGACCTCGTCTGATCGAACTCGTCTGATCGAAGGCGAACACGCGCGCGGCGCGCTATCTTGCTTGCCGCCACATCGGAGCCCTCGGACCTCCGTTGTAACACATCTGTCCAGGCTGGGCCGGCCGCGCGCGGTGCGTTATCTCGTTTACCGCCACATCGGAGACTTCGGACCTCCGTAATAGCGCATGGTTCCCGGCTGCGACGGTTGTTCCGAAACCATCTCCGCACGGCTTTCAGCGATGGCTCGGTGCGCGTGCACTCGCGCCCTGTGCGCCTTTGCGAAAGCATCGCCTGAGATCCCAACGGTGAGAATCGCAGCGACTAGGGTAACGTAGCCGATCCGAACACTTCTTGCATTCATGTAGCTCATATCAACCTCCTTCAAAGAAAGCTTTCACGTGCCGATCCGCAACCACGCATATCGGCTCAGTCCCACATCAGTATTTCGC
>Ga0302320_10016361_pt1 | contig 15165 bp, 15 predicted proteins | sample Bog_T0_3_FD_202130 | JGI IMG/M metagenome (GOLD analysis project Ga0302320, IMG submission 202130) | Peat permafrost microbial communities from Stordalen Mire near Abisko, Sweden - Bog_T0_3 | ecosystem: Environmental > Terrestrial > Soil > Wetlands > Peat | place: Sweden: Abisko, Stordalen Mire... | reverse complement strand
CGTCAGCTCATCGTCGTATCGTGCCGGCGCCTTGTAGCGCACAGTCGCCTCCACCACCGCAATCCAGCACTCCTCCTCCACCTCCAGCCGCTTGTAGTCGAGCCCCAGCGAGCGCATCAGCTCCACGCGTCCCACTTCAAACCACACCAGGTAGTTCGCATGGTAGACGATGCCCATCTGGTCGGTCTCTGCGTAACGCACGCGCACCCGCGCCTCGCCGCACACAGCTTCGCCGGCCCCCTGCCCCACTCCATTTTTGTTCATGCAGACAAGTCTACTCAAGCGGCCTTCGCCGCGCCGTCATCCAGCCCACATCCGCCCGCTCACCGGCGGGAGAATCACCCCGATCGCCACACGCCCGCTTACGCCACCTTGCGCGCCGCCGACGCAGCCTCCGCGGCCGCCTCGTAGACCGCCGGCCCCGGCACCGCCCACGTAAAGCGCTGGCCAAACTCATCCGACGACCACGCCCGATACCCCACCCCGGTGAGCATCGCGTCCAGAGGCCCCGACGTCAGGCGTCCGCCCACCAGATGGTTGCTCTCAATCGAGAGATGAATCGGATGGCTGCGCAAAAAACTCAGCGCGCCGGCGATGGCGCTCAGCTCCGCGCCCTCAATGTCCAGTTTGATATAGTCGGGCACCGACCCCAGCCGGTCGCACGCATCCTCCATGCTCAGTGTCTCGACCGCCCGCCTCCGATCCATGGCCGAATAGGCCAGCGAGTCGCACAAGCCCGCGCCCATCGTCCCATCCATGCAGAAGCTCGCCGTGCCGCTGCGTCCGGAGAGCGCAGCCTTCACCGGAATCACATTGGCCAGCCGATGCCTCCCAAGATTCTGCAGCAGATATTGGAAGTTGGTCTCGTCCGGCTCAAACGCATACACCAGTCCGTTCGGCCCAACCATCTGCGCCAGAAGACAGGCAGTCATTCCCGCGTGCGCGCCCCCGTCCCACACCACATCGCCCGGCTTCGGCCTGTAGGCCGCCGTGTACGCGTCCATGCAATCGTCCTCGGCCAACGCCGGAAAATAAAAGGAGAGACCGTTCTTGCGATACTGGTGCAGGCCCGGCGAAGAAAAATCCAGCACATTACGCCCGCCGCTCGGCCAGCCCTCCAGGGTCTCAAACAGCATCTCCCAGGAGCGCAAAGCAAACGGCACAAACATCATGTGCGCGGGGTTCAGGTTTATCTCGCACCCGCCCCGCACCAGAGAGATGCGATCGCCGGAGGCCCGCATCGAAACCCCATGCACGGCCGCCTGCATGCGAAACGCCACGCGAAGCGGAAGACTCTCAGGCCCCGCCTTTAGCAGGCGCTGCCGCACTCGATTCAGAAGCATCATGATCTACCCCGGATCGGCAGCCAGTGAAGGCGCGCTGCCATCTTTTCTCTGTGGACCGTGGTCTACTTATCTTGCTGGGACCGTCCCAAGGTGGGCCGGTTGCAAATCATTCTGCAACGGACCTCCCGATTCGGAATGGTCAAAACTGCACACCGTTCCGGAAATTTTTCCCGCGCCCTCCGCCCAGCCCGCAGCCGCTCCGGATTCGCCTATGACCCTCCACCACACCACCGACGCGCTCCTCGTCATCGACCTCCAGAACGACTTCTGTCCCCCGCGCAACGGAGTCGGCGGAGCCTTGGCCGTCGCCGGCGGCGATCAAATCGTGCCCCTGGTCAACGCGCTCGCATCCCGCTTCCCTCACGTCCTCCTCACTCAGGACTGGCACCCCGCCGGCCACATCTCCTTCGCCAGCTCCCACCCCGGCGCGCAGCCCTACCGGACCATTCCCGCCCCCTACGGGCCGCCCGGCGAGCTGCAAACTCTCTGGCCCGACCACTGCATCCAGGGCTCTCCCGGCGCAGCCCTCCACCCCGGCCTCGACATTCCCCACGCCGAGCTCATCCTGCGCAAGGGCTTCCGCGAGATCGACTCCTACTCCGCCTTCCTCGAAAACGACCACTCCACCCCCACCGGCCTCGCCGGCTACCTGCGCGAACGAGGCCTCACCCGCCTCTTCCTCTGCGGCCTCGCTTATGACTTCTGCGTCCGCTTCTCCGCCATCGACGGCGCCGCCCTCGGCTTCGAATGCATCGTCATCGAAGACGCAACCCGCGCGGTGAATCTTCCCGAAGCAGGCGGCGCGCCCGGTTCGATAGACGCAACCAACGCCGCCCTCGCCGCTGCCAGCGTCCCTCGCGTCCAATCCTCCGAGATCCTGGGCCAATGAATCCCCACGCAATCCCCGAGCCAGCACCGCCGGACACCCCCTGGATCGCCACCCAAGCCACCGTCACCTCCTGCCGCTACCAGTTCGCCGGCCTCGGCAATCTCGCCTTCGGCTTCTCCACCCAGAAGAAATTCCGCATCGCCTTCGACTACTACGCCCACGGCCAGCTCTACTCCGACGAGTTCCAGTCGCCCATCGCCATCCCGCAGAACGAACCCATCGCCCTCACCTACAACCCCCTGCACCCCGAACAAAACAGCCGCACCTCCGGCCCCTCCGCCCGCGCCACGCGCAGCCCGCTCATCGCCATCGGCATCCTCGGCTCCGTCCTGCTCTCCCTTCTATGGCTCGGCATTCTGCGCGGCTGCAGCTAAACGGATTCTCGTATCGCTGAAGAGCCAAAACCTGAAAACGCCGTCATTCTGGCGCAGCCAGAATCTCTGTATTGGCTCTTTGCATTCGCTCGGCCCTATACGCGCAATCCGCGAAACTATCTACTATCGGCACATCCATCGCCGCGCAATAGTTAACTCCCCCGGTTCCACTTTGGCATTTTTCCCGTTTTCCTCCGGAATCTTCGGGAATACCCCTTGACTGTTCCGCTACCCAGTGTCACTCTAGGCTCATCGCTCGACCGATGTTATCGGACGTGTGCCGCGGTCCTTGCTCTGGGTCCGCCCGCAACTAAAACTATGGCAACAATGATGGCGTCCGTCGGACAACGTGAGGTTCTGCGTTGCGACCACTGCAGTCTGGTGCAATTCCGCACCGCCAACGCCATGTGCAGGCGCTGCCACAAGGCCCTCGAGATCCAAATTCCCGAGCCGGAGCCCGCGGCCATCTCGCTCGTTCCTCCGTCTCCCGCGCAGGAAGGCGGCCTCCAGGTAGCCACCGCGGTCCGCGACCTTCGCCACGTGCGCAACCTCTCCCAGCGCCAGCTCGCCGCCCGCATGGGCGTCCCCCGCACCTACATCTCCAAGATTGAAAACGGCAAAGCCATGCCCACCCTCTCCTCGCTCGACCGCCTGGCCCGCGCCCTCAAGGTGGACATCGCCTCGCTCCTGCGCGACGCCAACACCCGCCATCGCGACGAGGCCGCCGTCCTCACCGCCGACCCCTTCCTCGCCGAGATCGCCAGCTACGCCTCGCAGCTCGACGAGCTGCAGCGCTCCATCTTCCTCAACCACGTCCGCGAACTCGCCGCCGGCCGCCGCCGCACCGCGTAAACCTCACGTCCGAATTACAAACCCGTAGGCGTATGGATTCGGCGCCTTCTCCGGCAGATTGAGCGTAAGGCCCGCACTGTCCTGCGCGAAACCCACAGGCCCCGCCCCAATCAGCTCCACCCGCTGTACCGGCTTGGGCAGCGCTGCAGCACCTTTCGCCAGCGTCCGGATCGTCAGCCTCCCATTCGCCGGCCATCCCAGCGCAAACGCATACAGCGTCTCGCCCTTGGTGGTGAATCGAATGTCCTCGGAGGTGTACGCCCGCTGCGTGCGCTCGTTCAGCTCCCCGGAATTCACATCCGGCGGTCCCTCGCCATACACCGAGAACGGCCGCGTCCCGTAGATCGCCTCGCCATGCTTCGGAATCCACGTCGCAATAGCCTCCAGAAACGCGCGCTCGTCCGAATCGATCACGCCGTCGCCGGTCACCGGAATGTCCAGCATCAGGTTCCCGTTCTTGCTGATGATGTCGATCAATGAATGGATGACGTAGGTCGGCGTCTTATACCCATGCTTCTCGAAGAGGCTGATGTCATAGTGCCAGTTCCCGATGCACGTATCCGTCTGCCACGGCTATGCGAGGATCTCATTCGACTTGCCCCGTTCGATGTCCAGCGTAAACGCTCCCGCCTCCGCCGGCCGCGTGTCCTTTGTAGTCAGCACCACGTCCAGCCGCCCTTTGTCCCGCACACTCACGTTGTAGTAGTGCGCCGCAATCGACAGCCCATAGACTCCGTGCGGCAGCTCCGAGTCGTCGAAGTAGAGCAGGTCCGGCTTATACGAATCCACCAGGTCCTGGCACCGCAGAAACCAGTTCTCCGCAAACTTCGGCGCCGTAATCGACGCGTCCAGGTGCCACTTTTCGTCATTGTCGCGCAGCCACTTCGTCGCCTCGGCAATCGTCGTTATGCCCTCCGGCATCAGCACATGCCGCCCCGTATAAAGGTCCTGCGGGTCAAGCCCCTCCCACCACTTGCCCTTCCCGTCCGCCTTGGTCAGGGTGTACGCGTCGTAGTGCACCCCCGCCATCGGCCCCTCGGGATCGTAGTTGTACGCCGTCTGCAGCCAGTTCCACGCGTGCGAGCCATGGTTCGACACCGCAAACCGCAGCCCGCGCTCCCGCGCAATCTTCCCGTAGATCCCGACAATGTCCTTCTTCGGCCCGATCTTCACCGCATTCCACGGCGTATGTCGCGAGTTGTACGTGTCGAAGTTATCGTGATGGTTCGCCAGCGCGGTGAAGTACTTCGCCCCCGCCGCCACATACAGGTCCATTAACTCCTCAGGCTTCCAGTTCTCCGCCTTCCACAGATTGGTCAGCTCCATGAACCCGGCCTTCGACGGATGCCCGTACGTCTTCAGGTGGTGGTCATACTGCCGGTTGCCCTGGATATACATGTTCCGCGCGTACCAATCGCCCTGCCCCGGCACACACTGCGCGCTCCAGTGGTTCCAGATCCCAAACTTCGCATCGCGAAACCACTCCGGCGTCTTATATGCATTCAGCGACTCCCACGTCGGCTCAAACGGCCCCTTCGCAATCCGCGGCGGCTTAACCTGTGCCGCAATCTCCTGCCCCAACATCCTCGGCGCGCGCGACGCCAGCGCCGCCCCCGGCGCAGCAGCCAGCGCAGACTTCAACAATCGACGGCGTGTGATCTCACTTCGTAGCATCGAGCAGCCTCAGTTCTTATCCGTCTCTTACGTCCGCACAATAAACCCATACGCATACGGATTCGGCGCCTTCTCCGGCAGCGTCAGCACCAGCCCATCCGGCGTCTGCGCAAACGTCACCGGCCCCACCCCGATCAGCTCCACCCGCTGCACCGGCTTAGGCAGCGCCGCCGCGCCTTGCGCCAGCGTCTTGATCGTCAGCTTCCCATTCGCCGGCCAGCCCAGCGCGAACGCATACACTGTCTCACCCTTCTGCGTGAACCGGATGTCCTCCGCCGTATACGGCCGCTGCGTCTTCTCGTTGAACCGCCCCGTTACAACGTCCGGCGGCCCCTCCCCAAAAACCGAGAACGGCCGCGTCCCGTAGATCGCCTCCCCATGCTTCGGAATCCACGTCGCAATCGCCTCCAGAAACGCCCGCTCATCCGCATCGATCGTCCCATCACCCTTCACCGGGATATTCAGCATCAGGTTGCCGTTCTTGCTCACAATGTCGATCAGCGAATGAATCACCGACACCGGCGTCTTGTACTTATGGTCCTCGAACAACGAGAGCTGGTAGTGCCAGTTGCCGATGCACGTGTCCGTCTGCCATGGCTGCGCCAGGATCCCATTCGTCTTGCCCCGCTCGATGTCCAGCGTAAACGCGCCCACATGCTCCGGCTTGATGTCCTTCGCCGTCAGCACCACATCCACATGCCCCTTCGCCCGCACGCTGGAGTTGTAGTAGTGCGCCGCAATATCCAGCCCATACTGCCCCAGCGGCAGCTCCGAGTCGTCGAAGTACAGCAGGTCCGGCTTATACGTATCGACTAAATCCTGCGTCCGCAAAAACCAGTTCTTCGCAAACTTCGGGGCCACGTCCGGAATCTCTTCATGCCAGTGCGCGTCATACGCCGCATGGAACTTATTGGCGTCCGCGATCGTGGTCGTGCCCGCAGGCATCATCAGGTTCCGCCCCGTATACAGCTCCTGCGGGTCGAACCCCTCCCACCACTTGCCTACACCATCGGCTTTGGTAAGGTTGCACGCGTCGTAGCGCACCCCCGCCATCGGCCCCTCCGGATCGTAGTCGTACGCCACCTGCAGCCAATGCCACGCGTGCGACGAGTGGTTGGTCACCGCAAACCGCAGCCCATGCTCCCGCGCCAGCCTGCCATAGATGCCGACGATGTCCTTCTTCGGCCCAATCTTCACCGAGTTCCAGTTATGGAAGCGCGAGTTGTAGTTGTCGAAGTTGTCGTGATGGTTGGCCAGCGCCGTAAAGTACTTCGCGCCCGCCGCCACGTACAACTGCATCAGCTCCGCCGGCCTCCAGTTCTCCGCCTTCCACAGGTTGTCAATCTCCATCCACCCCACCTTCGACGGATGCCCATAGGTCTTCAGGTGGTGGTCGTATTGCCGATTGCCCTGGATATACATGTTGCGCGCGTACCAGTCGCCCTGCTCCGGCACGCACTGCGCGCTCCAGTGGTTCCAGATGCCGAACTTCGCATCGCGAAACCACTCCGGGGTAGTGCACTTCACCAGCGACTCCCACGTCGGCTCAAACGGCCCCGGCGCAACGTGTACCGCGGGTGCCTGCGCCATCAACTTCGGGGATGTGCGGGAGATAAGAGCGGCGCCCGGTGCAGCGGCCAGGGCGGACTGAAGAATGTGGCGGCGAGTAAGACGGCTTGAGGACATGCGGGCCATCATAGCCGCTCAGCCGAAGGATGGGAAGCCGCCGGCTCCGCCGCACAGCACGCGTAGAATCGAGCCTGACAATGCCCGCCGCGCCCCAATCCGAAACTCCCGAACAGGTAGAGACAATCGATCACCTCGAAGGCGACTACCGCCCCGCACAGCCTGAGCTCCTGAATCCCCCCACCGCCCCCAACATCCGCCACCAGCCCGTCCAGCTCGACTTCCTCCTCCGCCTCGCCGACGCCCTCAACACCACCCTCGACCTCAACACCCTCATGCATCGCGTCGCCGACCTCGTCCGCGCCGTCATCGACTACCGCATCTTCGCCATCCTCCTCGTCAATGACCGCACCGGCGACCTCCGCATCCGCTTCCAGACCGGCCACACCCCCGAGGTCGAGCGCATGCGCATCAAGCCCGGCCGCGGCATCGTCGGGCAGGCCGCCGCCCAACACCGCTCCGTATTGGTCGAAGACGTGAGGCAGGTCGAGAATTACATCCCAGCCAACCCCAGCGTCCTCTCCGAACTCGCCGTCCCCCTCATCGTCAAGAACCGCGTCGTCGGCGTCATCGACATCCAATCCGAATCGCTCGCCTACTTCACCGAAGAGCACCAGCGCCTGCTCGAACTCACCGCCTCGCGCATGGCCGTCGCGGTCGAAAACGCCCGCCTCTACACCCGCGTCGCCCGCCAGGCCCAGACCCTCACCGTCCTCAACGAAATCTCCCGCGAGCTCACCAGCATCCTCGACCTCGACGACCTGCTCGAGCGCATCGGCCTTCTCCTCAAGCGCGTCATCGACTTCCAGATGTTCACCATCCTCCTCTGGAGCGACCGCACCCAACGCCTCGAACACCGCTTCAGCACACGCTTCGGCGAACGCATCGAGCGCGAGCACAACGTCCAGCTCGGCGAGGGCATCATCGGCCACGCCGCCCAGTCGCGCGCGCCCGTCCTCGCGCCCGACACCCGCAAGGACACGCGCTACATCGTCGTCCACCCCGAAGTCCGCTCCGAGCTCGCCGTCCCCCTCATCTATAAAGGCCAGGTCATCGGCGTCGTCGACCTCGAACACACCCGCGTCAACTACTACAACGAGGACCACCAGACCACCCTCTCCACGCTCTCCGCCCAGCTCGCCATCTCCATCGCCAACGCCAGGCTCTACCAGCGCATCCACGAGGACGAACAGCGCCTGGAGCGCGACCTCGAAATGGCCCGCCAGGTCCAGCTTCGCCTCCTGCCCTCCACGCCACCCCAGCCCCGCCGCGCCGAGATCGCCGCCGCCTTTCTCCCCGCCCGCTCCATCGGCGGCGATATGTACGACTTCCTCGACTACGGCGCCGCCGGCAACGCCCTCTACACCACCTCCCAGCCCGACCGCATCGCCATCGTCCTCGGCGATGTCTCCGGCAAAGCCGCGCCCGCCGCGCTCTACGCCGCACTGGTCTCCGGCATCCTGCGCTCGTTGGCCGCCCGCCACCTCGCGCCGGCAGATCTGCTCGCCGAATTAAACGACCAACTGCAGGAGCGCAAGCTCGACGCGCAGTACGTCACCATGCTCATGGCCGTCTGGAACGACGACGACTGCACCCTCCGCCTCGCCAACGCCGGCTCGGTGCAGCCGCTTCATGTAACCAACGCCGTTACAGAACCCGCCGCCGCGACACCATCCGGGAAAGACTTGCGCAAAACTCCGCCCGACTGCCCCACCCCCGCCAGCCTCACCATCACCACCATCCCCGCCGAAGGCTTTCCCCTCGGCCTCTTCCCCAAAGCCGAGTACGACGAGCTCACCATCGCCGCCCACCCCGGCGACCTCTTCCTCTTCTTCTCCGACGGCATCACCGACGCCCTCAACGCCGACGGCGAGACCTTCGGCGCCGAGCGCCTCGAAGCCGTCCTCCGCGACCACCCCTCCGCCTGCCACTCCGCCCAATCCACCGTCGACGCCATCCTAGCCGCCGTCGCCGCCTTCCAATCCGGCACCGCCCACTTCGACGACGAGACCCTCGTCGTCCTCCGCGTCCTTTAGAGCCGGTTGCGAGTGGTGAGTCGTGAGCTAAGACCGAGTAGCGAACAGCTCGTGCCCTGAGTAATTGATTCGCTAAGTCGATGAGGGCCGAAGGCCCGAGATATACCAGCCTGGGGCGCAGCCCCAGGTAGCGTTCAAGCGTAGATGCCGAGGGCTGAAGGCCCGACATATAGTCCAACCAACCTCTGACTCAGGACTAATATCCATTCCCACTCGCCGGCCCCGCCCCACCCCCCGCCAGCTCCGCTAATATCTTCACACTCGCGCTCGCCCCAATCCGCGTCGCCCCCGCATTTAACATCGCGCTCGCATCCGCCAGCGACCGCACCCCACCCGAAGCCTTCACCCCCGCGCGCGTGCCCACCACCCCGCGCATCAGCGTAATGTCGTCCACCGTCGCCCCGCCCGAAGAAAACCCGGTCGAAGTCTTGATGAAGTCCGCGCCCGCCGCCAGCGCCAGCTCTGACGCCCTCAGCTTCTCCTCAAACGTCAGCAGGCACGTCTCCAGAATCACCTTCACGATCCCGCCCGCGCCGTGCGCCAGCTCCACCACGCCGCGGATCTCCTGCTTCACCGCCTCGTAGTCTTCCTTCGTGCCCGACTTCAGCAGCCCGACGTTCATCACCATGTCCACATCGTGCGCTCCCAGCTTCAGCACCCGCACCGTCTCGTCCCGCTTGGACGCAGCCAGCGTCGCCCCCAGCGGAAACCCGATCACCACCCCCACCGGCACGCCCGTGCCGCCCAGCGTCTCCGCCGCCGTCGCCACCCACGTCGGGTTCACCATCGCGCAAGCAAACCTGTGCTCCGCCGCCTCATGGCACAGATGGATCACCTGCCCCCGCGTCGCATCCGGCTTCAGCAGCGTGTGGTCCAGCACCGCCGCCAGCGACGCCGGAGAAGAAAGTGCCTGCCTCGCAAAGGAGGCCGCATCGAACGTTGCAGGTTCATCGAGAATCAGATTCGGGGAGTTCAAGTTGGGTGCTCCTTGTTGCCATATCCATGCTACCGCCTCGCGCCGGCTTGCATGGCGGCACGGGAGACGACCGCGGATACTTCTACCACAGACGCGTTAAGCCTCGCTTAAGTCGCAGCGCGAAATCTCCCGCGCAAATGTTGGATGCTCACACGCGCGCCCAAGTCTTAGGCAACCCAACACCCGTCCTGCGCCTAAGGCAGATAGTAAAACGGATTCGGCAGCTTCACGCTGATCTCCGCCCGCGACGATGGCCTCGGCGCGCCTCCCGCATCCGGCGGCGGGTCCTTCAGGTCGCTCCACTGGTCGCCCATGCTCAGGATGATCTTGTACCCCTGCGCGATCAGTCGCGCCCGCGCCGCCGACTTAAACAGCGTGGGGTCGTGCGTGCCGTAGGACGGGTCCAGCAGGACCAGTCCCTGCCAGTCCTTGTACCCCGCCGTCGCCAGATTGCGCGCCGTCGCGTCCGTCTCGTCCTTGGCCATCCCCTTGCCCGGCCGGCCCGTAATAAAGAACACCGCCACCCCCGCCGCGCGCGCGTGTTGGAACAGCCGCAGCGTCCCCGGAATCGCAACCGAAGCCTCCGGCGAAACGATCCAGTCCTCAAACGTCGCCTGGATGTAACCCAGGTCCTCGCGCTTCTCCTCGCAGTAGCCGCTCAGGCTGGTCTCGTCGATATCCAGCACCATTGCCAGCTTCTGCGCCTCCGCCGCCTCCGGCGTAGTGGCATTGTGCGCCGCCAGCAGACTGGTCAGCGCCGCATCCGCCCGCCGCGTCTGCGCATCGATGTCCGCCCAATAGCATCCCGAACTGCCCACGCAATCGTAGTAGTCCAGCAGCCGGTAGCGCGCAAAACTAAAGTTCGGCGGCTCAGCCACGGTCAGCACGGTCGGATCGGTGGTCTCCGAATCAGCCGTCGCCTGAAGCTCCTCCGCCGAGGGCCGCCCCGTCGACCGCGTCCCCATCTGCTTTGTATTGCTGACGCAGTTCGTCGGCGGCCCAATCTGTTGAGCCGGAACCAGCGTCGCGCTCCAGAGAAGGACAGCTGAAGCGAAGTTTCGCAATGAGCTAGGCATAAACATGCTGATTCGTCTGCTGACCATTCGACTGTACCCGTCCGATACGATCCGCCGAATACGCTCCACAGTCTGAATATTATCTTGAGCGAGCGAGACGAGACACTTCGTCCGCATTAAATTGCCATATATAGATAATTTGCTATAATCGTCTGAGGGCAGCCCGGAGAAAAATGCCAAAAACACCAGCCGCTTCAATCTCTTGGGAGGGCGATTCCTGGGAGACCTTGAAGAGCTGGCCGCGAGAGATGCAGCACACCTTCGGAATCGCACTGCGCGAGATGCAGGAAGGCAGGCGGCCAACCCTCGCTGCACGACCGATGCAGTCGGTGGGCAACGGAGTGTTCGAGTTGAAAGATTCGGACGAAGCGACGTGGTACAGAATGCTGTATCTCGCGCGGATCGACGACACGATCTATGTGCTGGACTGCTTTACGAAGAACACCCGCAAGACCGCGAGCAACACCTTGAGCAAGGCGCGAACGAGGCTCTCACGAGTGAGATTGCGGATTCAGGAGACGAAAAGAGATGGCAAGGACAAACCCAGGGAATAAGGCGGGACACGTCACGAACGGCAACGTGTTGGAAGACCTCGGTTTCACCGCCGAAGAGATTCGTGAGACAGAAATCAAGATGACGATCTGGCGTCCGCTGCGCGCAGAGATCGAGGCCCGCGGATTGACGCAGGTTCAGATCGCCAACCTGCTGCAGATGCATCAGCCCGACGCCAGCCTGTTGGTGCGCGGCAGGCTCGAAAAGTTCAGCGTGATGAGGCTAATGCAATTCGCCGAAAGACTTGGGTTAACGGTGCAATTGATGGTGAAACCGTCGGAAGCGCTGCCCCGTGGACGCCCACGCGGATCACGATCTCTTGCCACGCAGCGGAGAAAGATTTCACCTGCGAAGCTGGAAGGGCGGACAAAGGCAGTCGCGCGCCAAACCCGCTAGGGAAGCGCATCTCGCATTATGGGTCCGAGTGGCCTCAATGCCCCGCGTCATTCGGAAACAGCCGTATGTCCGGCACATTCCGGTAGATCTCCGCATAGTCCATGCCATACCCAATCACAAACTGGTTCGGAATCTTGAACCCCACATAGTCCGCCTCAATCGGCACCAGCCGCCGGCTCGGCTTGTCCAGGCACGTCGCAATCTTCAGCGACGCCGGCTTGTGCTGCAGCATCAGCCCGCGCAGATAGCTCAGCGTCAGCCCCGTATCCAGAATGTCCTCCACCAAAATCACATGCCGCCCCTCAATCGGGTTGTCGATGTCCTTGATCAGCTTCACCGCGCCCGACGACACGCGCGCCCGCCCATAACTCGACACCGACACAAAATCAAACGTGTTGTCGATCTGGATCGCGCGCGCCAGGTCCGACAAAAAAATCGCCGCGCCCTTCAGCACGCCCACCAGCACCAGCGGATTGCCCGTCTTCTGGCCCTCATACTCGGCCGTAATCTCGCGGCCCATCTCCGCGACCCGGCGCGCGATCTCATCTTTAGTGAACAAAACTTCCATCGTGGAGGCGGGCGGAAAGGCAGGCGCACTGGTCGGCATGGGGACTAGGGTAGCCTATGCCCCACCCCTCTGGCGAGTACCCCACACGGCCAAGCCGCCTCACACCTCGAACCTTGAACCTCGCAACTCGAACCTCACGCCCCAGCTATACTTTCAAACAGAAGCGAGGCATATGTACCCCTATATCAATATTGGCCCGGCGCAACTGGGCACCTTTGGGCTGCTCCTGTGGCTGGCAGCGGTGGCCGCCACCTACGTGCTGCACCGCAACTTCCTCCGCAATCAAGTGGACGCGGACGCTCTCAGCGTCGTCGCGCTAGTCGTCGTCATCGGCATCGTCGGCGCCAAGACCTGGCACGAGCTACAGAGCCCCTCCGCTCTGCACTATGCTCTGCGCGTCATCGGCCATCCGGGATGGCATCGCCCGTTCACCGTGGCGTTCCTCTTTCTGGTCTGGTTCCGCGATGGCTTCGCCTGGTTCGGCGGCATGATTGCCGCCATCCTCGTGTTGATGTGGCAGGGCCACTCCTCAAACTTCAAAGGACCGGGCTGGGTCTCGCTCGAAGACCCCGGCCCCATCCCCGGCCCCCGCGTCGGCGCCATCCGCATGTTGGACCTCGCCGCTCCCGCAGCCGCCATCGGCTACGGCGTCGGCCGCATCGGCTGCCTGCTGGCCGGCGACGGCGACTACGGCATCAACACCACCCTCCCCTGGGGCGTGCACATGGCCAAAAACGCCCTCGTCCCGCCCACCCCGCCCGACGCGCTCGTCCAGCCCACACCCATCTACGAGCTGCTCTTCTCCCTCGTCGTCTTCTGGATCCTATGGCAGCTCGGCAAACGCGCCCGCCCCGTCGGCTGGCTCACCGGCGTCTACCTTGTCCTCAGCGGCATCGGCCGCTTCCTCGTCGAGTTCGTCCGCATCAACCCCAAAATCTACTTCCACCACACCATGTCCAACGCCCAGGTCGCCGCCGCCGCCAGCATCCTCGTCGGCCTCGTCGCCATCGCCCTCGCCCAATCCAAACACGTCGAATGGACCCCCCACCCCACCCCCCTCGCCCCCGCCACCGAACCGTGAGCCTCAAACCCCAAATGTCATTCCAACCTCGCGTCTAACCTCAAACCTCCGTCATCTCGACCGGACCTGAGCGCAGTGAAGGGGTAGTGGAGAGACCCCCGCATCGGCCTTTGCCTTTGCCCAGGCTCATCCGCATCAACTTTCCCTTGACATAGAGAACTCTATAATGCAGAGTATTCCCGAAGGAGAAAGATTCCTATGACCAACCCCGACCCAGAAAGCATTCCCTCCCGCGACGACCTCCTCCAGCGCCTCGAACTCATGGAGGCCATGATCGCCGAGGGCCGCGGCTTCACCACCCACAACGCCTGGATCTTCGTCCTCTGGGGCCTCGTCGACCTCGCGGGATGGAGCTGGCAGCACTTCGTCCACACCCAATTCGCCGGAGCCTGGGCCTGGCCCATCTGCCTCATCGCCGGCGTCGTCCTCACCATCGCCGGCAAGGCCCTGCAAAAGACGCCTCCAGGCGTTCCCAACAGCATCGCCTGCGGCCGCGTTCTGGCCGTCTGGGCCATGATGGGCCTCGCGATGGCCATCTACGTCGCCAGCGCCATGATCACCCACTTCACCTGGCAATATTCCTACGTCGCCGCGCTGCTCATGATGGTCGGCATGGCCCACGCCATTAGCGCAGTCATCCTGCGCTGGCGCGTGCAGGGAGTCGTCGCCGCCATCTGGTGGGCCGGCGGCGCGGCCATCTTCTTCCTCAACTCCCGCCGCGCCACCAGCGACATCATGCTCATCGAGATGTGCCTCGGCATGATCGCCTTCGGCCTCTACGCCATGCTGCTGGAGCGCCGCCGCGGCGGACATTGGACGAATAAAACCGCCTGACCTACGCAGTCGCAACGAGTCCCACAAACCAAATCGCCCCTAAGGAGGACCCATCCATGACGGACTTCGACACAACTAACCCACCCCGCCGCGACGATCTCGTCCAGCGCATCGAGCTGATGGAAGCCATGATCGCCGAGGGCCGCTGCACCACCATGCGCTACGGCTGGATCTTCCTGATGTGGGGCTTGCTCTACTACGCGGCCATCGGTTGGCAGATGTATCTGCCCGCCGGGAAGTTCGCCTGGCCGGTCTTAATGGTCCTCGGCGTCGTCATCATCCAGATATGGAGATGGCGTGCCCTCCGCTCTGGACGTAACCATGAGAGCCCTCGCTCACGCAGCATCGGCGCCGTTTGGGGGACAGTCGGCTGCGCCTTCTTCCTCTACATGGGCGCGGCTGCCGCCAGCCATCACATTCAAAGTCCCGCAGTCAACGCGACCGTCATGTTCTTCCTCGGACTCGCCCACGCCATCAGCGCAGTCATCCTCCGCTGGCGCGTTCAGGGAGCAGTCGCCGCCATCTGGTTTGCAGGCGGGATGGCGATGTTCTTTGCGCCCTACCCCGCTTCGCTCATCATCTTCCTGGTTGCCAGCTTCTTCGGCATGGTCCTCTTCGGCCTCTACACGATGATGCTGGAACACCGCCGGGCGGCCACCCTGGTACAGCACCATGCCTGAAGTCCTCCCCGAACTCGATCCCGTCGTCCACGGCAAGCTGCGCCTCGCGCTGCTCTCGCTGCTGGTCGGCGTCGAGGAGGCTGACTTCACCTGGCTGCGCGACAAGACCGGCTCAACCGACGGCAACCTCGGCGCGCAGATGCTC
>Ga0302320_10016360_pt1 | contig 15165 bp, 10 predicted proteins | sample Bog_T0_3_FD_202130 | JGI IMG/M metagenome (GOLD analysis project Ga0302320, IMG submission 202130) | Peat permafrost microbial communities from Stordalen Mire near Abisko, Sweden - Bog_T0_3 | ecosystem: Environmental > Terrestrial > Soil > Wetlands > Peat | place: Sweden: Abisko, Stordalen Mire... | reverse complement strand
ACCTTCCCCCGCAAGGGGGGAAGGGCCATCGCGCGCGCGCGAACGCCGCCTCTTCGCGACCCTCGGCGCGCTCGTTTGCGTGGTCGGCCTCGGCGGGCCGGCGGCGTGGAACGGCTATGTCGAAAACCTCGGCCCGCTCGATCTCGCCTCGGCGCGGCTCGGCTCGACGGTCGTCGTCGACCGCGACGGCCGTCTGCTACGCGCCTTCACCCTGCCCGACGGCCGCTGGCGGCTGCCGACGACCGTCGAGGAGGTCGATCCGCGCTATCTGGCGATGCTGCTCGGCTACGAGGACGAGCGCTTCTATGCGCATCACGGGGTCGACTGGCGCGCGATGGCGCGCGCGGCCGGCCAGTTCGTCACGCGCGGCCATGTCGTCTCCGGCGGCTCGACGCTGACGATGCAGGTCGCGCGTCTGATCGAGCCGCGCGACGACCGCAACCTCTCGGCCAAACTGAGGCAGATCGTGCGCGCCTGGCAGATCGAAGGCCGCCTCGCCAAGGAGGGCGTCCTCGACCGCTATCTGACGCTGGCGCCGTTCGGCGGCAACCTCGAGGGCGTGCGCGCCGCTTCGCTCGCCTATTTCGGCAAGGAGCCTCGCAGGCTGACGATCGGCGAGGCGGCGCTGCTGGTGGCGCTGCCGCAATCGCCGGAGTCGCGCCGGCCCGAACGCTTCCCCGAGGCGGCGCGGGTCGCGCGCGCGCGCGTGCTCGATCGGGTCGCGGCGCGCGGAATCGTCAGCCGCGAAGAGGCGGAAGCAGCCAAGCGCGAGCCGATCCCCGAGGTGCGACGGCCGTTGCCGATCCTCGCCGCCCACGCCGCCGAAGAGGCCGTCGCCGCCGACCCCGAGGCGCGCGTCGTCAAGCTGTCGATCGACGCGCGGCTGCAAGAGAAGCTCGAGACGCTCGCGCGCGATGCGGCGATGCGGCTCGGCCCGAAATTGTCGGCGGCGATTGTCGTGATCGACAACCCGACCGGCGAAGTGCGGGCGCGCGTCGGCGCCGCCGATTATCTCGACGCGGCGCGCGGCGGCGCGCTCGACATGTCGCGCGCGCTGCGCTCGCCCGGTTCGGCGCTGAAGCCCTTCATCTACGCGCTCGCCTTCGAACAGGGGCTCGCCCATCCGGAGACGGTGCTCGCCGACCGACCGGCGCGCTACGGCGCCTATGCGCCGCAGAACTTCGACCTCGGCTATCAGGGCACGGTGACGGCGCGCAAGGCGCTGCAGATGTCGCTCAACCTGCCGGCGATCGAGCTTTTGGCCGACGTCGGCCCGGCGACCTTCCTCGCCCGGCTGCACGGCGCCGGCGCCGAAGTCGAGATGCCGAAGGATGCGCCGGTCGGGCTGGCGATCGGCCTTGGCGGCCTCGGCATATCGCTGACCGATCTCGCGCGGCTCTACGCGGGCCTGGCGCGCGGAGGCGAGGCGCCGGCGCTGGTCGAGCGGCTCGACGGCGCGCCGCCGACCATTGGGGCGAAGCGCGTCACCGATCCGGTCGCCGCCTATTATGTCGAGGACATCCTGCGCGGCGCGCCGCCGCCGGCCGACGAACTGTCCGGCCGCATCGCCTTCAAGACCGGCACCTCCTATGGCTTCCGCGACGCCTTGGCGATCGGCTACGACCGCCTGACGACGATCGCCGTCTGGGTCGGGCGCCCCGACAACGGCCCGACGCCCGGGCTGGTCGGACGCCAGGCGGCCGCGCCGCTGTTGTTCGACGCCTTCGCCCGGCTCGGCCGCGACGTCGAACCGATCCGTGCGCCCAAGGGTGTGCTACGGGTCGCCGCCAGCGCCGATCTGCCGCCGCCGTTGCGCCACCTGCGCCGCGACGCGCCCAAGACCATCGCCGCCGCCGGCGCCACGCCGCTGAAGATCGCCTACCCCCCCGACGGCGCGCGCGTCGATCTCGGCCTCGCCGACGGCGACCGCGACGAGACGCTGGCGCTGAAGGCGCTTGGCGGGGCGCTGCCGTTGACCTGGCTCGTCAACGGCGCGCCGATCGGCGAGCCCGACCTGCGCCGGCAATCGGCGTGGCGTCCCGACGGCGCCGGTTTCGCGCGCCTGTCGGTGATCGACGCCAACGGCGCGTCGGATTCGGTCGTGGTCAGGCTGGAGTGACGCGCGTCAGGCGACGAGGCGCTTCTTCTCGGCGACGAGGCGGCGCGCCTCGCCTTCCGGCACCGCCGGGCTGAAATAGAAGCCCTGGACCTCGGCGATCGTGCCGAGCCGCTCGATGAAACGCAACTGCAGGTCGGTCTCGACGCCCTCGACCAGCACCGTCATGCCGAGTTTGCCGCACATCTGCGCGACACTCTCGACCAGGATCGAGGCGCGCTCCTGCAGGCCGAGTCCGATGGTGAAGGAACGGTCGATCTTGATCCGATCGAGCGGGAACGCGAGCACGTAGCTCAGGCTCGAATAGCCGGTGCCGAAGTCGTCGAGCGAGATGCGCACGCCGAGCTCGCGCAACGCCGCCAAAGTCTCGCGGGTGGTGCCGCGGTCGTCGAGCAGCGTCGACTCGGTGATCTCGAGGTCGAGTCGCCGCGACGAGAGATTGGCCGCGGCGAGCGCCTCGCGCACCGTTTCGACGACTCGACCGCTGCGGAATTGCGCCGGCGACAGATTGACCGAGACGCTGATGTCTTCGGGCCACGCTGAGCAGGCGAGGCAGGCTCGGCGCAGCACGCTGGCGCCGAACTCGTTCATCAGGCCGAGCTCCTCAATGATCGGAATGAACTCGGCCGGCGAGACGCGGCCGCGCACCGGATGGTTCCAGCGCGCGAGCGCCTCGAAGCCCGACACGTGGCGCGTCGCGACATTGACGATCGGCTGAAAATAGACCTCGATGGCGTCGTTGGCGACCGCGGCGCGCAGGTCGAGCTCGACCAGCCGGCGGATCTGGATCTTGGCGTCCATCGATTTCTCGAACGCGCGCCAATTGCTGCGTCCTTCCGCCTTGGCGGCGTAGAGCGCCATGTCGGCGTTGGACAGGATCGCCTCGGGCGTCGCGCCGTCCTGCGGCGCGCTCGCCGAGCCGACGCTGGCGCCGACGATGACTTCATAGCCGTCGATGAACACCGGACGGCGGATTTCGCGCAGGATCTGCTCGGCGAGTTCGCCGGCCTCGCCGGGATCGGCCACCGGTCGCTGCAGGATGGCGAATTCGTCGCCTCCCCAACGCGCAACGAGGTCGCTGTCGCGCACGATCGCCTGCAGTCGGCGGGCGACCGCGGTCAGCAGCTTGTCGCCGCGCGCGTGGCCGAGGCTGTCGTTGACCTGCTTGAAGTCGTCGAGGTCGAGGAACAGGATGTTGGCGCTCTCGACCCCGTCGCTGCGCCCGCGCAAGGTCTCGATCAGTTCCTCTTCGAAGCGACGGCGGTTCGGCAGATCGGTCACGGAATCGACGCGCGCCAAGCGATCGATCGCGCGGGCGGCGTTGCGCCGTTCGGTGACGTCCTGAACCACGACGACCGCGCCCTCGCCCTCGCCCGTCATGCGATGGACGGTGATTTCGATCGCACGATCGTCGCGCGTCTCGAACGGCGCGACCATGTCGCGCCCGATCGCGACGCCCGCCAGCGCCTTCCACACCCTCTCGATCTCGCTCTGGGCGATAATCTTGCGGCGCATCAGCGTGCGCGCGACGGTGCGGAGGCTGGCGCCCGTCGGGAGGTCGTCGTCGCCGAGGCGGAGCAGATTGAGCAACTGGCGATTGGCGACGGTCACATGGCCCTTGGCGTCGATCATCATCAGGCCGTGCGACATGTTGTTGAGCGCCATGTCGAGGCGCTTGGCGAGCACGGCCATTTGGTTCTGCGCGTCGATGACGCTGAGAAAATTTGCGCGTATCCGGAGTGAGGAACCTTTGGCAAATACGACCAGGGGAAGCAGGCCGACGAGAATTCCAGCCGGATACCAACCGCCCGCGGCGACGAGGCCAGCGGCGATCGGAGTGAAGCCGGCGACCAGCAACAGATCCATGCCGCGATATGTGGCGAAGCTGCGCGTGAGCATGCCGAACGCGTATGCGATCGTCATCGTCGTACCGATCAACCGCGCAAAGCTGTCCTGCGAGGCGTAGAAAGCGAGAAAAGTCCAAAATGAAAGCGCCGTGAGGCTGGCGACCGCGCCGATCGCATAGATTCGCTCTTGTCTTCTCGCGGCAGCGACGTTTGCGCTCGGTCTCTGACGAGCATGCATCCCCATGAACCAGAGGCGGAACGCGCAGACGATGAGCGACAGCGTGGCGCAAAGCCAGAGAATTGCGCTCTGCGCCGCGTAGGCGGCGACAAGCTGGGCAATCGTCACGACCAGGGAAGAAAAGAACAACGCGTCGACATCGACCAGCAGGTCGTCGACGAAGGCGATATAGAGGTCGTCGGGCAGGCTGCCGTCCGATCTCGTGGCGCTTGGAACGCGCGTCAACGCCATAAACACTACCAAAGTGTTAGAAAGCTAGATCCCACTATCGATGGTCCGCATTAAAAACTCCTTTAAACCGCTCTGACATTGTTCACCCGCGCTTCCGCCGCCAACACGCGGCGGATTGCCCGCTTTCGGGACGTCGAAGAGCCATGAACCTGCGCGCCGTATCCGCCAGTGACGACCGACCCCAGTTGCAGGCCAAGCCGCCGGCTCGAGCAGTCGGCGTCTTCGCAGCCGCGGACTTTGCGCGCGCGAGAAACCTCGTCGATGACGTGTCCGCGTTCGCCGATCACGCCGACTGGCTGGACGCGCGAGAAGGGCTGCACATGGCGCTGTTCATGTCCGGCGTCGACCTGCCAATCGTTAACGTCGATCTGCGTTCGTTCGTTCGCTGGTGCGACATCAGCAGGGCGCTTCGCAACACGGCTTCCCTCGACGAATTCGCCGCTTTGACGGTTGACTATCGCTGCGGGCGGCTCCCGCGCGTCCTCGCGGCAATCGACGAATTCGATTTTTCACATTTCAATTGTCGAATTGAGGCTCTCGCCGATTATGGCGACTTTTCGACTTGGACCGTTCACCGCAATCGCGTGCGCGCTAACGCGACAACCGCTGGAAACGTTCATGAACTGCGCGTCCCGTTGAGCGAATTCGTCGACTGGTGCGCCTGTCTTGCGTTGGGCGAATCGGAGCCGGCGCTCGACCGTTTTGCCCAACTTACTTTGGAAGAATTGGTCAGCGGACTGGCCGCGTAACGCCGTCTGCAAACAGCGTGACAGTCCGTCACGCGCGCATTAACCACGCCGCGCGAAATCTGGTTAATAAACCTTTACTCTTTGCGCCCCTTCGCTAACCTTAATGCGTCGGTAAGGTTAAGCGGGGGTTTCAATGAATTTGCACGTCGGCGACGTTGCGTCTCGATTCTCCGAGCGGATTTTGCGCTTCCTGCAGAGAGTCGAGTTTCGCGTCGCGCAGACCGCCGACCAAAAGGAAGCCGTCTACCGCCTGCGATACGACGCCTATGTTCGCAACGGCCTGATCGAGCCGCATGACGACCAACGGCTTTACGACCCCCACTACGACGAGGCTCCGGACACCTTCATCACCACGACTTTCATCGACGGCGAATTGGCGAGCACGACGCGCGTCAGCGTCGCCCGCGACTTGAGCGCGGTCTTCCCCGCCTACACTGTGTATCCCGATCTCATTGCGCCGCTCCTCAAAGAAGGGCGCGTCGTGGTCGAGGCGGCTCGAACGGCCGCGCGGTTCGATCTGGCCGGGCGTTTTCCCGAGCTTCCTTATGTCACGCTGCGGCCGGCCTATCTCGCCGCCGAGCATTTCGACGCCGATTACACCGCGGCGACGGCGCGCGCCGATCATGTCGCGTTCTTTCGTCGGGTCTTCATCATGACGCCATGGTGCGAGCCGCGCGAATACCCCAATTTCACCGCCAAGGTCGCATGCCTGCTGGCCGACACGCGCCTCGTTCAGGATCAAATCGAGGCGCGCTATCCGTTCCTGCGTTCCTCGGCCGCGGAGCGCATCGCACTGTTCGGCCCGGCGCCAAATCCGCCGCGGGTTCGCGCGCGGCCCGTCCAGCCGATCGAGCGGGCGCGAGTGGTCAATGTGTGATTCGGCCGCGTTTGGATTCGACCCGAGGGCGACTCGCCGGCTCCCGCGGCGCGCGCCCGACGGTAACCGCCGAACCCCGCCCGCGCGGTAGTCCTCAAATGCGGATTCGAGGCGTCTTCCTTCCCCGCCGAGCCTCGGCAAGCGCTTCTGTTCACGAGCCTTTGTCCGCGGTCCTCACACAGGATTGATCGTTCTCGCCTCGATATTTACCGGTTACTCGATCATCTTCGCTATGACAGCCGGCGAGCGCGGAGCTTTCTTCCGCGCGCGCCGTGTGGGGCGGCGCGGACCTGCGCGGCGCCGTCGGCGGCGAAGGAAAAATCAGGTTATGGGACCTCGAGGACTAGCCGGCGTCGCGGCAGCGATCGTCGCCGGAGCCGTGGCTTACGGCGTCTATGCGCCCGGCGTCGTCGGCCGTCTGTTCCCTTCGGCCGAGCCGGCGGCGCAACGCGCTCACGCCGCCCTGTTCGCCGCCAAGCCGCAGCCCGCTTCGGCGCCGAGCGCCGCGGCCAACGCGTCAAGGGCGGTGACCGTTTCCGTTGCGACGGCGAAGCGCGCCGATTATCCGGTCTATATCGACGGGCTCGGCCAAATCCAGGCCGAGAACACCGTCACGGTTCGCACTCGCGTCGACGGCCAGATCACCAAGATCGCCTTCGATGAGGGCCAGGTGGTCAAGGCCGGCGACCTGCTGGCGCAGATCGATCCCCGCCCGTTCCAGGCCGCGCTCGACCAGGCCAAGGCGAAACAGGCGCAGGACCGGGCGACGCTCGCCAACGCCAAGCTCGACCTCCAACGCTATTCCACCCTCGCCAAGCAGAGCTTCGCCACCCAGCAGCAGCTCGACACCCAGAACGCGCTGGTCAACCAGCTCATCGCCCAGGAAGCGTCCGACGCCGCGGCGATCGACGCGGCGCAGGTGCAGCTCGATTACACGACGATTTCCGCTCCGCTCACCGGCCGGGTCGGCTTCCGCCTGGTCGACCAGGGCAACATGGTCAACGCCTCGCAGCAGACGGGCATCGTCACAATCGCCGAGATCGAACCGGTCTCCGTCATCTTCAGCACGCCGCAGGACGATCTGCCGCGCATCTCCGCAGCGCTCGCCGCCGGCGCGCCCCCGATCGAAGCGCGCACCTCCGACGGAGCAACCTTGCTCGGGACCGGCAAACTGACGGTCGTCGACAACCAGGTCGACCCGACCACCGGGTCGATCCGTCTCAAAGGCGAATTCGCCAACGCCGACCATGCGCTGTGGCCGGGCCAGGCGGTCGCCGTGCGGCTGCAGGTCGATGTCGACAAGAATGCGCTGGTCATTCCCGATCTCGCCGTCCAGCGCGGGCCGGACGGCCTGTTCGTCTATGTCGTCGGCTCGGACAACCGGGCGGTCACCCGACCGATCACGCTTTCCCACGAGGACGCCGATCTCGCCGTCGTCGCCAAGGGCCTCGACGAAGGCGACAAGGTGGTGACGGCCGGCCAATTCGGGCTGCAGCCGGGCGCGCGCGTCGCCATCGAAGCGGCAGCCGGCGGAGGGGGCTGAGCCGATGACGGCAACCGAGCCGACTGCGACGAGCGGGCCGATCCGCGAGGGGGTCTCCGGTCCGTTCATCCGCCATCCGGTCGCCACCACCCTGATCATGGTGGCGATCCTGCTCGCCGGCCTTGTCGCCTATCCTCTGCTGCCGGTCGCGCCGCTGCCGCAGATCGACTTCCCCACCATCACGATCAGCGCCAGCCTGCCCGGCGCGTCGCCCGACACGATGGCGTCCTCGGTCGCCCAGCCGCTCGAGCGGCAGATCGCGCAGATTCCGGGCGTGACGCAGATGACCTCGACGAGCTCGCTCGGGGCGACCGCGATCACGGTCCAGTTCGACCTCGACCGCAACATCGACGCTGCGGCCAACGACATCCAGGCGGCGATCAACGCCGCCTCGGGTCAATTGCCGAAAGATCTTCCCAACTCGCCGACCTATCGCAAGGTCAATCCGTCCGACGCGCCGATCCTCATCCTCTCGGTCGCCTCCGACACCGCGCCGATCACCGAGGTCGACGACGCGACCGAGAACATTCTCGCCCAGCAATTCAGCCAGATCTCGGGCGTGTCTCTGGTTCGTGTCGCCGGTCAGCAGCAGCCCGCGGTGCGCATCCAGATCGACCCGGCCAAGCTCGCCGAGAAGAATCTGCAGCTGGAGGACGTTCGCACGCAGGTCGGCCAGGCGACGGTCGACAGCCCCAAGGGCGCGATGAACGGCGTTCGGCAGACCTTCACCATTTTCGACAACGACCAGATCACGCATGCGAAGGAATGGAACGACATCATCGTCGCCTATCGCAACGGCGCGCCGGTTCGCGTCCGCGATATCGGCAAAGCCGTCGACGGCCCGGCCGACGACACCCAGGCAGCGTGGGGAAACGGCAAACGCGACGTCTTTCTCGTCATCTTCAAGCAGCCGGGCGTCAATGTCATCAGGACGGTCGAGAAGATCAAGCAGGCAATGACCCGCCTCGAGGCGTCGATCCCGGCCTCGATGCACCTCACGATCCTTTCCGATCGCACGACCACCATCCGCGCGTCGGTCGACGACGTCCAGTTCACGCTGCTGCTGACGATCGTCCTCGTCGTGTCGGTGATCTTCGTCTTCCTGCGCAACTTCTGGGCGACGTTCATTCCCAGCGTCACCGTGCCGCTGGCGCTGCTCGGCGCTTGCGCGTTGATGTGGGCGGCCGGCTACAGCCTCGACAATCTTTCGCTGATGGCGCTGACGATCGCCGTCGGCTTCGTCGTCGACGACGCGATCGTCGTGCTGGAGAACATCACGCGCTACGTCGAACATGGCGAGAATCCGTTCCGCGCCGCGCTGCGCGGCGCCGGCGAGGTTGGCTTCACCGTGTTGTCGATCTCGATGTCGCTGATCGCCGTGCTGATCCCGCTCTTGCTGATGAGCGGCCTGATCGGACGCCTGTTCCGCGAATTCGCCGTCACCCTTGCGATGACGATCGTGGTGTCGGCGGTCGTGTCGCTGACGCTGACGCCGATGATGGCCTCGCGTTTCCTGCGCGATCACACGCACGACCGGCACAGCCGCCTGTTCATGATGTGCGAGCGCGGCTTCGCGGCGCTCGCCAACGGCTATGCGCGCGGGCTCGACGCCGTTCTGCGCCACCGCGCGGCGACCTTGATGGTCTTCCTCGCCACGCTCGCCGCCACGGTCTACCTGTTCGTCATCATCCCCAAGGGCTTCTTCCCGCAGCAGGACACCGGCGTGCTGTTCGGCACCTCGGACGCGCCCCAGGACGTCTCCTTCGCGCAGATGATGAAGCTGCAGGAGCAGCTCGGCGCGATCGTCCAGGCCGACCCGGACGTCGCCACCGTCGGCATGGCGCTCGGCTCCGGCGTCGGCAGCTCGGCGCAGAACAGCGGCCGTATGTTCATAACGTTGAAACCGCGCGAAGAGCGAAAGGCCGACGCCTTCCAGATCATCGCGCGGCTACGGCCCAAGCTCGCGCAGGTGAATGGCGCGCATCTCTACCTCCAGGTCGCGCAGGACGTCACCGTCGGCGCGCGGTTCGCCCGGACGCAGTTCCAGTACACGCTCCAGGACGCCGACTCTGACGAACTCAATCTTTGGGCTCCGAAGGTTCTGGCCAAATTCGGGAGCCTTCCGGAGCTGCGCGACGTCGCCACCGATCAGCAGAACGCCGGCGCGACCCTCCATCTGACCATCGATCGCAACATGGCGGCGCGTTTCGGCATCCAGCCGCAACTGATCGACGACACGCTGTACGACGCCTACGGCCAGCGGCAAGTCGCGCAGTATTTCACCCAGGTCAACACCTACGACGTGATTGAGGAAATTCGGCCCGACCTGCAGGGCGACCCGAAGAGCCTGGACCTCATCTACATCCGTTCGCCCTCGAGCGGCCAGATGGTGCCGCTCAGCGCCTTCGCCAAATGGACGACGACGCCGGTCGCGCCGCTGTCGATCAGTCACCAGTCGCAATTCCCTGCGGTCACCATCAGCTTCAACCTCGCGCCCGGCATGGCGCTCGGTCAGGCGACTGAGGCCGTGCAGCAGGCTGAGCGCGACCTGCGCCTGCCGCCCACGCTGTCGACGACCTTCCAGGGCAATGCTCAGGCGTTCCAGGAATCCCTGACCACCGTACCGCTGTTGATCCTGGCGGCGCTGGTCGTCGTCTACATCATCCTCGGCATCCTCTACGAGAGCTTCATCCATCCGCTGACGATTCTTTCGACCTTGCCGTCGGCCGGATTCGGCGCGTTGGCGACGCTGATGGCGTTCGGCTACGAATTCAGCCTCATCGCATTGATAGGGTTGATTCTGCTGATCGGCATCGTCAAGAAGAACGGCATCATGATGGTCGACTTCGCCATCGCCGCCGAACGCGACGAGCATTTGACGACGGAGCAGGCGATCCGCAAGGCGGCGCTGCTGCGCTTCCGCCCGATCATGATGACGACGATGGCGGCGATGCTCGGCGGCGTGCCGCTGATGCTCGGACAGGGCACCGGCTCCGAACTGCGCCAACCGCTCGGCTACACGATGGTCGGCGGCCTGCTGTTCAGCCAGGCGTTGACCCTGTTCACCACGCCGGTGATCTACCTCTATCTCGACCAGCTCTCGAACCGGCTGTGGCGCAGAGCGAAGCATCCTGAAGGGGAAGCGACGCCGGACATGGCGGGGTCGGACGACCAGCGCCCCGCGCAGCGCGAGGCGGCCGAATAGCCCGGCTCAGAACGCCGTGCGCTGGCGCATCGCCGCGGCCAGCGTGCCGTCGTCGAGGTAATCGAGCTCGCCCCCGACCGGCACGCCATGGGCGAGCCGGGTCACCTTGACCGAATAGGGGCTGAGAAGCTCGGTCACGTAATGGGCGGTCGTCTGACCGTCGACGGTGGCGTTGACCGCCAGCACGACCTCCTGCACCCCTCCCTCGGCGACGCGCGCGACCAGGCCGGCGATGTTGAGGTCTTCCGGGCCGACGCCGTCGAGCGGCGACAGGGCGCCGCCGAGCACGTGATAGCGCGCGCGCGTCGCCTGGGCGCGCTCGAGCGCCCACAGGTCGCCGACCGATTCCACCACCACCAACGTCCCATCGTCGCGCCGCTGGTCGGCGCAGATCGTGCAGGGATCGCGCGTATCGACGTTGCCGCACACCGAGCAGGAAACAATGCGCTCGTGAGCGACGCGCAGCGCTTCGGCGAGCGGGCCGAGCAGCGAATCGCGCTTGCGGATGAGATGCAGCGCCGCGCGCCGCGCCGAACGCGGCCCGAGCCCCGGCAGCCGCGCCAGAAGCTGGATCAGCCGCTCGATTTCCGGACCGGCGACATTGGTCGACATGGGGCCTCAGAACGGCAGCTTCATGCCCGGCGGCAGCGGCAGGCCGGCGGCGAGGCTCTGCATCTTTTCCGCCGCCAGGCGATCGGCCTTGCCCTTGGCGTCATTGTAGGCGGCGAGGATCAGGTCTTCGAGCATTTCCTTTTCGCTCGGCGCAAGCAGCGACGGGTCGACCGCCACCGCCTTCATTTCGCCCTTGCCGGTCAGCGTCACCTTGACCAGGCCGCCGCCCGACTGGCCTTCGACTTCGAGCCGCGCCAACGCCTCCTGCGCCTCCTGCAGTTGCGCCTGCACGGCCTGCGCCTTCTTCATCATACCGAGAATGTCGACCATCGGCGCCTCCGCTCACAATTCGTCGTCGTCGGGCGCGTCGCCATAGGCGACTTCGTCGCCGCCGTTGGCCGGCGCGTCGGCCTGCGGCGCCTCGGGGCCGCGCACGTCGACGATCCTGGCGCCGGGAAAGCGCTCGAGTATCCTGCGCACCACCGGATGCTCGCTGGCGTCGCCGAGCCGTTCGGCGCGGCGCGCTTCCGCCTGCTCGCGCAAGGTCGGCGCGATCGCGCCGGCGGCGAGCGTCACCATCCAGCGCTCGCCGGTCCATTCGGCGAGGCGGCGCGACAAAGCCTGGACGATCTCGGGCGAGGCGCCGTCGACCAGCGAGAACTCGATCCGCCCCGGCTCGAAGCGCGCCAGCCGCACGTCGGCTTCGAGCGCCTGGCTGAGCTTGATGTCGCGCCGGGCGCGCGACAGGGCGACGACATCCTCGAACCTGGCGAGCCGCGGCCCGGCCGGCGTCGGCGCGGCGGCGGCAATCGGCGCGACGGCGGGCGCAGACACGGCGACGGCCGAAGCCGGCGCGCGCTTGGCCAGGGCCTCGCTGGTCCGCGGCGAAACGCGCGACGACGGCGGCGGCGCAGCGGCGCCGATCGGCGCGAGCCGCGGCGCGCCCTCGCCGGCCTCCACGAGCTTGCGCAAAGCGTCTTCCGGCGTCGGCAGATCGGCGGCGAAGGCGAGGCGGATCAACGCCATCTCGGCCGAGGCGAGCGGCCGCGGCGAATCCTTCACGTCCTCGACGCCCTTGAGCAGGATCTGCCAGGCGCGCGTCAATTGGCCGATCGAGAGCTTCTCCGCCATTTCCGCGCCGCGACGCCGCTCCGTCTCGCTGATCGCGGCGTCGTCGACGCCGTTCGGCGCAAGCTTGAGGCGGGTGACGAGATGACAGAATTCGGCGAGTTCGATCAACAGCTCGGCGGGGTCGGCGCCGGCGAGATGCAGCTTCGCCGTCAGTTCGAGCGCCGGCGCGATCTCTCCGGCCATGGCGTGGGCGAAGAGGTCGATGACCTCGCCGCGATCGGAGAGGCCGAGCATCGCCCTGAGGTCGGCGGCCTCGACCTTGGCCGCCGAGCCGTGGGCGATCGCCTGGTCGAGCAGCGACAGCGCGTCGCGCACCGAGCCTTCGGCGACGCGAGCGATCAGCGACAAGGCGTCGGGCTCGGCCGTCACGCCTTCGAGGCCACAGATTTTGTCGAGATGGCGCACCATCACGCCGGTCTCGATGCGCTTGAGGTCGAAGCGGATGCAGCGCGAGCGCACCGTGATCGGCACTTTCTCGATCTCGGTGGTCGCGAACAGGAACTTGACGTGCTCCGGCGGCTCCTCGAGCGTCTTGAGCAGGCCGTTGAACGCCTGCTTCGACAACATGTGGACTTCGTCGACGATATAGACCTTGGTGCGCGCAGAAACCGGGCGGTAGCGCGCGTTCTCGATGATCTCGCGCACGTCGTCGATGCCGGTGTGCGAGGCCGCGTCCATCTCGATGACGTCGACGTGGCGCGATTCCATGATCGCCTGGCAGTGGACGCCGAATTCCGGCATATCGATCGAAGGCCGGTCGATCTTGCCGGGGACGGAATAATTGAAGGCGCGCGCGAGGATGCGGGCGGTGGTGGTCTTGCCGACCCCGCGCACGCCGGTGAGGATATAGGCCTGATGGATGCGGCCGGCGGCGAAGGAATTGGCGAGCGTGCGCACCATCGGCTCCTGGCCGATGAGGTCCTCGAATCGGGCGGGCCGGTATTTGCGCGCCAGCACGCGATAGCCGGCCGCGCCGCCCGCCGTGGCGGACGGAAGCGCGAGGGCGAGCGTCGGCTCGGCGGCGACGGCCTGCGGCGCTTTCTCGTCGGTCATTGGCGAGCGCTCGGATGGCGGGTCCCGGCGCCGCTCCGGCTCGAGCGCGCCCTAGACGACGGTAGGAGGTTGGACAAAGACCCGCCCTGGCTCGTTAGGGCTGCTTCCTTCCGGACCTGACCCGGTTGGCGAGCGGTACGTCCTTCGCCAACCTCCCGCGGCCTATTTGGCCCATGACGGGGATCGGCGCAAGGGCGCGCCGGCCTTACGGATTTTGCGGGGTCGTCAATTGCGCGCCGCCGTCGATCGCGTGCAACTCCGCCGTGGAGGGGGCCTTGATGCTGCTGTTGAGTTTTCGCAACATCGTCAGGCACAACTCCTTCGTCGCTCTGTCTTTGACTGTGTCAGACAGCTTAGCAACATAATAAAAGGCCATAGCTCGTTGAGATATGGAATCATCATAGTAGAACGGATCAGCCAACCCCTCAGGGCCTTCGTTGTTGTTTTCGGACATTTGACGCAATCGCCCCGATGATTAAATTTCGCACTGGCAGGTTAGAGACGCCCGTTGGAAGAACAGAATATGACACTGCGCGCCACCGTGGCGATTGTATGGCGTGACCGCCCTTCGGCCTGCGACCGAGCGAAGCGGTAAGGGACCGGGACTGACGCCGTCGATTCTCGAACAAAATCGCCCAGCCGACCACGGCAACGCGGCGAGACCGCGGACCCTTCGCGAGTCGGGTCCAGAAACCGTCTTCAACCGGTCGGGACCGCCCAGGCGCGCCGCGAGTGGCCCTCGTCCAGGTTTGCGGTTACACCCCAAACCATGGAGCCCGCCGCGCCGCGCCTGCGCATTTACCTCGACGCCGACGCCTGCCCGGTCAAGGACGAAACCTACCGCGTCGCTGCGCGCTATCGCATCGACGCGTTCGTCGTCGCCAACAGCCCGATCCTTGTCCCCCGCGCGCCGGGAATCGAACGGATCGTCGTCGCGGCGGGGCCGGATGCGGCGGACGACTGGATCGCCGAGCGCGCCGGGCCGGGCGCGATCGTCGTCACCGCCGACGTGCCCTTGGCAAGCCGCTGCGTCAAGGCCGGCGCGGACGTCCTCGCCCCGACCGGTCGGCGCTTCTCCGAAGATTCGATCGGCATGGCGCTGGCGACGCGCAACTTGATGGACCACCTGCGCGAGACCGGACTGGCGACTTCGGGGCCCAAGCCTTTCGGCCCGCGCGACCGCTCCAATTTCCTCAGCGCGCTCGACAACGCCGTGGCGCGGCTAAAGCGCACCGCCGCGACGCCTCGCGTGGCTCGTGGCGCGACCGGCCCCTGAACGCCGCGATTGGCGCACGAGGAGCAACGACGGGGCCCCCTCCCCCCTCGCTTCCGTGAGGCTTTCGGCTATAGTGCGGACCGATCGTCGGAGCCCCTCCTTGACCATTTCCCGTTTCCCGTCCGCCAAGCGCGTTGTCGCGCTGTCGCTCCTCTTCGGCGTCGCCCTGCTCGCCGCCGGCTGCGGCCGCCGCGGGCCGCTCGAGCCGCCGGGCGGGGCGATCGCAACGCCGACGCCGACCGCGAGCTCCGACGTCACCGACCAGATGGGCCGGCCGAAAAATCCGC
>Ga0302320_10016359_pt1 | contig 15165 bp, 18 predicted proteins | sample Bog_T0_3_FD_202130 | JGI IMG/M metagenome (GOLD analysis project Ga0302320, IMG submission 202130) | Peat permafrost microbial communities from Stordalen Mire near Abisko, Sweden - Bog_T0_3 | ecosystem: Environmental > Terrestrial > Soil > Wetlands > Peat | place: Sweden: Abisko, Stordalen Mire... | reverse complement strand
GTTATATTTGAGCATTGTCATGCCAACCCAAATTGGCTAACGATTGCCGTCGACAAAACTAATTTATTATCAATATCTTAGCTAGTCTGAGGGGGTGTGAACGGTTACGTTTTTAGGCAATCTTTTACTGAGATTACGCTTGGGTGTCCGCGGCGGTTAAGATCGAACTCGAGTATATGTCGCCGACGCGACGGGCTGCCCGCGCCGGAATGGATAAAGCGGAAAGCGAAAACTCCCGACGTTTCCGTGTGAGCGGCGCGGAGGGTCGAAGTTGGCGCACTTGTCCAACATTCAATGACGGGCGAGAAGGCGCCTAGGTCAGTTTCACTTATTGCACTTAATTTCGACATTCGCTATCTTGAGCCAGAAAGGAGGGCGACATGACTTCTCATGTGCTCCGCTTCGTTGAACTGTCGGACGCCGATCGCAAGGAAACCAGCCGCCTTGGAAAGCTCCGCGAGGACGACCAGGTCGAGATCCACATCAAGCGCGTTGATGGCGAGGATCAGGTCCTGTCCTTGCCGCGAGAAGCTGCGGCGATGTTGGACTCTCTGCTTGGCCATTTGTCTCGTGGCGAACGCGTTGCGGTCCTGTCGGAAGATCAGGAACTGAGCCCGGCTGACGCGGCGAGCCTGCTTGGGGTTTCGCGGCCCCTGGTGGTTCATCGCATGAACATCGGCGATCTCAGGTTCCGCTACGTGGGGAAGCATCGCCGAGCGACGTTGAGGGACGTTCTGGCGCTGAAGGCCAAGATCGACACGCAGCGCGCGGCCATGGAGGCGCTTGCCGACGATGCATTCGATCTAAAACAGCGTTATGGCGTTTGAGCCTTCGATCGCGGTCTTCGACGCCTGCATACTTTACCCATTTCACCTCAGGAACATCGTCGTGCAGGCCGCCGTGGATCGGCTGGTCGAAGCGCGCTGGAGCGACGAAATACACGACGAATGGATTCGAAACTTGGCGGCTGACGCCCCCGCCATCCCCGTCGAGCGCTTGCGGACGATTCGCCGGCTGATGAATCTCGCCCTGCCGGAGGCTACGGTGGGCGGGTACGAGGCTATCATCCCGACGCTGAACCTACCCGATCCCGGAGATCGCCACGTTGTCGCCGCCGCAATGGCCGCTGGCGCGTCTCGGATTCTGACCTGGAATCTGCGGGATTTTCCGGTTGATGAAATGAAAAAATGCGGATTGCGGCCAGAGACCCCGGACACTTTCCTGACGAACCTCTATGACACTGTTCCGGAGCCGACGATGGCTTCCCTCGCGAACGCGCGACGCAATCTCGACAAAAGCCGTCCCTCCGCCTCGGATTTCATCGCAATTCTGAACAACTTGAAGCTCTCGCGGCTTGCGAAGCGAATGCGGTCTCATCTTGGCGATATCTAGACTCGGCATGAACACGGATCGCGCGGGGATCGCGGCGCGCGCGGCGCGGACAGGGTGGCGGACGGTCTCCCAAAGCCCGGCGCCCGTCGTCTCGCCCGCGAACTCGGCCCCGGCCAGATGATCGTCACCATCCTCTGCGATTCCGGCGCCCGCTACGCCTCGAAGCTCTACAGCGCCGAGTTCATGCGCTCGAAGGGGCTGCCCGCGCCGGAATGGATGGAGCGCAAGGCGACGGCGCCGGACGTGGCGGTGTGAGCAACCCGACGGCGCCAGCTTGGCTCGGCTTTGATTTGAGGCTGGAAGCGTCAGCCGGGGGCTCGTGCGGACGTCGCCGCCGGCGATGCCAAAGCCAAGGCGCCGCAAACCAGGAAGCGGCGACAGCGGCCTGCGCATTGTGTTAATCTGGCGACGTAGCCATGCCGGACGCCATGCAGGCCCGCTTATGAACATACTTACTCCGCTCCCCAGGATTACTCGCGCCGCCGAAGGCATGAACCGGCGCCGCTTCTCTGTCGCCGAAATCGAGGCCATGGTCGAGGCAGGAGTGATGGATGAAGACGAGCGCGTCGAACTGATCGGGGGGGAGCTGGTTCCGATGTCGCCCAAGGGCCGTCACCACGAGGCGATGAAGACCAAACTGCTTCGCCGTTGGATCCGCGACATTCCAGACGATTTGGACATTACGCCTGAGACGATGCTCACGCTGAGCCCCGACACGTTTCTCGAACCAGATGTCGTAATCTACCCCAGCGCGGCGGGCCTCTCCGGCCTGACCGCCGCGAATGTCCTGCTCGTCGTCGAGATCGCCGCAAGCTCGTTGCGCTATGACCGCGGCCGTAAGGCGAAGCTATATGCCAGCTTCGGCATTCGTGAGCTTTGGGTGATCGACGCGGTAAAAAAGACGCTGCGCGTCTACCTCGAGCCAACGGCGAAAGGCTATCGCGAAACGCGCGACTTTGCTTACGGCGACTTGGCGACCCCGACTTTCGCTCCGGAGGTGTTCGCGCTCAGGCTCGACACGCTCGACGCACGTTGAACGCCCTGGCGCGGCAGCGTCTCATATCGCACGACCTGCCGCCGTGCATGTACTGGGAGTGGCCCAGCCTCATCTAGAAGACGGAGGGATCGTCGATAGGCGCATGAGCGCCCGTCTCGAAAACGCGCCCGTCGATTTCGCCCGCGAACCCGGCCCCGGCCCAGCGATCGTCGGCATCCTCTGCGATTCCGGCGCCCGCTACGCCTCGAAGCAATACAAAGCCGAGTTCATGCGCTCGAAGCAGGGCGCGACCGGTCAACGCCTCGGCAAACGGCGTCGCTTCGCAGCCGCCTGCGCAATTCCGGCCAGGCGACGGCGCCGGCGGCGCCCAGGTTTCCGCCCGCGCCGCATCGGATCGAACACGAATTCATGGCGACGCTCGAACCTATCGAAGCGGAATTCGCCAGGCCCGCGCCGCCGGCAAGGGCGGAAGGACGCCGCGCATTTGCGACCGCTGTTGGCGGCGCTGGGCGTGGCGGGTTTTGCGCAGGGCGGCGAATCGGATAGCCAAGGGTAAATTCTTCCGGACCCCCGCCATGACCGAACCCCTGTTCCGCGCCGACGCCTATCTTCGCGAGGCCCAAGCCAAAGTCGTCGAGGCCAGCCCTGGCCGCATCGTGCTCGAGGCCACGATCTTCTATCCGCAGGGCGGAGGGCAGCCCGGCGACCGTGGCGCGATCCTTTTGGCCGGAGCGCAAGTCGCCGAAATCGCCAATTCCGTCTACGATTCGGATCGCAAGACGATCGTCCACGTCGCCGCCGAGGGCGCGCCGCTGCCCGCGCCCGGCGAAATCGTGACGATGCGGCTCGACTGGCCGACGCGCTTTTTGCGCATGCGCGCCCATACCGCGCTCCACCTGCTTTCGGTCGCCTTGCCCTATCCGGTGACCGGCGGATCGGTCGGCGACGGCGAGGGGCGGCTCGATTTCGATTCCGGCGACGTCGCCTTCGACCGGGCCGAGATCGAACAGCGGCTGAACGACCTCATCTCGACCGACGCCGAGGTGACGACCCGCTGGATCACCGACGAGGAACTCGCCGCCAATCCCTCGCTCGTCAAGACGATGAAGGTGAAGCCGCCGACCGGCCAGGGCCGCGTGCGCCTCGTCGAAATCGCCGGCCTCGACCTGCAGCCCTGCGGCGGCACCCATGTCAACCGGTTAAGCGAGATTGGACGCGCCGAGGTGACGGGGATCGAGAAAAAGGGCAAACTCAATCGGCGCGTGAGGATAAAGCTGCAAGCCTGAGGACAAGTTGGATATGAGCCACGACGAGCCCGGCTTCTCGACCCTTTCCATCCACGCCGGCTCGCGCCCCGATCCGACGACCGGCGCGCGGATCACCCCGATCTACCAGACGACCGCCTTCGTGTTCGACGACGTCGACCACGCGGCCTCGCTGTTCGGCCTGCAGGCGTTCGGCAACATCTACACCCGCATCACCAATCCCACGACGGCGGCGCTGGAGGAGCGCATCGCCGCGCTGGAGGGCGCGCCGGCCGGGCTCGCCGTCGCCTCGGGCCACGCCGCGCAGGCGCTGGCATTTCACGCGCTGATGACGCCGGGCGATGAATTCATCGCTTCGACAAAACTTTACGGCGGTTCCATCAACCAGTTCAACCACGCCTTCAAGAGTTTTGGCTGGCAGGTGAAGTGGGCCAATCCCGACGACCCCGCCTCGTTCCGCGCCGCGCTGAGCGACAAGACCCGGGCGATCTTCATGGAATCGATCGCCAATCCCGGCGGCGTGATCTGCGACATCGACGCCATCGCCGCGGTCGCGCGCGAGGCCAAGGTGCCGCTGATCGTCGACAACACCTTGGCGACCCCCTACCTCATCCGCCCGCTCGACCACGGCGCCGACATTATCGTCCATTCGGCGACCAAATATCTCGGCGGCCACGGCAATTCGATGGGCGGCGCGATCGTCGATTGCGGCACGTTCGAGTGGCTCGGCGACGCGCGCTATCCGATGCTGTCCGCGCCGCGCCCCGAATACAGCGGGATGATCCTCGCGGAAACCTTCGGCAATTTCGCCTTCGCCATCGCCTGCCGCGTGCTCGGCCTGCGCGATCTCGGGCCCGCGATCTCGCCATTCAACGCCTTCCTCATCCTCAACGGCATCGAGACGCTTTCGCTGCGCATGCAGCGCCATTGCGACAACGCCCTCGCTGTCGCCAGGCATTTGCGGGCCCATTCCCAGGTCGGCTGGGTCTCCTACGCCGGCCTGGAGGACAGCCCCGGCTACGCGCTCCAGCAGAGGCTCTGTCCTCGCGGCGCTGGCGGCGTGTTCACCTTCGGCGTCAAGGGCGGTTATGCGGCGGGCATCGAGTTGGTGCGCCGTTTGCGGCTGTTCTCGCACGTCGCCAACGTCGGCGACACGAGATCGCTCGTCATCCACCCGGCGTCGACCACCCACCGCCAGCTCTCCGACGCGCAAAAAACCGCCGCCGGCGCCGGACCGGACGTGGTCCGGCTGTCGATCGGGTTGGAGGACGTGAAGGATCTGCTCGCGGACCTCGATCAGGCTTTGGCGTGAGGGCGCCGGGCCCGGAACAAAACGTTACGGCGGACGCGCGCCGAACGGCCGCAGCACGGTTGATATTTTGTTGCATCACATGAAATCGAGCGAGGCGGATTTCGTCACGCGCTTGGGCGCGTCGCGTCGCAAAAAAACAACTTGCACGCGCATGACTTTGGCGCCAATTTAACCATAAGTTGTATTGAAGAGGCGAGCGCAGCCTTCGCCAAAGACGAGGTGAGCGCGACTTTACTCGCAGAGACGGGGGAGAACATGATTTCTAAGGCGCTTGGCGGAGCCCTTCTTTTGGCTGCCGCGTCGGTTCCGGTTCATGCCGCGCCCGTGACACTCGCCAAACCGGGCGCATACACTCTGTCGGCGGATGTGGTTACGGCGAGTTCGCCTGCGTGTCCTTATGACGTAGCGGCCAACACGGAAAAACTGGCGGGCTATACGGCGTTTATCGGCTTCAGCACCAGCGGGCCCAATATTTCTTTCAAGCAATCTTGGGTCATCGCCATTTCGCCGGCCAATCCCGAGCTTACCAAATACGGTTACACTCTCAACAAAGCGACGGCGGTCAGCGGGACGACGGTGACTTTCAAAGGCTCCGCGGTCTTTGGCGGCCCCTCGACGGAATTCAGCGGATCCCAGGGCACTTATCGCTTGGTCGTCAATCCGACGACTTTGGCGGCGACCTTGACGGTCACCGATACGAAATGCGTGATCACCTACAACCTCAAGTTCGACAGAAGCATCCCAGCGAAATTCCTGAACCTGCTGTAAAGGGTTGGGGCGGCGCGGCGCGGACGCCATGAGTCCGCGGCGTCGATGGCGCACGAAGTTCGAATTACCAGTCATCCTCGCGAAAGCGGGGATCCAGAGGGACACGAGGTGCGGTGACCCTGGATGCGCGCGTGCGCGGGAATGACAAGAGCCAATCCTATTGGATCGGATACCGCTTGAATTCGCTCATGAACCGGGCAGCCACCGGCGCTCGGCCCGGTGCGGCTCGTCTGTCGACCTTGCGCGCGGGTGTGAAGGTTATTTTGGCGGATCTCGATCAGGCGTTGGCGTGAGGCGCGGTCGCAGGGCGGCGCAGTTCTGTCGACTTGCCGTTCGACGGCCTCAATTCACCCCGCGCGACTTATTTTCCCAATACGGCCTGCGCAATTCGCGCTTCAATATCTTGCCGGCGCCCGAGAGCGGCAGCATTGCGTCCTGGATCGTGACGCTGCGTGGACATTTGTAGCCGGCGATGTGCGCCTTGCAGAATTCGATGATCTCGTCTTCAGTCACGGTGACGCCGGGCTTGCGCATCACGACGGCATGCACCGCTTCGCCCCAGCGCTCGCTGGGAATGCCGATCACGGCGCATTGCGCGACCGCGGGATGCCGGGCGACGCAGTTCTCGACCTCGGCGGAATAGACGTTCTCGCCGCCGGTGACGATCATGTCCTTGATGCGGTCGACGACATAGACATAGGCGTCCTCGTCCATGAAGGCGGCGTCGCCGGTGTGCATCCAACCCTCGACGAGCGCCTTGGCGGTTTCCTCGGGGCGCTCCCAATAACCCATCATCACGTTGTCGCCGCGCACGACGATTTCGCCGACGACGCGCGGCGCAACCGGTTGCCCCAGCGGATCGACGATCCGCACTTCGACCATCGCGGCGGCGCGCCCGGCCGAGCGATGACGGCCCTTGGCGCGCGCCTCGGCGGAATGGTCCTTCCACGTAAGAATCGTGGCGGTCGGCGACAGTTCCGTCATGCCATAGGCTTGCACGAACTCGGCGTTCGGCAGCACTGACATCGCGCGGTCGAGCACCGCCTCGCTGATGGGCGAGGCCCCATAGATCACGCCGCGAAGCGAGCTCAGATCGTAATTCGCAAGGCCCGGTTGATCCACGAACATCTGGATCATCGTCGGCACCAGCAATACGTCGGTGACGCGGAATTTTTCGATGGCTCGAGCTACCGCCTCCGGAGTGAACATCCGGATGATGGCGTGCGCGCTGCCCAGCAACAACATGTAATTCATCATGCCGGCATCAGCGAGATGAAACATCGGCGCCGCATGCAGGTAGCATGGGTTGGCTCGATCGCGGGCCAGCGCCAGCGAGTTGCGCGCGCTGCTGACGAGGTTGCGATGGCTGAGCATCACCCCCTTCGACCGGCCCGTCGTGCCGCCGGTATAGAAGATGCCGGCAAGTTCGGTCTCGGCGGCCTCGACGTCCGGGATCGGCGCGGCATCCGCAATCAACGCCTCATAGTCCGCCGCCCGCTCCGGACGCGCTTGCGGAGCATCGTCGGCATAGACCAGCCCCAGATTCGCGAGAGTCTTGCCGATTGCGGCGCCCATCGCCGCGAAAGCGGCGTCGACGAACAGCAGCTTGGGCCCGCAGTCGCTCAGACAATCCTGGTTTTCCGATGCGCTCCAGCGAATGTTGAGCGGAACGACCACCGCGCCCGCCCAGGCGATGGCCAAATAAAGCTCGAAATAGCGATCCTGGTTCAGCATCAGGATGGCGACACGGTCTCCCCGGCCAATGCCCAGCTTTTGCAGTGCGCCCGCGAGTCGGGCGACGCGATCCGCGACTTCGGCCCAGGTGCGTTGGCGGCCTTCGAACTGGGTGGCGATACCGTTGCGATCAAACTGGAGCGCGCGATGCAGACCAAAGGTCGTGCCCATGAATTCTCCCTCCCCTCGGCCGCGATGCGTCTCAAACCGGCATTGCAAAGAAGATCATGCGTGCCCGCGAAATTTGAAGGAATTCAGCTGTTCTGGCAAGTCCGAAACTCTACCCTCGGTCGACCGAGGTCGTCCTCTCGGTTGCTTCCGCTTTCCGCCTGCGCGCGCGCCCTGACAGGGGTCGCGCCGATCGGAGCCCGGCGCTCTGCGTCGCCCATGTCGCCGACGGCGAGGGCATTCGGGAAAGGTCTCATACCAAGACGAGAAACACGGCGATCCGCGTCCTTAACGTCGGCGATATAAGTTCCGCCTTACATTCGCTGCGAATCGGGAGCGACAAAAGCATTCGCGAGTTCTCGCGACGTTGCCCGAATACGGCCTTCGGCGTAACATTTGCAGCGAGCCAGATCTCCTTCGAGAGACGTTCGCGTAAAAGGTGTATGCGTGATGTCTTCGCGTCATTGCGTGTATACGACGTTGATCGGCGGCTATGAGCGGCTCAACGAACAGCCGGTCGCGAAGGCGTCCTCCCTGCCCTTCATCTGCCTGACCGACGATGGCCATTTGGAGAGCGAGACGTGGCAGATTCAACTCGTGCGGCCGATTTTCGGCATGGATCCCGTGCGCAGCCAGCGTGAGCTGAAGATCCGTCCGCATGCGCACCTGCCCGGCTACGGCCGTTCGCTGTATATCGACAATTCCGTCGTCTTGACTCATCCGCCGGAACTTCTGTTCGAAAATCAATTCCCCAAAACGGGACTTCGATTGCCGGAACACAGCTATCGAAAAACCGTTCTCGATGAATTCGTCGAAGTTTCCCGGCTCGGTTTTGACGATCAGAACCGGATCTTCGAGCAATTGAACCATTACATGTGCGACAACCCCAGCGTTCTCGAAGAGGCGCCGTATTGGACCGCGATCCTGTTGCGCGATCACGGCCATGCCGGGCTGCGCGATATGCTCGATATCTGGGCGAGCCATGTCCTGCGCTATTCCCGGCGCGACCAGCTATCGTTCAATTTTGCCTGCCGTCACGCCGGCTTCAAGCCGGACGCATGGCAAATCGACAATTACGAATCCTGGTTTCACACCTGGCCGCATACGGCGATGCGGCAGCGCGACAAGGGAATGCGCAGCCCGGCCCTTGCCCTCAGTCCGCCGGCCGCCCGCATCCGGTCGCTCGAGATGGCGTTGACGGAACAAGAGGACAAGCGTCAATCGCTGGAGATGGTGATCGCCGCGCAAGAGCTGAAACATCAGAAGCTCGTCAGGAACCCCGGCAGAATCCTGAAACTGGCGGCCAAGCAGACCTTGCGGGGTTGGCGCAGCGGGCTGGCAGGCCATCCGCTGGGGCCCGAGGAATTGGGGAAGCCGTGACGATTCCCGCCCGACGGCGCTAAAGCAGCCCCAGTTCCCCCAACGTCCTGCGCAATTCCTCCGGCATTTCGTCCATCCCGAAGCCGACGTCCGCCAAATCCGCCGGCGCGTCGTTCGCCTGGAAATAGCGCCAGCCCTGGAACGCGCGAAACGGCCGCGGGCTGACGTGAACCACCTCCGGGTCCAGCCACAGCCGGCAGCGGCCGATGCCGTCGACATCGACGAAGGGCTCGAGGTCCAGCAGGCGCTGGCGCGCCGCGATCTGGCCCTTGATGACCCAGTACAGCGAGCCGCCGTCGAGGAGCTACGCGACGCGTTTGGGGACCATACGCGTGACGTGCTGCGAACGCGGCGATCCGCCGGCCCTGAGCCTTTCGGCGACGCGTTCGGTGACCCACTCCTCGAGATCGGCGATCGAGTCGGCTCCGACGCAGAGTTTCAGCAGATGAAGCGGCATGGGGCCTCGTTAGCGCAGAAAGGTGGGCGGCGGCAGCGGCTTTGAGCCTTTAACCCCGGGTTTCTCTGCGCGCCCTCGCCCCGCCAAACGGCCAGTCGACGACAGCCGCCGCGAACAACGCCCACCAGACGAGAACCGGTTGCAGGACCAGCCGGGGCGCGTGATAGGCCCATCCCGACGGCAATCCCGGCGCCCGAATGTCGTAGATCGCCTGATTGACGTTCGCCGGAAAGACGCAAACGGCGTAGAGCGCCAACATCACGCCGGCCAACGCCCGCAAACGTGGCGTCAGCAGCCCAACGGCCCCCGCCAGTTCACACAGCCCCGTCAGCATGATGACGTCTCCTGGCCAGGGGACCCAGCCTGGCGTGATCGCCAGGAAGGGCGCGGGGTGGAGCAAATGCGCCATGCCGGCGGTTATATAGAGCGCGGCCATCGCGAGGCGCATAACACCGCGGATCATTTCGCCCTCCGCGCCAATTGACGCGCCCCCATCGCCGCGAGCCAGAGCGGAAATGGGTAGGCGACGACCCGCTCCACGATCCCGACGCCGAGCCCCAGATATTCGCCCAGGCCGAGCAACGCCATTCCCGTGAGGCCTAGCAGCCCGAGGCCAAGCGAGATCCCGCCGATTGCCGGCGCGCCGCGACGCAAGAAGCTGACCCCCATCGTCGCCATGCCCAGATGGCAGCAGAGAAAGTTCTCGGCGGCGCCGAAATAATGGATCGCCGGCAGCGCGTCCTCAGGCGCCAGCCCGACGAGAAACACCCCGATCCCCGACGCGCCGATCACGACCATGGCGAGGCTCGAAACAATCCCTTCGGCGAGGCTCGGCCACAACAGCGCCGCGCCGCCGACGATCAGCCCGCCCTGCAACAGAAACGACCCATTCATCAAAGCATGCAACGGCGAGCACAGCGCCGCCGAGCAGCCCAACGCGCCGAGATCGCTGATATAGTTGGAGCTGAAGCTGTAGACGCCCCGCCAACCGGCGACCGTGATCGCCTCGGCGGCGAAATATTGCAGACACAGGATCCAGAGAACCGCGCCGAGTCCGTCCCGTTTCATGAATTCCCCAGAGCCGTTCCCCTGTCTTTGACTACGTGAAGAGGCGGCGGAAGTTTCGCGGCGGGACGAGGCTCGGATGCGCCTGGGGCGCCAACCTATTCCTCGGGTTCGCTGTCGAAGCGCAGCGGAAACCCCGCCGAGGCGCCCAACTCGGTGGCGCGCGCGGCCTTCGTCTCGGCGACGTCCTTGGGATAGACGCTGACGACGCACAATCCCTTGCGGTGGGCGGTGATCATCACGCGCATCGACTGATCCTCGCTGAGGTGGAATTCGGACTTCAGCACGCGGACGACGAATTCACGCGGGGTGTAATCATCGTTGAACAGCAGCACCTTGTGCAGACGCGGTCGCTCGGTCTTGATCTCGGGCTTGGTGCGCGGCGGGCTTTGGGTCTGGCTCATCTCGGGCTCAGGCGAAGGCGCGGGACGGAGGCGAATGTTGGCACGTAGCCCCTCGGGTTTCAATGGCTCGCCGCGAAATCGTGAAAACGCCGGCGCAGCGCCAGAGCGATCTGGCCCGGCCGGCCGTCGCCGATGACGCGGCCGTCGATCTCGACGACGGGGATGACGACGGTGGAGGCGCTGGAGTAGAAGGCTTCGCGCGCGAGAAAAACCTCTCCGACCGAAAACGGGCGGATTTCCAGCTCGAGCCCCAGCGCCGCCGCCACGTCGATCAAGGTTTTTCGGGTCACGCCGGAGAGGATCGATTGGTCGGCCTCCCGAGTGACCAGCGCGCCGCGAAGGGTGACGATCCAGGCGTTGGTCGAGGCGCCTTCGGTGATCAGCCCCAACCCGTCGACCATCCACGCCTCCTCGGCGCCGCGATCCCGCGCCGCCTGTTTGGCGAGCACGTTGGGCAGCAAATTCAGGGTCTTGATGTCCGGTCGGGCCCAGCGCTGATCGGCCACCGTGATCACTTTCACCCCCCGCGCCGCCTTGGCTTCGTTGATGCGCGGGTCCAGGGATTTCGCCGTCACCGTCAGACTCGAACGCACGCTCGCTTTCGGAAATCCGTGATCGCGCCGCGCCACGCCGCGCGAGATTTGCAGATAAAGGAAACCGTCGCTGACCCGGTTGCGCCGCACGACTTCGCGCAAAACGCCCCGCAACGCCGCTTCGCCCATCGGCCAACTCATGCGCAAGGCGGCGAGCGAGCGACCGAGTCGGTCGAGGTGACGGGGCTCGTCGATGAGCCGCCCGCCCTTGATCTGCACGCCCTCGTAGACGCCATCGCCGAAATAGGCGGCGCGGTCGTCGATGGAAATCCCGGCTTCGGCGGCCCTGACGTAGCGGCCATTGACGTAGGCGATTCGGCTCATGACTTGGCTTTTATCGCTTCGCGCCGACCGCGACGAGGCCTCGCGAACATTGCTTTGCCGCGCCAAGCTGCTATCAAGCCGCGCCCGCGGCGACAGCCGCCCCAATTCCACGAGGCTTGAATGCTCTCTTTCACCCGCCGCGCCGTTCTGGCGGCGCCCGCGTTGATCGCCTTCGCCGCCAAGGCCGACGACGCGGCGACCAACACGCTCGTCCTGGAGACGAAATACGGCAAGACGATCATCAAGCTGCGCCCCGATCTCGCGCCCAAGCACGTCGCGCAGATCAAGAAGCTGGTCGCGGCGAAGTTCTATGATGGCATCGTCTTCCACCGCGTCATCCCGGGCTTCATGGCCCAGACCGGCGACCCCACCGGGACCGGGACCGGCGGCTCGAAGCTGCCGGATATCCCGCACGAATTCTCCGGCGCCCACTTCAAGCGCGGCACGCTCGGCATGGCGCGCGCCAGCAGCCCCGATTCCGCCAATTCGCAGTTTTTCATCTGCTTCGGCGACGCCGGCTTCCTCGACGGACAATATACCGTATTCGGCGAAGTGACCTCCGGCATGGAATTCATCGACAAGCTCAAGGCCGGAACCCAGGCCGACAATGGCATCGTCGACCAGCCCGACAAGATGATCTCGCTGCGCTTCGCCCCCGATGCGCAGTAACCCTTTGGAGTAGGAGAGAGACTATGAGCGAAGCCGGCAACACGCTGACCCTGGAAACCACGCAGGGCCCCGTCGTCATCGAGATGAACCCCGCCGTCGCCCCCGGACACGTCGCGCATATCAAGCGCCTCGTCGAGGAAGGTTTTTACGACGGGATCGTGTTCCATCGCGTCATCGAGGGCTTCATGGCCCAGACCGGCTGCCCGAAAGGCACAGGGACCGGCGGCTCGAAATACCCAGACCTCAAGGCCGAGTTCAACGCCGAGAAGCACGTGCGCGGCACGGTTTCGATGGCGCGCGCCAGCAGCCCGAATTCGGCGAACTCGCAGTTTTTCATCTGCTTCGGCGACGCCGGATTCCTCGACAAGCAATACACGGTCTGGGGCAAGGTGACGTCCGGCATGGAGAACGTCGACAAAATCAAGCGCGGCGAGCCAGTGAAAAACCCCGACAAGATCATCAAGGCGACCCTGAGCTGAGATTTTCGGTCTTTCGGATTTGGTGATAAGCTTTGCGCGTCCGAATTGTTTCGGGCGCGTTTTCTTTTGGGGGCCGGCGAGGTGGACGACGACGTAGGAGCCCGCGACGCGGGCGACGACCGCTTCTACGTGAAGAGCCTGACGCTCGAGAATTTCAGGTGTTTCGAGCGGCTAGAGCTGCGCGATCTGGATCCGCAGTTCAATTTGCTTGTCGGAGAAAATGGATCGGGCAAGTCGAGCGTGTTGCACGCTTTGGCTTGTTCCTTTCAGCCCATTGCCAACTTCCCTGTTGGCGGCGCGATGGGTCCGGAATTGTACTCAGCGGACGTTAGGAACCTTCATAGTTTCAATATCTCGACCCCACCAATGGCTACCGAGGCAACCGTTTCTGTTTCGGCCCGTTGGTTCGGCGAAGATTTCCTTAGAGATGAAACCGTAACCGCTCGGGGTTTAGTTGAAAGTAGGCGCGCCAGTGGCAGCCCAATCAAAATTCGTGAGCGAGAAGCGCAAATTTTTCCGGTTATAGCGGTCTTCACGACTTCCCGACAATTCCTGAGCAACTTCAGTTTGATCGAGAAGACCAAGCCCCAGCCGCTTAACAGATGGAAAGCGTTCCAAAACTGGAGCAACGCGGGAACGACCTCCGATGAATTGCGCATATGGCTAAAGGACGAAACGCTATTGGCGTTTGAGACGGACCGTGGGTCTATGCCAACGGCCCTTTCGCTAGTTCGTCACGCATGCGCCAGAGCGATCGACGGCGCGATTGAAGTCTCTTACATGCAGTCTCGACGAGATATTGTCGTTAAGTTTGAATACGGACCCGATCTTGCATTTTCGACTTTGAGCGACGGACAGCGCGCGTTGGTTGGTCTGATCGCGGAGGTCGCGCGCCGCGCGTGCGTCCTGAACTTCGAGCTGCTCGGCGAAAAATGCCTCACCGAAACCCCCGGCCTCGTCCTCATCGACGAAATCGATCTGCACCTCCACCCCAAATGGCAACGCCAGATCGTCGACGCGCTCAAGCGCATCTTCCCGAAAATCCAGTTCTTCGCCACGACCCACTCGCCGCAGGTCATCGGCGAGGCGCGAGCGGAGGAGATCGTCCTGCTGACAAAGGACGGCCAGCAGAAGCGACCCCCGCAGAGCTACGGCATGGACTCCAATTGGATTTTGGAATGCGTGATGGAGGCCGAGGGCCGCGACCCCGCGATCGCCAAGCGGATCAAGTCATTGTTCAAACTTATAGACGATGATCGGTTCGCGGAAGCCAAGGTCGAGATCGCCAATCTCAGGGAAATCATCGACAGCGACCCAGAAGTCGTGGCGGCGGAATCGTACATTTGGAATCTTGAACATGCGCCCGACGAGGCCGCCGAGTGACGTTCATCTCAAAGCGAACCGAGCCGGCATTGCTGACGCAGTGGCGGTTAGAGAACAAGAAGGCGCCCCAAAATCTTTCTTACGACAACATGCCGAAAGCCGAGGTGCGAGACTCGTTGCTCGCTGAACAGGGCAATATTTGCGGCTACTCGATGTGGCGCATTTCATCGCCAAACAAGGGTCACATCGAACACATTCGGTCGCAGAAATTGGCGCGTGAACGGCGCAAGGAAGGCGGGACAGACTTTTCCGACATCGACTACGCGAACATGGTCTATTGCTACCCCGGCAAGGAAGAAAAGAAATATGAATTTGGCGCGCGCAAGAAAGACAGCGCGCCAGTCTCGCATGACACGTTCATTTCGCCGCTGGACCCCAAGTGCCAGGGACGGTTTCGCTTTGAAAAGGACGGCAAAGTTGGGCCGGACCAAAAAGACGATGTTCCTGCGACAGCTACGATTGCGCTGCTTGGCCTCAACGCGGATCGCCTGACTAAAGCCCGCGCGGCGGCCATCCGCTCGCTCCCGATCTTCCAGGGCAAGCGGCTTGTCTCCGCCAATGAAGCCAAGAAGCGCGCCCGCCTCGCCCTGGAACGCGACTCGGACGGAACCTTCCCCGAATTCGCCGTCGCCCTTCATCAGGTCCTGAGCCGCTATGCCGACAAGCGCGCGGCCAAAGAGGCGGGATTCGCCAAAGCATCTCGAGACTAACCCCATGCTCGTCTCCCACTTCGACTACGACCTCCCCCCGGAGCGCATCGCGCTCGCCCCGGCGA
>Ga0302320_10016358_pt1 | contig 15166 bp, 12 predicted proteins | sample Bog_T0_3_FD_202130 | JGI IMG/M metagenome (GOLD analysis project Ga0302320, IMG submission 202130) | Peat permafrost microbial communities from Stordalen Mire near Abisko, Sweden - Bog_T0_3 | ecosystem: Environmental > Terrestrial > Soil > Wetlands > Peat | place: Sweden: Abisko, Stordalen Mire... | reverse complement strand
AGACAATCGGCCAGCTGGGCCCGCACGCTTGCCTGCAGGTCCGAAGGGAACGACATGCACAGGCGGCTCAATGCTTCGGCGCAAGTCGCGGAGTGCATGGTCGCGAGCACCAGGTGGCCGGTTTCCGCCGCATTCAAGGTGAGCCTCATCACCTCGGGCGTGCGCATTTCGCTGACCACGAGCACGTCGGGATTCTCGCGCAGCGCGTCGATGATGCCCTGCTCGAAGCTCGGCGAGTGCGTCGGAATCTCGCGCTGCCGGATGAACGAGCGGCGATTTGTGTAGAGGTACTCGAGCGGACTCTCGAGCGTGACGATGTGGCGGGCGCGGCTCGCGTTGATCTCCTCGATGAGCGCCGCCAGCGTGGTCGATTTACCCGAGCCGGTCGGGCCCGAAATGATGATCAATCCGGTGGTCGCGTCGACCAGCTTGCGAAAATCCGGATGCAGATTGCAGCCGTGCAGATCATTGATGGACGGCGCCAGCAGCCGCACGGCGAGCGCCACGCCGCGCACCGTTTGATAGAAATTAACGCGGCAGCGCACGCCGCCGATGGCGATCGACATGTCGGCTGAACCGCGCTCCCTGAATTGAGTCCAGCCTTCGGCGCCGAGCAAGTCCTGGGCTGCCTGAACCAACCGGTCCGCGGCGACGCTGCCCAGCGTTTGCAACTCACCGCGCACGCGCGCGACCAGCGGCGTACCGGTTTCCACATGCAGATCGCTCGCCCCCAGCGACCACGCCTGCCCGATCCACTCGTCGACGATCATTTTTCCGGCAGATCCTTCAGCTCTTGCGTGGCCTCCTGGCGAATCTGCCGGAGTTTCTCCTGCAACGGCTTCATCACTTCCTGCATCTCGGTCATCATGTTCTGCGTGACGAGCGGCAACTTATTGATCATCGCCTGACCCGCGGGGGTGCGATAAAATGCCAACATGCCGTCGACTTCATCCTGGGTGAATGACGCCTTATAGATTCTGAGATACATGGCCTGCAGGCTGTCCCAATTAAGCGCGTCATCGAGAGCGGCCGTCATCTTGGTGTGCATGCGATCCAAAACGGCCTGCCTTTCCGCAGTCTGCGTTTTGCCTTCCAGAGTCTTCTGCTGCTCTGCCGTCATGGCAGTCATTTTCTGCCGCACGGTATCGATCAATTGGTGAGCGTTGGTGATCTCGAGCATTTCGCGAATCGAGTCATCGCTCGGCGGCAAACCGGTCGCCACCACCGTCCCCGACCACAACCAGCACGCGACAGCCAATAGAAACGAAGTCTTCAAAGTCGAACCGTCCATTGCCCTTCTCCTAGGTGACTTGCGTCCCATAGGCTAGCAGTTCGACGGCCTTGATCAAGGCTTTGAGCGGGGGTGGCTAGCCTCGCTGCCAGAGCGTCACGAGGACGTAAACCAGGGCAATTATGGTAAGCCCGACATGTCCGATGGCCGATGTCGCCAGCAGCTCGCTGGAGGGGGTTTCGCGGACGGGCGTGAATCGGGAAATGGCGGCGAGGATCAGCATGGCGCCTATACGATAAACGGGCTGCCGGTTGAAAGCGTGATTGGGCTCACGAGTTATCGAAGCCGGGCGGCACTCTGTACACTCCGGGCGCATGAGTGATTATCAATTCGCATATTTGACCTCCACCAGCCATCCGGGCTTTCTCGGTGCGCCGCCGCTCGAGGCGCGCCCGGACGCCGCCATGGTGGTTGCCGGCGTCGCCTGGGACGGTGCCACCACCAATCGTCCGGGCTCGCGTTTCGGTCCCTACGCAATCCGGCGCGCCAGCCACATGCTGTGCGACGGCGAGCACCCCTTGTTCAATGTCACGGCAGGGGCGTCGATCGCGGATATCGGTGATCTTGCATTGCCCAACACCTCGCTGACCGGCATGCGCGCGGCGCTCGAGCCGCAGGCCTCGGCATTGATTGCCGCCCATCACATGATCTGGCTGGGCGGCGATCACTCGATTACCCTGCCGTTGCTGCGGGCGTACCGCAAGCAGCATGGCCGCGCGCTCGCGCTGGTTCACTTCGATGCGCATTGCGACACCTGGCCCGATCACATGGGCGAGCCTTCTGGGCACGGTACCTGGCTGCATGAAGCGATCACCGAAGGCTTGGTGGACCCCAAGCTTAGCGTGCAATTCGGGATCCGCTCGCCGGCGCAGCGCGAGATACGCGACTATGTCAGCGACCGAGGCGGATTGATCTATACCGGCCGAGATCTGCGCGGGCTCATCAGTCCGGCGCAACTGCGCGACGTGAGCGCGGCGGTGAAACAGCGCCTGACGTCGGCCGCGGGCACGCCGGTGTACCTGACGCTCGACATCGATTGTCTGGACCCGGCGTACGCGCCCGGGACGGGTACGCCTGAGCCCGGCGGCTTGGCGACCGCGCAAGTGATGACGCTGCTCGAGGAATTGCACGACCTTAATTGGATCGGCATGGATTTGAACGAGGTTGCGCCGGCCTATGATCAAGCCGAGCTCACCAGCAATGCCGCCGCGACTCTGGTTTGGACCTATGTATGCGGACGGCTCGCGCTCACGCGTTGACCCTGCCGATCAGGCAGCGTTTGCCGAGCGCTTTGATATCGGGCTGCGCTTCGGGAGCCGTGTGGCCTAGGACATGATCGCTGTGCGGATCCAGACATGCGCATGACGGTGAGTCGGTGGCGTCTGGCGCAATCGAGATCGGCAGGAGCAGCACAATAAAAAGGCCCCGAACTCTTGCGAATCCGGGGCCGTTATTTTTTATTGAGTTATTGTGGTTTTTATTCAGCCGCTTCTGTGTCCCCCGCCGGTACTGCATCGTCCGAGTCGCCTATGCCGCCGCTCACATCCATGAAACTGCGGCGCCGGCTGTCGTCAAACGCCCGTCGGCGGCGCGCATGATACGCGAAGCCCGTGCCCGCGGGAATAAGGCGTCCCACGATAACGTTCTCTTTCAAGCCGCGCAGATCGTCCTTCAGACCTCGAACCGCCGCCTCGGTGAGCACTCGTGTGGTCTCCTGGAACGACGCCGCTGAGATAAAGGACTCGGTCGCGAGCGACGCCTTGGTGATGCCCAATAGCATCGGTTCCCAAGTCGACTGGTGCTTGCCCTCGGCCTTTTGCTTTGCAATAACATCGAGCAGGCGGCCGCGATCCATCTGTTCGCCGCGCAGCAGCGCCGAATCGCCGGCATCCAACACTTCGATCTTGCGCAGCATCTGCCGCACGATGACCTCGATGTGCTTGTCGTTGATTTTCACGCCCTGCAGCCGGTACACGTCCTGGATTTCGCGTACCAGGTAGTTGGCCAGCGCCTCCACACCCTGCAACCGCAGAATATCGTGCGGGTTCGGTTCGCCGTCGGCGATCACTTCGCCCTTCTCCACCTGCTCGCCCTCGAACACGTTGAGATGGCGCCACTTCGGGATCAACTCCTCGTACTTGTCGGTGCCCTCGTTGGTGATGATCAAACGGCGCTTGCCCTTGGTCTCCTTGCCGAAGCTCACCGTGCCCGAACGCTCCGCAAGAATCGCAGAATCCTTCGGCTTGCGTGCTTCGAACAGGTCGGCCACGCGCGGCAGACCGCCCGTGATGTCGCGAGTCTTCGACGACTCTTGCGGGATACGCGCAATGACGTCGCCCACCGACACCTTGGAACCGTCTTCCAGGCTCACGATGGCACCCGCCGGCAGTGCGTACACCGCCGGAATGTCCGTATTGGCGAAAGTAACTTCCTTGCCCTTGGCATTGGTCAGGCGCACCACGGGGCGCAGGTCCTTGCCGCCCGAACCGCGCTGCTTCGGATCCAACACCACCGTCGAGGACAAGCCGGTGACGTCGTCCACCTGGGTCGTGACGGTGATGCCGTCGACGAAATCGGAGAACTTGATCATGCCGGCCACTTCCGTGACCACCGGGTGGGTATGCGGATCCCAATTCGCGACCGACTGGCCGGCCGCGACCACATCGCCGTCGTTGACCGTGATGGTTGCACCGTACGGGATCTTGTAGCGCTCGCGCTCGCGGCCGAATTCATCGACCACGCCCAATTCGCCGGAGCGCGACACCGCGACCAGATGCCCTTTCTCGTGGCGCACGGTCTTGATGTTGTGCAGGCGAATCGTGCCTTTGCTCTTCACCTCGACGCCGTTGGCCGCCGCCGCTCGGGAGGCCGCGCCGCCGACGTGGAAAGTGCGCATCGTGAGCTGCGTGCCGGGTTCACCGATCGACTGCGCCGCGATGACACCCACCGCCTCGCCGATGTTGATGCGATGACCACGGCCGAGATCGCGGCCATAGCATTGAGCGCACACGCCGTAGCGGGTTTCGCAGGTGATGGGCGAACGCACCATGACCTGATCGACGCCCATCTTTTCCAACAGCTTGACCAGCTTCTCGTCGATCAATGAACCGGCCTTGACCAGCACTTCGCCGCTGGCGGCAACCGATACGTCTTCGGAAACCACGCGACCCAGCACCCGCTCACCCAAGCCTTCGACCACATCGCCGCCTTCGACGATCGGGGTGATCGACAAGCCGTTGACCGTGCCGCAATCGATCTCGGTGACCACCAAGTCCTGTGCCACGTCGACCAGTCGCCGGGTGAGGTAGCCCGAGTTGGCGGTTTTCAATGCCGTGTCGGCCAAGCCTTTGCGCGCGCCGTGAGTCGAGATGAAGTACTGCAGTACGTTCAAACCCTCGCGGAAATTGGCCGTGATCGGCGTCTCGATGATCGAACCGTCGGGCTTCGCCATCAGGCCGCGCATGCCGGCCAGCTGACGAATCTGTGCGGCCGAGCCGCGGGCGCCGGAGTCGGCCATCATGAAGATGGAATTGAACGACTTCTGGCGCAGCTTATTGCCCTTGGTGTCGCTGACTTCGTCGGTACCGAGCTTCTCCATCATGGCCTTGGCCACTTGGTCGTTGGTTCGCGACCAGATGTCGACCACTTTGTTGTAGCGCTCGCCGTTGGTGACCAGACCGGAGGAGTATTGCTCCTGAATCTCCTTCACCTCTTTCTCTGCCGTCGCCAGAATCTTGGTCTTCTGCTGCGGCACCACCATGTCGTCGACGCCGATCGATACGCCCGAGCGGGTCGCGTATTGAAAGCCCGTATACATCAGCTGGTCCGCGAACACGACCGTTTCCTTCAGACCCACGGTGCGGTAGCACATGTTGATGGTCGCGGAAATGATCTTCTTGGTCATGTCCTGGTTGATGGCGTCGAAGGAGAGGCCGCGCGGCAAAATCTCCGACAACAGCGCCCGGCCGGCCGTGGTTGCCACCACGCGGGTGTTCTCCAGCAGCTTGCCGGAGGCATCGCGCACGTGTTCGGTGAGGCGTACCTTGACCTTGGCCTGCAAATCGATGCTGCGGCTCTCGTAGGCGCGATGCACTTCAGCCACGTCGCTGAACGCCATGCCTTCGCCCTTGGCCCCAACCCGCTCGCGGGTCATGTAGTACAGCCCAAGCACCACGTCCTGCGACGGTACGATGATGGGCTCGCCGTTCGCCGGCGAGAGAATGTTGTTCGACGACATCATCAGCGCGCGCGCTTCGAGCTGCGCCTCGATGGACAGCGGCACGTGAACCGCCATCTGGTCGCCGTCGAAGTCGGCGTTGAACGCCGTGCACACCAACGGATGCAATTGGATGGCCTTGCCCTCGATCAGCACCGGCTCGAATGCCTGGATGCCGAGGCGATGCAGGGTCGGCGCACGGTTGAGCAGCACCGGATGTTCGCGGATCACCTCTTCCAAGATGTCCCACACTTCCGGTCCCTCGCGCTCCACCAGGCGTTTTGCCGCCTTGATGGTCGAGGCCTCGCCGCGCAGCTGCAGCTTGGAGAAAATGAACGGCTTGAACAATTCCAGCGCCATTTTCTTCGGCAATCCGCACTGGTGCAGACGCAGGGTCGGTCCCACGACGATGACCGAGCGGCCCGAGTAGTCGACGCGCTTGCCGAGCAGGTTCTGGCGGAACCGGCCCTGCTTGCCCTTGATCATGTCGGCCAAGGACTTGAGCGGCCGCTTGTTGGTGCCGGTGATGGCGCGGCCGCGGCGGCCGTTGTCGAGCAGCGCGTCAACCGCCTCCTGCAGCATGCGCTTTTCGTTGCGCACGATGATGTCGGGCGCGTTCAACTCGAGCAGGCGCCGCAGTCGGTTGTTGCGATTGATGACTCGGCGATACAAATCGTTCAAATCGGAGGTCGCGAACCGGCCGCCGTCGAGCGGCACCAACGGACGCAGGTCCGGCGGCAGCACCGGCAGAACGGTGAGCACCATCCATTCCGGTTTGTTGCCCGATTCCATGAACGCCTCGATCAGCTTCAGGCGCTTCGACAAGCGCTTGATCTTGGTCTCGGAGTTCGTGTTCGCCATGTCCTCACGGACCTTGACGACTTCGGACGGCAGATCCATCGACTTCAACAGCTCATGCACCGCCTCGGCGCCCATGCGCGCATCGAATTCGTCGCCATGCTCTTCGATCGATTCGAGGTACATCTCGTCGGTGAGCAGCTGGCCGCGTTGCAGCGACGTCATGCCCGGATCGACCACCACGAAGGCCTCGAAGTACAGCACCCGCTCGATTTCGCGCAGGGTCATGTCGAGCATCAAACCGATGCGCGACGGCAGCGACTTCAGGAACCAGATGTGCGCGGTCGGGCTCGCGAGCTCGATGTGGCCCATGCGCTCGCGGCGCACCTTGGACTGGGTCACTTCGACGCCGCACTTCTCGCACACCACGCCGCGATGCTTGAGGCGTTTGTACTTGCCGCACAGGCACTCGTAGTCCTTCACGGGCCCGAAGATCTTGGCGCAGAACAAGCCGTCGCGTTCCGGCTTGAAGGTGCGGTAGTTGATGGTTTCCGGCTTCTTCACTTCGCCGTACGACCAGGAGCGGATCATGTCCGGCGACGCGAGTCCGATCTTGATCGAATCGAAATTCTCGACCGGTACTTGCTGCTTGAACAACTTGAGTAAGTCTTTCATTGATTAGGCCTCGCTCTCTAGTTCGATGTTGATGGCCAAGGATCGAATCTCCTTCACCAAGACATTGAACGACTCCGGCATGCCGGCTTTCATTTCGTGGTTGCCGTCGACAATCGCCTTGTACATCTGGGTACGGCCGTTGACGTCGTCCGACTTGACCGTGAGCATTTCCTGCAAGGTGTACGCTGCGCCATACGCCTCCAGTGCCCACACTTCCATTTCGCCGAATCGCTGACCGCCGAATTGCGCCTTGCCGCCCAGCGGTTGCTGGGTGACCAAGCTGTACGGCCCGGTGGAACGCGCATGCATCTTGTCGTCGACCAAGTGGTTCAACTTCAGCATGTACATGTAGCCCACGGTGACCGGCCGCTCGAATTGTTCACCCGTGCGTCCGTCGTGCAACGTGGTTTGCCCGGAGGTCGGCAGGTCGGCTAGCGTCAGAAGATTCTTGATTTCCTCTTCGCTGGCGCCGTCGAACACCGGCGTCGCCATCGGCACGCCCTTCTTCAGGTTGCTGGCCAATTCGATGACTTCGGCATCGCTCATGGACTTGATGTCTTCCTTCTGGCCGCCGGTCTCGTTGTAGACCTGGCCCAGGAACTTGCGCAATTCCACGACGGCATGCTGGGCTTCCAGCATCTTGCCGATCTTGGCGCCCAAGCCCTTGGCGGCCCAACCCAGGTGGGTTTCGAGAATCTGGCCGATGTTCATACGCGAAGGCACGCCCAGCGGGTTCAACACGATGTCAACCGGGGTGCCGTCGGCCATGTACGGCATATCCTCGACCGGCACGATGGAGGAAATCACGCCCTTATTGCCATGGCGTCCGGCCATCTTGTCGCCCGGCTGCACGCGGCGTTTGACCGCCAGGTACACCTTGACCATCTTGAGCACGCCGGGAGCGAGGTCGTCGCCCGCGGTGATCTTCGCCTTCTTCTCTTCAAAACGCTTTTCGAACGCCTTGCGTTGGCCCTTCAGACGCTCGGACACGGTTTCCAGCTGGGCATTCGTCTCTTCGTCCTTGAAGCGGATCTCGAACCACTGCTCCCGCGGCAGATCGGCGAGATACGCGTCATCGATCTGCGTACCGGACTTGATCTTTTTGGGACCCGCTTCGGCAGCCTTGCCCTCGATCATTCCACGCACGCGCTGGAACAAGTCGTCTTCCAGAATGCGCTGCTGATCGGCCAAGTCCTTGCGTACCCGCTCGAGCTCTGATTTCTCGATCGCCAGCGCGCGCGAATCTTTCTCGACCCCATCGCGAGTGAACACGCGAACGTCGATCACCGTGCCGTCCATGCCGGGAGGCACGCGCAGCGAGGTGTCCTTCACGTCGGAAGCCTTCTCGCCGAAAATCGCCCGCAGCAATTTCTCTTCCGGCGTCAATTGGGTCTCGCCCTTCGGCGTGACCTTGCCCACCAGAATGTCGCCGGCGCGCACTTCGGCGCCGATGAAGGCGATGCCCGCCTCGTCCAGCTTGGCCAATGCCGAGTCGCCCACATTGGGGATGTCGGCCGTGATTTCTTCGGGGCCCAGCTTGGTGTCGCGAGCGACGCAGGTGAGCTCTTCGATGTGAATGGTCGTGAAGCGATCTTCCTCGACCACGCGCTCGGAAATCAGGATGGAGTCCTCGAAGTTGTAGCCGTTCCAAGGCATGAATGCCACCAGCAGGTTCTGACCGAGCGCGAGCTCGCCCAAATCCGTCGAGGGGCCGTCGGCCAGCACGTCGCCGCGCTTGATGGCATCGCCGGCTTTCACCAACGGACGCTGGTTGATGCAGGTGTTCTGGTTGGAGCGCGTGTACTTGGTCAGCGAGTAGATGTCGACACCCGGCTCGCCGGCCGTCGTTTCATCGTCGTTCACCCGGACCACGATGCGCGAGGCATCGACGGAATCCACACTGCCGCCGCGCCGTGCCACCACGGTAACACCGGAGTCGATGGCCACGGCCCGCTCCATGCCGGTACCCACCAGCGGAGTTTCCGAGCGCAAGGTCGGCACCGCCTGACGCTGCATGTTCGAACCCATGAGGGCGCGGTTGGCGTCGTCATGTTCCAAGAACGGAATCAAGGAGGCCGCGACAGAAACGATCTGTTTCGGCGACACGTCCATGTAATGAATCTTGTCCGGAGCCGACAAAGTGAATTCGTTCTGCGTACGGCAGGAAATCAGATCATCGGTGAACTGGCCCTTCTCATTGAGGGTGGCATTCGCCTGCGCGATCACATACTGGCCTTCTTCGATGGCCGACAGGTAATCGATCTGGTCGGTGACCTTGCCGTTCGAGACGCGGCGATACGGGGTCTCCAGGAATCCGTAGTCGTTGGTGCGCGCATACACAGCCAGCGAGTTGATCAAGCCGATGTTCGGACCTTCCGGCGTTTCGATCGGGCATACCCGGCCGTAGTGCGTGGGATGCACGTCGCGAACTTCGAAACCGGCGCGCTCGCGCGTCAGGCCGCCTGGGCCCAACGCGGAAACGCGTCGCTTGTGCGTGACTTCCGACAGCGGATTGTTCTGGTCCATGAACTGCGAGAGCTGTGAGGAACCGAAGAATTCCTTTACCGCGGCCGCCACCGGCTTCGCGTTGATCATCTCCTGCGGCATGATGGGCTCGCTCTCGGCGATGGTCAGGCGCTCCTTGACGGCGCGCTCGACTCGGACCAGCCCGATGCGGAAGGCGTTCTCCGCCATTTCACCGACGCTGCGCACCCGGCGATTGCCCAAGTGGTCGATGTCATCCACATGACCATTGCCGTTGCGGATGTCGATCAAGGTCTTCATGACCTCGATGATGTCTTCCTTGCTCAGGACGCCAGAGCCCGTGATTTCCTCACGGCCCACGCGGCGGTTGAATTTCATGCGGCCGACCGGCGACAGGTCATAGCGCTCGCCGTTGAAGAACAAGTTCTGGAACAGGTTCTCGGCGGCGTCCTTGGTCGGCGGCTCGCCGGGACGCATCATGCGATAGATTTCGACCAGCGCCTCGAGTCGGGTCTTGGTCGGATCGATGCGCAAAGTATCCGAAATGTACGGACCGCGATCCAAGTCGTTGACGTACAGCGTGCGGATTTCCGTGATGCCGCTTTCGATGAGCTTGCCCACGGTCGGAACGGTCAGGATCTCGTTGGCCTTGCCCATAATCTCGCCGGTCTCGGTGTTGACGATGTCATGCGCCAGAACTTTGCCCTGCATGTATTCGGTGGGCACGGGCAGTCGCTTGACGCCCGCTTCCTCGAGCTCCTTCACGTGCCGGGCGGTGATGCGGCGGCCTTCTTCCACGATGACTTTCTTGCCGACGCGGATCTCGAACGCGGCTGTCTCGCCGCGCAAGCGCTGCGGGATGACTTCGAATTCAATTTCCTTCTTCGACAGGTAGAATGTGTTCTTCTCGAAGAACATGTCCAGCACCTGCTCCTCGGTGTATCCGAGGGCGCGCAGGATGATGGTCACCGGCAGCTTGCGGCGGCGGTCGATACGCGCGAACACGCAATCCTTCGGATCGAACTCGAAGTCGAGCCACGAGCCGCGATAGGGAATGATGCGGGCGGAGAACAATAATTTGCCCGACGAGTGAGTCTTGCCGCGGTCGTGATCGAAGAACACGCCCGGGCTGCGATGCAATTGCGACACGATGACGCGTTCCGTGCCGTTGATGATGAAAGTGCCGTTGTCGGTCATGAGCGGCAATTCGCCCAAGTACACTTCCTGCTCGCGCACGTCCTTGACGGGCTTCTTGGCGCCGCTGGCTTCCTTATCGAGCACCACGAGGCGTACTTTGACGCGCAGCGGAGCCGCGTAGGTCAGTCCGCGCAACTGGCATTCCTTGACGTCGAACACCGGCTCGCCCAGCCGATAGCTCACGTACTCGAGAGTCGCATTGCCCGAATAGCTGGAAATGGGGAACACGCTGTCGAACGCGGCATGCAAGCCGATTTCGTCGCGCTTGGACTCGGCGACGTCCGCTTGCAGGAAGCGCCGGTACGAATCCAATTGGATTGCCAGCAGATACGGCGTGCCGAGAATGCTCGGACGCTTGCCGAAATTCTTACGGATGCGCTTCTTTTCGGTGAACGAATAGGCCATGTGCGGTGCTCTCCAGTACAACCAAGCGCGGCGCCCCATCCGGGCTCTGCGCGCCGAAATTAACGAGGTGCTTTCAGGCGACGCGCCGAATCCACGGGGTCGCGGCGACCCCGTCCGATATCGGCTCGCTGCGCGAGCAAAACCCCAATATCAACATCGAATACGCAGCCGACGGCTGCCGCTGCATCAGCGGCAACCATCGAACTGCGCGTACCGGCAATAATCACTACTTGATGACAGCCTTGGCGCCGGCGGCCTCGAGCTTCGTCTTGATCGTATCGGCATCCGCCTTCGGAATGCCTTCCTTGACGGTCGAAGGAGCGCCTTCAACCAGATCCTTCGCTTCCTTCAAGCCCAATCCCGTGATCTCGCGAATGACCTTGATGACGCCCACTTTGTTGGCGCCGAACTCGGTCATGGTCACGGTGAACTCGGTCTGCGCTTCCGCCGCCGGAGCAGCGGCAGCACCCGCACCCGCCGCAACCGCTGCTACGGGAGCAGCCGCCGTGACGTTGAACTTCTTTTCCATGTCGGCAATCAGCTCAACCACTTCCATGACGGACATCTTGGAAATTGAGTCGAGGATTTCGTCTTTAGTAACAGCCATTATCGTCTCCAAATATATGTGGGTCTGTTAAACCCCGAATCAGGATTAATTCGCCGCCGCTTGGGGCTCAGCGCTCTTCTTGGCTTCAAGAACAGCAGCCAGCGTCCGTACCAACTTAGAGTTGGGAGCAGCCAACGTACCAACGAACTTCGAAATCGGCGCCTTGATGACACCCAACAGTTGCGACACCGCTTGCGCGCGCGTGGGCAGTGAAGCCACGCGTTCGAGTGAATCGGGTTTGAGCAATTGCCCACCCAAAGACACGAGCGTCGTTACCAGTTTGTCGTTGTCCTTCGAAAACGCCTTGACGATGCGGGCGGCCGCGCCCGGATCATCTTTGGAGAATGCGAGGACAATGGGTCCTTTCAGCGCCGGAGAAATGCACTCGAAAGCCGTGCCGGCGAGCGCCTTGCGCGCGAGCGTGTTCTTGACGATCCGCAGATAAACGCCTTCCTTGCGCGCCTTCGCACGTAGGTCGGTCATCTGCGTCACAGTCAAGCCACGGTTCTCTGCGCCCACGACGGACAGGGCTTTCGCCGCGACCGCGTTGACTTCCGCCACCACGACTTTCTTCTCTTCTAACTTGAGTGCCATTGAGGTCCCTCCGGAAAGAAGCGTCACACACCAGGTACGAACGCCGCCGTCCATACCCACCCTTGAGTACGTCGTCGTACTCCTCGGTGCGACCTTCACCAGGAAATTCCTGATTTGGGTCCCACCATCTGCGCAGGCTGTCTTTAATAGGCCCGAGGTTCCACGGGAACCCGGCCTTACCTGCGGTCTTCGACGGTGGGTGCAATTGGCCAGACGGCCTCCTGCATCCCCCCATCTATTCATGCGCTTCGCGCAACTTTCAACGGGGTCCAAAGGACCCCGTCCGATAACACTATTAACCTAGCCCTAGACTGGCTTGGTCCACCGCAACGCCCGGACCCATGGTCGAGGACACGGTCAATTTCTTTAAGTAAATGCCCTTCGAGGTCGCCGGCTTGATCTTTTGCAGATCGGTCACCAACGCGAGAAGGTTTTCCTTCAATGCGGTCGACTCGAAATTGGCGCGGCCAATTTGCGCGTGAATGATGCCGGCCTTGTCGGTTCGGTAGCGAACCTGTCCTGACTTGGCATTCTTCACCGCTTCTGCCACGTTCGGCGTCACCGTACCCACTTTCGGGTTCGGCATCAGGCCGCGGGGACCCAAGATCTGACCCAGCTGGCCGACGATGCGCATGGCATCGGGACTGGCAATCACCACATCGAAATCAATTTGCCCCGCCTTGACCTTCTCGGCCAAGTCTTCGAAGCCCACGATGTCGGCGCCGGCCGCTTTGGCGGCATCGGCATTCTTGCCCTGGGTGAATACGGCCACGCGGACGGTCTTGCCGGTGCCATGCGGCATCACGGTGGAACCGCGGACCTGCTGGTCCGATTTAGTGGCATCCACCCCTAAATTCACGGACACGTCCACGGATTCGTTGAACTTCGCAGTCGCGAATTCCTTGACGAGCTTGAGCGCCTCGTCAATTGAGTATGACTTGCCCGGCGGCAGCTTCTCTTTCCAGGTCTTGGTACGTTTCACTACGGCTGGCATGTCACACTCCTTCCACGTCAACGCCCATGCTGCGGGCGCTGCCCGCGATGGTGCGTACGGCCGCATCCAGGTCGCTGGCGGTCAAATCGGGCATTTTCACCTTGGCAATATCCTCGAGCTGCTTGCGCGTGACCTTGCCCACCTTCGAGGTGTTGGGGGTGGCGCTGCCCTTCGGGATGCCGAGAGCCTTGGCAATGAGTACCGACGCCGGCGGCGTCTTCATGATGAAGGTAAAGCTGCGATCGCTATATACCGTAATCACTACTGGGGTCGGTAAACCCTTTTCCAAGGCCTGAGTCTGCGCATTGAATGCCTTGCAGAACTCCATGATGTTCACACCCTGCTGACCCAGCGCCGGACCTACCGGCGGACTGGGGTTCGCCTGGCCTGCAGGTATCTGCAGCTTGATATAGCCAGTTACTTTCTTCGCCATCGCGTCGCTCCTGTGGGTACAAACGCCCTCCCGTTACGGAAAGCTCCCCCTTGTTCGGGTCGCTCTCCACTTCGGAAAGCGACCTAGTCAATGCGCTTACGCGCCGATTTCTAGGCGCTTACGCGCCACCTTTCAACGGGGCCGCGGCGGCCCCGCCCATTAACCTTTCTCTACCTGCGAGAAATCCAATTCCACGGGGGTCGAACGCCCCAGGATCTGCACCGCCACCTGCAGCCGGTTCTTTTCGTAATTGACAGACTCGACCACCCCATTGAAGTCATTGAAGGGGCCGTCGGTCACTCGCACCACTTCGCCCGGCTCGAACAGCACTTTCGGCTTGGGCTTGTCCACGCCTTCTTCGACGCGGCGCAGAATCGACATCGCTTCCTTGTCGGTGATGGCTGCCGGCTTGTCGCTGGTGCCGCCGATGAAGCCGAGTACCTTCGGAACTTCCTTGACCAAGTGCCAGGTGTCTTCGTCCATTTCCATCTGCACGAGCACGTAGCCCGGGAAGAATTTACGGTCGGACTTGCGCTTTTGGCCGTCGCGCATTTCCACTACCTCTTCGGTAGGCACCAGAATTTCGCCGAACTTGGCCTCCAAACCGGCGCGCTTGACCCGCTCTTTGAGCGACTCGGAGACTTTGTGCTCGAAGTTCGAATACGCGTGAACCACATACCATCGCAAGGACATAGACAGCTCCGAATTCTTCAGCCGGATTGACCGCTCAGCAACCGAGTCAGCCAGGTGAGAACCCAGTCGAGTCCCCAAAAAAACACACCCATCACAATGGCGAAAATGAACACCACGTACGTGGTTTTGATCGTCTCTTCGCGCCCCGGCCACACCACCTTACGCAACTCGACACGCGCGGCTTGCGCGAACTGCCAGAACTCTCGCCCATACCAGCTGAACCACATGAGGCCCGCGGCCGCCGCGAGTCCGGCGACGACCAGCGCAACGCGAATGACCAGCGCCTTCTCATCGAACCAGTAAAACGCAACGATTCCCGCCAGCAGCAGCAGGAACGACAACGTAATGAGCGCCGCATCTTTTGCCGATGCGCCCGCGGGTGTTTGGACTTCTGCCATGTTTACTTGCCGTTACCTACAGACTCTCGCATCGACTGGCAGGGCAGGAGGGAATCGAACCCCCAACCTGCGGTTTTGGAGACCGCCGCTCTGCTCTGGATGCCTGCACTTCTGCCATGTTTACTTGCTACTACTTACAGACCCGCTCGAGTGGCAGGGCAGGAGGGAATCGAACCCCCAACCTGCGGTTTTGGAGACCGCCGCTCTGCCAATTGAGCTACTGCCCTGTAAATAAATGCCCGTAAATAAATGTTAAGCAATCACCTTGGCGACTACACCTGCACCGACGGTTTTTCCACCCTCGCGGATGGCAAAACGCAGCCCCTGCTCCATCGCAATGGGCGCTATCAGCTCCACCACGATCTTGATGTTGTCCCCAGG
>Ga0302320_10016356_pt1 | contig 15166 bp, 9 predicted proteins | sample Bog_T0_3_FD_202130 | JGI IMG/M metagenome (GOLD analysis project Ga0302320, IMG submission 202130) | Peat permafrost microbial communities from Stordalen Mire near Abisko, Sweden - Bog_T0_3 | ecosystem: Environmental > Terrestrial > Soil > Wetlands > Peat | place: Sweden: Abisko, Stordalen Mire... | reverse complement strand
GTTCAGCAAGATCCGCGCGCGAGTTGAGGGTACAGAACTCGCCGCGAGGGTGCTCGGCTGTTGAGTGAACTGTCAGTATCGGAACCTTTCATTCGATTCGACGACAGCGAGACTTGCTTGACAACTGCATGGTTGACTACTTCTGGAAGGCTTTGTCGACTCGGTCTTGGCAGGCCCAGCGCTGGCTTGCTGGCTCCCAAGTCACAAGGAAGGATTTTCAGTTAAGACCAAATCACTAACTCTTGCAGTGGGCAGATTTCTGGCAGGGGGATTTCCGAAGACGTAGCCCCGCCGATTTAACCGAAAATCTAGAAACTTCACATATGCCTATCATTTCCCAGAGCGGCAAGATCGAAAAGCCGATCCACAATCCAATCCACAAAAGGCGAGGTCTTATTCGACTTGGGTGGTTTTAGGCGTTCCCCACGGGTTTGTAAGTCGTTGAAAAACATCAAACGGCAAGACTGTCACGGCAGAGGTCGCGGGTTCGAGCCCCGTCGTCCCCGCCATACATTCCAAAGGACTTAGGAGTGTTTGGCAAGTGACTCTTAAAGGTACAATAAAGGTACAATAAGAATTCTAGGCAAAAGACTGGCTGGGATTCCGACCTAAAACTGATTGCTTAAAAGGTTCCTTATAAGGGCTTTTCTAATTCTAGCGAATTGCAGAATTGTCGGCGTTCAATCAATGCAGTTGACGCTTGAATCGGCGAAATCTCTGACTGGACGTCGATCCACATGGTTCAACGGGACTTCGTTCGTATTTGTCGACACTTACAACGAGACCCTTTCGATTAAGTCAAGCGCACAGACCCATTGTCACTTAACACGTGCTATTGCCAGCCAACTTACGGCCATCCTCACCATTGCAGGCTTGTCAGGACCGCTGAAACGGATACCCTCAGTTCAAACGAAGGATGGCCTGTGCCATAAGCCGCACCTTTCTGACCTGACAGGATCGACCAACACCGGCCAGGTCAGAATATGCGCGATGCACGCCCTCACCTCCCGATCACTGCCCGGTGCCGGTCAATGCGATGGTCTGCGGCGAGCTTGCGGCGTTATCGGTAATCGTCATGGCTGCGGTCGCCACCCCCGCAACCGTGGGTGCAAAGTGACCGTGGATTGTGCAGCTCGCTCCAACGGCGAGGGTTGTTCCGCAGCTATTTGCAAAGACAAACTGGGAGGCGTTGGCGCCAGTGACGAAGATGCTGTTGATGGACAGCGCCGCGCTGCCGACGTTGGTTAAAGTCACCATTCTAGATCCGCTCGCAGTCCCCACAGCCTGCATGCCGAACGACAGGCTTGCAGCCGTCAGGCTCACCACTGGAGCATTGACACCAGTGCCGCTGAGTGCGATCGATTGCGGAGATCCATTGGCGCTGTCGGTGATGGTAATTGCCGCCGTCAACGTGCCCGAAGTTGTCGGTGCGAAGTGACCATGGATGGTGCAATTGGCCGCTGGAGCCAGAGTCGATGTGCAGGTATTTGCAAAGATGAAGGAAGACGCGCCCGGACCGGTCAAGGCGATGCCGCCAATGGTCAGGGGTGAGCCGCCCGTGTTGGTGAGAGTCACAGTTTGTGACTGGCTGGCGCCCCCAATGGCTTCAGGCCCGAAGGAAAGGCTGGTGGCCGACATCGTGACGGCAGCGGGGGTTATGCCGGTGCCATTCAGCGTGACGGATTGCGGTGAGTTCGGAGCGTTATCCGTAATGGACAAAGTTGCAGTAGCGAAGCCGGCCGCCGCAGGATCGAAGCTCAAATTTACTTGGCACGATGCACTCGCGGGCACACTTGTTCCGCAATTGTTGGAAGCTATAAACGAGGAAGCGCTCTGACCCGTCACCGCAATGCCGCTGATTGAAAGCGGTGTATTGCCTGTATTGCTCAAAGTTACCGTCATCGGTGTGCTTTGGACACCGAGGACCTGGCTTGCAAAGGTCAACAGGCTGGCAGAGAGCGAAGCAGTTGGAACAAGGCATCCGGCAAGCGTGAAATCTTCAATCTGGGTTGACCAATTGTTGGTTCCATCCATCGGCTCATATTGCTGCGCGTAATAGAAGGTGCAATCGTCAACCGGGTCGACGGTGAGCGTGGCGCGGGTATTCCAATTGGGCGTTGTCTGCGAGCCATTGCCGGGATTGAGAAGAGTCTCGTTGCCCAGCGTGCCTGCTGGATCGCCAGGGGCCCAGCTGGCCACATACTGGCTTGGCCACATTTGGGAACTGGAGGCGTTATATGCATCCGCGATATTTCCCACATGGTCCGCGGCGATACTGGGAAGAAAGCGAGATGGGCCGGCGCTTGCCTGAAGGTCTCCCTCCTGTTGGATGTACAAATCGCCATTGGTTGCGATGTGCATATCGTAAAAGCGGACGGTAGGTACCGACTCCGTGGCCTCAGTGGCCAACAGTTGCTGATAGCTGCCGTAGTTGCGGTATGGCATGCGGCCGTTAATAACGCTTCCCGCCGGGTTCAGGCCGTCCCCGTTGGGCTGCGGAACGCAGGGTGACGAGCAAGCGAGGTTGTAGAAGCCCTCGTCCAGCAGAATGGGCAGGCCAAGCGTGGAGTTCTGGCTGTCATTCCAATCCACATGAAACTTCCATAGGTCGATTGCAAGATAGTAGGCATCGTCCGCGGCGAAATAAGCCGGCGCTCCGGCCGGCGGCGGGGTTGCACTGTCGAGATCGGAAACGACGACGTTGGAGTCCTGAGTCTGAAGCTGAATACACTGCACTCCAGCCGCGTGGCCGAGGAGCATCTCGCTACGCTGCATTGCACAGAGCCTTGGCCCCTCAAAGGTTGTGCCCGCAAACATATCGAACGAAATGTAATACCCGTCCGGCCACACGCCAAGTTTTGCGTCGCGATTGATCCAGGAAGTGTTGAGGTACCCGAATTCAAACGAATAGCGATTCCAGGTTCCTGTTGCATCGTCGGTGGTTGAAACCGCGACGCACTGAAGGTAAGGTGGTCCGCTGGCTATGGCATGCTGGCTGACAACCCAGACGTTGGCAAGTTTATCGAAGTTCACGGTTGGCTGCCCGTCATTGTCGGTTTCGCACGAGCCGCCAAAGCCGCTCCAGATCGTATTCCCGGCCACGGGACCATAGATTACGTTGCCTGTTGACTTTGAGAACACAGCAAAAGCATCGTCGACCCATTCCAGGTATTGAGTAGTGCCGACTGCGCCGGTTGCGTCTGAAGGACTGGCGGCTGGTGTGAATGAACCGTTCGGGCCGTTGAAGTAGTTCCCAACGCCGGCAATGTTGAAAAATCCAAGCGTAGTTGCCGCACCGGTACCGCCGTTGACCAGCTCGGGAGCAGGTTCGTCCGAGACGGCTCGGGCGGCTGAACTGCGCTTGTCCACGGGAAGCTGAAATTGGCTGGTGCTCAAGGGTTGCTGAAGCTTTGAGGCCGGCGAAATGGTGCGCAGCGGCTCGGAGAGATCGTGATGTACATCGGTGCCTACGATCAACTGTCCGGCGCCAGTGCCGGAGACGGGATTTCTGGTTTGCGCGCTGAGCACGCATGAGAGTGCGAAAAGAGCGGGTGAGAGTGTCAATAGGGTCGAGATCCTGTGTGAGCGGCGAGTCATGAAATGTTCCTCCACACCCTTTAGCGACAAAGTGGAGGTTGTACCCTCATGCGTTCGCGAATTATTTTCGCCCACAGCTATCGGGCAACAGAATATCGCGCCTTTCAGGCCTTGACGGGATGCCCGGGAACTTTGATGCAGCGTATTAAATAGTCTCGTACCGCCGGCTGGTTGTAACTTGCCAAGTTTGGCGCGTTGGCCGCCATCAAGGCCGATGCCCCGCTTTCGTTGCCGGTGTCTCTAAGTGCCAGCGCGCGAACAACCCGCAATTCCGCCATGCGCCAGGCAGGAAGGGGATAGGTGGCACTCTCGGCTGCGGCAAGAGCGGGTTGCAGCAAAGTCAACGCCTCCTGCGGTCGTTGCTCGGCAAGCAAAGCCTCCGCAAGTCGAACCTGGGCAATCAACAATTCGGGATGAGATGGCTGATAGGTTCGCTGTCGAATGCCGAGTGCGTCGCGAAACGATACCTCCGCCGCCGCCGGATCGCCCGCCAGCAAGTTGGTCAATCCCAGAGCCAGCAACCCTGAGGCGCGCTGTGGACTGCTGTCTCCGCCGAGCGCCGTCTGCATCTTTTCCGCGTTCGTGGCAAGACGAATGGCGACCGTGGCGTGGCCGCGGTCAAGTTCAAGCATGGATTGATAGACAAGAATCTTGGCGCTAAGCCAGCTGTGCTGCATTCCATTGTCGGTCAGGATTTGCATTGCCTGGTCGTAGTTGGCGGCCGCGCCTGCGAAGTCACCCTTCTGCTCAAGAACCCGGCCCAGATTGGCAAGCGCACCTGCGTATCGAGGCCCCGGAACCGTCGACATTTTACGAGTGATCTCAACATTCTGTCGAAGCAGTGGTTCTGCTTGCTGCCACCGCCCCTGTTCCAAAAGAACAAAGCCAATATTGTTCAGGGGATAAGCGGTCTCGGGATGATCCCTACCCCAGATTCTCTGACGGATGGCCAGCACTTCCTGGTCAGAAGCGAGTGCTCCGTCCAGGTTGCCCATATCGATCTGAGCGCCGGCCAGGTTGTGCAAGCTGATCAGGTAACCTTCGCTTTGTTTGCCTTCCACCCGTGCATCGATGTCTGTGGTTTCGCGCAGCAGGGTGGCGGCTTCGGGGTAGTCTCCCCTCCGTTCCAGTGTGAGAGCCAGATAGTTACGTGTACCGTCTTGCAGGCTATCGCCCAACGGCCGTTCGGTGGCCAGGGCCCGTCGCAGCAGTTGTTCGGATTCGGAGTCCTTATCCTCGTAGTAGAGGCACTCGCCCAGATTGCTCAGGCTGTGGGCAAAGGAATAACTATTCTGTCCATATAAGGCCTGGTTCAGAGTGACGGCGCGTCGGAAGAGCGGCTCGGCGGCTGCAAAGCGGTCGTTGAGCCGGTAATTGGTTGCCAGGTTGGCGAGATCGTCCGCATAGATCGGGCTTGCAACACCCTGGCTTTCCTCGGCCAGCTTGAGTGCGCGCTCCAACAGCGGCTGCGCTCGGTCATAGAGTCCAAGCGCCACATAAGACTGGCCGATGCTTTCGGTCATTTCGGCCTGAAGCTGAGGATCGGATGCCAGTTCCGTATCGAGCCGGCCTGCCGCCTGATCGAGCAATTGGCGGGCAGTAATGCTTTCCCCCCTGGATCCTTCGGGAGTAGCAGCCTTGAAGATGCTGGCGAGGAATTCCTGCTCGCGGCGGGCCATTGCCTCACCGCGCCGCGCACGCCGAGTGAGCCATGCCAGGTTCAGTACAAAGAACAAAATGAGCACTGCCGCAAGAGCCGTCAATCCGGCGCCGACCTTGTGACGCCGGATGAACTTCTTGGCGCGATATGAAACTGTCGGCTTGACGGCATCCACCGTGTATCCGTTGAAGTAGCGGTCAAGTTCGGCTAGCAGTTGCGAGGCGCTGGAATAGCGGTCGGAGGGATCCTTTGCGAGGGCCTTCAAAACAATACAATCCAGATCGCCGCGCATAGCACGCGCCGCAGCCGGGGGCAGATGGCGAGTCCGCAGGCATACCACGCCAGGCCTCACTGGCGGGTCTTCGCATATAGCGCGAGCCTGCGCAGCGGGTTCGGTGCGCGATCCGGAAAAGGGCAACTCCCCGGTGAGCAACTCAAAAAGCAGAACGCCCAACGCGTAAACATCCGTTGCCGTTGAAACCGGCTTACCCAGCAGTTGTTCTGGGCTGGCGTAGTCGGGGGTCAATAGACGCTCGTTGCCGCCCAAGGTAACAAGGGCATCGCTTCCTTTATATGGCCGGATCAACTTCGCAATGCCGAAGTCCAGCAGTTTGGGCGAACCGTCTTCCGTGACCAATACATTCAACGGCTTGATGTCGCGGTGAATCACCAGATGGCGGTGGGCATAGTCGACGGCGGAACAAAGCGATCTGAAAAGGCGAAGCCTTGCGTCAAGCGCGAGATTGTGGTTGGTGCAGAATTCATCGATTGCAACCCCGTCGATGTATTCCATCACGAGGTAGGGCGAGCCATCAGGTGTTATCCCGCCGTCCAGCATACGCGCAATATTGGGATGATCGAAGTCCGCCAGGATCTGGCGTTCGGCGCGAAACAAAAGCTGAAGTTCAGGACGATGGGATAAGCCGGCGCGAAGCACTTTGATGGCAACTGTGCGGTGATACTGGTCGTCGTCGCGATCCCCGAGGTAGACGGTGCCCATTCCCCCCTGTCCCAATGTCCGCATGATGCGATACGCGCCGAGCCGGGTCCACTCGTCCCGTTGATCGCCCAGCAAACCGTCGGCGGCTGCCGCCACCGATCCCTTCAGTGCAGCGAGTGTCTGGTCAGTAGAAGACAAGAGAGAATCGAGTTCAGCGCGCAACTCAAAATCGCCCTGGCAAACCTCTTCAATGAAGGCATCGCGCCGTGTCGGGTCCACCTCGGCCGCCTGATGGAAGAGCGTTTCAATGCGTCTCCAAAGGGTTGTCGATGCATCGTTCATGCCCTGCTCCCATTGGGACTTGATCCTCGGCCACCCAGGCGTGGCGCTTGAGCGGTCAGTTCGCGGTGAAGCCAGGCTTTGGCTAGCTTCAGATCGCGATGCAGGGTAGCGGCGGAAATTCCCAGCGCTTCAGCCGCTTCCTCATAGGTTAGACCGCCGAATACAAGCAACTCGATGATAGAGCCCTTTCGGGCATCCTTTGCCGAAAGCCGCTCCAACGCTTCGTTCACCTCCAGCAGACTCGAACTGGAGGGCGCTCCCAACTCGAAAGCCGAATCGAGCGAAACTATCTCGTATTCCCCACCCCTCTTATTGCGGCTGCGGCTCTTGGCGTAATCAATCAGAATGCGGCGCATCACTTGGGCCGCGATGGCGTAAAAATGACCGCGGTCACTCCACGCGATATCCGAGTCGACAAGCCGGAGATAGGCCTCGTGGACGATCTCGGTAGTCCTCAGCGTATGGCCCTGCCGCTCAGACGAAAGACGGCGCGACGCAAGGCGGTAAAGCCGGTCGTATACGACCGGAATCAATTCGTCAAATGCCGCCTTGTTTCCTCCCCGCGACTGTTGCAGAAGGCGGGTTATCGAGGATCGGTCTGGATCCATCGAGAAATCTCCGAGTGATTCAAGAAGTGTAAGGAAAGTTCTGAGCGAGGTCGTCTGAAACTGCGGCTCCTGGGAGCGATCTTGCGGCCATTTTCTTTGCAGCCCTCGCCATTCCTCGCACGCCGCCATTCTAATTCAGCCGGCAATCGGGAGCAATGCTTTATCCTTCCTCGCCAGGCTCAACGAAGTGCCTGCAATTCCTTAATCGTTGGCTGATTTGGTCGCAAATCGCGCCCGCGCAATCCGGTGAGAATAAGCGGCGTCACAAAGAAGCCTCCGCTCCGCAACCTCGCAAACGTCCAACTCCATGAGGACGTTGGAACGCATTACTCACGGGCGCAGGATTGGTCGGACTCAGAGCAGGAGTCCTCCAAAGCGATTCGTCTCAAACCCGACTCCACAGATGCTAATCTTCACCTTGGTTTTGTGCTTCACGCGGGGAAAAAGGCCGATACACCTCAAGAGTGGCTGCAAGCTTAGGAGTTGGCCCCAAGAGGGCTTCCCGGTTACGGTCATGGTCGGGCACGCGCTCACTGAGGCTGGGCACGATCAGCAGGCGGGCGCGATCCTGAAACGAGCCCACAAGTTAGCTCCCGGGTCGACGCAGGCGACTTACAACTACATGAATCATTGTGCCGTGCGGCGGACTTTGTCACGGCAGAGATCACGGGTTCGAGCCCCGTCGTCCCCGCCATACATTCCAAAGAGCTTAGGAGTGTTTGGCAAGTGACTTTCAAAGGTACAATAAAGGTACAATAACGAATCTCCGCTGTAGTTTTGCTGAGATTCAGACCTGAAGTCGATTGAAAATCAGGCTCCGTATAACTGCCTGATTTCCGCGGCTATGGTGACGCACGCCGATGGCTTAGCGGAGCGCGATGCCGCCCTGTTGATGCGCAACGAGAAGCAGAAGAATCACTCGCGCCGCATCACCGTGGAGGGTGGACAAGGCCTGTGACACCGAAGATTTGTGCGCCCGGCGCGGGGATTGGACGTAACGCCGCATGTTACGCAGAACGACAAGGGGCGCCGCAGCAACCTGGACCGCAAAGCCACACGTCAACCCGGATATGCCGTCAGCCTGAGCCGGCGATGCCTGTTTGAAAAGGGCTTTGGCTGGCTGAAGCAGACCGGACCGTTGCGGCAAGTTAAGTTGCGAGGTTTGGAGAAGGTAAATTGGTTGTTCGTGTTCAACTGCGCGGCACATAACCTGATCCGGCTGCCAAAACCGATGGCGCAATCATCGGGAAGGCTCAAGGACCAGGGTGCCTGAACGACGGTCGCAGGCCTTGGGAATGGTTCCCTGAGCCTGTCAATTCTCAATAAACACAGGCCAATCGAGCATTTCAAACAGATTCCAACTAAGTAAAGACGCAAATCACAGGGAAATCTGCCGATGGACGGTGAATTTCAACAAGTTCCTAGGAGAAGGTGTAGGTGACGGTAATCTGGATAATTTGACCCGCAACGACAGTGATCGGAGTAATGGTGGTACCCGACATCGTTCCACCATACGAGTTGGTGGTTGAAGCCTCACAAGCCGTCGCCGTGATGGTGCCTGGACCGGTTGGCGTGGGTGGAGTCGTGGTCGAGGCGATGTTGCAGCCGGCGAAGCCGACGTAGACGTTGACTACGGCACCTGCCTGCGGCGCGGCGATAGAACCCATCAAGGTAAAGTTGGGAAGACCTGTACCGGAGCCGAAGGCGGGGGCCGCTGTGAGACCTGGTACGCAGACGTAGTGCAGGCAGTGGAAGATGCCGGGTTGCGAATTGACGTTCTGCACGATGGAGCAATAGGGAAAGGTGGAGGTGGTGGTGCTGGCGGGTGCCGGGCAGACAACGTTGGTCGTGGGGGAAGTGGTGGCTTGCGCTGTCGCATTGGTGAAGTAAATGGCATAGTCGCCCGCGACGCCATAACCGGAGAGCAGAGCAGTCAAAAACTGCGTGCCGTCATACTGCAACTGGTTCTCAAACTCATGGTGCTGAACCTGAGTGCCGTCAGGATTCTTGACGTCGATCGTCCAGTGGCCATGCAACTTGATCCCATCTTGCATTCCAGTTCTAGGCGCGCTGGCAGGCACCTGTGGCGTCGGCGTCGGCTGTCCAGAGGTTCCCGTGAAGACTCCGCCCGAGACTGCCGCTCCTACCTGTAGCGGTCCCGTGACGTGTTCGGGCGCGGCGCTCTGCGCCACGGCAATTGTGCTGGCGGTGAACATCAGAGCCACAACGGCAAGCGATGCCAGACGGCTGGTGAGGGACCTGGACGGGACTGCGTTCGTGGTCATTGGCTTCTCCTGATCTGCGGTTTCAGTCAATACGGCATCTGTCTTCGGTAGAAATGCAACCGGCCGGCGTCTTCGGCTGCCCATTCGCCTACTGATTGCAAAATGTACCGGCCACGGGTCGGTCGGCGGAGGTCTCGGTCAATCAGAAAGCATACTGAATGGTGAAATCACTGTAAGGAACGTTTTACATTTTGGCAAGTAAATTAACTGCTCTAAATAGATAGTTTAGCCAATTCCCCCGCTAGTTACTTTTGTAATTTCCGTGTAGGTTCCGCCGCCGATCGCCGCATCGCTGCCACGAAGCAAGTTTAAATGATAAGCACTTTCCCCCGACCCGGTGCCAATGGGGAAATCCGCCTCGGGGACCGGATTGAAGCTGGCTACGGGACCCTGTTCCGCCTGTCATGTTTCTCCGCCGGAATGACGCTTCAGCAAGCGGAGCGGATCGTCTCTCTACCCGGATAGAAGCCCACGGCCCCGCCCCCAGAACCCGAGCGTCTTCGTCCGCCGCTCAAGCCGGAATGATCAGCAGTTAACGCGCTGGAATCCTCGCCAATTGAGGGGTTCAAAATCTGGTGACTCTGCGGTGACTAAGCCGGCTCCAAATAGCGGAATATCTCGCACCAGACCGCAATGTTAGGGTGCAAATTACTTCCGTTCGCCTAAAAGTGTCCTGTCGATCCCGTCCCTTTGTTTAGAAATCACTTGCCTAACTTGCGAGAATTCTTGTACTGTCGGTCAATCTTCTCCCGATACGGCACTTGGGCGGTCAACTTCGCGTCGGCTTTTTCATAAGTTGTTGCTGGCTCTCGTCGAGTGCCTATCAACACCGTCAACGCCGCCACTGTCTCCACCATCAACGTGGCTTCGGGACAGCTTATGCAGGGGGCGGTGAAGATCGGTTTCTCGTAATCGATGCAGACAGGCTGTCGCAAGAAACGAACCGAAGATCTTTCAGGAGTCAATCATGAGTTCGAAGCCAGCTTCCCAACGTCCCGGTCCCCACGTTCTCGCCATGGCAGGTTTCTTGTTCCTGTCGGCGGGTGCGCTGGTTTACGGCCAAAGCGCTGTTCCCGGCCCAGACACATCGGCAAGTGTTTCCCGGGTTGGTGGAGTGCCTGCGAATCGCCCTGCGGTGAAGTCAACCGGCGCGCCCAAATCGGCAGTGCCGGAACCATCCCCTGCATTTGAAGATGCAGGCGGGGGAATTCATCAGGGGTTGCATTTACACGGCCATTGGGTCATCGATGTCAAGAACCCTGACGGTACAATCGCCGAGCATCGGGACTTCGAGAACGCAATCGCCAGTGATGGTCAGGGCTACCTGGTCGGGCTCTTGTCGGGCTACCTGGTCCCGGGCGATTTCATGATCGTCCTGGAGACAACCGGCAGCGCTTCGCCTTGTCTTGCTACATTAAGTGCTTGCGGTATTGTTCGCTCCCTCTCGACTTACCCTGCACTGGAATATTGCAGCAATTACCTCTGCGCCACCGGGTTGACGGTGACGCCAAGTTTCGGGAGCGGGGGATTTGGCGGCCCATTTTCGCTGGTTCTGGCAGGCTCCATCACAGCCAACCAGGCAGGCTCGATCGGGCTCGTATATTCCTCCATGAGCACCTGCGCCAACACCGGCTATACAAGCACTACCAACCCTTCGAGCGTTGAAACCGGCTCCCCTGCCTCTTGCGTGACGCAGACGTCGCCCCAACCCTGGTATGGAACTCTTAGCTCCGCAACCATCATGCCGGTCAACGTGGTCAAGAACCAGATCATCCAGGTATCAGTGACAATCACCTTCTCCTGAGAGCGGGAAAGAAGCAGGGTTTAGGTTCCCGACGAGGAAAGGGGGGCAGATGCGATCATCGCGAAGAGCAGGTAAAGCCGGTGGCGTTATGGCGCTTGTTGCGTGCTTACTGGGGGTGCCAGGAATGCCCGCGTGGGGTCAAGGGCCCGAAAAGCAAGGCGCGAAGACCGCTGCGCCTGTCAACGAGACCCGCCCGCTGGATTTTGCGCAGAAGGGATTTGCCGATGCGATGGTCGGCGTGCCTTTCCACTCTTCCGTACTGGCTGTCGGGGGATCGGGCCTGTTCACTTTTACTATGAGCGGAGATCTGCCGCCAGGGCTATATCTTGAAAGCGGCTCGAACACAGTTGCGGTGAGCGGTATCCCCACCGAAGCGGGCGAATTCTCCATTGACATCACAATTCGCGATATCTATGGAGCCGGCCTCACTCGCACCTTTCCGATCCATGTGGACTCGAAGAAACCCGGGCTCCAATTGCTCCCCGCCTTTGTGACCGATGCGGAGGGCTTCAAGTTTTCAGACAGCGACGATGTGTTCTTCCCGGTTGTGATTGTGGTCAATGAGGCTATCCACGTTACCGATCAACAGAAGGACCTGGATGCGATTCTGCTCGTGGTCAATGAAGGGATCACGGTAACAGACACGATTGGTGCGGAAGAGTCGGTCATGCTTCCGGTCAACGAGTTGATTACTGTGACCGATACGATCAGCACCAGCGTTGCCTGGAAGCCGATTCTAGCCGTCGCCAAGTCGCACACTGGCAACTTCACCGCAGGCTCGACCGCTGTGTGGAACGTTCAAGTGACCAACACCTCGGGCAGCCTGCGCACCGAAACCTCCGGAACCACAACCGTCGTCGATACGCTGCCCACAGGCTACACCATGGCCGCCTTCAACGGGTTGGACTGGACCTGCTCCGGATCCAACACCGTCACCTGCACTTCCCCGGAGGCGATTGAAGGCTCCGGCGGCGCGTTCCCGCTGCTTCAGTTGACCGTAAACGTACCTGACCCGTCGCTAGCATCGGTCACCAACAATGTGGTCGCATACGGCGGTGGAGATCCCTTACATACCAATGCATCGAACGGCGCCACTGCGTCGGACACCGCGGCCGTGAACCCCGGAGAGTTTCAAGTGACGATCTCGACGCCTGCCCTTTCGTTCGGATCGGTGAACGTGGGATCGAGCAGCAACTCGCAGTCATTGACCCTGACCAACACCGGAACCGCGACTCTGACGATCGGCAGCATCGCGGTCACGGGCGCGGATGCGTCGTCGTTTGTGTTTGCCAACAACTGCGGGACGAGCCTGGCCGTGGGCGCGAACTGCACGATTCATGGGCACTTTGCACCGACGATGGGGGGCGCGTTGTCGGCGGACATTACGATCGCCACCAATGCTTACGTGTTTCCGCAGAACGTGGTGTTGAGCGGGACGGGCATCGCACCGGCGCTGAGTCTTTCTGCGACCAGCCTGTCGTATGCTCCGACGATTGTGGGCGAGTCGAGCGGGTCGCAGGTGGTGACGGTGACCAACAGCACCAGCGCGGCCGTGCCAATCGGCAGCATTGCTGTGACGGGGACCAACGCGAGCTCGTTTGTGTTTGCCAACAGCTGCGGAACGAGCCTGGCGGCGGGGGCCAATTGCACGGTTCACGGGCACTTTGCGCCTGTGTCTACCGGCGCATTGAAGGCGGCAGTGACGATCACGTATACCGGAACCGGGTCGCCGCAGTCGATTGCATTGAGCGGAACGGGGCTGAAGCCGCCGGTGACGTTGTCGGCTGCGAGCCTTTCGTTTGGGTCGGTGGATGAGGGTGCGACGAGCGCATCGCAGACGGTGGTCGTGACCAATTCAGGCACTGCTGCGGTCACGTTTACCAGCATTGCTGTGACGGGGACCAACGCGAGTTCGTTCGTGTTTGCGAACAGCTGCGGGACGAGCCTGGCGGTGGGCGCGACTTGCACGATTCACGGGCACTTTGCACCTACCGTGACGGGTGCACTCACGGCAGCTATCAAAATCACTGACAGCGCCATCACGTCGCCCCAAAGCATTGCGCTGAGCGGAACGGGGGTGGCCCTGCTGGTGTCTTTGTCGGGCAAGAGCTTGAGTTACCCCGCGACGGCAGTTGGGTCGTCAAGCGGATCGCAGTCAGTGACGATGACGAACACCGGGACGGCGGCGGTGTCGATTGCGAGCATTGCATTGACGGGTACGGATGCTTCTTCGTTCGTATTCGCCAACAATTGCGGGACTACCCTGGCAGTGGGGGCAAGCTGCACTATCCATGGTCATTTTGCGCCGGTGGCCACTGGCGCACTGACGGCCTCGATTACCATCACCGACAGCGCCACCGGATCGCCGCAGGCGATTACGTTGACCGGAACAGGGAAGTAGGAAAATGCGAAGCCACGCCTTCAGCCAGTCGCTCGCAGAGGACTGATCTGCATCACTGCGGAAGGAAAAGCTCACACATGGCTTACTCGATCGCCTGCACACTCGCGCCAGGACCTGCCACCCTTCTCCCCGCCCTTCGCCTCGTCTCCCTGATGCAACCGTATCCAGGCGCAGAAATCCGGGCTGGCCCTGCGGCTGCGGCTTGCGCCGTTCGCCGATCGAAACCGCCGCCGGCCGCGTCGTGGTGTAGTTGAGAAGCCGCTCAGGATAGCGCTGGCTCTTGCGCAGGTTATACAGATGCCCGACGGAGATCGCTGCCAGCCGAACGTATTCAGCTCGGCCTTAGACGTGATGCTCGCGCTCCAGAATCCGCCGTGTCGCCGCACCACTCAAGGTCTTGTGCGCTTCGTCGACCGAGGCCAGCAGTTCGATGTCGGCCCGCGTGTAGCGATCAGGGAAACGGCGCCGCCGATAGACCGTCACCTGCACCCGCCCGCTGGCCGTGTAGCGCCCAATCAGCCGCGTAACCTGGGCCCCGTCCTGACCCTCAAAACGGATATCCTCGCTGCCCGTCACGAACCGGCCAATCGCTTCCAAACACAGTTCTTCCACTGTCACCATGCGGATGTTCACTGCCCAGCATGACCGCACCTTCAGGCTCATCTTGTATTGGAATCAAACTCACCCTTCAGGCTCATCTTGCATTGGAAGAGCAGGGCAAACGCATTTGAAAATTGATCCAACCACTGAATGTGTCTTCCGGCAGGCCTGCAACCTGATCCCCCATTACCCCGTCATAAAAAGCAAGCCCCTCCCCCAACTGACCTTGACTAACCTACTTAAATCCAACAACTTCCACCCGCGCCATACTTGCAGGCAATTACCCCCTTTTGGCGCACAATCCTTGTAGAGGTGTTTCGCATGCCAAAATCGTCCAGCAAAACGCAACCCGCGCCCTCGCCAATTCCATCGCCCCGCCTTTGCCCCTGTTTTCCGATCCCTGATCCCTGTTTTTCCGGCCCTCAAACCCCCAAAAACGCTGAGACCCCACCCCCCCCACCCCAAATTCGTCAAAAAATCGAAGGTAGAATCCGCTTAACTGATTCCTATTCAATGAGTTACAAAAACAGCCTATTTACCCATTGGTAAACACAAACCCCCATTTTCGGGCAAAAAGACGCCAAAAACACCATCGAAACTGGCACTTTGGAGCAAAAAATGGCACTTTTCGCACATCGAAATTCGCCTACCCAAACCATCCCGGCGTGCTCTGTTTTTCAACTCGATTCGCCCCTCAAAAGCATCTCCCTGACAAGGTCAAGAGCTTGCGGTTCCAAGTGCGTTTGCCCTGCGTGGAAGAGAGTTTCAGTTGACTTTCCTCTCGAGTTAGGAAAGAATCTAGCTAGTGTAGTCCGCCGTTAATTTCATAATTTATTCAGTGCTGTTCGTGCGCGAGTGACCTTCTCCAAAATGTCGTTGGCTTTGGCGGTCCAGATGAAGGGCTTGGGGCTTTTGTTGTGGCGGTCGAT